>VOFI01002413.1_pt1 | contig 31601 bp, 42 predicted proteins | sample 5384131 | NCBI WGS metagenome assembly VOFI01 (sample SAMN12384728, study PRJNA508395) | human gut metagenome | isolation source: healthy gut H | host: Homo sapiens
CGTCTTCCAATAAGGATAAATTTCAAAGTCATTTATAACTTGCTGTCTATTTATTTCATTATTATTTGGCAGTTATTTTTTTTGAAAAAGATTCTGCCGATGGACGATGCTGATTTGGAACTGTTCTTGGAGGCAATGTAGATTCTCCCTATGTATGGACATGGATTTGATGCTTTTAGGGCTCATTATATGGACTATCAAGGCAAACTATTTGAGTCAATACCTAATAATGAATATATGCTTTGCTTTGATATTTGAGATGTGGCATTGAAGTTGTGGTTTTGAATTTTGATATTGGTCTTTGGCGTCTTATTTCTTATCGTTTGTTATTATAAAGACTATAAGTATGAAAAAAGGGTAGCACTGCTTTTCTCTTTTTGGGAATAGCTGTATTTCCATGTTCTCTTATCCCATTAAAATATCCGTTTGTTTGGATTGTAATGTATTTTGATGTTTATGTGATATTACGTGGTAGCTTTATATGGGTAATCCCTTCTTTGGTTAAGAGGATATTATGTGTGGTTGCTATTATTGCAGGGATGGTGGTTTTTATAAACTATGTATGCGGATAGATGCTGAATACAAATGGAATGCTATAGCTTATTTCCCCGACTATAAAGATTTAATGCCGATTTTTCCATATTTTTATACAATTATGCAGTTGCTTTCTTTATGGCAAGGGGTTGTTTATTTGAATGTTGCTCTACAATGTAAGAACTTATTGGGCTGACTATGATTTGGAACTATTGTTAGCGATATTTATTTAGATAAAATATGAACATATCGAGGCTGAGAGTCACTATAGAAAAGCTTCATTTATGTGTCCTTCCAGGTTTACTCCATTATATAAAAATCTATTCTTTTTGTATAGAAGAATAGGAGATGGAAAAGGAAGCAACAGCAATGGCACAATTAATTCTTGAGAAACCTATTAAAATTCAATCTAATACCATTGATTTCATAAAAGCACAAGTTAGGCGGGATTTGGAATTGAAGTAAGGATATTGTTAGATAACTAAAATTTAATACCTCGTAAATATCTATGAATAAGTAGGTTTGGGAGGTTCAGAACTTCGTTAACAAAATGGAATCTTCATTGTAGCTGTTTTTAGCAGTTTCTATGATATATTAATAGTGTTTTTTATGTAAATGTTAATGGCGTTAACAATCAATTTCTTAGGGAAATACATATCACTTATAATCTATTATGAATAAGGTGGGAGACTTTAGTTAGACAGAATTAAGAATAGCAAGAAGTTTAATGGCATTTGTTTTTGATTAATTTAAATAAGAGTTTTATTATGAAGAGATTAATTTTTGTAATTCAATTGATGATTGTCTGTAATGGTTTGGCTATGGCCGACCCGGTTATCTCTCTTAAGACATTGTTGCATGAGATGACAGACCGTTCCGTGCTGGCGCGTTGGCCCGAAAATGCCTATACGTGTAAGCAGTTCAGCAGCTACGACCGTAGTTCGCATAACATGACGGATAAGCGTGCCTGGTTTGGTAATTTCGACCAAGGACAGTTTATCCGCCAGGAAGAGAACGGAGGGAGGGACGGAATATGTGATGATGGATGCCGAAGGCCCCGGTGCCATAGTTCGTTTCTGGATGACTTTCTCCGGCATAAATCGGGGACAAGGGACTCTGCGTATCTACATAGACAATGAGGAAAAACCGGTAATTGAAGGTAATGTACGTGATATATTGAGCGGACAAGTCCTTTAGTGGAGAACCTCTTTCAACTTCAGTACCCGATGAGGCTCCTGATGGAAGAAAGAGGGCATAATTTATATTTGCCAATACCTTATGCCAAGCGGTGCAAGGGGTGACTATCGAATCGCCGGACTTGAAGATTACTCCCGGAGGGGAAAATTGAGAGTAAGACCATTGTATACTATGCTATCAATTATCGCACTTATACTTCCGGTCAAGGTGATTTCTTTCTCGGCCAAAGAGTTGAAGAAGAATGCCCGGCTGATAGCTGCTGTCAATAAGAAGCTGTCGGAAGGAACACCTGGTATTGATACTCCCGCTTGCGGGAAGAGAAAGTACGCTCAATCTGGCGGCTTCTCTGGCTCGGGTGAAAGCCGTAGTTTTACGATTGACGGCTCTCGTGCCATTCGTCGTCTTTCGATGCGGATTGATGCCGATGACCGTCGCCGCTACACCTAAAGCACTTCGCTCTACGGTCTTGTCCATTGCCTTTGATGGGGAACTAACTGTCTGGGCTCCGGTCGGTGAGTTTTTGGGGTAGGCTATTATCCCGTTGCAACTGGTACGTGGTATACGCGGGCCGTGCAGGATGATGTGATGAGTGCATGGTGGGTGATGCCTTTCGAGCGGAACTGTACGATTACCTTGACCAATTATGGGGAACAGCCGGTGGAGATATCCAAGGCTGCTGCAGTTAGTGGAAAGTGGCAGTGGGATGAGCGCTCCATGCACTTTGGTACCACATGGCAGCAGTTTACGCATATCCATGCCCGGGGCGATGAGTTTGCCCGGGACCTTACGTTTGCCGATCTTAAAGGTAGGGGCGTGTATGTGGGAGATGCGGTTACTGTCTATAACCCCAACTTGGGTTGGGGGGAGAAGGAGATGAAAAGGTGTATGTGGACGGTGAAACCTTTCCGTCACACTTTGGAACGGGTACAGAAGATTATTATGGCTATGCCTGGGGGCGCTATGAACCGTGGATAAACCATCCTTTTTGTTGCCCAACCCATAGGAGATGGTTGTTATGCTCACATAGGTTTGGCGCAGAATACCCGTGTTCGTAGTTTGGATGCGATTCCGTTTACCCGGAGCCTGCGCTTTGACATGGAGTTATTCGATTGGTCGAATATACACCTTAATTATGCTCCGATAACCTTCTGGTATATGCTTCCCGGAGGCGAAATACAGCCGAAACCCTTTGTGAGCGATGTACGCGAACGGATTGCCAACCAACCGTCAGATATTTTCGGTTCAGGGATGAGTCTGGTTGTGGAGGGCGAAGTCATGCAGCCTCGTCCGGGGCATATGGGGTCCGTTGAATTGCAGACCAACTTCCACCCCCTTGTGGAGTGAGGGTATGCAGCTCTACTGGAAAGAGTTTAAATCGGGAGATAAGCTGTCATTGGTTTTTGACAGTGAAGTGGAAGGAACTTATTATGCGAAAATACAGTTCACTGTGGCGCCTGATTATGGTACATTTGCCCTTCGTGTAAATGATAAGGTGATTACTCCGGAAGTCAGTCTGACCAATGGAGAAGTGTCTCTGCTTTTGGTGAATCTTGGGCGGGTCAATTTGAAAAAAGGAAAGAATGAGTTGCAGATTGAGTCGATTGCACTGGCTCCGGGACATGATACCGGTTTCTTTGGGATTGATAAGTTGACTCTTCGCAAATAATTCTGTAGACGTCTCTATCGCAGGGATTGTACTTGTATGGATAGCTTTGGATAAAAAAGTCCAAGGCTATCTTTTTGTATCAGTTCTTTTTCTATGATAAAATGCTATCTTTGTCCTCAAAATAATAGGTAAGATGAAACTTCGTTCACTCTATATCCTTTCTATTGTAGGGCTGCTACTGGTAATTGTGGTGCAGATTGGTGGTATGATGTATGCTTACGACAATACCAAGAAAGAGGCAGAACGCGCACTGAACGAATGTTTTCGTCTGGCTTTTATCGAAACGGTGGACAACGAGATTAATAATTTACCGTTTCCTGACATGACTATCCCTTTTTACTCGTATCTATCCAAAGACAGTATCAGGTCTTTCTGAAGATGAGATGTTTTTTAAACTATCAGCAGGCAGCTTCCTTTCTCGAAGATGTATATCATGTCGCCATTCCATTAGATGTGATGGCGAGGTTGGTAGAGAAGAAACTGAAATGGAAAAATATAGACCGGACTGTAAATATCCGTCCTGCGACGGACAGAAGCAAGCGTTCGGTATATGTACGGTTCAAGTCTGTTCTTTCGGAAAAGCCTGGTTGAATGAGAAGAAAGGAGAGGTTATTGAAGCTGTCATGTTTTTCTCCTTTTATACCGCTTGTCAAGGATATAGTCTTTTTGTTCCTTCCTACGCTTCTCTTGGTTGTTTTTCTGGTGTACAGTTGGGCCAGGCAAATGGATTCCATACTTAAACAAGGTAATGATATTGAGAAGCAGCGGTCTGCTTTTTATGTCTGGCAGAGAAGATGAGGTTGCCGATAGGTGAGGTACGTCAGATATCGGAGAGCCGGTGGGCGATATAGAAGCCTCGGGGCAACATTTGCTGGACATGACAGAACATACGCTTACGGGAGCTAAGCAAAGCGAACGGCAGCGGCAGGTGCGCAAGCAATATTCTTTTAAAGTCTTTTTCGATTGTCGGGTTGATTGCCGGCTGTCTGCTGATGGTAGTCTGGTTTGTCTATCTGTACCGTGCTTCTTTCAAAGAAACTGCCTATCAGGTAAATGATTGTTTGAAGCGGCTTTTTATGACGAGGTCTTGAAACGCCGCCTTTCTTGCTCTACGAACAGACTGATAGGGATGGAAAGGATGAATGGGAAGAAGAGCGTTGAATCGCCTTTTGCAAAGGAGCAAAGGGAATTTCTGGAGAAAAAGAGCAGTCGAAGTATAAGGTGAACCGCTTTGGAGTGGTACATATGTACAATCCGGTCGATTTGAATTATCGACTACGCTCTGCTTTTGATTATGCAGCGCAGCATCAATGAAAGCGGAATGGAACTTCCTCTCTCCGTGCAGTACCTCGATTCTGCTTTTGCTTCCAGGTTGGAAGCCTTGGGAATGACCTATAAGAGTGGTATCCGCCAGTACTACGCTCCCTCCGATAGTACAGTGGTGGAAGCAGGATATGCCTCGGCAAAATATCAGGATATTTCTTCCCGGTTTATACGTTGAAGGAGGACAGCATCCTTTGTATACAAGGTGTGGTGAAGAATCCGTATCGCTACGTCATAAGTTCCGTATGGTATCTGTTTCTGCCTCTTTTGGGTGATGTTTTTGGTGGTGTTGGACTGTATTCTCGGCCAGGTGAAAGTTTTGCGTACACAGCGGCATTTGGAGCAATTCCAGAAGGATTTTACTTATGCTATGATACACGACATGAAGTCTCCTCTGAGTTCCATCCTGATGGGAGCTCATATTCTGAATAGCGGCAAATTGTCCGGTAAGCCCGAGAAAAGAAGAGAAATACCGGCAGGCGATGATGGAAGAGTGTGAGCATCTGCTTACCCTTTCCAATCGTGTACTGGTACTTACCAAGCTGGATGAGGGACATTTGGAACTCCATCAGGGAAGAGGTGCCTTTGCGGCCTTTACTTGATGATATGATTGCCAAAATTTCTCTGAAAACCAGCAAAAAAAGGGTAGAATTTACGACCGTTTATCATCGTTGTGAAATGGTGTATGCCGATGCCTTCTGTTTGCGTGAAGTGTTGGGCAATCTGCTGGACAATGCCATTAAATATTCCCATGAAGAGGTAAAGATAGATATTATTTGCGAATCGGAGAAAGGCTTCTGCAAGATAAAGGTGTGTGACAACGGATTTGGGTATTCCCTTAAAAAGACCAGTCTCTTATCTTCAACCGTTTTGAACGTTCTGCAGCAGTCGGGCGAAGTGGAAGGGGCGGTGCTGCAGGTTTTGGTCTGGGCCTGAATTATGTACAGCAGGTGATGCTGGCACATGGCGGCAGGGTAGAAGTGGAAAGTGAAGAGGGGTGCTTCAGTGAATTTACACTCTACTTTCCTATTGAGACTGTATAAATTTACCACACGTGGAAATTCAATCCTTCTGATTTGTCAGTAATATAGAGCCTCCACCGAATGAGCGTAATTGCCAGAAGGATGTAAAGGTCGTCAGGAAACTCATGACAGCCAGTAATATTCCAAATCGTGTGACATCATAATTGCCACTTTTGTCATACCATATATAAGGGGCAATATACCCAGTAGCAGGAAGGGCAGCAGGCATGTGGTGCGATATTGCCACATGCGTATCGGCGAAAACAATCTGAACAACAGTTTATGTAGGGAATAGATTTACCAGGACAGCTGCCAATATACACATGAAGAATCTGACCAGCGATAGATGGCTGGTTGTTTCTCCATGTATCGACTGAAACAGAATCAGCATTGGTACTGCAAAATACTATGGCAGCTATGATGCCGTATTTATTAATCCTCTTGCCCGAAACTACTATCTCTGTTCCTTTTCGGCTTTTTGTTATTGAAATATCTGCTTTCATAGTGTGGATTTTTTGTATTGATGTTGCAAAGGTAGAGTGGGGCACATATGCTTCATAAGTTATCGCTACGTTAATATTAGGTTAAGAGGCGTTGTTTTCCTCGTTTATTTTATAGCAATATGACTGTTGCATTCATTTTTTCCTTATTTTTGCAATATATAATAAACGCATTATGATAAAGTTATTGTTGGTAGAAGACGATGCAAGCTTGAGATATATAGTTCAGGGCGGGTTGGAAGATATGATAGGCGGTTATGAAGTGATTGCTGCCGCCAATGGCGAGGAGGGCTTGAAACAGTGGAAAGAACAACATCCTGATGTGATAGTATCTGATATAGAAATGCCCGTTATGAACGGTTACGAGATGGTGAAGCGTATCCGCGAGACAGATGGGGAAACTCCGATTCTGTTCTCCTCTGCCCTGATATCTCCTAAAGATGTGGTAAAAGGTTATGAAATCGGTGCCAATAACTATATAAAGAAACCGTTCATTCCCGAAGAACTGGATGCACATGTCCACGCCTTATTGAAGCTTTCCAAAGGCGAAAAATCGAAAGACATGAGTCAATGCTACAAGATAGGCAAGGAATATGTGTTGGATGCCACACATGCCACTTTGAAACATGCTTCGGGTGTAAACAAGACTTCGACTGTGGCATGAGACAGGTTTGTTGCAGATGCTTTGTGAGAAGCGGGGAGACGTTATCCGCCGGGAAGCTATCTTGGATAAAAATTCTGGAATACGGAAGATGATTACTTTGCTTCCCGCAGCCTGGATGTATTTGTGACGAAACTTCGGAAATTTCTTTCGGAAGACGAGTCGGTAACCATTAAAACAGTGAAAGGAGTGGGATTGATACTGATAGAAAATTAATAATGTATCCTTCTATATTTAATACTTAGCAGTACATGTACTGTTCTTCTGGTTTATTTTCGTTATTTTTGTATAGCAGTATTATATGAATATAAAGAAGGAGGGTATATGCGTATAAAACGGAAAGTCAGTATCTCTTGTCTTGGTGGCCGTTTGGGAATCTGCCTGCTGTTGGCTTTTGTGCCGCAATTGCTTTTTTGCGCAGGAAGACAGTGTACGTTTCATTCGTGACAGTATACAGATACAGCAGGAATTCATGAATCTCTATTCTCTCCTTTTTGAGCTTCCTTCTGAAAACTCTGCCCCTTCTTCCATGTTTCATCCGGAGTACTCCTATTCCTGCCCGATTTTCACTGAAAGAGTCTCTTCGTCTGCCTTATCAGACCAATCCTTCCCCTGCTATTCCGGGGAGATTACAGTACAAGCGGTGTATTAAGACAGTTTCCTCACGGTATGTTATTCGGTTCCGGTGGGCAGACCAGCGTACCGGGTATCGGACGTTTCAACAATGCTTCCCTGGGATATCAGCATGCCTTTAACCAAAGGCTGACGCTCCAGCTTGGCGTAGATGCCATGAAGATAAATATGATTCATTCCACCGGGCAGGCTTTCAGTACTTCGGGAGCTTTTGCGGTATCAGGCTTCGGACCGTGTAGCTTTTTAAGGTTTTCGGTTTCGTATGCCATAGGAAATACTTTTAGGGATGGATACCCACCGCTACGGTGCCACCATGTCCTGGATATGTCCGAACGTTTTGGTATGGAAGTTGGAGTACAACGTTATTACGATGCTTATCGCGGTCGTTGGGAGACGGTTCCCGTTGTGATTCCCTATTATAATTTCGACAAGTTTAAATTAAGTCTGGATGTGGAATCTTGTATGAGATTCTGCGCAACACCGTCTTTGATAATAGAGGGGGTAGTGGCGGAGCGACTATTGCCCCACCACGTTTTCAGATGCCGCCATTGAGATAAGATAAGTATAAATCAGCTTTCGTAGAGATTATCTCATTTTCGGAACGATATACCATAAATTTCCCGTTAGTTCTGATATCCGGACAAATTACTACTGTTACATAATATTGCTGCCAATGTAGAATACTATCAATGCAAAAAGAGCCAAGTATCGTGAGGTGACACACCTTGATACTTGGCTCTTTCGCTGAGGAAATGTATTATTGTTTCTCTGTTATCAGTCCGACAGCATAATTCAGCACTGTATTCTTCATCCTCATGAAATCTGCTACGGTTTGGGATACTTGATGATGGGGCGGTATGCCTATACCTTCCATGGGGGAAACCTTTAGAAGAGACGTCCGGCTGGCGGGTAGGGGATACGGAAAGGTCCGCTGTTTGGTACAGAAAGGACGGGGGCCATTGCCGGTATCCCCTCCGGTGGCTTCGCCGATGAGGGTGACATTTCCGCTTTCCTTCATGTCGAGTGTGAAGCTCTCGGCAGCAGAGAGCGTATATGTGTTTCGGTCAGCAGATAGATTTTACCTTTATAGGCGTCGGCTTCGGGCTGCATGATGTAGCTCTTGCTGACGCAGTGTGGTTGTGCTTCGCGGATGAAGTACTTGCAGATGTTTTACTCCATTCATGCTGTTTCCTCCGCCGTTTCTACGTACGTCTATAATGAGGTATGGTAAATCCTTGACTTTGGGATAGACCGCCTTGAAATCTTCCATGACGGGGTTCATCATGGTTTTGATGGTAAGGTAACCAATGCTGTCTTGTAATATCCTGCTCTCCACAGTTTGTTCTTCGTTATCCGGAAAATAGTCCCTTTGTTTCAAGGGAAGGGTGACGGTCAGAGTATCGCCCCCTCTCAGCAGTGTATAGTTTCTTAGGGTGTCTGCATAACTACGGAACGCATCATAGGCTGTACGGAGCCGTCTGTGGGGGACGGTAGATGCTTCGGTATATTTTTCGTTCTGTTCAATCCATTGTTTATAGGGGAGTCCGTTGGATAGCTATAATTCGGTCTTTGTCCTGGAAGCCGTATTCTGTCAGATAGTCACTGGGTTTGTCAACGAACAAGGAATCCTCTATAAAGGCTACGCGCTGATTGGCTGTGTACCCTCTTGTAGCAGGTAATGGCGTGGGCGCATTGTAAGGCAGAGATGTATTCCTGCACTATCAGTCCGTAGTCTGTGGTGGTCTGCGCCTGGCGAACGCGGGCGTCACAAGCTTGATACAATGAATCCATATTCAGATGCTTGGCTTGGTATAATGAATAATTCTCCATGACAATCTGGTGTATTTCTTTGAAATCTTCTTCAAACTGCGAGGGGGGTAACGGTAGTTCCGCGATGTAGAAGTTTTCTACATCAATCTGCTTGTCATTATAGAAATAGTTGGCATAAACATACAAACCACACCAAATGGTTGCCAGTACAGCCATTACGATGACTATTACTTTTGAAATTTTTTCAGAATCTTCATGTTTTATAGAGTTTAGTCGATATTTGCTTTTTCGGTAAAAAATAGTAATAATTTTCGTTAATCTTATTTTTCTAACTCCTTATTTGCCAATAATGGTAACATGGAGGTAACTAGCTGAGCTTCAAGTGCCTTCTTGTACGATGTCTGGTAGTTGGCTAACTTTTGCAGCCGTAAATCAAAACATACTAAGGAGAAGTGATTATGAAGAACTATCAGAAAGTAAATGTGCCCGCAGGCGAGGCACGTGTCGAGTTGCACGATTCATTGAATCTGACTGGTGCAGAAGTATCTATCAGCAATTTGCCGGCTGGTGCAGGAGTACCTTTTGTGCATTCGCACAAGCAAAATGAAGAAATTTATGCCGTCCTCTCCGGACGCGGCACCATGGTGGTTGACGGAGAAACCGTAGAACTGCAGGCGGGTGACTGGCTTCGCGTGGCTCCGGCAGGAGAACGCCAATTGTCGGCTGCGGCAGACAGCGCCATTAGTGTGATTTGTATTCAGGTGAAAGCCGGCTCTCTGGAAGGCTTTACGATGACGGACGGTGTGGTGAAGTAAGAGGAAGTCACACAAGTAAAATTAAGGTGATAGGGGATGGTCTGTGGTGCTATTGTCATATGATGTGCAGTGATTTATTGACTGCGATTTGTTTTAAGTCAAAATAATCATATATTTTGTACTATACCTAAGAAAACAGACTATGTCAACTGATGCAATAAAACAGAAATTATGATTAAATTGAAGAAAGAGCATTGTTTCTGTCACATAACGAGGACCCAATCAAAGAGCTTAAAACTAAGAATTGAAAACATAATATCATGACCCAGCATAATGCCATCAAGCTTTTCGAAGCGAAGAAAGTCCGAACCGTTTGGGACGACATAGAAGAAAGATGGTACTTCTCAATAGTAGATGGTGACAGTCTGCTGTATGCCTATCCAGTTACGTCTCCGATAGATTGGAAAAGGAAAGATATAAGAGGAAACGTGTTTTCATTTTTGTTCTTGTTTGGGCGCAAAAGTAATAAATATCTCCGTTAACCTAACATTAACGTAACGATAACCTAAAAGCTTTTTACCACCTCCTATCTTTGCAATGTCGAAAGGGAACAACTCCCCAAAGACAAGAACTTGAAACAAAATGTATAACTTAAAAAATAGAACCATTATGAAGACTTTAGTAATTTCAGCAATCATCGCAATGACCTCTTTAGTAAACGTAGTAAGCGCAGCAGCCGTTAACCGTACAGACAACTTTGCCTATAATACCGAAACCAACGACGGCCGTGGAAACACAAACCGTATTCAAAGTGGAGAATCAGAAATTCCTGCACCGCCACCTGAAGTACAATTACATTTACGACAACTCCGGTCGCATCTCCCAAAAAGAAGTGCTGAAATGGAACGAATCCACGCAAAGCTTTGAGAAGCACCACAGTCTTAACTTCTTCTATACGGACGACGTCACTGTGGGAATACGCCCTCTGGAACGAGCAAAGCAATGCCTACACCGACATCAAGCAGAAAAAAAGCCGTCTATCGGCAGACCGACAGCAGTGTCTTGCGCTACCTCAGTTACGAATGGGACGAAAAGAACAATGACTGGAGCTTGACAGCAGACCATCACATGACGGATGAATCTGTGCAGCTATTGGCAGAGAAATAAGAAAACACGATTTCTATTCTATTTATTTTAAAAACCAAGACATTATGGCAATATTATTTCGCAAACACGAACGTTTAAGTAATTTGGCACAGAATTCTGTAAAAAGGTATATCCTACAATTATATATAAATACAGCAATCCGGCAAGACTGAAAGAAGTGGCAAAGGAAATCAGCACCATGTCCAGTGGGAGTGAGGTAATTCCTATAGTGTGCTGAAAGTTATCTGAAGAAATCACTGTTGGCAGGTCGTATCGTGACTGAGTAAATTCTGAAAATATAGAGACTATGGGCCTCCTTTTCTACACTGTGTGCGGGAGGGAGGCCTTCTTCTCTTCCAAAAATAACGGATTGCCTTTCTTGAACAAACAATTATAAATATCTTTGGAGCATTATTCACTCATTAAACTAACAGAAAACACCATGAAAGTCACAAACAAATCAACAGTGAGAGTAGGCGCGGCAGGAGTCGCAGTCATTGGAATTATAGTATTGTTCTTGGTCATGTTTGCCGTGGAGCGTATTGATTCGGGGACAGACGGGCATCATCGTCAATCTGGCCGGTAGTGAGCGTGGAGTAGATGATGCCAAGGTGGAGACCGGATGGGTGGTTTACAACCGTTTTGCCAAGCAGCTATTCGAATATCCTGCATTTGCGCAGATTGTAGACTACGAACCTTTCGACATTCAGGACAAGAAGGGGAACCATCTTCAAGACAGACCCTACTATAGAATACTTCATTGAGCGGGAGGATGCCAAAGTAGTTTTTCTACGCTATCGCAAGACTACCGAAGAATTGGAACAGAGTGTTATCCTGACGGAAGTGAAGAACGCTTATAAGGACGTGGCAGGACTCTATGAGACGGATTCGCTCATCAACAACCGTCCGGCTTTCGAGAAGGAGGTGGAGGCATTACTGAAGGAGCGTCTCAGTACCCGTGGCTTTACGTTTACCAACATACAGTCGTCCGTGAAACCCAACGATGTGCTGCAAGCTGCCATTGACGAAAAGAATACTGCTGTGCAGAATGCCTTGAAGGTGGAGAATGAAAAGAAAGCCGCTATAGCCGAGGCGGAAAAGGTAGTAGCTGCCGCCAAGGGGTAAGGCAGATGCCAACCGTATCCTTCAACAAAAGCATCACGCCGGAATTGATTCAACTAAAGGCTGTGGAGAAATGGGACGGGAAATTGCCGTTGTCTACCGGTGGAAATACGTTGCCATTCCTGAAGTTGCAATGACAATCTCTATGAGACCCCATTGGCAACTTGATTCTTTTGAGGGAGGTACTGATTGTGCGCGGATAATCACAAATAAATCAAGCGGTAAGCCATCTATCTCTCTATTTGCTAAGATTTATTCGTCCGATACTTGTTGAATTATCGTCCGACAGCCGTTGAATTATCGTCCGACAATTGTCGGACGATAATTCAACGGCTGTCGGACGAATAAGTTTTAGTAAGCAAGAATTTAAAATGCAGTATTGCAGGAATTGTTGCTTAAATAGGGAATGTAGTAAATGGGAGACAACTGTTGCTCATCCTTGTTGGGATCGCATGAACAAGGTTTTCAAGAAGATAAAGGGCGTTTCGCCGAGTGAATATGTACTTTTGTAAGGGAAAAGGGGAAAGATACGAAAGGTATGGCATAAAAAGGAGTACCGCTGTACTCCAACCTTTGTTAACCTTAAATCTAATACTATGAAAACACATTGCAAAGGTACGGACTTTTTGCTTATCTCCAAATAAAGCAAATAAAAAAGACTGTTTTATAACATGTTTTAGGAAAATGCGTCTCTTTGTTAAGGCTTGCTAAGGTTTTGAAGCCTCTCCGTGGCTGTTTTCTAAAAAAGAATTATCTTTGTCACATTAAGTTTTGGGTCTTACTTGACGATTTCCTGCTCTCTTTGGCTCAAAGCTTTGGAAATTAAAATTAAAGACTTGTATGCACGAAGATATTGTCCTTACCCCGATGATGAAGCAGTTCCTCGACTTGAAGGCAAAGCATCCCGATGCTGTCATGCTGTTTCGTTGTGGTGACTTCTATGAAACCTATTCCACCGATGCCGTCGTCGCGTCCGAAATCCTCGGTATTACCTTGACCAAACGTGCCAATGGCAAGGGGAAAACCATCGAAATGGCGGGTTTCCCGCATCATGCGCTCGACACCTATCTGCCCAAGCTGATACGTGCCGGCAAGCGTGTGGCCATCTGCGACCAGTTGGAGGACCCGAAGCTGACGAAGAAACTGGTGAAGCGCGGCATCACGGAGCTGGTGACGCCGGGAGTTTCCATCAACGACAATGTGCTGAACTACCGGGGAGAACAACTTCCTGGCTGCCGTGCATTTCGGTAAGGGTGCCTGCGGTGTGGCTTTCCTGGACATATCTACGGGCGAATTTCTGACGGCGGAAGGACCTTTCGACTATGTGGACAAGCTGCTGAACAACTTTGCCCCCCAAAGAGGGTGCTTTTCGAGCGTGGCAAGCGGCTGATGTTCGAAGGAAACTTCGGCAGCAAGTTCTTCACCTTCGAGTTGGACGACTGGGTGTTTACCGAGACATCTGCTCGCGAAAAGCTGCTGAAGCATTTCGAGGTGAAGAACTTGAAAGGCTTCGGTGGAGCATCTCCAAGAACGGTATCATCGCTTCGGGAGCCATCCTGCAATACCTCATCATGACGCAGCATACGCAGATAGGGGCATGTCACTTCGCTGGCACGCACGAGGAGGATAAGTATGTCCGCCTGATAAGTTCACGGTGCGCAGCCTGGAGTTGATGGGGTCGATGAACGACGGTGGCAGTAGTCTGCTGAATGTGATAGACAAGACCATCAGCCCGATGGGTGCCCGCCTGCTGAAACGCTGGCTGGTGTTTCCGTTGAAGGACGTGCAGCCGATTAACGAGCGGCTGAATGTGGTGGAATACTTTTTCCGCCAGCCTGATTTCAAAGAGTTGATAGAAGAGCAGTTGCATTTGATTGGCGACTTGGAACGCATCATCTCAAAGTGGCGGTAGGGCGTGTCCTCCGCGTGAGGTGGTGGCGTTTGAAGGTGGCTTTGCAGGCGATAGAACCCATCAAGGCAGCTTGCATGGATGCCGATAAGCTTGCCGAGCAGTTGAATATTTGAATCATATAGGCGAGCAGTTGAATATCTGCCGATCTTGAATCACATATAGGCGAGCAGTTGAACATCTGCCAGTCTATCCGGGTATTGACCGGGGAGATAGACAATGACCCGCCGTTATTGATTAATAAAGGGGGAGGTGTCATCAAAATCCGGTGTCAGTGCCGAGCTGGACGGAGTTGCGCCGGATTGCCTACTCCGGCAAAGGATTATCTGTTGCAGATACAGCAGCGCGAGAGCGAACTGACAGAGATTCCCAGTTTGAAGATAGGCTACAACAATGTTTTCGGCTACTACATCGAGGTGCGCAACACGCATAAAGGACAAGGTGCCGGCAGAGTGGATACGCAAGCAGACCCTTGCCAATGCCGAGCGCTATATTACCCAGGAATTGAAGGAATACGAGGAGAAGATTCTCGGCGCGGAGGACAAGATACTGGTACTGGAAAACAACTCTATGCAGAGCTGGTACAATCTTTGAGCGAGTTCATTCCTGCCATTCAAATCAATGCGAACCAGATAGCACGGTTGGACTGCCTGCTCTCCTTTGCCACAGCGGCGCGCGAGAACAACTATATACGCCCCGTCATTGCCGACGACGATGTGCTGGAAATCCATCAGGGACGGCATCCGGTCATTGAGAAGCAGCTCCCCATCGGCGAGAAGTATATTGCCAACGATGTGATGCTGGACAGCCAGACGCAGCAGATTATCATCATTACGGGTCCCAACATGGCGGGTAAGTCCGCTTTGCTGAGGCAGACGGCGCTGATTACGCTACTGGCTCAAATCGGCAGTTTCGTGCCTGCGGAGAGTGCCCATATCGGTATGGTGGATAAAATATTCACCCGTGTGGGAGCCAGCGATAACATTTCTGTGGGCGAATCTACCTTTATGGTTGAAATGAATGAGGCGGCAAATATTTTGAACAACCTTTCTCCCCGCAGCCTGGTGCTGTTCGACGAGCTGGGACGTGGTACTTCTACGTACGACGGTATTTCCATTGCTTGGGCTATTGTGGAGCATATTCACGAGCATCCTAAAGCCAAGGCACGTACGTTGTTTGCCACTCATTATCATGAGTTGAACGAGATGGAGAAATCTTTCAAGCGCATCAAGAATTACAATGTATCTGTGAAGGAGATAGATAATAAAGTGATTTTTCTGCGCAAACTGGAACGTGGCGGCAGCGAACACTCTTTCGGTATTCATGTGGCAAAGATGGCAGGTATGCCGAAAAGCATCGTGAAGCGTGCCAATGATATTCTGCATCAACTGGAAACGGACAACCGCCAGCAGGGGATTTCCAGCAAACCGATGGTGGAAGTGGGAGAGACGCGCGGCGGCATGCAGCTCAGCTTCTTCCAGTTCGACGACCCGGTGCTGTGCCAGATACGGGATGAGATACTGAATCTGGATGTGAATAACTTGACGCCGCTGGAGGCGCTGAACAAAAGCTGAATGATATTAAGCGGATAGTGAAGGGGAAAGTGATTTTTTACTTATAGGAGAAAACGTGGAATTTCAGGACTTGTACAAGTTTTTGCACAAGCCTTGAAACTCCATGGTTAATAGTTTTTTCTCTAAGATTATTCTTCCAGGATTATTTCCAGTTCTGCTACGGCAGCCTTCTGACCTTTGTCATGCGCCGATAATCCCGATAGTTTCACATAGCGTGCCCGGCAGGGCGCGAATTCTACGGTTTGCGTTGCTTTGCCCGTGGCGAAAGTGCCGGAAGCAATCGGTTTGCCCCAATTCTGTCCGTCCTTGCTTGTATATACTTCGTAGGAAGCTATCCGTCCTTCTTCGCTGTCTTGCCGCGGAGTGTAGCGGATGCCTTTTTAATGGCTTCTTGGGATAGGGCAAGATGCACCTCATGGGGGTGAGGGGGCTATGTAGAACTGGTTGTGTACCGTGTGCCAATAGCGGTTTATGTTACCGTCTGCCGCCAGCTTCATGCTGTTGTCCGCATCGCTGTCTGCGGAGACCACTGTCTGTCTCTGGGATGCTCCGCTGATGTTTTCAGGATGCTTACGTCAGTTCGGCTGCCGAAGCCCACTTCCTGCCGTGCATTTCGGACAAGGGGATGAATTTGAAGTAACGGGCGGTGACGGGTGTTTCCAATGTTATGGTTTGGGCGGACGTCAGATTGGAGAATGTGCCTTTGACGGTGCCTTCCCAATTCTTTCCGTCTTTGCTGAAGCTTAGCTCGTAGTCTTTGACGTGGCCGTTGTCATTGGAATGTCGCGCCGTGTAGATGAACTTGTCCACTACCAGCAGGGAAGCCATGTCTACCACAATGCTGTGAGGGAACTCCGGAACGGGTTCGTGCCAGCGGGTGTGCCAATGTGTGGAAGGGTCTCCGTCGATGGCGTTTTGCGCCTCTTCTCCTTGGCTGTCGCTGCTGGAGAAGACTATCTTCCATGCCGAGTGGTCTACGAATATGGGTAGTTCCACAGTGGTGACAAGGCTCTTGCCCAACTTTTCGGAAACAGCGTATGTCTGTACCTTTCCACCGTCGATGAACTCGAACGGTGCCGTGTATTCCCGGTATCCGTTGCCGTCAAGGCTGTAGAAGATGGTGGCTTCCGGAGTTCCGGTACTCATTTGCAGATAGCCGTTGTTGTCGCGCTCTGCCATTACGGGCATGCAGGCAGGCATCTGTACACGCGCTTTCCTGGTAAGCTCGCTTTGCGTGTAGCTTCTTTCCAGAGGCATCATGATGAAGCCGAATGCTACGGAGCTGCTTGCAGTTCGTATTTCTTCATCGGGCCAGGGCCGCAGCTTGCGTTGCCCAGGGGTTGTGGGCATCGAGGCAAAGAACTGTCTCCTTGCGCATCGGGATGTCGTATTTGTGAATCAGTTTTTGCAGATGGTCGGGGTCTGCCATGTCTTGCGCTCTGACATGCAGGGCGGAAGCCGCCATTTGGCCGCCTGCCACGAACACGAAGCCCATACCGTCGGCGTTGGTGATGGAAATCCAGCGCACCTCTTCGTGGTTGCCCATCTCCTGAGGCTTTACATAGTCCACCCATTGGTCCGATACTGTGCTTTCGTATACGCCTATTGGAGTGGCGTCCTTTGCGGTCTGTGTAGTTTTCCCATGGGCCACGTCCATACCAGCGCATACGCTCGAAGAACCTTCGGGCAGTTCCATCCGATAGCCCACGCGCGGAATGATTTCGCCGTCGGATACCGGCATGATGACGCTGTTCACCATGATGGAACCGTCGGCATTTACGGTGTATTCCATTTCTGTGCGATACTCAAAGCCGAGTTTGCCGCTTTGTGGCAGTTCCGGATGTGCAGGGTTATTCTGTCCTCCTCTTGGCGGGTTTCCCATTTGCCGGTTTCCGTTTGCAGTTGGTAAAGGCCTTTGCGTTGCCAATCGCCGCTCACTTGTTTATCGTTGTCGGTGGGAGCACGGAAGAGGTTCAGTTCGAGTCCTTTGCTCATCAGGGGGACGTTGTTCAGTGTATACGCCGACAAAGTTCCTTCTTTCTTGGAGAAGACGGCTTCGAAACGCTCGCCTTTCACCACCAATGCGTCGGCAGTTTCGTTTAGATTGATGTTTCCTTTTTTCGGGTACGAATATAGGTTTTCGCTGCTTGATAGCTTGAATTGTTCGGTGGCTACCTCGTAGTCGGCTTTTGCCCATTCGGTATCTCTTTTGGCAGAAACTGAAATTGATAAAGTATTCTGCTCCGGGTACCTTCGTTGCGGGTATGTCTGGCAGGGTGATGACTTTGCTTGCCTGTGCTTCCAGCTTCAAATCTTCCAGATTGCCTGAGCAGACGGTCCTTCCATCTTCCGTTATTTCGTATCTCCCGTAGAGGTCTTCCATATTGGCATGGAATCGCTTGTTGCTGATTCTATATTTGCCATTCCCTAATGCTTCTATGCGGATGGGTTGATGTATCTTCTTCATTTCATAGGATTTGGCAGATAATGTACGGTCGGAGAAGATGACGCCGTTGGTACAGAAGTTACCGTCGTTGGGCTTGTCACCAAAGTCACCGCCTACGGCCATGTAGAAGCCTTTTTGCCGTCGGGAGGGGCATACGCAGGCTTTGGTAAGGTCCCAAATGAAACCTCCGATGAGTGCCCGTTCGTAGGTTTCCCAGTATTCCTTGAAGTTTCCTATGGAATTTCCCATGGCATGGGCATACTCGCATACTACGTGAGGTTTCACGATCTCGCCCTTTTGTATTTTCTCCAATCGTTCACGGCCTACGTTTTCCAGCCAGTCCACACTTGGGTACATGCAACTGGTCACGTCGCAGAAGGAACTGTTTCCCTCGTAGTGGGTGGGGCGGGTAGTATCCAAACGTTTGATGGCCTTTTTCAGCAGTGGAGAAGTTGTTTCCTGTTTCCCGATTCGTTGCCCATGGACCACATTACGATGGAAGCGTGGTTACGGAAACGTTTCACTTGGTTCTCGTTGCGCTCGGTGAATGATTTTTCCCACTGTGGCTCGTGTGAGAGACGCATTTCGCCGTGGCACTCTACATTGCTTCTGCCAATACATAGATGCCATAGCGGTCGCATAGGTCGTAAAAGTAAGGGTTGTTGGGGTAATGGGAGGTACGGACAGCATTTACGTTCAGCGCTTTCATTAGTTGTACGTCCTTTTCCATCTCTTCTTTGGAGACGGTACGGCCATTCAATGGGCTGTGATCGTGGCGGCTTGACACCTTTGAAAAGAGTGGGTTTGCCGTTAATCAGCAGTTGTCCGTTTTTGGCAAACTCTATTTCGCGGAAGCCTACCTTTACACTACGTAGGTCTGTCACTTTTCCTTTCTGTTTTGGGTCAGGGTCAGGTTGTAGAGGCTGGGTGTTTCTGGCTGTCCATTTCAGTGGGTTCTTCACATCGAATTCAGATGGGTACTACCTATTTTTGTGGCGTGGATAGTGCGTGATAGCACTTCCTTTCCTTCTGTGTCGGAGAGCTTCACTATGAGTTCGGCAGAACTTTTTCTTACCGGTGATTTCCACGTCCAAAAAAAACTGTAGCATTACGATAATCTCCGTCCAAGTCGGTTCGGAAGAAGAAGTCCCTAATTTGCGTGCGTGGTGCTGACCATAGGAATACATCGCGGAAGATACCGCTGAACCGCCAGAAATCTTGACATTCAAGAAAACCTCCATCGGTGAAAACGGTACACTTCAACTGCCAATGTGTTTTTTCCTTCTTTTGTAAATAGGGAGTCAGATTGAACTCGGCAGGTAAGTAGCTGTCTTCTGAATAGCCCACTTTTTTACCGTTCAACCAAAGATAGAAACCTGCTTCCACTCCATTGAAGCGAATAAATACATCTCTGTCCTTCCAAGATGTGGGCAAAGTGAATTCACGTCGGTAACTGCCTACGGGATTGGGCATGTTGGCAAAAAGTATAGTCTGCCGGGCGAGGTTGATGACGTTGGGCCATTGTACTCCTTTACTGTAATCACAGAAAGGGTAAATGGTATTACAATACAAAGGCTTGTCCCAGGGCTTATTATGGCGTACAGCCTCTATCTGCCATGTGGCGGGCACTTTGATGTTATCCCAGCCACTTACGTCGTAGTTGGGCTTGAAGAAATCCTTCGGCCGTTTTTCGGGATCGGCCACCCAATGGAATTTCCATGTACCGTTCAGAGTTTGATAATAGGGGGGATTCCTCGATGCTCAGGCGTAGGGCTTGTCCTTCGTCGGCAAAGGGAATAGCGGTTTGGCATGCCATTTTTTGTTCACTCCCGAAATGTTCAGGTCATTCCATTCGGGTTGTTCTGAGTTTGTGCTGTTGCGGTAGCAAGCAGCCCGGTGAATGCGATACTCAAAAAAGAGCTTCTTTTCATAAATACAGATGGTATAAGATGATTAAGTATTAGTGATTTCCTGTCCTTCCTTCACGTTCTTCTTTTGCTGTTCGCAGTATTGACGGGGTGGCATTCCGTAACGTTGTGAAAAAGCTTTATAGAAAGTGCTTCGGTTGGTGAATCCCGTGCGGTCCATCAGCTCTTCGATGGTGAAGTTGCTGGAGACTAACAAGCGTTCCGCCGTGGAGAGGCGGTATTCTTTGATGATGTCGGCAGGCGATTTGTCAGTAAGTGGTTTCAGTTTGCGGTAGAACTGCCGGCTGCTGTAGCCCATTTCCTTACTCAAAAGTTCTACTTGCAGGTCTGGATTGGCTAAAGTTCTTTTCAATGACTTCTGTCATTTTCTCTAAGAATTCTTGTTCTTCTTTGTGCAAGCAGCTTCCTTCTTTCCAGGTAAAGGTGCTGAGTGCCGAACTATAATATTCCTTCAGGTTTTCTTCGCGGCGGATGAGATGATAGACCATCTTTTCCAAATATTTCACATTGAAAGGCTTGGTGACATAGGCATCCGCCCCCGATTCCAGTCCTTTTACTTGGTCGTCTTCGTGATGCAGTGCTGAGAGCAGGATTAGGGGAATATGGCTCCACAGCTTGTGTTGCTTGATGGTGGAGGTGAAGGATAACCCATCTATATCGGGCATCATCACGTCTGAGATGATGAGATCTGGCTGTCGTTGCTCCAGGCTGTCTAATGCCTTTTGGGCATTATTGAAAGAGAGTACGTTGTATTTCTCTGTGAATATTTCGGATACGAACCACAGCATGGAAGGGTCATCATCTATCACCATGACCGTCTGCTTGTTTGCGTCGAATTCTTGGGTGTATTTTTCGGGCAATTCTTGCACTTCTTCGGTGGGAATGCTTGAGAAGCCGCTTCGTATGCAGTTTGCGGTACTTTGTCCGTTTGGGGGGGAGCGAGGGAAGGCTTACAGTGAAGGTGGTCAGTTCGCCCGGTGTGCTTTCGATGTTTATGTCTCCTTCCAACAGGGTCACCATGTTTTTGCAGATGGCCAACCCCAGTCCGTTTCTTGAGTTTTTGCCGTTCATCTCCACGGAGTCGAGAATCTTATAGCGGTCGAATATCTTTCCGAGATTTTCCGGTGTGATGCCTTTGCCGGTATTGGCTATCTTCAAAATAAGACGTTCGTTTTCGTGTACAATGTTACGCTGATGTTCCCCTTGTCGGGTGTGTACTTGAAAGCGTTGGATATGAGGTTTCCGGCTATTTTGTTGAAGCAGCTCAGGTCGGTGTTCCATGTCAGTCGGGGGCGATGTCAAGGCAGTAGTTCATTTCTCTGTTTTCCGCCATGTCACCGAAGGATTCGGCGATGTCCCTTAACTTTTCGGAAACAGGTTGCGGCTGTATGGAGAGCATTTTGTTTTCCGTTTCCAGTCTTCTGAACTCCAGCAATTCCACAATGAGACCATTCAGCTTTTCCACATTTTGCTGAATCATCTTGGCGTAGCGGTGCGTGTAGATATCTGTCTCCTTGTGGGTGAGTATCTTCTCGCACGGTCCCTGAATCAGGGTGAGGGGGGTGCAAAACTCGTGGGTGATGTTGGTGAAGAAGCGTAGTTTTGATTCATAGACTTCCTCTTTTTCTGTCGTTCCATTTTTCTTCATCATGTGCTGCCGCTTCAGGCGGTAGGTATAGAATGCATAGGCGACTATGCCTGTACATAATAGTAACCCTAACAAAAAGTAGCCCACATAGGCCCAGGTACTGAGATACCAGGGAGGAACGATGTAAATGGTGAAGGCTTGCGGATGGCTTTCTTTACCGTTGATGTTGTTGCGGTATTTCACAAACAGAGTATATTCTCCGGGGGAAAGGTTGGAGAAGATGGCATTGGGTGAAACTCCGTTTTCTATCCATTGGTCGCTTGCTTCCTTTAGTTTATAGGAGTAGAAATAGTCGTTTCCGTTAATGTAGTCTGTTATCCGGAAGTTGAGCTGGAAGAAGTTGTGTTTGTAGTCCAGTTGTAGCACGGGCTTCCTGTTTTTGTAATGTAAAAAGTCATGCAGGTTGTATTCCTTACCGAAGATGGAAAGTCCTTTCAGGCTGATTTCGGGCATATAGTCCGTGGTGATGTAAGAATCGGGCTTCACGGTGACGAAGCCGTTTACACCTCCAAAGAAAAAGGATTCCCGTAGCATTGTCTTTGTAGAAGGCTCCATCACTAAATTCGGTCACGGCCAGTCCGTTTCCGTTGTTGTAGGTCTGCTTGGTCTGTTCTTGGGGATTGAGTCTCATTAATCCTTGATTGGTACTCACCCAGAGATTGCCTCGGTTGTCCTCCAAGATACCATGTACGGTGCTGTTGGTGTAGAGCTTTGCACTGATGCTGTCTGGGTTTCCGTCTTCGTTTGAGTAGAAGCGGAGAAGCCCTGATCCAGTGCCCAGCCAGTAGCCTTGCTCGTTTTTGTGTATGGCGAACACATCGTTGGCGGTTTGGCTGTTTACCAAGTTGTTGAAGCGGAACTGTGCCATTTCTCCAGTACGTACATCAATGCGGTAGGCTCCGAGCCCTCTGTTCCCGAACCACAGCGTAGAGCTGCTTTCACGGTAGGAGGTGAAAAAAATAGTTTGATGCCATATGTCCGTTACTCACCAAAGTCCGTGTAGCATGCTTCACAATAGGATCTTTTCTCTGATTTTCTAGTGTCACCTTTACGATTCCTTCGCCCACGGTGGAAATCCAAAGTGTACTGTCATTGGTTTGATCAATGGAGTGCACATATTTCACTTTGGTTCCATTGGCTTGTACCGCCAGTTCTTTCAATTGGTGGGTAGAGTAGGAATAATAATTGATTCCGTTTTTCCGTACCTATCCAAAGTCGGTCTTTTCCACCGGGTGCAAAACAGTAGACGGAGTTGTCGGTCAATGTGCTGTTACCGGTGATGAGACGATCATGTTTTTCGGGTGTATTGTTGACAAGATAATTCGGTATACGCAATATGCCACTGCCTTTGGTTCCTATCCATAAGGTTTGCTGTGGGTCGAGGTAAAGGCTGCGTACCGGGTTGTTCACCTGATATGCGGGAGTGTTGAGCAGGGTGTTGGTCATGGTGAATGTGTCATTGTAAAGCATGTATAACCCTTTCTCCGTCGGTAGCTACCCATACGATATTGTCTTGAAATTTGTCTTTCATCAGACAGAAGATGCCCGACTGTATTTCAGTGTATTCTATACGGTATTTAATCTTTGTTTGCTTCATATTTCAGTACTATCAAGCCGCTGCTTTTGAAACCGATACAGAAGTCATTTTCTCGTTTGATGATGGAAGATACTTCACCTCGTTTTTCTATTTCGTCTTTCAGGTCGGCAATGTAGTAACACTGTCGGTTGCTGAAACTATATTCGTAGAGGGCATAGGTTTCATCAATGAAGTAGGCTGAATCTTCTCCGATGAAGGCATGCTTCAAGCCGTGATGTCCAAATGGCTTTTCCGGAATCAGTGTCACGCTTTTTCCCGTGTGGTTCAGACGATAGCAACGAGTGTTGTTTTCCAGTTGCGAATATCCAAAGCAGGTTGTTGGAATCAATGGTCATGGACAGTACTTTATTAAAAATCCATGGAAGAGATGTTTAACTGGAGAAATTTCTGGTTCTCTTGTTGGTAGTGATACAGATTTCCGTCATCTTTCAGCACTAACATGCACTTGTTTTGCTTCGTGCCAAGAAGATGTTGTCCTTGAATTCGGTAAAGGTCCGGCAGGTCTGTCGGTATGTATCCAATCTGTCTAACCCGTAGTTGGTTTGTAACCACAGTATGCCTGGCTCTGATTCTACGATCTGGCTGATAATGTTGCCTGACAATAGGTTGCGTGACACATCAACGGGCGTATATAGGTGGATATTGTTGCCGTCAAACACGTTCAGTCCGTCGCATGTTCCTATCCATAGTACACCTTGGCTATCTTGGTAAAGGGATTGGATGGCACTATTGGAAAGACCGTTTTTATTGGAGAAATTGCCGTAGGCTGTAAGCGTACACAAATCCGAAAACAGCATAAGAGGCTGATAAGCAATAAACCGTATGGCCTTTCCAGTATATATGTCTTTCATGTGGCTTGTTGTATTGATTTTAAGTTGCAAAGATATATTTTAAGGTGGAAACAGTCAATATTTGCAATATATTTCTTTAGTTGTAGGCTTACAGTTTAGCTTTGTATCTGCTCCGTATCCTTAGAAATGTATTTGTACGGGAGCAGATAGGTATGGATATGATTAGCGAATGACCGCAGCGAATCCACCGTTGCGTGCCAAAACGGACTGTGATATGGTTGCCTTCTTCAAGGATTGTTCTGCTTGCGATAGTCCATGGCTTGGTGGTCAGCGTTGATGCCGTCTTCAAAAGAGGTCATGAGATAATTTTTTCCTTCTGTGCAGGAAATCAAGGGAGTGTTAAAGACCCGTTCACGTTCGCGGTTGTTGGTCATGCCTCCTATATACCATTGTTCTCCTTTTGCGTTTGGCCACGATGGCATATTCTCCTGCTTTGCTTCGAGAGCGATGGTTTCGTCCCATGTTTGGGGTACTTGGGTGATGAAACGTACACTCGTCGTTGCGATAATAGAGGGTAGGATTGTCGCCATCGATCTGCAGGCCGGTTTCAAAAAGAACAAAGAGTGCCATCTGATAGGCACGTGTGCCGATGCTGGCAGAATTGGGACGTTCGGAATGGTAGACTTCAGGCTGCATGCTAAGCATGGCGCCGGAGTATAGTCCATGGCTCCTACTGCGTTGCGTATGAAGGGGAAATAGACACTGTTGTCGGGACGGCATCCGCCCATTTGCTCCATACCTCTTACGCCTTCGTAGGAGAGTACGTTTGGGTATTTGTATTCTAATCCGGCAGGTTTGAAAGCACCGTGAAAGTCAACGAAGAGATGGTGTTTGGCGGCTTCATGTGCTACGCGTTCATAGAAGTTTACCATCCATTGGTCGCTACGATCCATGAAATCTATCTTTACGCCTTTCACACCCCACTTTTCGAAAGTTTCGAATAGGTCAAAGTGGTTTTCTACCGTAAGCCAAGTGAGCCATAACACAATGCCTACGTTTTTTCTTTGCCGTAGCGGATGAGTTCGTGTATGTCTACCGAGGGATTGGGTTTATAGGGGTTGCGGGTGTTCATGGCCCAGCCTTCGTCCATTACTATATATTCTACGCCGTAGTGGGATGCGAAGTCGATGAAGTATTTGTAGGTGTCAAGGTTGCAACCTGCTTTGAAGTCCACGTCGGGGCCGTAGGGTGTGGCTCCGTTCCACCATTCCCAGCTGGCTAGTCCTGGTTTAATCCAAGAGGTGTTTCTATGACATTCTTTTCAGCAGGCGATAGGATAGAGTGTTTTCTATAAGTTTGCGGTCATCGTCGGTATGACGAAGTAACGCCATGGATAACTGCGCTTGCCTGCGGTACGGGCTATGCAGTTTCTTTCAGAATCTTGAGACTGCGGTCACCGTCTTCTCCGAATTCAAGAGGCAGACGGGGGAAGACGGCGGTAATGCCGCCTTGTCCATCGTTTTTCAGAAACATGGCGGGATAGTCTGTCAGATTGGTTTCACTCATGAGGATTTTGTCACCTTTGGGTGTGCTGGCTAAAAGGGGAAGCAGAGCCATGCGATTGGAGTTTTTCCACTCGCTGCTTGTTTGGTGGCGATATTCTTCTTCATAGGAAGTCTTAAAGCCGTCAGGTTGCTGAAGATGTAGCAGGCAATCATCCACAAAGTTCAGGCGGAGGATTTCATTCATTATTTCTTGCTCGCCTTTCAGGTCAGTAAGGAAGCGGTAGGCGAATCCGTCATCAAAGGCACGGAACTCTACTGAATAGCCTCCTTTAAACTTCAGTAGCAATTGGTTGTAGCGGTTGGTTATAGTAGAGAATTTCAGGGGTACGATGGGAGTCAGTTCCTCGTTTACATTTTTGGCGTACTACTTTGTTTAGTTTAGGATGGATGCCCAGCTGGTGGTTGGCAGTTTCCAGACCAATGACACAGTTGTCCATCAGTGTTTGATTTCCTTGGGTTACATCATATTGGATTTGATCGGTCAGCTCCACCGAGATGCGGATGTTTCCGCTGGGTGAGGCCAGTTGATGTACTTTCTGTCCGAAAGCGGTCAGTGAGAGGCAGAGAACTGCCGAGAGTAGGAATTGTTTTTTCATGTTCTTAGCTTTTGGATTTTTACAATATACAAAAGTAGTTTGTATTCTGTAGGAAATGTATGCTATTTATGACATAAATATATAAAATCATGCCACAGACGACTTTTTACATATCTATGTCGCGAATCTGTACAGTATGAGAGTGAAGGATGGGCTATTTTTGTTACCAACATTCCACATGTCAGAAAACTATTGTTGCCGGATGGAGGCTAAAAGAGAGAAGGTGAAAGAGCGGTTTGCGGTTAGAGGAGGCAGCACATTTATAACAAAGAATGCGGTGGTTTATATCGAATTGACATTATCTTTTACGAAAAAACAATAATAACAAAACCATGAAAAGAGACGAATACTGATGGGGAAGACCCATCTGATAGCGGGAGCCGTGATGTTGGCCGTTGCAGGAGGACAATTATCGGCTCAGACCGTTGCACCGAAGAAAAAAGCGTACATGGTGGCAGATGCCCACTTGGACACGCAGTGGAACTGGGACATTCAGACTACTATTAAGGATTATGTTTGGAATACCTTGAATCAGAACCTGTTCCTTTTGAACCAGTACTCCGACTATATCTTTAATTTTGAAGGTGGAGTGAAATATGCTTGATGAAGGAATATTATCCTCGTGAATACGAACTGATGAAGGCTTTTGTAAAGGCAGGTCGATGGCATGTGAGTGGGGCCAGTTGGGATGCTACCGACACTTTGGTGCCGTCTGTTGAATCGTTTATTCGCAACATTATGCTGGGGCAGGAGTTCTATCGTAAGGAGCTGGGGGTAGAAGTACCGACATCTTCCTTCCCGATTGCTTCGGATTCGGTTGGACATTGCCTACTGCTGCTGCCCATTGTGGACTGATAGGTTTCTCTTCACAGAAGCTGGATTGGCGTAACAATCCTTTCTACGGTAAGAGCAAGCATCCCTTTACCATCGGACTGTGGAAAGTGAGTGGATGGAGCGTCCGTCATGCTGGCTCACGGATATGATTACGGTCGTCGTTGGGATAATGAAGACCTTTCAGAAAATAGATATTTGATGGAACTCTCCAAATGCACTCCCCTGAATACCGTTTACCGTTATTATGGAACCGGTGATATGGGAGGTTCACCTACAATCACTTCTGTGGCTTCCGTGGAGAAAGGTATCAAGGGAGACGGTCCGTTGAAGATTATCAGTGCAGCCAGTGACCAGTTGTTCAAGGATTACCAGCCCTATGGCAGCCATCCCGAGCTCCCGTATTTGACGGTGAATTGCTGATGGACGTTCATGGAACCGGCTGCTACACATCACAGGCTGCTATGAAACTCTATAATCGTCAAAATGAACTTTTGGTGATGCCGCTGAACGTGCTTCTGTGGCTGCTGCCCTTTGGGGGTTGCCGAATATCCTGGCAAGAGTCTGACGGAGTCTTGGCAGCGCTTCATATTCCACCAATTCCACGATGATTTGACTGGTACCAGCATTCCCCGTGCCTATGAATTTTTCTTGGAACGATGAACTTCTCTCTCTGAAACAGTTCTCCAGTATCCTGACTCATTCTGTGGGGAAGTGTGGCAGGCAAGCTTGATACTCGTGTCAAGGGGATTCCCTGTAGTGCTCTATAACGCTTCGGGCTTCAAGGCTACAGATGTGGTGACCATCGAAGTGGAGGCTTCTCGTTTTCCCAAAAGTGTGGCTGTATATAACGAACAAGGCAAGTTGGTGGTTTCTCAGTTGGTTTCATATACTGATGGAAAGGTCCGCTTGTTAGTAGAAGCCACTGTACCCGCCAATGGATACGCAGTTTACGATGTCCGCCTCTCCGGCGAAGGAAAAGAGATGTCTGCTGTTGAAGCTGCAAGTGTTGAAAATTCGTTCTACAAACTGACATTGAATGAGAACGGTGACATTACTTCACTGTTCGACAAGAGAATCAACAAAGGAATTGGTAAAAAGGCTGGTAAGGCTATTCGTTTAGCCCTCTTCACTGAAAACAAGTCATTCGAATGGCCGGCATGGGAGATATTGAAAGAGACTGTGGACGCTACTCCTATCTCCATCACCGAGGATGTGAAAGTGACTCTTTGCGAAAACGGTGCATTACGTAAGACTCTCTGCGTGGAGAAACGTCACGATGATTCTTTTTCCGCCAGTACATCCATTTGTATGAAGGTGTATTGGCCCACCGCATTGACTTTACTAACGAAGTGGACTGGCAGTCTACCAACGCTCTGTTGAAGGCTGAGTTTCCCCTCAATTTGAATAATGAGGTGGCCACTTACGACTTGGGCGTAGGCAGCGTGCAGAGAGGAAACAACATCTTGACCGCTTACGAAGTATATGCTCAATATTGGGCAGATTTAACGGACGCTAACGGTTCTTATGGCGTTTCCATCATGAACGACAGCAAATATGGCTGGGACAAGCCTGATAACAACACCCTGCGTCTCACTTTGCTGCACACTCCGAAGACAAAAAAGAACTATGCTTATCAAGATCGTCAGGACTTCGGTCACCATACCTTTACTTACAGCTTGGTAGGTCATGTGGGCGCTTTGGACGTAGTTCAAACCCGCGAGAATGCTGAGTTGCTGAACCAGCGCATCAAGGCGTTCGTTGTTGGAAAGCATCGCGGCGAATTAGGTAAGAGCTATTCATTGGCTTTTTCCGATAACCGGAATGTACTTATTAAAGCCTTAAAAAGAAAGCCGAAAGTTCAGATGAATATGTGGTACGCGTGTATGAAGCCGCAGGCAAGCAGGCGCAGAAAGCCTCGATTGTCTTTGCCGACAACCTTGTGGCTGCTGTAGAAGCAGATGGTACGGAAAAGACCATCGGTAAGGCTACATTCAGTGGAAATCGCTTGGAAGTGTCAGTCAATCCAAACAGCATTAAGACCTACAAGGTACGTTTTGCTTCCAATAAAAAGGTGCAGACGGTGGCCGAACCATTGCCCCTTGTTTATGATAAGAAGTGCTTCAGTTGGAACGAGTTCAAGGCTGCTGCCAACTTTGAGTCTGGTTATTCTTATGCTGCTGAATTGATATCTGCCGAGATGAATGTGCATGGAGTGCCTTTCAAATTGGAGACACGTGAAGAGCTGAATGGTATGGCTTGCAAGGGCAATGTACTGAAACTGCCCGCCGACTGTACTTATAACAGACTCTATATCCTTGCTGCTGCCGCTTCTGATAAAGATGTGAAGGGGATATTCCGCGTAGGCAAGTATGTGCAGGAAGTCATTGTTCCTTCTTATACTGGCTTCATCGGTCAGTGGGGGCACACCGGACATACGGAAGGTTATCTGAAAGATGCTGAAGTTGCCTATGTGGGTACGCACCGCCATTCCGGTGAAGGCGATCAGCCGTATGAGTTCACTTACATGTTTAAGTTCGCAATAGACCTGCCAGAAAAGGCTACTGAGGTGGTATTGCCCGATAATAAGGATATTGTTATTTTTGCCGCCACTTTGACTGATGTTGCTGCTACTTCTGTTTGTCCCGCTTCCGAACTGTTCCGTACGGCAAACAAGTGCAATCGCTATCAGACGGAAAGCTCCACAGAGAGAGTGAACATTCTGAAGCAGGACATGGTAATGGGCTATTCAAGCTATGTGAACGAGAAAGAGAAGCCGGCTTTTCATGGTAGATGGCGACGAAAACACAAAGTGGTGTGCTATTGCTGAAATGCCCCACTACGTAGACTTTGATTTGGGCGGTGAAAGAAGCATTAATGGCTGGAAGTTACTGAACGCTGCCGGCGAAAACCATTCCTACGTCACTTCCTCCTGCTTTCTGCAAGGTAAGAGCGACAAGAATGGTGAATGGCGCACACTGGACTATGTTTCTGGTAATGGTAAGAATGTACTGAATCGCACGCTAAATAAGTCTGAAAGTGTTCGCTACCTGCGTCTTTTAGTGACACAGCCCATGCAATCGGCTTCTGGTAAAGATGTGCGCATTTATGAAATGGAAGTATACGAATAAACAGTTATTATATTCCCATTTTTTCAGATCCTTGTGTCTGTCACCACAGACACAAGATGATCTGATGATTCTCAGGTGTAAGTGCTTAATGAGTAAGTTAACAACTCTATTGAAGTAAATTTATTGGAAATAACAAATACCTTGAAAAATGAAAATTAAAATATTTGCTGTTGTATGTTTATTAGCTGCTAATCTCTTTACAATATCTGCTCAAAAGTGGTTTACGCCTGAGGCGGAGAAACAAGTGGATGCTCTTTTTGAGCCAGGTAGTAGAAGGAAACTACAAGAATAATCGCTATCCTCTACTCCGTAAGCCCTTAATGGAACTTCCTTTAGGCAGTATCAAACCTAAAGGCTGGTTGCACGAAATGCTGGTTCGTCAGAAAAATGGCGCCAGTGGTCAGATGGATGTTCTTTACCCTTCGGTTATGGGCAAACGCAATGGTTGGTTAGGTGGTGATGGAGACCAGTGGGAACGCGGTCCATACTGGATAGACGGTCTACTTCCTTTTGGCGTATATACTGGATGATGATGTCTTGAAAGCCAAAAAGTGCAACCTTGGATAGAATGGGCTTTGCAGAGCCAGCGTGAGGACGGATTCTTCGGTCCTGAAAAAGATTATCCGGGAGAGCCTGGACTGCAACGTGATAACTCGCAAGACTGGTGGCCGCGTATGGTCGTGCTGAAAATCCTACAGCAGTATTATTCGGCAACGAACGATAAGAGAGTCGTCGCTTTTATGACAAAATATTTCCGTTATCAACTGAATACCTTGCCGCAAAAACCTTTAGGACACTGGAGCAGTTGGGCAGAATTCCGTGCTTGTGACAATTTGCAAGCTGTATATTGGCTTTATAATCTTACGGGGGAGGATTTTTGCTTGAATTGGGGCATTTGCTGCACCGGCAGAGTTTCAGTTTCATAGATATGGTAGATGGGGAGACTTGCGCAGACCCTGCACTATACACTGTGTTAATTTGGCACAAGGCATCAAAGAACCGATTATTTATTATCAGCAAGATACCGACCGGAAATATATTGATGCTGTCAAGGAAGGCTTTCGAGATATTCGCCGGTTCCACGGACAGCCGCAAGGCATGTATGGAGGCGATGAGGCTTTGCATGGAAACAATCCTACACAAGGCTCGGAGTTGTGTTCGGCCGTAGAGTTGATGTACTCGCTGGAAAAAATGGTGGAGATTACAGGAGACATAGACTTTGCCGACCATTTGGAACGCATTGCTTTTAATGCTTT
>VOFI01003720.1_pt1 | contig 31563 bp, 47 predicted proteins | sample 5384131 | NCBI WGS metagenome assembly VOFI01 (sample SAMN12384728, study PRJNA508395) | human gut metagenome | isolation source: healthy gut H | host: Homo sapiens
GCTGGTGCTCAGCGGCCTGATGGGTGCGCTGCTGGTGGTGAGCAAGCAGGCCATGAGCGGCTTGCCCAACATTGAACCGGTGACGCTGCTCGTTATCCTGTTTGCACTGGAGCTGCCCGGGAAACGCCGGGGGGCCGTTACGGTGTTCATCCTGCTGCAGGGCGTGCTGTACGGCTTTGGGCTGTGGTGGGTGATCTTCCATAAACCTGCGGTACCACACCTCAGCAGAATGCCAACACATTCCTCACCGGTAACGTCGGTGCTACGTCGCGGGATACTTTCCGAAGATTTCATCGCGCCCTCAGTGGTCCATTTGTCAGACTGCCACGATCCGGCTCTCAGCTTTCCGGACTCTCTGTACGCACATTTTCTGGCGTTATCTCCACCTCAAAGGTTTCTGGTTCTTATTGAATTGATGGTTGTATCGTAGCACTGGAGAAAGAAGTTGTCAAATATTTTTCCTGGAAAAGATAAAATCGTTTATTTTTGTATCTCATGTAACATTTTTGTTTCTATGCAGCTTACTCTTTCTCATACACATCTGCAAATTCAGCTTTGCGGTCAAACTGGACCCTGGCATAGGAACACTGGGGGATGATCTTTACCCCGGCTTCCCGGGCCATCTCCGCCACTGCCCGGACCAGTTTTCCGGCCAGACCCCGACCCCCGTACCGAGGATCCACAATGGTGTGTTCCAGGGTCCACACCCCGGGCCGGGTCTCCACATAGGTACATTTTCCGATTTCTTCCGCCCCATCATACAGGGCTGCCCGGAAAGTTTCCGGTTCCTTTACAAGACGGATGGTTTCCATGTTTTCTCCTTCCAAGGCCTGGCCGCTGAAGCAGCCAGGCCGGTCTCTATTCTTCCACCTTCACCTTCATCCCCACTTTCACATAGGGCTTCAACTTCTGCAGATTGTCATTGTTCATCCGTATGCAGCCTTCAGAAGCCCGGGTGCCGATGGAAGCCGGGTCGTGGGTGCCGTGGATGCCAATACCATCCCATTTCCCCTGACTCAAGTTCCGGGTATCCAGGCTGATGAACCAGGGACCGTAGGCGTGCTGGATCACTCCTTTGCCATCGTGAAAATCATGAGACCAGCTGGAGGCATCGATGATTTCATCCACTGGGAAGGTTCCCTCCGGGGTCTTTCATATCCCCCGCTCACCTGCTTTTGTCCGGGATTCTTCCCCAAGGCCACCGGCCATTTGGCCGGATCCCCGTGATCCAGGAGATACAGGGTAAATTCACCTTTTTTTGATCAGCAGGGAGTACTCATGGGGTTCCGGGGTTTGGCGCACCTCCCCGGTAACGGCTGTCTCAGCCGGGGGTACAGCTGCCTGTTCCGGCTTCTGACCACTCCGGCAGCCTTTGACAGTAAATCCCACTGCCAGCACCAGGACCAGGAGAAAAAAGACCCCCCAGGCCGGTCCCTTCCATCTCCGTTTTTGGTAAGTCTTCCCCATGGTCCCTCCCTTCCTGCACCTGGTTACAGACGCCGGGAACTGGACTGAAACGTACCCGGTTTTGACCGTTATCCCGTTTCACCTGGTACCAGTTGTTCTTCCGTCCGGTAATCTCTACAGTTTCACCTTCTTCGAAGTAGTCCACGATATCCGTATTCGTTCCCGCACCGGTCCGGAGCCGCACGTCGGTACCTGTGATCTTCCCATAAGATTTCTTGGTCTCTTTCTGGGACTTTTCTCCCTGGCCAGCTGCCTTGGCTTTGGACTGTTCCTCGGAATTGGGGTATCCTGTTTTTTCTCTTCCTGGGTCACCGGCGGTTTGGATCCAGCCGTACTTTTTTCCATCCTTCTGCTGGGCAAAGAAGATTCCCGCCCCAGTTGCCAACAAGAGCAGCAGGACCACACCAGCGATCCATTTTTCTTTCCGCCGCTCTGGGACGGAACACGCTGGGGCTGGAAGGCGGCTGCTCCTTTCAATCCTGGCTGATTTCCGCTGTTTCCCGGCTGTCCGCTGCCAGGCCTCGCTCGGCTTTCGGCTGAGCCGAGGCCGCGGGTTTCCCCCTGGAGTGCCGCAGACCGGGCAGAATTTTTTCCTCTTCACTGAGCTGATTCCCACAATGGGGACAAAACTTCGCCATCTAAATTCCTCCTGCCCCTTCAGTCCGCATCCTGGTCATTGATCTTGGTGGATTTGATCTGGACGCTGATCACGGTGGGGCTCTTCTGTTTCACGATGCCCACGCATTCCCCTTTCACATTGACGAAATCGCCCGTTTTCAGGCCGTTGACGATGCTGGCCCGTTTGGCCGGCACATCCACCAGCACCTGGTAGGTCTTGCCACCGTTTTCCCTGCTTTCCAGGGTGATGCTGTAATTCTGGGAGTTATTGAACTGGCCTTTCCATTTTACCTTCCGGAAACCTGGACGGTCTTGTCCTTGTATTTTTTTGTCTCCGGAACTCTGGTCCCGGATGTAGTCATCCACTATTTCACTGGATTTGACCTGGATGGGTTTGCTGCTGCCCCCAAAGGCAAAAGAACAGGCCCAGGACCACCACGATGGCTCCGATGATAGCCAGGATTTTCTTTTTCTTCCCATTGCCTTCTGGCGGCACCGGCGGCATCTGGAAAGACTGGAAGCCTCCGTTTCCACCGCCGCTCTGGCCCTCATCCACCGGTTCTGCCACCACCACTTCAGCAGAAGTTTCCGGGGCCTGCTGCGATTCAGCCGACGGTTGGGTACCTCCAGGGGTTCCTTCTGCCGGATTGGCTTTCTTCAGCCGGGTCCCGCATTCGGTGCAGAAGTCATTGTCCGCCAGGTTCACATGGCCGCATTTGGGACACTTCACCACCGGATCCTGTTTGGCGCCGCACTGGACGCAGAACAGAGCATCATCTTCCAGTTCGCAGCCGCACTGTTTGCATTTCTTAGACATAACCATTCCCCTTCCGTCCCTGGAAAGACATTCCCTCGATCTGCCTTTCCACTATTTTATTTATGTTTCATATTATACTCATAAATATGAAAATTGAAAAGGAGGGCACGTGCGACGGCCGCCACACGTGCAGCAGGCCCCTTACAGATCCCAGATGAACGCAGCCAGCTGCTTCAGGCCCGGTTCCAGGCTGGTCATGTCCAGCTCTTCCTGGAGGGTGTGGGCTCCTTTCCCTTGCTGATGCCAAAGGCAATGGCCGGGATCCCCCGGCTCAGGGGAATGTTGGCATCGGTGCTGCTGGCGCTGAATACCGTCTGCAGACCTTCCCGCTTCCGGATCCGGCAGATCCGGTCGTAGATTTCGTGGTGCTTCACCCCGTCGCTGCAGGGCCGCTTACCCAAAAGCAAGGTCTCCACCTGCACCTTGTCACTGGTATGGTCCTTCAGGATCCGATGGAACGCCGCGTCCAGCTTATCCAGTTCGGTGGCCGACACGGACCGCATGTCCACGGTGAATTCCACTTCCGCAGCAATGGAGTTCACCGTGGTCCCCCCTGGATGGTTCCCACGTTATAGGTGGTGCGGGGATCCTGGGCACTTTCAGGGCGTAGAAATCTCGGATGATGGCCGCAGCCTCGTTGATGGCGTTGGCATTGCCGAAAGCCGCATAGCTGTGGCCCCGGCCGTGACCACATGGACTGCATACCGATGGGAGCCCACGGCCAGGTTCACGAACCGGTCATTGTTGCCATCCACGGCCATAAAATAGCTGAGTCTGTCGCCGAAAGCGTCTGTCAGGGCCTTGCTGCCCTTCAGGTTTCCCAGTCCCTCTTCGCCCACATTGAAAGCAAATACCGCCGGGGTTTTCTGCTTCAGATCCCGCATCATTTGAAGGAGGAACAGCTTCCCGGCCTCATCCTGATAGGCGCTGTCGAACCCCAGGCCGTGTACCTGATCCAGGAGCCAGGCTGCCTTTTTTCTGTTCCGATCCGGTGGGAGAAACAATGGAAATCACATCATACAGGTACCGGAGATAATCCGGCATGTGCTTTTCGATATAATCGTTGACGATTTGACGCATGATCTCGTTCATGGAAGTCCTCCCTTGCTGATTTGTCCTTCCCTGAAAGGGAAGGAGGACCAGCCGAATGGCTGGTGGATAGGTCTCACATCGAGTGTGAGTCCCCTGGCCTTTCTCCCTTTCAGAGGGACACACACTGATTCTCCGCACTCAGTATTTTATCACGATCCTACCCCAGATTCTTCCGGAACAGCACGGCCGCCAGCCACAAAGTCAATACGGCCACAATGGACATGGGCACCAGATCCCAGGCGATGACTGTGAATCCTGCTCCTTCGAAATAGATCCGCCGGATGGCATCCAAAGCGAACCGCAGAGGATCGGCGTAGGTCAGGATCTGCAGGAACTGAGGCATATTCCGCACCGGAGTAGCCACCCCGCTCAAAAGGGCATTGGGAATCAGATATACATAGGTGTACACCTGGACCTGCTGCATGGAACTGCACACGGAAGAAATGCTAAGCCCGATGCCGGTGGAACTGAGGAAATAAATGAACAGCACCAGGTACAGGGTCAAACAGGATCCTTCAAAGGGTACCTGGAACCAGAACAGGTCCACAGCAGCAGCAGGGTTCCCTGCATCAGTCCCACCAGCACCGGGGGAAAGGCTTTCCCCAATGAGCAGCACCGGGGAGAAGCCGGGGTCACCAGCAACTGTTCAAAAGTCCTTCCCCCGTTCCCGGGCTACGGACATGCCTGCCAGGAGAATGACCTGGGCAAGCTCATGAGCCCCAGGATCCCGGGGGCAAAAATACCACAGGGTCAGCTGGTTGGGATTGAACCAGGTCCGGGTCTCTACAGACAGGGGCGGTTTCTGAACTTGTCCTTCCAGATGGCCAGCAGTTCTTTCCGGCAGATGAACCGGACCTGCTGGCAGAAAAGCTGCCATGGACTCATTCATTCCACCTTCTTTCTGATGGTTTTCAGGGCCAGCCCCAGGAACAGCAGCATGAAGAATACCAGGAATCGGTCTGGGGAAGGATCACCGGCCACAGGTTCCCGGCCAGGAGCAGGGTCTTCAGTACCACCAGATAATGCTTAAAAGGCAGGAATTCCCCGATCCACTGGACCCACCGGGGCGTGGACCGCAGATCGAACAGGAATCCGGACAGCATGATGCTGGGCAGGAAGCTGGCCAGCAGAGCCACCTGGATGGCCATGAACTGGGCCTTGGTCACCACGGAAATCAGCATGCTTCGGCTCCCAGTGCCGTCAGCAGGTACAGGACAGACATCAGGACAATCAATGCCAGCGAGCCCACCAAAGGGACCTGGAACAGGAACCGGGACAAAAACAGACAGAGGAATACGCCCAGCATGGCGATGCAGAAATAGGGAATCATCTTGGCCACGATGATTTCCCCTTTCTTCACCGGAGTCACGAACAGAGACTCAAAGGTCCCCCGTTCATATTCCCGGGCCATGACCCCAGCCGTCAGCAGGACCCCCACCAGAGTCACGATCATCAGGATCAGACCGGGCAGGAAGTACCAGGTGCTTTCATGGGCATCGTTGAACCAGAGCCGGGTCTCCAGGTCCACGGCCCCCACGCCCCGGCTGGCCATCTGCCGGACGGACCACTGGGCCGCTGCCGTTTCCACATAGCTCTGGATGGTCATGGCCGTGGTGGTGTCCGTGCCGTACAGCAACAGCTGCAGGCGGCCGTCCCCCCTGGTGGAGCTGCCGGCTGAAATCAGGAGGCACCCGCAATATGGCGTCGATTTTCCGCTGCTCCAGGGCCTTCACCGCCTGGGGCATGTTCGTCAGGTACGTTGGTTTGAAATATTCCGAGCCGTCCACGAAATCCACCACCCGCTGGGCTTCGGGGACGTATCCTCCAAGACCACGCCGATGGGAGCGTGCTTCACGTCCAGGGTGATGCCATAGCCGATGACCAGGATCAGGATGATGGGCAGCAAAATACCCATGGCCAGGCTGGAGTTGTCCCGCAAGACTTCCCGGAACTCTTTCACCGTAAGCGCCCGATCCGGCGCAGACCGTCCTTCATGATGCAGCCGCCTCCTTGTTCCGCCCCCCGATGGACGATTTCAATGAACACGTCATCCATGTTGGCATCGGGCATGCCCAGGTCCTGCCGGATCCGAGAGGGACTCCCCCAGCACCAGGCACTTGCCCCGGTCCTGGATCATGATCCGGTCACAGTATTCCGCTTCTTCCATGAAGTGGGTGGTGATGATGATGGTCACGCCCCTTCACGGCCAGGTCCGTGATCTGCCGCCAGAACAGCCGCCGAGCCAGCGGGTCGATACCGCTGGTGGGTTCGTCCAAAAACAGGATCTCCGGTTCCTGAAGCAGGGCGCAGGCCATGGACAGGCGCTGCTTGTAGCCCCCGGGCAGGTCCCCGGCGTTGTGTTTTTCCGTGCCCGTCAGCTGGAATTCCTCCAGCACATCGGAGATCCGCTGCTTCAGCTTCTGGGGCGGCAATCCGTAGATGCCCCCCGTAGAACTGCAGGTTCTCCAGCACGCTGAGCTTACTGTACAGGGAGAATTTCTGGGACACGTAGCCGATCTTGGCCCGGGCCTGGGTCCGGGGCCGTGCGCAGGTTCTCCCCGGCCACGCTCAATACGCCGCTGGTGGCAGGCAAAAAGGCCGCACAGCATCCGGAACGTGGTGGTCTTGCCGGCGCCGTTGGGCCCCAAAAGGCCGAACACTTCGCCCTTGTGCACCTGGAAGGATGTGTGGCTTTACCGCCGTGAAATCCCCGAACTTCTTCACCAGGTCCTGCACGATGATGCTCACTGGGTTCTGCAGCGGGTCTTTTCGGAGCCTTCGTCAAAGGCGCCAGGGGGCAGCTGCTTCTCATTGGGGTCCGCCGCCTGGTGCAGCAGAATCATGAACCCGTCTTCCACCCGGGGCGGTACCGCTTTGGGCTGCAGGTTCCAGCGCTGCAGGGCCCGGCAGCGGATGCCCGGGATGGCTGGCGATGAACCGCACCGTCCCGCTCTGGGGCACGGCGTCGATGATCTCTTCCTTATCGTCCAGCAGCGCCCCCTGGAGCACCCGGTAGGGCAGCCCCGCCGGCGGGTCCACTTCGAAGCACTTGTCCGCCGCAATCTGGCTCAACCCGTCCGGGGTGCCGTAGAACAGGATCTGCCCCTGGTTCAGCACATACACCTCGTCGCACATGGCCGCTTCGTTCATATACGCCGTGCACACGATGACGCTCAGGTTCTCCTCCTGCACCATCTGGTTGATGATGATCCACAGGTCCTTCCGGGACAGAGGGTCAACGCCCACGGTGGGTTCGTCCAAGAGCAGCAGGTCCGGCGACCGCACCAGGGTGCAGGCCAGTCCCAGTTTCTGTTTCATGCCCCCGGACAGCTTGCCGGCCAGCCGGTCCGTGAAGGAGCCAGCCCCGTCATGTCCAGCAGCTTGGCGAACGGGTCTTGCGCACATCCGCTCGGCACCCCGTGGAGGTCGGCGTACAGGTCCATATTTTCCTGGATGGTCAGATCTTCATACAGGCCGAATTTCTGGGGCATGTAGCTGATCCGGCTCTGATTTCCGCTGCGTCCTTCACCGAATCCAGGCCCAGTACCTTCAGGCTCCCGCCGGTAGGGGTCCATGAGCCCGCAGATCAGCCGCATGGTGGTTGTCTTTCCGGCTCCATCCGGCCCGATCAGGGCCGTCATCTTGCCCTTTTTGGCCAGGAAGTCGATGCCTTTCAGGGCGTGGGCGGTTCCCTGCTTATCGTTGAACAGCTTGTCCAGCCCTTTAGCCTGGACCACCCATTCAGTCATGGCTCTGCTCCGTGTCGATCTTTACGGTGGCGGGCATGCCCATGCGCAGCACATTGTCCGGATCGGTCACGTACACACGGACTTCATACAGCAGGGAAGTACGCAGTTCTGTGGTCTGGACCGTCTTGGGCGTGAATTCCGCCGTCGAGCTGATGTACCCGATCTGGCCGGTAATGGGGTCTTTCGGATGGCTGTCCGTGAACACCTGGGCCTTCATCCCTTCGTAGATCCGCCCCAGGTCCTTTTCGCTCACGTACACCCGCACCCATTTATTGTCGTTCAGGGACAGCTTGAACACAGGCTTCTGGGGGAGGCCATGTCGCCCACTTCCAGCAGCCGGGACCGGATGACCCCGTCGGCCGGTGCCTTCAGTTCCGACTGGCTCAGCAAATAATCCACATGTTTCATGTCTTCCTGCAGGGCTTTCAGCTGGGCTTCACCGCTTTTTCACATCTTCTTCCCGGGGACCGGCCTGGGCCTTTTTCGTATTCCTGCTGGGCCGCTTCTGCCTGGGCTGCCGTTACATCCACCTTGGTCTGGGCCTCATCCCGGTCCTGCTTGCTTCACGGACCGGCCGTTGGAGCTGCTGAATGCATTCTCCACCCGGGCCAGATCCTGCCGGGCCTGATCTGCCTGGGCCGCCGCTTCATCGGCTTTCGCCCGGGCCGCTTCCAGGTCTTCCGCCCGGGTACCGTTGTGGAGCTTGTCCACCACGCTCTGCTGGGCGGCGATCTGGGCCTGCAGCTTGCTCTTCTTGATCTTCAGTTCGTCGGTGTCCAGCCGGGGCCAGTACCTGGCCCTTGGTCACCTTATCCCCTTCCTCCACCAGTTCTTCCGCAATCCGGTCGCTCTGGCGGAAAGCCACAGCCACTTCCCGCACATCCACGTTGCCGTACAGGGTCAGCTGCCGGGCCGCCTTCTGGTCCTGGTATTTCTGGTAGCCGTAGCCCCCCAGGCCGCATACTACCACGATGCCCCGATCAGGCCGCCAATTTCTTTTTATCCTCCAGGAGGTTCTGCCAAAAGGTTCCCATATTATCTCTTCCCTTCTGCTGTTTGATTCAGTTCTGCCTGTTCCTGGTCACTGAGGGCTGCCAGCCGCCGCCCAGGGCCTTGTACAGATGGATCAGATCCGCCAGTTCCTGGCCCCGGCTGCGGTTCTCCTGCCGCTTCATAGAGAGCAGGGTCCGCTCGCTGTCCAGTACCGGCTGGTAATCACTGAGCCCGGCCTGATACCGGTTTTCTGCCAGATCATATGCCTCCTGCTGTACGATGCTGGCCATGGCGTCCTGCACTTCACCGGCCGCCTTCAGTACCGTGTTCTCATACTGGGCCTGCAGCTCTCTAGCCCGAGCATCCTGCAGTTTCACGTTCTGCTTCAGGGCGCCGCCGTGAAACAGGGGGAACGTCACCGTCGGAGCCAGCCCGAAGGCATGGGCCCCCGCACCAAACAGGTTGCCCCCGCCCAGGGTCAAAAAGTCCCAGGAAGCCGCCCAAGTTGAACCGGGGTTTCAGTTCGGCCCGGGCTTCCTTCGTCCGGGCGATCTGGGCCTCCAGCTGCTGTTCCGCCGCCATGATGTCCGGCCGCTGCCGCAGCTGGTTGGCCGGGATGGCGTGGTACAGTTCCGCATCCACCTGGGGCAGGCCCGAAGTGGTCAAAAGGTCATTCAGCTGCCCTGGTTCCGTCCCTGTCAAAATGGACAGCCGGGTCAGGGTTTCCTGGATGCCCTGCTGCACCCTGGGAATCTCCGCCCGGGTGCTTTCCTCCTGGGTCTTCATGGCTTCCAGAGGATATGCATCAATCAGCCCTGCCTGGAAATTGTCCTGCAGCAGGTCCCGTTTTTCCGCCTCCAGTGCAGTATGGCGCTGGAGCAGAGCCAGATCACTCTGCAGGGTTCGCAGGGAGATATAGTTCAGGGCTGTTTCCGCGCTCAGGGTCACCCAGGTACTGTAGAGCGCCGCATGCTGGGCCGCCAGGTTGTGGGCTGCGCTTTGCTTCTTCGCTTTCAGACGGCCGAAGAAATCCGGTTCCCAGGAGGCGTCGATGCCCAGCCCCGCCACAGAGGAATTCCGGCTGGGTGGGGTGATGACCCCGGGATAGGGCCCCATCTGGCTGATTTTGTCATTGATGCCCTGGGGAGCCTCATACCGTCCGTAGGTACCGCCCACATTCAGCCAGGGCAGGGCTTCCCCCTTGCTGATGCTGCTGGGCCTGGGCTTCCACTCCGGGCCCGGGCTGCCTGAGATCCCGGTTATTCTTCAGAGAAAGGGCAATCAGGGTATCCAGCTGGGGATCCTGGAAGGTCTTCCACCAGGCAGCCAGGGTCCCTTCTGTCCAGGGAAGCTTCCGGGGTGGGCCGGTCATAAGCTGCCGGATGCTTTTTGGGCCACGTCCGTCCAGGCTTCGGCTGTTTCACCGCCTGGGGCTGGGGAGATTTTTTCCCGGCCAGCGCAGGCTCCATGAGCCCGGGTACCAGGGTCAGTGACAATCCCCAGAAAACAGGTTTCCACCATTTCATCTTCATCGCTCCAATCTGTACCAGAGAGGCGTAATTATTCGTTCAATTAATTATACATCCATTATAGCCCAAGTTCTGTCCCCCTGCAAGGGGAAAAGACAATCCAAAAACCTCTTGCAACTTGTCTCCAAATTTGCTATACTTCGTTTGTAATTAGTATTTACTAACTACATTGGCTGCAAGGAATTATCCTTACGCCATTTTTATTTCAGATTAGGGTTAGCGTTTACTAACCTAAAAAGGAGGTCACCCCCATGACAATCACTCTCGAAACCGAGCTGGTCCGGCAATGTGCACCTACGCTGGCAGGGCTGAAAGCAGCCAATCTGTTCCTGTTTCCGGTTTGCCTGCAGCGAGATCCCTTTTGCCCAGGTGGAAACCATCTCGGCAATCCCTGGAACCTGGGCGGGCATCCGCAGGTGAAATCCTGAGCTTTGACTGTCTCCATCGGTGTGCTCTCCTGTGGCGTGTGGGGAGTCAGCCTTACTGGCTTTTCCGGCCCCTCGGGTGATCCGGAAAGGTTCTTCCTGAAACGCCGGGGCTACGGGGAACCACAGCCCGGGAAATCCTTCATGAGATCTCCTTCACCTGGCCTGCCGCCCGTTGCCCCCCACGAAATCGGCATCCTGCTGGATTACCCGCTGGAAGATGTGAAAGCCTATATGGCCGCCCCCGACAAAGCAAGTTTGTTCCGGGTGCTGAAGGCCTATGGAACGGGAACAGGCCGAATGTTATTTTTGCCAAATGCCAGAAATGCACCGGATCTACTGGCGCTGTTACCGCGCCGGTACGCCCTGAGCAAACTGGCAGTGGCTTAAAAATATACATTATTGCCGCCTGGCGGCAAAGGATGGAAACAACAATGAGCAAAATCGCAGTGGTATTCTGGAGTGGTACGGGCAATACGGAAGCTATGGTCAAAGCCGTGGAAGACGGTGCCAAAGGCAAAGGTGCGGATGTAACGGAATTCACCGCCTCCGACTTTTCTGCCGACAAGGTGGCCGGTTTCGATGCCATCGCTTCGGTTGCCCGGCCATGAGGGCCGAAGTCCTGGAAGAAGGAGAATTCCAGCCCATGTGGGACGATGTGAAAGGCAGCCTGAAAGGCAAAAAGATTGCCCTGTTCGGTTCCTACGGCTGGGGTACCGGCGAATGGATGGACAACTGGAAAGCGGATGCGGAAGCAGAAGGCGCGTCCTGGTGTGAAAAATGCTTTTTCACACCCTGTCACTAGTCTCTAGTCACTAGCCGATGGAAGCCAGCTGACGCTAGCGAAATAAAAGCACTGTGTATGATTTTTCACATAGCCCAGGACGATCATAAATCCAAGGGATCAGATATGGCTGCATGGATCCGCTTCCTTTCATTGTAGAAATAAATGGCCAGAGCCAAAGCTCTGACCATTTATTGTACCGTATTTTTGTTATGATTCAATGGCAAGCCCGCTGGGCGACCTGTTCGGACGCCCCTCATGGGTCGTCCCTACGCAGATAACGCACCGTACGTTGTTTATCCGTAGGGTCTACCCGTAAGGGGAGACCGTTCCCAGGTCTGGCGGAGCCTGCAGGCCCTATTTAAAACGACCAGTTCAGCCCGGCGTTCACCTGCCACTTCTTGTTGAAGTCCCCTGGCGAAGCTCCGTTCCAGGTCCGCGTAGAACATGGTATTCTTGTTCAGCTGCACATTGCCGCCCAGGCCCAGTTCGAACCAGGTGTCCCCATAGGAATATTTGCCGTCCAGCCGTTCTAGGTTGCCGGCCGCGTTCACCCGCTGCAGGCTATAATCCCGGTCGCCGCCAAATTCGTGGAGCACGGACGCCTTCAGATAGAAGTCGTGGGGATGTTTCCCTTCCTTCTGCTTCTTGCCCAGGACGAAGCCCAGGCGGCCGATGGCAGAATTGAAGCCTTCTTCCTGCACCCGGTGCCCTGGCGGGTGGTGTATTCGTTGCTGCCCAGATGCCCCAGCACGAACTGGGCCTGGGGTTCCACGAACCAGCCTTTATTCCTCTGGGGATGGTCCGCCCGTATTCCACGGACAGGCTCTGTTCGTGGGCCCGGTAACTGGCCGCATCCGGGTACTGCCCGAATGTATGGATGGTAGTGTCATCCCGGCCCACTTTGGCCACTACGTCCGTGTAGCTGCCGTTATCGCCCAGCCAGGTGCCGTACAGGGCCCCGGCCAGGGTATGGTTCTTGCCGTTGCCGATGCGGTAGTCCGGAGAAGCGATGCCCCGTTCCACCAGGAAGCCGTAGGCGCTCTTTTCGTTGGGCATGGTGTCCAGCCCGGCCTGGAAGAAGTTGTACTGGCTGTCGTAGCCGCTGCCCGCATACCGGCCGGTCCGGTTCCGGGCCCAGATGTCATACTTGTCCTCGCTGCGGTTCCGATACCGCAGATCGCCCAGCTGCTGCCGCAGGGTGTCAATGGACATGCGGTACAGGCTGTAGGTGCCGTCCATCCCGGCCACCAGGGGCTGGGTGTCCTTATTCACCTTCTTGGCGGTCTGCACCAGGTACCATTCATTGAAGTCCCCACCACGTTGCCGTCGGCATCCGTGAACGTACCGCCCGCTGCACCGTGGGGACAATATCCCACAGGCCACCGGTGTCCAGAGCCTTGCCGCTGAACGTGGCGTTCTCACTGGCATCGGTCACCATCAGCAGGTGATGGACCCCGGTCATCGCATTGCCCGTAGCCAGGCTCTTGTCGTACACGGAAATCTGTCCGGAGGAACCGGGGTAGACGTGGTGATGTGCACCTTGTCCCCATCCGTCATGCTGGCCAGATCCGACTTCATGTGGAACCCGCCGCCGTTGCCGCTGAAGTTGTCGATGTTCAGAGTATGGTAGCCATCGGGATTATACGTCATATCCACCCTGGCCCCGCTGTTCAGGTCCAGATTCGTCACGGCACTGCTGTCCGTCATGTTCCACAGGGAACCGTTGGACATGGAGATGTTGGTGGTACCGCCATTGACGGTAGACGCGCCGGTCAGCACGGAGTCGCCCGTGGCCATATCCAGATGGATGGTACCGCCCTCTTCAGAATCCAGATTCCCGGTGATCAGCTTTCGGCCCGGGCCGGTGATGTCGATCAGAGAACCTTCATCATAACTGGTGGCTGCATTGCCCAGCGCACTGCCCTTGTGGGACGTGATGGTGGCAGCCCCATTAAAGGTGGTATTGGCGCCGTGCTGGTTCAGGACGCCGCAGGAGGCAGCCGTGCCTTCTGTGGTCACCGTGGCATTGTCGCCCATGACCACCGTTCCCTGGCTGCCGATGTTGGAAACACCAACGGCCGTTTTGGCGCTGACCGTTACCGTGGGATTGTCTTCCACGATGGTCGTGGCGTCCCCGGGCAGCGTGTTTCCGTTATAGATGCCCTTGGCCGTCCCGTCACTGGTCATATTGATGGTCAAATCCTTACCCACGGCCGTGGTACCGGTATGTTCACTGTCCTCACCAACGGTGCTGAGACCGTAAGAAGCGGCATACCCCTTGGTATCTATGGTAACCGTCAGGTTGTCTCCGGTTTCCAGTTCTCCGTCAGCATTGTCGGAACCATAGGCGGAAGCTTTGTCCGTATCCGTGTTGCCGGTGACAGAGATGGTTACGTTCTTACCGAAGGTGGTCTTTTTCGCCTGATATCCCTGGTAGCTTTCGGCAATGCTCCCCGGAATGACCCTGCTGGATTTCTTTCGGCTGGACATTATACTCATCCTCGATATCCCGGATACCGGTTGCTGTCTGGGTAACGGTAATGGCAGAACCATCTCCCAGAGAAGCCGTACCGTCCATGGTGTTTTGAGGCCCACCGTCTGTCCAAAATTATTGGTGATGACTCTGATGTTAGAATCTTCTCCGATGGTTACCTTTGCAGCTCCTGCTGCAGTCCGGCTGGTCTTGAAAACATTGGCTCCATACACCACAGAATCCGGATCATAGTCAAGGTTGGAAGAAAAGGCATTGATATTCGCTTTTTTCCCTACGGTCATCTGGCTATCTGCAAGGTTGATATTGGCTACCGTCTGCACATTTTTATCTCGCGTCCAGGTTTGGATATTCGAATTGTCACCCATTGCCACCTGGGAATTTCCCTCCCCGTGGACGGCGGTGGCAAGGACTTCTTTATCATGGGAATTGGAGTCCCTCCCCTCGTTTGAGGCAGAAACATAGTCACCCATCTAAGGCTGGAATTGGAAAAAACACCTACTGCATCGGATTGTTTCGAATAGCCTCTGTTGCTGATATTTGCAATAATATAATCTCCCAACGTTAACTGGGAATTTTCAGAAGCCCGTATTCCCGTAAGTTGATCCACAGCAGAGCCTAAATCGATGGAAGCAAACTCTTGAAAGGAAAAAGTATTATTGTCGCCAGTGGTTTTGGAATTTCTGATGCTTACACCAGTGACGGAAGTAGCGGTACTGTTCTCATTGAGAGCTACCTGCAGGTTGGCATACCCGCCAATCGAAAAATCGGAATTGGCAATGTATATATCTCTCACGCTCATTGCATCTTCATCATCCTGCACATCAGAAGCGGAAGGCCGCATGCCCTTTCCTTTAAAATTGATCTCCATACGCGTATTGTTGCCTATTTTCAGCGTATTTCTCTCCGTATCGTTTATGGTGCCGCTGTCAATTCCGACACCACTCCCTTTCACAGTGCCCTTGCCCTGGACATGTGCTCTCGCATCGAGGGAATTTCCCACCGTCGTGGAGGCTCCTGCCAGGCTGAAGATCCCCGAAGTATGAATACTGGACGTTCCGTCATCGCTTGTTCCGACGGTTCCATAGTCATTAAATTTGAAATTTTCATATTGATTGAGGCCTACATTATTTCCTACAGCAAGGGTACCATGGCTGTTGTAAATGCCATAGAACCGGGCGTCCGTGGTATCCTTCAGCTGATACTCAAACTGCGTACCGTCTCCCACATTGATTTTTGTAGCAGAAGCCGCTGCAGAAGAACCTTGCTGGTCAGAATGGATGACCGCCCCATAGATATGGGTCCCTTCCATTTCCAGATCCAGCGAACAGGTAGTGCTGGGGCTGAGGCCCCAGGGGTTGTCAGACGTCTTTAGGCCTATATCGACAGTCCCGGTATATCCTTTATCGATGGCAATGACACTACCGTTGACTACATTTCCCGAATCGGAAGTGCCCGTATTAAAGTCACCGCTGATTGCGTTATCCGACGGCTTGATGAAGATGAAGCTCCCGCTCACCGCCGCTGGTACATCTACAGTGGAAGTATATTTTTCACCTTGAAAGGTATTCGAATAATTCAGATTATCGTCCGTTACTTCCTCATAGGAATTGGTGACTGTATAGTGTCCGTTTTGCATCCGCTCCGCCTGTGCCACCGGCATCCCGGCGCCCATAAATACGCTGCCCGTGCCCAGAAGCATGCCCAGCGTGATTGCCGCCAGGATTTCCCTCTGTTTCTTTCTCCCCATGATCATAAATCTCTGCCTCTTTTCCTTTTCTACCATTTCTTGTGTTCCGTATGTCATGACACTTTTCATCTAAAAGCTTCTCTTTCTCAATTCATAATATCTATTCTTTTATGACTGTATTGTAGCATGTAATGATTTAAGATAGAATTTTGTTTATTTTATGGTGATGATTTAAAGGTTTTATAAAATGGTGTATAGGTTTTTTGTTATAAAAGCAAAGAGGCTGCCGCACCTGCGACAGTCTCTTTGCTTTTCTCTTACTTCCCGGCCCTGTGATAGCGGGCCGCTTTCAGTGGTCCGTACCCGCTCGATGGTGGGTACTCCATCCCTGTCTTTCTGGATGACGTCGATCCGGATGTACTTCAGTTCCGGCTCGAATTCTTTGGTCAGCTTGTCCAGCGTCCCATCCTTGTTCAGGTCCGGGTTGGATGCTGCACCGCCCATAATGGCCCGGTACACCAGGGTGGCGAATTCGTAGCGGGTCATCATCCGGTTCCCCTTGAATTCTCCGTCCGGGTACCCTTTTACAATGCCTGTATGGGCCAGCTTGGTCACATACTCATAGGCCCAGTGGTTCTGGGGATATCCGGGAACAGGGCGCTGGTGTCCACGCTGAGGGCCGTCTTGCCCGCCAGCTGGTTCACCATCTGCTTCATCTGCTGCATTTCCCCGTACTGCTGGTTCACCAGGGCCTTCAAAGCCTTGATTTCCTTGGCCATGGCCACCCGGGTGGTGGAAACATGGTTGTGCTGCCCCAGTTTAAAGGTCACACCGGCGTTGATCATATTCTCACCGCCACCCAGGCTGCCGCCCAGGCTGATCATGGTATCCTCGTTGGGCTGTTAAGTTAGATTTGCTGGACGAGGATATTCCGCTTCAAAAGAAAGTCCGCAAGCTGCTGGGGGATGGACGGCGTGATGTATATTTCAACGTGCATAAAAAAATTTTGGAGGAGACGCGTCATCCGGAGCTCAAGAGTACTCATGACTGGATGTTTAATTTATATGTGGCATCGCCGGATAAATAAGCGGAATGTTGTTAAGGGCCGGCTATTGACAAATATCTTGGCTTAAAATAAAATAGTACGGTCCTGAAAAGGAGGCATCAATACCTTGGTCAATGGGTATTGATGCCCCTGTCTTTTTGTCCCTTTTCTTAGTTCTCTGAAGAGCCGCTATATTTAGAAATAAGAGTTAAATTTTCTATTTGCCGTACAGCCTCTTTTTTCCCTTTAGCATTTAATTTCCTGAAATAATGGAGCATGCGTTCTTCTTCTCCCGGAATTTCCGGAGGAGAATTCGTTTCAGACCCCATCCCAGCAGATAAGGAGGCGTACATTGAAGAAGATCTGCAAGCATAACCAGCTTATCATAGGGAATATTTTTGATTTCACCGCTTTCATATCTCTGGACTGTCGGCTGCGTGATGTCTAAAGCTTCAGCTATCTCGGTCAGGGTTATATTTAATATTGTTCTGCGTTCTTTCATACGTGACCGGAAGATTTCGTAGGGGTTCGGATTCATGAATTATCACCTGTTTAATAGTATTTGTCATATATGTCATGTAATATTGGATACATAGTAAATATATCATAAAATGGTATATCAATCAATGAATGTTCAAAACAGAGTATCGTCCAAAACAGGGAAATATGGTGAACAAAAATACAAATAAAATAAAGGATATAATCGTATAGGACTGATTGACATTTTATGGAATATAGTGTTATTATAAATATGCCTATTAAGTATAATTTTAAGCAAGGAAAGATGCGAATGAAGTATATGGTCGATTTGAATATATTGAAATCAGAAATGGAACGGAGAGGGATTCGATCCGTAGAAGAGCTTTCTGAAAGAAGCAGGATAAATAAAAGGGAACTCCTGCTGGTGCTTAATGGGAAACAGTTACCTGCAATGGATATAATGGTGGAGCTGGCATCTGCACTGGAACTGTCTCCTGAGAAAGCGAAGGAAATTTTTTTTGCTTAAAATATGCGTAATACGTATAAAACTATACTGCAGGAACAGTTTAATTGATGGCGGTATGAAGAAATTTAGCAGAGGAATCAGGAAGCCTGCCGGTACTCAGGTTTTTGATACTCCGTTGAATTAATAAAACAAAGTTGAAAAGGAGAGGGTTACATGAAAAAAAGAGTTACATCAATCCTGGCATTGGGGCTGTCGGCAGTTTTGCTGCTGTCCCAGGCGGGCTGCGGGAGCAGTACAGGGGAAAAAGAAAGCGGAGCAGCGTCCGCGCCGCAGGGAGAAACTTCGGGGGAGTCTGAAGGTGGGAAAGAAGCCGTATCAGCGGAAGCGGGAAGCATTGCCTACCCACTGAACAGCGATAAAAAGGTGCGCTGGTATGCACAGGACAATATAGTGCCTCATGAAAAATTTGCCGATGCATCCGAGTCACCGTTCCATATCGGGCTGGCAGAAAAGCTGGGAGTGGACATAGAATGGATGTTTCCGACAACCGGTTCCGACGGAACTACGTTTACGACGACTCTGCTGGCAGATCCGACCAATCTGCCGGATATTATGAACGTTTATTGGATGAACAATGCCAATCAGTATATAGAGGACGGCATTATCTGGGATCTGACAGATTATATTCAGGAATATGCTCCGGATTATTACGCTTGGCTTCAGACAGATCCGGCCTATGATCGGGCGATGAAAACGGATGACGGACGGTATTATGCGTTCGGATTTTTCAGGGAGGACGGAGGCTGGAATGACAGCTACCAGGGGCCTGTGGTCCGTGAGGACTGGCTGAAGGAATGCGGCCTGGAGATACCTGAAACTGTTTCCGAGTTTGAAACTGTGATTCGTGTGTTCCATGAGAAATATGGCGCAACCTTTAATTCATCCTATTCGGTAAGATATAAAGCGCAGGGGATTGCCGGTGCGTTTGGTGCGTATGGGAATGCGGATGCAGGAAACGGCTGGTACGTAAAGGACGGCGTTGTTGGCCTTGGACAGTCGGAGAAGGAATGGCGGGATTATATGATCTGGCAGAATAAGCTGTGGAAAGACGGGCTGATTGATCAGGATATTCTGACGGAGGATGATACCACAATCAAAGATAAGATCCACAATGACAAATGCGGAATATCAATTACGTCCATGGGGCAGATGAATATCTGGAATTCGGAACGTGAGGCAGACGGCAAGGAAGCGGTATGGATTGGAATCCCTTATCCCAAATCGGACAGCGGGGAGCTGTCGTCCATATTCGGAGGCCCTGGTATTGGAACGCATACGGCGGTTATCACTACTGCGGCTGATGAGGAGACGATGAAGCTGTGCCTTCAGATGCTGAATTATTCCTATACCAAGGAAGGTTCTCTGTACTGGAATTACGGGACGGAGGGTGTATCCTGGGAATATGACGATCAGGGCGTTCCGGCCTTTACCAGTCTTGTTACGGATGACAAGGACACCGACCCGATGACGAAATATAACGGCCTTACCTGGGGGGCTCCCGGAATTCAGGCTACGAACCTGCTGTATCTGAAGAACAGCGAGGCGGCGATTGAAGCCAACAACACATGGTATTATGTATATCCGGATGATGAGGAAAAGAATCTGGCGGTTACCAGTGGCTGGAAATGGCCTATAGGGGTTACATTTACCACGGAAGAGGCGGACGAGCTGGATGAAATAGCACAGAATATCCCCACCTTTGTGGAAGAAAAGTATGCGGAATTCCTTACGGGATCCAAGGATATCAATGATGATGCCGTTTGGGAAAAGTATCTTGCTGATTTGGAGACCTATCATTTGTCCCGCGTGCTTGAGATTCGTCAGGCCTGCTATGACCGGTATGTAGAGCGTTAACTAAAGCTTATGAGTCCGTGGCAGCAGTGAAAGGCGCATGTCTTCCACTGCTGTTCGGCTTTATGCGCTTTGAAAGGAGAAAGATATGAATACAGATGCTGTAAAAGGCGGTGCCGGTACGCTCAAAAAAAGGCTGATCAGGGACTGGAACATGAATAAATGGAAGTATGTAATAATTATCCCTGTCCTTGTTTATCTGGCCCTGTTTTGCTATAAACCGATGTACGGCCTGATCATCGCTTTCAAGGATTACAAAATTACACGGGGGATCCAGGGCTCCTCCTGGGCGGATCCGTGGTATAAGTGGTTTGTAAATTTCGTGACAGATCCTTATTTCCCGCGTGTGATTAAGAATACATTCCTGCTGAGCGGACTGACAATTGTTTTCAGTTTTCCTGCTCCGATCCTTCTGGCACTCCTTATCAATGAGGTTCGAAACAGGACTTTCAAGAGGACGGTACAGACAATTACATATATGCCGTATTTTATCTCCATGGTGGTTCTTTGTGCGATGGTGAAGATTTTCTGTATGCAGGACGGACTTTTCGGACAGATCGCAGTCAGCTTAGGCGGAACGGCGGAGAACTATCTTGTAAATCCGGGATATTTCCGGACCATTTATGTGGTATCTGATATCTGGCAGAAGATAGGATGGGATTCCATCATTTATTTGGCGGCGCTGTCTGCCATTGACCAGGAACAGTATGAGGCGGCACGTGTGGACGGGGCCAACCGGTTCCGGCAGATGCTGCATATCACTCTGCCCGGTCTGCTGCCGACCATTATGATCCTTTTTATCCTGCGTATGGGTAATATTTTGAATGTAGGCTATGAGAAAATCCTTCTGCTTTATAATGCGTCGACTTATGATGTGGCAGATGTTATTTCTACCTATACTTATCGTTTGTCTTTTCCCACCAGCGGTACGCCTATGTATTCCAAATCAACCGCCATCGGTCTATTTAATACGCTGGTCAATGTAGTCTTTTTGCTGGTGACAAATGCCATAAGCAAGAGATCTACGGAATCCAGCCTGTTCTGATAGGGAGGAAATAATGACATGAATAAAAACAATTCCAAACGGCTGAAGAGCAGGGAATCCCGGGGAGACAGGATATTTTCCGGAGTGAATGTAGTTATCCTGTTACTGCTGTGCGTTGTGACACTGTATCCTATCTGGTATGTGCTGTGTGCGTCGTTTACATCCAATACATATCTGATTTCCCATCCGGGGATGATACTGTGGCCCCATGAATTTACTTTGGGAGCATATAAGCTGGCGCTGACGCATCCTCTTCTGATTTCGGGATATAAGAATATTCTGATAGTGCTGTTCGTATCCCTTCCGCTCAATATTCTGCTTACGCTGTTTACAGGATATTTTATGGCAGCGAAGAAGGTGATGTTCAAGCCAGCAATCCAGTTCCTGATTTTGTTTACGATGTTTTTTTCGGGAGGTATGATTCCTTCGTATCTGAATATACGGAGCCTGGGATTGTACAATTCCCTGTTTGCACTGATTCTGCCCGGGGCTGTGAGTGTTTATAATTCGATCATATGCAAAACGGCAATAGAAGGTATGCCGGATTCCCTGATGGAATCGGCATATATAGACGGGGCGAATGATCTGGTAATTCTGTTCCGGATTGTGGCACCGCTGATTAAGCCGACACTGGCGGTTCTTCTGCTGTATTACGGCGTGGGACACTGGAATTCCTGGTTCAATGCGTCTATCTATTTGCAGGATAACAGTAAGCTGCCGATTCAGAACATCATGAGGGCAATCCTGATCGCAAATTCCAATGTGCTTAATTCGGCTGCGGCGGAAAACGATCAGGTAAATCAGTTTGCGGAATCTATTAAGTATTCCACAATTATACTGACAACGGTTCCTGTTTTGTGTATTTATCCGTTTGTACAGAAATATTTTTGTGAAAGGTGTTATGATTGGGGCGGTTAAAGGTTAATTACGCATACGGAAAAGGAAAATTTAGCAGGAGACAGATGAGGTAATCATCTGTCTCCTGCTTGAACTTAGAGAGAAATACCATATAATGATTTTGGTATAAAAAGAAACAGACACGAAATAATACATGCAATACTTAAAGAACATATAAGAGTGGTTTTTACAATACGTACGACTCTCTGGTGTTTTCTGGCGCCAAGGTTCTGTCCGATCATAGCGCCGGCTGCACCGTCTATTCCCTGTACAAAAACATTCATAAATTTTTCCACTTTATTGCCGACACTGTATGTTGTGGAGGCCAGCATGCCATATGCATTAATGTTCGATTTTACCCATAGCATGGAGAACTGAACGGAAAATACTCTTACTAATTGAGGAATGCCAAGGGACAGAATTACCTTTAGAGCCTGTTTTTTTATTCGGAAAGTTTTTATATCCAGCTTAAATTCAAAATGATGCCGATGTCTGTACATGTAAATAAAGGCAGCAGCAGAAGCACCTATCTGCGACGCAACGGTTGCGACAGCAGTTCCGGAAGCCCCCATATGAAAACAGACGACCAGGAGTAAATCAAGAAAAATATTTATGGTTGCTGCCACTACAATAAAAAGAAGAGGCCGCTTTGATTCCCCGAATCCGCGAAGGATGGAACAAATTCCATTATAAGCGAATACAAATGGTATTCCTGCAGCGGTAATCAGCATATATTTCGAAGCTTCGGAAAAAGCTTCAGATGGGCAGTTCAGCAAACTGAGGAACTGCCGGTAAAATACCAGAATGATAACTGTAAAAAAAAGCAGACAGACACAGAAGAAGTGTGAGAAGAGTGCCTATCGCATTTTTCAGATTCTGATGATCCTTTGCCCCATACAGTTGGGCTATGTATATCTGTCCTGCAATCGCAAAAGAAGAGGCTATGGGAGTCATTAAGTCAATAAGTTCGCCGCCGGTTGAAACGCCAACCGTTCCGGTATTTCCCGCAAACTGACCAATGATAATTAAATCTACAGTAGAGTATAATTGTTGAACAAGGTTGGTCAATACGATAGGAAATGCAAAAAGAAGAAGCGCTTTTAAAATAGAGCCTTCTGTCAAATCAATTCCAATCTTTTGACTTTTTGTTTTTTCCATGAAGAACCTCCTGTTAAATCCGGATTGTAACCCTGATTATTCAAAATATTAAGTGGCCGTTTTATGTGATCTGGGGTCATGCTGCCCTAAATGGCGCTCTTCATCTTTAAACAGGAGTTTGCAGAAATCTGCGAAGCCACGGCGAAAAGTGGAATGATCATGTGTGAAATCTTCAGCGTATAGACGCATATGTGTACAGTCCTGCCGAAGGATTCCATTACGGGAAAGCCAGTCATCATCCATCTGAAGATTTTTGTTGGTTAGATATTCGGCCTCACCGCGGGAGAAAAAAAGGACCTTATATTGCTCTCCCACTTTATCTCCGTTTTCCACCATCCAGTGCATGTGTGTATTTTCTTCATATTTTTTCCATATGTTTTCATAGCGGACAGGTGCGGCGAAAAAACCAATATTTCCAAACAGTTCAGGATGGCTCCAGCCCATCAGGCCTGCGGCTACCCCGCCGAAAGAATTTCCGCAGATAGCTCTGTTCCATTTATCTGTGTACAGGCGATATTCATTTTCGAGGAAAGGGATGGTATCGTTAATAATCATATCGCGCCATCCCCACAAAAGCTCCTGTTCTTTGTCTTCTTCGCGAAAAGCCATCGTATTAGTCATGGCAACTATCATGGGTACCGCTTTTTTTTCGGCAATTAAATTATCCAGAATATAATGAATCTTACTGGCGCTGAACCAGGTGGTTTCGTTCTCGCTTCCTCCATTATTCAGGAATACAAGAGGATATTTTTTGGCCGGTTCATGGTTATATTCGGCGGGGAGATATATGAGGCAGCGTTTCCATTCCTGATAAACTTCAGACCAGTAGGTGCGGTAAACGACAGAACCATGAGGAACATTATTTATGTGGTGAAGGGTAAAATCGGGATCCGGAATTTCAATGTAATTATTCAGACGGTGGGAACGCTGGTAGACAGGCAGATAAGGGCTCAGTACAGCAGCACCGTCAATAAGAAAAATAAAGTCACGCGGACCTACATCGCGGGAACTGTAAGGAAGGGTGTATTCCCAGAATCCATCTTCCTTTTTTTCCATTGTAATTATCTGTCCTTTTTGGGTACGTATATGAGTTCCCGAAAAATCGATTCGGACATCAGCTGCTTCCGGGGCATATAGCCGAAAAAGGATGTCTCCGTTTGTCTGGACTACAGCCCCTGTCTTTATTTTCTGGGAAGCTGAACCATTAATGGATAATTTTTCCATTGCTCTGGGTTCGAAGCCGTTAGCATCTTCGTTAAAGACCTGATTTTTTAATAATTCTGTAAAATCATTCATTAAGTAATCTTTTCCTTTCCGCATATTACTCATAAGTGTTTATAAAGTTATGGTGAATAGCCAATCTCTGATTTCATCTATGGCATAAGCCGCAGGCCAGGTATTTACATGGTTAGAAATGGGATTAATCTCTTCCTTATCCGGTACTACTGAATTGTTTTCAAATATGGTATAATGAATATTACAGCTATCCTCCGCTGCAGCTTTCGCGTAAGAGGAAAGCTTTTCAGAGGAGTCTTTGGCATTCCATATATTACGGTTCACAGAAGCTCCCCTTTTTTCCATTTCCGATATGATGGCATTCATGCTTGGATAAGCGCGTGCATCACCATCAGAGGTTATGAACCAGAGTTCTTTATTGGAAAGAGAGGACATTTCCAGAGCATCCCATTGGCCGGCAACAAGAATGGATGCGGCAATGCGTTTCGGATAACAAATATTCAGCGCACATAAGGCGATACAGCCAAAAGATTGTCCGGTGGCGTAAATTCTTTTCTGATCGATGGTATATTGTCCGGAAATATAATCTATCAAACGGATAAGTTTATCAATAAGTTTTGTGGCTTTTTGAAGCCCGTCATCGCTTTTGAGCTTGTAGGAAGACGGAAAAACAGGCGCAAGGACGAAACTGGCGTGAAGAGCCTGATCTCTTGCCGAGGCAAAGGAAAGAGCTCCATTTCCCTGGTAAAGGGCGAGGAGCGGATCTGTGCCCAGAACAGAAGCATCAGGGATAAAAAGGACCATAGGATACGTTTTAACTTCGGAATATTCCGCTGGAACAAATAAATTATAAGAAATATCTTCAAAGGTGAATTGCATAAAATCATCCGCAATGAGATTATGTGATTTACAGGTGGCAATCCGTTCTCTTACAGGAGGCAGAATAGTACCGTCGCAGGCCGTTATTTTTCCGCACTGAGTAATTTCAAGACGGTTTTCAGCGCATACAGCGTAGCTATCCGGTGCAGCAGACGGCATGCCGGCAGCAATCGGAGGAGGGGGAATTACGCGGAACACGCCCTTCTTCATTCTCGTCAAACAGCATGGGAGCGTCCGCATCCTGAAGGGACAGTTCGAGAATGACAAACGGACCGTCTATACTGTGGTCTGTTTTCTTCGGTTCTGTATTTGTATAAACAGCAGTAATGGTTCTGTGGGCCACATAAAAAAGTTCGGGGACGAGTGTTTTGCATGCGATATTTCTGTCGTATTCTATGACGGCATAAGAGAGGTATTGTCCGTGAGGAAAGGATTCCGAAACGGATGTGATACTTACGATATGCCCGGATTGATAAACTGCCATATTCCATATCTCCTTGTATTTTTATTATGGGTATTATTCGTGGAAAAGCAGGGGGACGAAATCCCGTAGGGAACGTCTGTAGCTGCCCCAATTGTGTGTTTGATGATAGACTTTAAATAAATAGCCTGGTATTTTATCTATGCCTAATTCTGAAAGAAGGTTATTTTCAGCTTCTATCCCTTTAAAATGGATATCTAAATCCCCTTCTGAACGGAAGAAGACTTTTATAACTTCCGGATGTCTGCCGATGTATTCTGCGGCGGTATAAAATGGATCTTCCTTTCCTTCTGCATGAAATGCGGCAGATATCCAGAATGCGGTGAAAAGGCCGATATTACCGAAAATATCCGTATTTCGCATTCCGATATATCCAGCCTGCACTGCGCCGAGGCCGATGCCTGCAATGGCTCTGGACCATTTTCCGGTTTTTGTATGATATTTATCTTCTATAAAAGGAACGCAGTCCTGAATCAGGAAGTGCTCCAGCTGGGAATAATTTTCAAACCAGTCGGGCCTGTCGTGATAGTCCAGCATTACCGTACAGTCGTTTTCCACTACAATAAGAGGTTCGCATTTACCATCGGCTATTAAATTATCCAGCAAATAGTTCATGCGAGAAGCGTCGGTCCAGGCTGTTTTGTTTTCTGCTACTTCATGGAACAAATACAGTACAGGATATTCTTTCCCATTCTTAAATCCGGGCGGGGTATAAACCGTACTGCTCATAAATTCCTGATAAGTCCGGGAATAATAAAATTCATGGGTTACGGCTCCGTGCGGGATATCTTTACGGGGGGCAATGAGTGTGTCTGTTTCAGGATCCGGCAGTTCGATATAGTTTGACAGGGAATTGGCATGAAACCATAATGGAGCAAACGGATTGAGTGTTTCCTGGCCGTTGACACGAAAGACGAGTTTTTGGGGGCCTGTCAATGTACAGCCAGAAAAAGAAGCTTCAAAAATACCGTTATGTAAATTCTGCATGGGTATGGTTATTTGTGAATTATGGTTATTTCCGATAGAGACAGTAACGGAAGCATCTTCATTTGCTTTCATTTTAAAGAGAATATCTCCATTATCGGAAAGTTTAACGGCAGTGCAGGGCTGCATGAAAACAGGATGGCCTTGTCCGTCCGTACTTTGAGGAGCAGAGGATGCGGTAGTAGTTGTTGGCATAATATGCCTCCTTTGAGTTGAAATCATGAAATTTGTGTTTGTTGTGACAATTTGATATTAACACAAAGATTTATACAGGGAACAATTCTAATTGGGTATGGAGCGATTCAATAAATGCATACAATAAAGATTTGTTCCGGTTGACTTTTAGGGGATAGCAGGGAAGGGGGAACTTATGGAGATTAGCTTAATTCAGGAGTTTGTTATACTTGCGGAAGTCGGAAATTATATGACGGCAGCAGACAGTCTGTATATATCACAGCCAACGCTTTCAAGACATATTAAAAAAATAGAAGATGATTTGGGATTTCCGCTTTTTAATCGGAATTCACGCAAAGTGGAACTCAATCAGGCCGGAAAACTTTTCCTGCCTTATGCGAAGCAGATTTTATCAATTGAGCAGGAATATACAAATATGTTTCAGAATCTTAAAACGGAAGATCAGTATACATTGAATATTGGAACAGTTCCTATGATGGCGCCTTACGGAATTACCAATATATTTCAAAAATTCCGAAGGACATATCCGGATATATCCTTAATTATAACGGAAATGAAACACCATGAAATGATTCTGGCATTGGAGGAGAACAGGTGTGATTTTGTTTTTATGAGGGAAATCAGCAGGGCAGAGGATGAATTCGTGCGCATACCTATAAAAATGGATTGCCTTGTTGCCGTGCTGCCTAAGAAACATCCTTTGGCTAATGAAGAAAAAATCCATTTGGAGCAGCTGAAAAATGAAAAAATGCTATTGCCCGTGAAAGATTCTGAGTTATACAAATTATGTGTGCAGTCATGCAGGGAGGCAGGATTTGAACCAAAGGTTTCTTTTACCAGCAGAGGGACGGAAACGGCAATTGATCTTGTTTCCAAGCAGATGGGAGTTGCCCTTTTGATGAAGCTCCCCTGTCAGTTTGTTGATGCTCAGAACAGAGTTGCTTTAGTGGAGATTGAACCGCAAATAAGAGCCTCGGTTTCTGCGGCATACAGGCCTAATGATAAACCGGGCACTGCAGCTAAAAAGTTTCTTGGGATACTGCAGAAACTAACTAAATAAAAAGATATCGTAAAGATGCATCCGATAACAGCAATGGGTTATCAGATGCATCTTTTTTATTGTTTTTATTTCTGATTTAGTCTGTTATCTTATGCAATTTATGAATAGCTTCATTTTGAATGTGAATTGCATATAGGGAAGTAGATTTGCTATGGTAAGAGTGTAAATAAATTGTACATAATTAAAATGTTTTTTGAAAAGTCATTGTATCTTTTTTATGACATACAAAGATGGATTGAAAAAATATTTATTTATTATGTATGAAATGCAGAAATGCATAAAAAGATAAAGGAGAAAGCGAATATGAAAAAGAACGTAGTATTGTCCCTGTCCCTTGCATTTGCCCTTTTATTAAGTGGGTGCGGCGCAGGAGCCGGAAATACGGAACCGGCAGGTGCGGAACCTGCTGGTGAAGAAATTACAGCGACGGCTTCGGAAACGGCGGAACCTGTCTCAGAATCACCTGCTGCGACTGCAGTTGCAGATGAATCCGGAAGTTATTATCAGGAAACAGTTGAAGGTTCTGTACTCAATATAGGTGTGGGAAGTTCCGTAACATCCTGGAATCCCTGGAGTAATGGAATGAATGCTGCAACATCGGGCTCCATGGGAGGAATGCTTTATCAGACATTGATGACAATGGAAATGGAACCTGTGCTGGCTTATGAGTATGAAGCTGTAGATGATACTACATATGATTTTCATATATGGGATAATATTACGGATTCCCTTGGGAAATCCTCTGACGGCGGAAGATGTTGTGTTTTCCTATGAACAGGGGATTGCATCCGGAAATGCACATGGGATAGATATTATTGAAACCGTGACAGCACTGGATGATTATACGGTAGAATTTACTTTTTCCCATGAACCGTATATTGGTGATTTAGAGTCTGTAGTAGGCCAGATCAGCATAGTTACCCGGGCTTCTTATGAAGCAAGCAGCGATAATATGGTCAATACACCGGTTGGTACAGGTGCTTATGTACTGGATAAATGGGTTGCGGATTCAATAACAACACTCACTGTAAGGGATGATTTCTGGGCAAAACCGGAACAGATATTATCTCCCAGCATGGAATGTTCTGTTGAAACAGTAAATTATAAAGTTATTTCAGAAAGCGCACAGCTGACTATAGGGCTGGAGAACGGAGACATCGATTTTTCAAATGCAATAACAAATGAGGATCTGTCCTTTTTCGAGGAAGGCGGAGAGTATGCTGCCAATTATAATGTGGATATTCTGCCGGCAGGATTGACCAATTATCTGCTTTGCAACTGCAGTGAAAACAGTGTTTGTTCTGATCCGGTACTGAGGGAAGCTATATATTATGCGATTGACGCGCAGTCTATTGTCAATGGGGTTGCTAATGGTATGGGGATCGTAACACATGATGGTTCCAACGCAACGCTTCAGGATTATAATACTGCCTGGAATGAGGAAGATAATTACTACAATTATAATCTTGAAACAGCCAAAAAGAAACTGGAAGAGGCTGGCTATGCCGACGGTAAGCTCACATTGACATTATACTGTGAATCAGGAGATCTCTATACAAATATTTCCACCCTGGTACAGGCTTTCTTAAATCAGCTGGGAATTAATGTGAATATTGAACCTTATGAATCCACAATGCTTGCTGATTATGTTGCTGACAGTAAATCCTGGGATCTGCTGGTATGCTGTTTCGGTTCTGAAGATTACATCGTTAATAACTGGGCGCATATCTGTGATCCCGCTAACTGGAGCTGGGGAAAATCGTATAACTTTATTGATGATGATAAATTAGTGGAATTATTATATACCTGCAAAACGCTGGATGGCCATACACCGGAAAATCTGGATGCATTCCATAAATATGCAACAGACAATGCCTATATGATGGGATTATATAATGGATACTCCTGCGCAGTTATGAACAATAAATATTCAGCAGTTTACAATATTCAGAATAACTTAATAGCACAGGCAACCATATTTAATTAACCTTATTTACAGATGAGGCTGCGTCATATAACAAAAAGTATGACGCAGCTGCATCTGAACCTGCAGAACGAAAGAGGCACAGTTATGTATAAATATATTCTGAAACGTCTTTTAATGACAGTATTTGTCATTATTGCTGCAGCCTGGGTGATTTTTACGATCATGTACTTCGTTCCTGGCGATCCCGCTACAATAATGCTGGGTACAAATGCGACATATGCAGAGATTCAGGCAAAACGGCAGCAATTGGGATTAAATGACCCGTATTTCATTCGTCTTGCTAAATTTATGCTTTCAATATTTAAATTGGATTTTGGAGTATCATGGACCTATGAAACACCGGTTTTTGAACAATTGCTGATTCGTTTACCCTGTACCTTAATCGTAAGCTTTTCACAGATGATATTTGGAATTATCGTAGGTGTCCCGCTGGGGGTATTTGCTGCACTCAGGCAGAACAGATGGCAGGATCGGGCTATTATGATATTTTCCATGCTGGCGGTATCAATTCCCGGTTTCTGGCTGTCTCTGGAACTGGTTATTCTGTTTTCCTTAAAGCTGAATTGGCTGCCTGCCTACGGTATAGGCGGCTGGGAATATTATATCCTGCCATGTGTTGGTATGGCACTCGGGACCATGGCACAAAATGCGCGGCAAACCAGATCGGCGGTATTAGAGGTCGTGCGTGCAGATTATATTACCATGGCACGTGCCAAAGGCCTGTCAAGAGAGAAGGTTACTGTGAAACATATACTTCCCAATGCACTTCTTCCTGTAATAACCATGGTAGGGGGAAGTCTTGGCAGCTGCATCGCGGGTTCGGCTATTACAGAGCAGACATTTTCAATCCCGGGAATAGGTAAGTATATGCTTACTGCGATGACAAACCGTGATTATCCGGTTATTCAGGCTGTTACCATATTATTGGCAGCACTTACATCCATCGCAATGCTGCTGACAGATCTTACCTATGCGGCAATTGACCCGCGCATTAAAGCGCAATATTCTTCCGGCGGCGGAAAAGTATTGAGGAGGAGAAAAAATGGATAAGCCTGCAGTAATGCAATTAAAAAAAGATATTTCAAAAAGCAGGAAAGATACAGCGGTCCGCCAGACGATGCGGCGTTTAAGTAAAAATAAATCTGCAATGTTTGGAGCCATTCTGTTTGGAGCCATTGTAATAATCTGTGTGTTTGCACCTGTTTTTGCTCCTTATGGACCTAACGATCTGGATTTGACAAGTATTAATTCTTTTCCTACATTGAAGCATCCATTTGGGACCGATGCGCTGGGCAGGGACTGTATGAGCAGACTGATTTACGGCGGCAGATATTCCCTGGCCATGGGGTTTGCCGGTTCCATAGTGGGAATCGTGGGCGGTACTATCGGCGGCTGCGTAGCCGGGTATTTCAGCGGAAGAACAGATTCCGTGATCATGAGGCTCTGCGATCTGGTCGCGGCAATACCCGGGCAGCTGCTGTCCATTATTATATCCTGTGCTTTGGGTTCTACTTTTTTTAATACCGTGCTTGCGCTGTCGGTAGGTGGAATCCCATTTCAGATACGACTGCTTCGGGCCAATGTATTGCGTGCACGTCAGGAAGAATACATAGAAGCTGCACAGGCTTATAACTGCGGGCCGATACGTATTATGTTCCGGCATCTTATGCCGAATACCATATCACCTCTGCTTATCAATTTTACTATGGGTATCGGAGGTACGATAATGGGAGCTGCCGGCTTGAGCTTCATTGGTTTAGGTGTCCAGCCTCCGACGCCTGAATGGGGTGCAATGCTGTCAGCAGGACGGAATTATATACGTCAGTATCCTCACTTAATCATTTTCCCCGGATTGGTTATTATGGTTACCGTATTTGCCGTCAATTTATTCGGCGACGGGCTTCGAGATGCCCTTGATCCGAAGATGAAACATTAATGTGTCAAAGGGAGGCAGAAAAGTGGAAGAAAAGAGTTTTTTATCTGTAAAAAATCTGGCTGTCCAGTATACCTCGGATGATAAAATTATTTATGCGGTAAATAATGTTTCATTTGATTTGGAAAAGGACAGACTTTGGGACTGG
>VOFI01003041.1_pt1 | contig 31558 bp, 61 predicted proteins | sample 5384131 | NCBI WGS metagenome assembly VOFI01 (sample SAMN12384728, study PRJNA508395) | human gut metagenome | isolation source: healthy gut H | host: Homo sapiens
TTCCAAGGAAGTTCGATGCATTGGTCAAGTTGGATAACAATACTGTAAACTCTGAAAACCAAAACACAAAAACGGAACAAAGAAGATCAATACTCCATAGATAATACATCTCTTTGCCTCTGCCCATCTCTTATCAAACAGTAACATCAGTCCGAATACCACCGGATAGATCTTGATCGAGGTTGCGATCGCTAAAGAGATCAGACCGATTTCCCTCAAGATCTTATTTTTTTTTGTCATAAGTAAAAATGTAGACCATCAGAAATGCCATGCAAAAACCATACGATATTTCCTCTGTCAAACGAATAAAGCACCGGCATACTCATTAAAGTCACGACCGAAAACTGTAATTTCTTTTTTTCCTGTCTCCCTTTAAGAATTTCCAGATCAATGCCAGCATGATCACTACAATGATCAGTGTATAGATCATGTAGACCGTTAAGCCCTGTGCGCTGTCACGCACGGCAAACATTCCGTGTTTTTTTGCCATATCCATTGGCGAAATTTGCTGAAGATCGTATAAATGACATAGGTCAGCGGCGGATAGATACATTTCTTTCCATAAGGATCCCCACTGAAACAATCATTGATACTGTTGAAAAAATCCATAAAGATATCTTTTCTGTCATAAAACAGAAATTGATAAATACTTTTTTCCACCTGTTGCTATTAAGGAAATCACAAATAATCCCAACATGATTCCCATCAGACCGTAAAAGACGGCATTGCTGCGTTTCTCTTTTTTCATTTTACTTCCTCTGGTTATTTTTCTTCGTTCTTTTTAACGCCTCTTTGGCTTCCTTTCGGATCGCCTCCACGCGTTTCTCTCATCATAACTGTAATGCGTTCCTCACCCAGCACCTGGTTGATATGTGAAAGAGCATTATTCTTTATTATATCATAAAAAGCCTTATCTGCATATAAGCGTTTCATGTACTCTGCTGCCTGCGCAACATCCGCATCTGCCCAGCGGTTTCGCCTTTAAACGGCCCTGATGTCCTATCAACTGATAATCTACCATGCAGGCAGATTTTTCATCCATAAACTCTGTATTCGCAGACCAGTTTGTCGCGATACAAGGAGTGCCGTTCAACATTGCCTCTGCCATACCAAGCCCAAATCCTTCGGCACGATGAAGGGATACAAACACATCCACATCCCGAAAGCAGGCTGTTAACTTCTATCTTCGTCAACATCTCTGTCATAAAATAGATATTGGTATATCCGTCAAAAAAATTCACGGATCTTTTCCATATCTTCTTTGGCATTTCCTGAAATCTTGATAACCAGACCGACCTCGTCATTTTCCTTGCCAAATGCACGTTTAAATGCCTCTAAAGTACCTAACGGATTCTTTCTTTCCATCATGCTTCCGTTGTCATACATCATCAGAAACAGGAATTTGTCTTCCGGCAGTCCAAAATATGCACGGTCGTATTTGTCATCTGTCGGTGCCGTTACATGATACGGGATCGTATGCACCGGCTTATCCGTCACCTTGCGAATGCTGTTACTTACAAACTCTGCCGGTGTCCAGATCTCATCTACGATTGAAATGCAGTCTATCCACTCCGCCGGGAACTCCTCTAATTCCAAAAGCCAGAATGCGATATTATACCGATAGTCCCACACCTGCTTTCCAAGCTGCATATAGGATACCGTAAATTCATGTGCATTGATATGCAAAAGATTGATATCGTATGGAAGCTCGTCCGAAAATTTTGCATCAAACTCATGCTCTGTCATGCTTAACTGTTCGGAAATATGATGTTCTTTGATACTGTACGGCATCCCGGAGGCTTCTAACCCGCTGCCACAAGACGGCTGCTCTGTCCTAAACCCGAAGCTGCCTGGATACTTCCGATCAGGTTGATTCCCTCGGCATATCTGCCCGGCTTATAAGGTGCGATCTTTTGCATCTTTTAACTTCGTTGTATTGCGATTCATATATGCTTTCTTTGCCCGGCTTAAATACTCCTGTGGATGATCACCAGTACCGGTTTTAAAGCATCCGTGATTTTAATTACTAAATTTGATACACTCATTTCATTTTTTTCCTGTTCTTTTTCTTACTCTGTAACCCGCTGCCTGAAATATGCACTCAGGTTCTTTGCTAAATTCTGCGGCACATACCGCTCTATGATCTTCTCATAGCTGCCCTCTGTCGGCTGTTCGTAGTCTGACATCCGCTTTGCAAGCCGTTTTGCGGACTCCTTGTTATCATCCGAAATGGTAAAATAATTGATCTCATCTCCGATCAGCTCCTGAAAAATACTCAGATTGCTGGCAATGACCGGTTTGTCATAATTCATAACTTCTACTACCGGCATTCCAAATCCTTCTGCCCTTGACGGAAATAAAAAGCACTGCACTGACGGTATTCTCTCTTTGTCTTCCTTAGTCAGATATCCTAAATAGGTTGCTTTTTTAGTCTGCTCCTGTACCTGTCTGATCTTCTCTTCGATATCCGCCTCACGGATCTTTCCCGCAAAGCGTAAATCCTTGGTTCCGCTTTTTGCTTTTCAGATATTCCAGATAGCCGTCTAATAAAGAGATCCGTCCCTTTTCGTTTTTCTAAATTTCCGACATAGAGAAATGCATTGTTGTCCTCAATTTCGCCATGCACGATCCTGTCTATAATGATATAGGATAAAAGCTCTCTCTTTTTTGCTGCCTGTGGAAAAATACGCTCCATATCCCGTTTTGTTTCCATGGAATTATAGATAAACGTATCGGCATATTTGAGGGTGTTTTTCAGCCCATAACGAAAATAATACTCATATTTTTTTCCAAAACACTCCGGCATCGTCAGCGGGAACAGATCATGTACGGTGACCATAAATTTTCCATAAGGATTTGTCACTTTGATCGGTACTAAACTGTTACCCTCCCAGAATATCTCCGGCCGGATCTCATGGATCACTTTTGCAGATAGCGATAATATTTAACCAGCCCAAAATTTTTTCCGACCGGTGTACCGTAACAGTGAAGTATGGCTCCCGCTTTCTGCTCCATCGCCTCGCATCTCATTGCTCGTTGCAACATCAGATAACAGATGAATCTCCATATCCGGCTCTTTGACCAGCTCTTTTGCAAAATTGTAGATATACATTCCGATTCCGCTTGGTTTTGTTCCCATGCTTCTCGCATCAATCAATATTTTCATTTTCTAAGTACCTTCTGATATGTGAGTTTTCTTAAAAAGGACGGCTGCATTGTCATTCCAAAGCTAAGAATACAGCCTGTCGCATATTCTTTGCCCGAAGTCAGGGCCAAGTGTATGCTGCTCTTTTCGAAGTTGTCTGTACTGACGAAAATAAGCCGCACCGCCTCTTCTTTCGTAAAGTGCTTCACTGGTACGCGCTTTGACTAAGATTTCCGGCAGATTATAAAAAGCACATCCCTTTGCTAACATCCTGCTCCACAGATCATAATCTCTAAATAAGGAAAATGCCGATAATTACCGGCATTTAACACATCCTGTTTCCGGAACATGACCGTCATGTGGTTTAACGGATTGCGGTATCTCGCATAAGGAAGGATATCCTCCATCAGACGCGGCATCCTTTTAATCCTCTCATAGGTACCCTCATCGTTAAATTCTCTGATGAAGCCACCACAGACGGAAATTTCAGGATGCTGCTGCATATACGCATACTGCTGCTCTAAACGTTTTGGCATCATCACATCGTCGGTATCCATTCTTGCGATCAGTTCATAGGAGCAGAGTGTCACTCCTTCTGCGAGTGCCCTGCCTAACATCTGATTTTCTTTGTGTGGATAGACCTTCAGATTCGAACATCTCTTCTGATATTCTTCAATCACCGCATCCAATTCCGGTGTCAGTGTCCCATCCTCGATCAGCACGATCTCTTCCGGCTGTCTGGTCTGTGCCAAAATGCTTTCCATCGTCTCGCGAAAATATTCCGGTTTTTCTTTTTTATAAATAGACATCAATACAGATATTCCCATATTACACCTTCTTAATACTTTGTTGTGGTCTTGCTTTCAATCTCCCGCTTTAAGGCTGTAATCTGATTTTCATCGATTCCCTCGGAATTTTTTTTTTGCAGGATAACCTTAAATGTCATCAACAGTATCTTGATGTCCAGCCAGAAGCTGTAGTTTTCAATATACAGCATGTCTAACTTTAATTTATCATATGGTGTCGTATTGTATTTTCCATACACCTGTGCATATCCGGTCAGTCCCGCTTTTACTTTCAAACGATAGCGGAATTCCGGTATGATCTCTTCGTACTGGCTTGCGATCTCCTGCCGCTCCGGTCTTGGACCGACGATCGACATATCGCCTTTTAAAATATTAAATAACTGTGGTATCTCGTCAAAATGGATCTTACGGATCAGTCTGCCGACCGGTGTGATCCTGTCGTCATGCTTTTTTCGCAAGCTGCGCACCATTTTTTCCGATTCTATACACATACTGCGGAATTTAATAATTCCAAACTCCCTGCCATCCTGTGTCAGTCTTGCCTGTTTAAAAAATACAGGGCCTCTGTCATAGGCTTTGATCGCTACCGCTGTCAGAAGCATAAATGGTGACAGGATGATAATTCCAATCAGGGAACCGATAATATCCATGGCTCTTTTTGAAAATCCGCTGATCCATGCTGAATCCGTTATTGCGACACAGATAAAGCGGCGTATCAAACAGATGTATTGATTCGGAACCTGAAATGATGATGTCCGAAAGTTTTGGTGTTACATAGATACGGATAGATTTCTCAAAACAGAATTTCAGGATCTTATTTCTCGTATGAGCCGGACGGTCACAAAGTACGACCGCCTCATAGTCCGGAATCCGTTTTGTCAGTTCTTCATATCCGATTGCAATACTCTGCTCCGCAGATATTGTATTTATCTCTTCGTGAATTTACTTTTTAATCAGATCATCCGGGAATATTTTCCATAAATGATCAGCATCTTCCGTGGCGGATACAGACGCACAAAAAAGCCAGCGCACCGTATATGCCCACGGTACAACAAACAGTATCTCTGCCCATGTGATCATAATGATCGGTCCGATCGGCATATAATCCCCGCCGATCATACAGATCTGCAGATATCCGATCACATTTTTGCTAAAATCGCCAACAACTGTGACAGGCGGATGTCTGATATCCGAAGATATCCCACCTTATAACCGCCCATAACCCTCGTAAAGAAGAAGAGGATTAAGACATACATACCGACAACCGCCCAGTTACCACGGCGGAAGAACGGCATAAAAATGACTCTGCTGTAATATTCATACCATATATATGCAAAAGCACATTCCCTGAAAAAATAAAATGACTGCGTTTGCCAAAAAGTTCAGCATTCGCTTGTATTGTTCTCTGTTATTCATTGCTTGCCCTCTTTAAGCCTCCGTTTTTTTCTCCCTTAAATGCCCAGAGCTTGTTCATCAGGAAGTTGACCGGGATGCTTACTACCAGATTGATCAATGGTGCAAGGTATTTTGAAATTCCAAACACACGGATCCATACATAAGAAAGTATGTTACTTAATATGATTCCCGTAAAACCATAAGATATATATGTCTTTAACAACGCTTTCCACGGGGAGCGTTTCTCGCCTTCCTCTAAACCGAATACATAACGGCTGTTCCAATAGAAAGACCAGAGCACACTCAGAAGGAATGCGATCGTATTTCCCAAAATATAATCATACCGTTCAAAGATATGCAGCTTTGCACAGGCAAAAAGTACCAGTACATTCAAAGTATAGGAAATGACCGTATTCGTGACTCCGACTACTCCGAACTTGACGAACTGCATAAATCCATCCCAGCGTTTTTCTAAAAATTTCAGATGAAGGAAACGGACAAAGATTGCATAGAGCATCTTGTCTAAGATTTCCCACAGTCTGACTCCTGTATTTTCCATTGTTTTTCCTATGCGTCAAAATTAATTCTTTCTGATTCCACAACCAGCGGACGGTTCATCAACCGCTTATTCATACTTAAAATATATTCTCCCAGAAATCCGATAAAGAATATCTGGATGGAACCTAAGAAAAAACATTCCGATCAGAACCGGTGCCATTCCCCGCTGCAAAACGATTCCACCAGATCAGTTTCATGACCAGATAAACGATTGCAATGATAAATCCGATCGCACTGAATATCGCACCTATGATCGTACAAAGCCGGAGTCCGATCTTTGTATAGGATGTAATACTAAGCATTGCCGCATCGAATAACGTAAAGAAGTTATTATGTGTCTTTCCCTGCTCTTCGCTGTGGCTGCTCATACGGTATTTCTTTTCTCTCATAGCCAAGTTCGGCTACGATTCCACGCAAAAACGGTGTTGGGTCTTTTTAAATCCCGAAGCACCTGTACAAAATCTTTATCATAAAGTCCGGAACCCGTAAAATGTTCGATCTGCTCTACGTCTGAGAATTTTTGATCATCTTATAATACAGGCTACGCAGATGATACATCATCTTGTTCTCTTTACTGCTTGTCTTAATTCCTATGACGATCTTATAACCTTTTTCCCACTCTCTGACATACTTTGGTATCAACTCTACCGGGTCCTGGAAGTCACAGCACATGGAAATCGTACAATCTCCTGTCGTCTGTAAGATTCCATAATACGGCGAATTGAACTGTCCAAAGTTTTTTGCATTAAAGATGGCTTTTTACATGCGGATTCTTTTTACAGATGTCACGCAAGAGTGGTCTGGTCGCATCTTTCGAATCGTTGTCTATAAACACCAGTTCATAATCATATTCCGGCAGCTCTTTTTTGCAAATATATCCGCAACTGCCTCACTCATCGGTACTACATTCTCTTCCTCATTATAACAAGGAATCAATACACTGATTTTTTCATGTTCCTTTATCCTCTTATCCCTTAGTCTTACAATATTTTAACAGCTCATCTTTTCGGATCGCTTCCGTGTCGAGCCGGTCTAAATTTTCTTTATAATAGTCGTATAACTCTTTTATACCCGCCTTGTAGGAAGTAAATACAAAATCATTTCCCATGTTTTCCAAAAGTCTGGTATTATCTGCGGTATACTGATAGTTCAGTCCCGGATTCTTAACCGTGACTTCGCTTTTAAAATCTCCGATCTCGTTGATAATCTCTACAATGCTGCAAAGATCAATGGATTCCGTCGGTGTGATGTTGAACTCCCGGTTTGGCACATCCTCTTCGATCAGCTTATCCATGACCTTATAAAAAATCTCCTAAATACAGATAGTCAAATACGACATTCTGATTAATGACGATCGGCATCTCTAACAGATTCTTCATGATCGCATTGGAGATGAATTTGAACGTGTAATCTTCTCCCCTGTCCGTACAGTCCGAATATGATCGGATTGTATATGATTCCCGGTTTATTGGAGGACTCCCGCACTCCTAAATATTCAGACATCACATATTTGCTGTATCCATAATCATCTTTCGGGATCACGGTTCCTATCGTATCCTCTTTTTACTTTTTACAAGGTCTCTTGCCTTGTTGTATTGTGCACCGCTTCCAAAATTGATCAGCTTCATGCCGTCTTTTTAAACAGCGTTCCATATTGAAAAACATTTTTAAGTTGTTGCCGATGACATCCGGTGCTGCTACGTCATAGCCTGTCTTTCTCGAACCGCCCTGGTTCGCACAGTGGAATACCACATCTATGTTTTCTTTTCTCAAAAAACTCCGTCACCGCCTCGCTCGTCTAACAGACTGAACTGCTCGCGGGTAATCGGATATACTGTATATTTGTCCCGCAGATGGGCGGTCAGTGCCTTGCCTACAAAGCCTCTCGCACCCATGATCGCTATCTTTTTTTTCATGTTGTTTCTCCTTGAAGTCATACTAAGCGTAATTATCCATAATCTTTATTATTATATTTGATTCTTCCATATAATTCAAGTCATTCGGGGTGGGTTCATATAAAATTAAGAAAAGAAGGCGGTGAGTCCCCGGTACGGAACGTGTGTGAAGGATTAGAAGTGCTACGGATTCCGCACGATAATATATTGGTTCCTGACGCAGCCGACCTCGATTCGCCATCCATGGCTCAGCTCGGTCTTTGGCAGACTTCCTGTCTGCCAACTGCTGTTTTCGTCGGAATCCAAGCACTTCTAATCCTTTACACAATGTTCCGTACCGGGGACTCATCCGCTGTGCTGTAGTGGATGGGAACACTGTGGTATTAATAAGAAACCATTTTGCGAGGCTTTCGTCATGACGAGCTTCTTAGCAGTCCTCTCTTTCCTCGCCTGTCTGAGTCCGTAGGACGAGTTGCAGGAAAAGAGGACGGATCAGCGGAAGCGAGGAATAGAAAACTTGACCAACTCCCACAATTTCGCTATGATACCCTTAGATAAATTACAGGAGGATACAAAGATAAATGAAACAGTACAAGGCAATTTTATTTGACTTAGACGGCACGCTGCTGGATACCTCGGAAGGCGTGATCAGCAGTGTACAGTATACGATAGACACTCTTGGATATAAAAGTTAGATGTGGGACAGATGCGAAGTTTTATCGGACCGCCGGTACACAGACGTTTACGGAGATTTACGGAATCAGCGAAGAGGAATCGCGTGTGATGAATATTTTTCGTTCCCATTACGGTGGCGATGATCTGTTAAAGGCCCATGCCTATGAGGGCATGAAGGATTTACTCCTCTATCTGCATGAAAAAGGCTATCAGCTTGGCGTTGCAACCTACAAGCGTGAGGACATGGCAAAACGTGTATTGGAGCATTGCGGCATTGCTTCCTGTTTTGATTCGATCCACGGTTCGGATGCCGCCGGAAAATACCCAAAGCAGATGTTGTCCGCAACTGCATCCACGCACTGGGTGTAGATGATCCTGCGGATGCGGTGCTGGTGGGTGACAGTGACAACGATGTGATCGGTGCACATGAGATCGGTCTTGGATTCGTCGGCGTGACCTACGGTTTTGGTTTTTCTTCCAAAGAAGATGTACTTGCCTTTGAACCGGATGCCGTTGCTGCCGATGTAGCACAATTAAAGGAGCTCTTCTAATCCGGAAGAGCTCCTTTTATTCTTATTTTATTTTTATGCTGTTCTATCAGCACTCTTATAAAATTCACGATATTATCGATCAGCAGCAATCCCCGCAAAGACAAACATTGCAATATTCGTCGCTGTCAATGTAATGTTGACTCCCTTTTTTGTCATCAACTGGAACGGATTGAGTATGACGATCATTGAAAGCATATATAAAATATCCAGCCAGTTGTGTTCTTCTTCATTGAAAAAGAGAACTACGATCGGGAACAGGTACAATCCACAGTAAAATCCGCTGTTGGTTGGCAGTAAGATAATAATGGAAACTAACATCGCAGCCTTTTTTTCCACCAAGTTTTCTGCTTGGAAATGACGATGATCCCTATGATCGCTAAAATATAGAAAATAATCTTTAACACTTCATTCCACATATCTCTGGTGTCCCCACTCTTCATCTGGAGAGAGGAAGAACAGATAGCCAAAAACGCGGGTTATGTGTAAACATATATTTTTCGCCGTTTTCACCGAGATTTACCAGCCATTGCGTGATATTATACTTAAATCCGGTTCCGATCAGGGCAAACGGGCCAAAAGCAGAACAGCAGTCCGTAGATCATCAGACGTATCGCTTCTTTCCAGCGTTTTTTTCCCAGATCAGAAGGATTCCGAAAATTGCCGGATATCCCTTGATTGCCGCCGCAAAAAGCCAGTGCGATAAACGACCATTCCCGCAGCACCTTATTTTCACTCTGGTAATGCTCGATAAAAACACACCATGCCAATGACCGCAAGATAAATCACATTTCCACGCTCATAGGAAAACAGTGCAATCCCGGAAAATGCCAGCACCAGTGTCATCAGCCACTTGGTCACTGGTTTTCCTTTTTTCATCTGGAATATCTGAATAAACATTACCAGAATCATCAGTATCATAACATAGTTTGCAATCGTCAGATTTGTCGTCCACATACCGACGTCTATGCCATCATCCCGATACTCTGCAAAATTCACTGCTTTTGCCAGCCAGTAAAAAATCAGATAGGTCAATGGAAAATAGCCCTTTTCCGATGGTCCGTTCAGTGCATTGAAATACGGATCATGCCATGCCGAGTAACGGAGTACGTTGATGTAATCAGCAAAGTAGTCACTCGTTTTTCTGAAAAGACATTCCACTGTGTACCCTTGTCATCATGGAATAACCAGTACAGGAACAAACCTATCAGAATTGCCATCAATATATAAAAAATATATTCCAGTTTTAATTTTTCTCTTTTTCATTCACTCAACCACTACTGTAATTTATTTGCCTGATACTCCGCCCTGTCTAAGAATGGGAACATATCATCAATTGGCGGTGATACGATCTTACCATCCGGCAGCACCTTAGAGGATAACTTCGGTGCAAAATTCTGTGCCTCATCTAAAATTGCCTCACACAGTACAGGACCGTCCGTATTCAGAACCTCCTGTAATTTCTCTTCGATACCGTCCAAAGAATCAATCTTGAAATATTTGAAACCGAATGTATCTGCCAGTTTGTCAAACGGTGGGAAGTTCACACCATTGCCGTCGCAGACTCCGACCAGTCCGTTTTTAAACAGATTGTTCTGTGTCTGGCGGATTGAATGATAACCGTTGTTATTCAGTACAAACAGTTTCATATTGCAGTTGTTGTAGCGGATCGTCTGCAGTTCCTGAAGGTTCATCATCAGACTTCCATCTCCGTCTAAACAGATAACTCTCTTTTTCTCCTTCTGCAATGCAGGCACCTAATGCTGCCGGCAGTCCATAGCCCATGCTGGCACATCCGGAATTGGTAAAGAGTCTCTGACCTTTTTTGATCTCTGCTGCCTGGAAAGAAACTACACAGGCACTTCCGTTTCCGGTTACAACGATATCGTTCTCTTCTAATCCTTCAAAAAAAGTTTTTTCATAAAGACATATGGATTTACCGGAGATTTTTCTCATAATATTCCGGTAATACTGCTGGGTATTTTTTATTGGTTGCCTGGCAGAACTCTAACCATTTTTGATGCTCCTCATTTTCCACGGAAACATCTGCCTTTAACAATTCCTGTAATAAATCTTTGACATCGGCATGTACTTTCATATCCGGGAAAATGGTCGGCTTGTTCAATTGTTTTTATCAATATCTACAACGATCTTAAATGCCTTTTTCGCCCAGTCCTTATAGTTGTAACTGATCTGTCGGATGTTCAGACGGCATCCTAAAGTCAGTACCAGATCTGCATTTTCTACCGCAAAGTTACCACCGCGTGTTCCAACGGTGCTTGGTCTTCCGACAAATAACGGATGTGCATCCCATAAGACATCATGGGCATTCCATGCAGTTACTACAGGTATATTTAATTTTTCGATAACTTCAATAAATTCCTTGTGCGCATCGCCAAGACGGATTCCCGTACCGCTAAGATCAGCGGACGTTTTGCTGCTTTGATCTTTTCTAAAATCTCCACAGCGGTAGATGCTTCTACCTTTGGCGGAATCTCTTCGGCACATTCGGATTTGTCAAAATGTTTCAGGTCATCAGTATCTACGATGGCTGCCTGGATATCTAACGGCACATCTAACCACACAGGGCCGCCTCTGCCTGCTTTGCTTAAGTATAATGCCTTTTCTAAATGATATGCGATCTCGTTTGCTTCTACGATCATATGTGCATATTTTGTCATTGGTTTAACACTTTCCACGATCTGATATTCCTGATCGCCTAACTGACGTACCGGAACATCGGTAGACCATGTCGTCGTCTCTCTTTTTACCTGTCCGGACACGATGAACATTGGAATGGAATCTAACCATCCGCCCAATACACCGGTCAATGCATTCGTTCCTCCCGGACCGCTGGTAACGCAGACTGCGGCTAATTTGTTGGTCAGTCTGGTATAACCTTCTGCCGCAACAGAACATCCCTGCTCATTGTGGTTAAATACACAATGCAGCCCTTCCTTATGGCCAAAGCTGTCATCTAAATGCATGGCTCCGCCACCGGTAATCATAAACATCGTATCAATTCCGTTATCCACAAGAAAATCTGCGATATAATCTGATACTTTCACTTTCATTTGCTTATCTCCTCACTACTCTGCATACAATGAGTCTGTAATAAACTCCATCTCCAGCTCATCTGACAATGTCTTTTAATACTGTGCAGACATACTCATTTAAAGATTCTGCCTGTTTTTTGCTGAATTTATATTCCATGTTCGGGTTCACATAATTCTTTCTTCGATCCCCCCATATATCCATCAAAGCCGCCCAATGCAACTTTCTTTACGCCAAGGCGGATCATGACCTTCAACAGCATGATAAAGGAATTGTCGATGATCTCTGCATCCTCATCTAAGAGTGTTGCATATTTTAAGGTATAGTCAAATTTTCCGCTCGTCTTTGTTACATTTGACGTTGCGATCACTTTAAATTCGTCGCCTTTTTGCAGCAGCTCGGTTGCTAACTGCACATAACGCTTCGCATTACTGAGAAAAATATAATCCGGTTTAAACAATTCAGATACGAAGTTGATCGATACGATGATCGGATCGTTTTTTTTACATAGGACTCAATACGGTCTTTCTGTTTTTCCACATTCATTCCCGGCCCTAAGAGCAGCACATTTCTTCCGGCAAATGCTTTTGTCAGCTCTGCCATGTCTGCCGTATCATCCACATCGACATTCTGATATTCTAAATAGAGGTTCTCTAAATAGTTCTTATCGTATAAAAAGCTTCTTATCGCCCTCTAATTTTCCAAGGATCTGATTAATTGCCTTTACGGAAAGGGTTCTCTTATTCATCAGATCCGAAACATAGTTCGGATGGCAGTTGTTCAATGCCGCAATGAAGAAGAACATATTGTAACCCCAGGTTGCGGGCTTATAGAAATCCATGATATTCGCATCGATTGCTTCTAAAATCTGGCTGATATGGTAATCTTTTCCAAAGCAGTCATTTAAATGCATTGCCACTAACTCGATTGGTGCATTTCCGGCACTTTTTTCCCATACCGTAAACACTTCCTGTCTACTAACATCTCACGGTCTGTCTTCTGGGATGCCATCTCGATACAGTTCGCATAACCCATCTGAAAATTGTTATGACCATGATATCCGATCCCGATCTCAGGTGCTAAGTGTTCATTTAACAAATCAAAATAATGCTTTAAATTCTCCTGATGCATGAGTCCGTAGTATCTACCATGGATACCGCATATGGTTTTTACTTCATTAGCAAGACGGATCAGATCCATCATTTCATCGTCTTCATAAGTTGTCACGGATACAAGCTGTGCAAAACCTTATAACCGAGTTTTTTATCTCTGCACAGTAAGCCAGCGCATCTTTTCTTAAATGTTTTTTAAAGATAACACGGATACCGTCTAAAAAGCTCTCGCTGCAAGGTTTTTATATTTTCCAGTTTACAGGTACCATAGTCGATCATTCCGACCACCATTGCCTGTTTCTACGCTGTCCGTATCCGGCATAATGCTGCGGTTGATATCAAATGGTCTTCTGTCATCTAAAAAACCAATCTCAATGATATCAATGTTTGCATCTACCATACGTTCAAACACACTTACAAGATTATTGTGTCCAAAATTCCAGTCATTTACATAACCGCCGTCACGCAGCGTACAGTCCAATAACTTGATCTCTCCCATGAATCTATCTCCTTACTGCTGATCTACAGCCTCTTTAATGGTCTTTGCCATATAATCAATCATTTCATCGGTCATTCCCGGATATACACCTACCCAGAACGTGTCATTCATAATTCTGTCTGTGTTTGTCAGTTCTCCGACAATGCGGTAACCCTCTCCGGTTGCTCTCATCTGGTCAAAGCATGGATGTTTTGTCAGGTTTCCGGCAAAGAGCATACGGGTCTGTACACCATGATTTTCCACATACTGTACGACTTTGTTTCTGTCTACGCCCTCTTTACAGGTGATTAAGAATCCAAACCAGCTTTGGGCGGGAATTCTCACATGGTACCGGAAGGATCAGCTTATCCTCTGTTCCCGCAAGACACGCTTTTAAGCGGTCAAAATTTTTCTTCTTCTCTCTACGAATTTCGGAAATTTTACGATCTGTGCACATCCGACTGCTGCCCGCATATCGGTTGCCTTTAAGTTATATCCAAAATGTGAATATACATATTTGTGGTCATATCTAACGGAAGTTCTCCATACTGCTTGTCAAATCTGTGTCCACAGAGATTGTCCTTTCCTGATGGGCATACACAGTCACGTCCCCAGTCTCTGAATGAACGGATACACTTATTTAATAACGGATCATTGGTATAAACGGCTCCACCTTCGCCCATGGTCATATGATGTGGTGGATAGAAACTGCTTGTTCCGATATCACCGATAGTTCCTGTGAACTTCTCTCCTCCATTGATTGTGTACTTAGAACCAAGTGCGTCACAGTTATCTTCTACAAGCCAGAGATTGTGCTTGTCACAAAATGTCTTAACTGCGGATAGATCAAACGGATTTCCTAATGTATGAGCTGCCATAACTACTTTTTGTCTTATCGGATAATGCAGCTTCTAACTGTGTAACATCGATGTTGTACTGTGGGATGGTTACGTCTACGAATACCGGAACAACACCGTACTGGATCGCCGGTGTTACCGTTGTAGGAAACCGCTGCTACTGTGATCATTTCGTCGCCCGGTTTTACCTGACGCTCGCCTAATAATGGGGATGTCAGTGCCATAAATGCATTCAAGTTTGCAGAAGAACCGGAGTTTACTAAAGAGCAGTATCTTACTCCTAAATATTCTGCAAATGCTTTTTTTTCAAACTGTGCGGTATATCTTCCTGCTGTTAACCAGAACTCTAAAGAACTGTCTACAAGATTTACCATCTCTGCACTGTCATATACACGGGATGCATAAGGAATTCTGTTGCCTTCCTGAAATGCTTTTTTCTGATTATGGTAGGTGTTACAGTATTCCTCTACCATTTTTAAAATTTCTTCTTTTGCCTGCTGTTCTGTCTTATTTTCAAACATTCTTATTTTCCTCAAAGAACTCATTAATCTGTTCGTCCATACATTTCGGGATGTCTCCCTTTGCAAAGTAAACCTTTGACCACTCTACAGTCTTTTCAATGGCTTCTTCCACATGCCATCTTGGGGACCAGCCAAATACGGTTTTTACTTTTGAGCAGTCCAATTTTAAAAAGTTTGCCTCATGAGGACCTCCATGAACTTGTTGACCCACTTCATGCCTTCGCCCCACTTCGCACAGAAGATGTCTACCAGTTCTCCTGTTGTAACGCAGTCACAGTCATCCGGTCCCACGTTATAGAAGCCTGCGTATTTTTTATCCTCATACTGCTCTTTCGCTATCGTCAGATACATTGCAAGAGGTTCTAACACATGCTGATATGGTCTTGTGGAATGTGGGTTACGCACAATGATGTCCTCTTTTTTTCTCGGCTGCTCTGACAGAGTCCGGAATGATCCTGTCATTTGCAAAATCTCCGCCGCCGATCACATTTCCGGCTCTTGCCGTAGACACTGCCACATCCATCTCATTATAAAAAGAATTGATATAGCTGTGTGTTACCAGCTCTGAACAGGACTTGCTGTTCGAATATGGATCATAACCGTCTAACGGCTCGTTCTCACGATACCCCCCATTCCCACTCATTATTTTTATATACCTTGTCTGTCGTAACATTCAAAAAGCTCTTCACACAAGGGTTCTGTCTCACACATTCACAGATATTAACGGTTCCCATCACGTTTGTCTCGTATGTATAAACCGGATCTTTATAAGAATCGCGGACAATGGGCTGTGCTGCCAGATGCAGTACGATTTCCGGCTGTACTTCTTCAAATACTTTGCTTAAATGCTCCCTGTCGCGGATGTCTCCGATAATGGAATTCATCTGATCTTCCACACCACACATAGAGAACAGATTCGGCTCTGTCGGCGGCTCTAAAGAATATCCTGTCACTTCTGCCCCTGCATTGATTAAAATGCGGCAGAGCCAGGAACCCTTGAATCCGGTATGTCCTGTCACTAAGACTTTTTTATCTTTATAAAACTGTAAATCCATTGTTTTCTCCTACCATACCATCCAAGGTGCTTCCCCGGATGCGATCATTTCTTCTAATTTTTCTCTGTCACGCTGTGTATCCATGCACTTCCAGAATCCGTGATGCATATATGCTTTCAACTGTCCTTCTGCTGCCACAGTCTCTAACGGCTGTTTTTCAAACACTGTGGAATCACCTTCAATGTAATCAAAGATTTCCGGGTTTAACACCATAAATCCTGCATTGATCACGCCACCGTCGGAATCAGATTTTTCGCGGAACTTATTGATTGTTCCGTCCTCATCAATTTCAAGTACGCCGAACTGCTGTCCTACGTTTACGGCTGTCATTGTTGCAATCTTACCGTGACTCTTATGGAACTCTACCAGTTTATCAAGATCAACATTTGATACACCATCACCATAAGTAAGCATAAATGGCTCATTATTGACATAATCTTTAATACGTTTGATCCTTCCTCCGGTCATTGTGTTGAGTCCTGTGTCGATCAATGTGACTTTCCAAGGCTCTGCCACGTTGTTATGGACGATCATTTTGTTGTCCTGTGTAAAATCAAACGTGATATCGCTGTTATGCAAATAATAATTTGCAAACCACTCTTTGATGACATGCTGTTTGTAACCACAGCAGATGATAAATTCATTATGACCAAAATGAGAATAGTATTTCATGATGTGCCAAAGGATTGGTTTTCCTCCAATCTCTACCATTGGCTTCGGTCTTAAATGACTTTCCTCGCTGATCCTGGTTCCAAATCCTCCCGCTAACAATACAACTTTCATTTTTTACCTCTTTTCTTTCTCTAACGTTTTTCTTATATTTTATATTCTGATTGGTTTTTACTCGCCAAGTCCGTTTTCTACTGCTGCAACTACACCTTTTAAGGCTTCTTCTTCGTCCTCGCCCGTGCATACAAACTCAATCTCGTCTCCCGATTTAATGCAGGCACCTAAAACGCTTAATACGCTCTTTGCATTTGCCGTGTTATCACCATATTTAAATGTGATCAGTGATTTATACTGCATTGCCGCTTTACACAACTCTCCTGCCGGTCTTAAATGTAATCCTGTCGGATTCTTAATTGCTACTTTTGTGATACCATAAAGTATTCCCCTCTCTTTTCTATACATTATACATCATAGTCCCATATTTTACAGCATGATACTGCTGATCAGTTCCGCTAACTTCTGTGCCTCACTCTCTATCAGCTGCTGGTCTTTTCCCTCTATCATAACCCTTACTAAAGGCTCTGTTCCGGAAGGACGGATCAGCACTCTGCCTTCTCCCCGCAAACTTTGCTTCCACTTCGGCAATAGCCTCGGCAATCTCAGCATACTCTTCAAAGTGTTCCTTCTTATGGTTTGGCACCTTTGCATTGACTAATGCCTGCGCGGAAGTACCTCCATGATCGAAGCTAACTCTGAGAGTTTTTTCTTCGTCTCTGTCATGACCTGCAACAGATGTAATGCACTGAGCAGTCCGTCGCCTGTGGTGTTTTCATCTAAGAAAATAATATGTCCTGATTGTTCTCCACCGATATTATATCCGTTTTCTAACATATTCTCAAGCACATAACGGTCACCCACCTTCGTCTTTTCGATATGGATGCCTTCCCGCTCGCCCATTAAGAACATTCCAAGGTTGCTCATCACGGTTGCTACGATCGTATTTTTCTTTAAAGTTCCCTTCTGCTTCATGTAATTGCCACAGATGGACATCAACTGGTCTCCATCCACAACCTCGCCACATTCATCGACTGCAAGCATTCGGTCTGCATCTCCGTCAAACGCCAGTCCGACATCTGCTTTTCATAAACGACTCTTGCCCGCAGCTCTTCCATATGTGTCGAACCGCAGTTAGCATTGATATTCGTTCCATCCGGACTGGTATGGATTGCTACTACATCGGCCCCTAAGTCCCGCAGCACTTTGACCGAAGTATAATGGGAAGCACCCTCGGCACAATCCACTACGATCTTCATGTCCTTTAAATCTACCGGCACACATTTTTCAATAAAATCCACATATTCTTCTCGCATGTCAAAACGATACTCCACACGTCCGACACCGGAACCGATCGGCATGGTAACGTCCTTCATTTCGTTTTTGATCAGCTCTTCGATCTCATCTTCTAATGCATCCGATAGCTTATATCCTTCCCCGTTAAAAATTTAATCCCGTTAAACTCCATCGGGTTGTGGGAAGCAGAGATCACTACTCCTGCGTCCACCTTATGTTTTCTGGTCAGATATGCAACTGCCGGGGTCGGCAGCACTCTGCATAAACGGCATTTGCTCCTACCGAGCAGATACCTGCCATTAAGGCATTTGCTAACATTCCGCCGGAAATTCTGGTGTCACATCCACAATAATTGTTGGCTGATGGCTTTTTTTCTTTTGTCAGGACATAAGCTCCTGCCACTGCCCTAACTTCATGGCAAGTTCGATTGTGAGTTCTGAACCCGCAACGCCTCTTACACCATCTGTTCCAAACATTCTAGCCATGATAAGACTCCTCCTGATATCCGTATTCTTCTATTCTTGACTCTGTTCTTTCTTCTTGCTGTATTCTTTATTATTATCTTTCTTACTCTCACTGTCCGTATTGGTATCTGCTGCTTTTCGCTCTGATCTACCACATTGATGGTCACCACAGAATCCTCAACTAATGTATAGCCGCTTCCAAGGTTCAGTGTCAGCGGAAGTGTATTCGTTCCCGGCTGTACACCTGATGCATCAACGGATAACATGACATCTTCTGCCGAAAGTGATTCTAAATCTGACGTATAACCTTTTAAAGTAACCGGTATTTTGTCACCCTGATATTCTATGCTACAGTCATCCGATAAATTAAAGATTTTTATATTTTCACAGGGACATTAAAGTTCTTTGTCTCGGTCTGCTCAATCGCGATCGTTACCTTTACTTTTGCCTGGGAACTGTCTACTAATGTGACACCATCCGGCAGATAGGTACTGATATCGATATCCTTTGTCAGTGTTTCCTTCGCACCCGAAATATCCAGTGCCTCACCCGGGATTGTAATCATGGTGATCTTATTTAATTTCTCTGCCGTTCCCATGACTTTGATCTTTTTCGGCTCGCATTCCACACTGATCTGCTGATAACCGCTTTCTAACTCTCCACCGGTCTCACAGTTGATCGGAATCTCTTTCACACTCAGAATCTGTGCTTTTATCTGCACCGTGTCCTGACTAAAGGTTAACTTAGAGGTATCAAGTGTATTGCCCGATGCATCATATACTACCGGCACCACATTGTCTTCAACATCCGAAAACTTCTCGCTGACATCGATCACTGCCTGTACCTTACTGATCTGTGACACGACAGATGCCGGACCGGAGATTGTAAGCACATCCGGAGAAACCTTCAATTCGCCTACCGCACTTCCCTCCGCAGGGGTTCCGGTTGCCTCTGCTGTGATCTTGAACTGATTACTCTGTAAATCTTCTACTGCCAGTTCTAAGTTTTTCTTCTTTCTGTCAATATCTAACTGGCTGCTGTAGCGCACTGCACTGATATCAATCGGAACAATGGCTGTTCCGTCATCATGCAGTTCAATATTCTCCATATCTGCGGTTGCCTTAAAATCCGAATTGGTTAACCGCTCTATAATGGAACGTTTTGCCGTTACCCGGAAAGTTACGGTTCCACTGTCATTGATAATGGAATAGCTTTTTCCCATATCTGCGATCGCATTTTCGTTCGCGATCGTAATATTGGTAGTAAAAGTCGATGTCTTATCCGGATCATCAATATTGACCACTACCAGCCATAAGATCATCGCAAATAAAACGGATAAAAATTTCAAACCGATATTATTTGTCAGAAGGTTCTTTAGCTTTTTAACATTCTGCAACCTCCTCTTCCAATCTATGAGCTTTCCGTTTTCCACATTTTTCAGATGTCCTTCGGAAAGTTTTTTTCTTCAAAAATTCCTCATCTATGTTTCGATAGAGTTCTCCTTCTACTGCCAGGGACACTTTACCGGTCTCTTCCGATACTACGATCGTCATAGAATCACTGACTTCACTGATTCCCACTGCTGCACGATGTCTTGTTCCTAAATCTTTGCTCAGTGCAAGGTTATCGGAAAGCGGCAGATAACAGGTTGCTGCTACCACACGATTTCCCCGTACAATAATCGCACCATCGTGCAATGGTGTGTTTTTTCAAAAATATTGATCAAAAGCTGGCTTGAAAGAATGGAATCTAACTCAATTCCGGTTCGCTCATATTCGCCAAGCTGGACATCGTTCTCGATAACGATCAGGGCTCCTGTCTTTACCTTACCCATCTCATAACATGCTTTTACCATCTCGTTTACGGTACGCTCGCTATAACGCTCCACCGTATTTTTTCCATTGTCAAAAGAAAACAATGTCGAAATAAAACGCTTTCTTCCTAACTGTTCAAGTGCTTTTCGCATTTCCGGCTGAAAAATAACTAAGATTGCGATAATTCCCACATTGATCGTCTTATCCGCAATCCAGAGTATCGTATTCATCTGGAAAATTGCTGCCAACAAAATAAAGACCAGAATCACAAGGATTCCCTTGAACAGTGTCCATGCTCTGGTTGTCTTAAACCATACCAGGATATGATACAGTAAAAATGCGATAATGAGGATCTCTACAATATCTGTAACTGTCACATCCGGACGATTGATCCAAAACATATATTTGTCCCAAAATGCAGCAAACACTGCTATCAGGTTCTGCACCCAGCTCACTTCCTTTCTAAACATTGTTTTCTATACTATGGAAAATTTATGAATGATTTGTGTCCTCTTTCTTAGACTATTCTTAATCTATCCTTAATCTAACATATCTTCCTGAATATCCAGCTCTTTGGCGAGCTGCTTTTCGTAATCCGTTCCCCGCTGCGTTTTACATTTTTCTTACCCGAAATCTTTTTGATCTGCTTCTCTTTCGAAGAAAGATTTACTTTCGGAACCGCTTTGACATAATAGTAGTATTCATCATCTTCAAACTGTACTTTTTCCGTCCGGCTGTAATCCAGATTAAAACATAAAAATTCAATTAAAAAATCCAATCCCGGTCGATAAGATCGAACCGAACACCAGCCACAGGATCCTTCCTGAAATCCCAAGCACCAGATAGCCGACACAGAGCACAATGAATTCCGTTAAAATTCGCTCCGATCGCTATACTCCAGGCATATTCCACGGCTCTTCGTCTGATATTGTAAACCACGATGACTGCAAGGCAGAATGCGAGAATGACCAGATACATCTCTTTATTTGCCAATACCTGATTGAGAGATACCACAAATTTATTATCTGCACTCTCACCACCCCGCACGCCTTTTAAGAGTGATGCATTATTGTGTATTCCATTTAAAAAATAATAGAGAATGGTTCCGAATATGACAGAGATCATCGAAGACGGTTCCCCAATGAGTCCATTCGCTACCGGTACCGCATATGGAATCCGACAGACAAACGTGATCGGCATCAGCACCACTTCATATCCGTTTTCGGTGAAAACCGAAAATACAGAAAAAACATCAACAGGAATATCAAAAGTGCTGTCACTGCAACTTCCATCGAAAGTGCATAGAGATGCACAACCGTAAACACCGCTGCAAGCAACACGGTCATATTGACCGGAAGCATTGCACAGATCAGTGCCAGTGCCACTGCAATATAGACATGATGCAGTTTTTCCATATAGCCCACATAGTGATTTATCAGTAAAAACAGAAAAAGTGCCAGAATAAACTTTACGACTGCAAGGATCAGACGATTATGCTTTCCATAAATTTTCCGGATCTTTTCTCTAAGCTCAATCCATTTTGTCATAGCCATTCCTCCGGTGTCTTGGCAGTATCCTCCTGCCGGTACATCTCATTTACTCTTTTTAACGTATGGTAATACTCTCTGGACGCTTTCCGTCCTTTTTCATACCTTGCACTGTAAATGGAATAGGTTAAAACAAGATATATGCCGAGAAAAACGGCATATAAGACTACAGTCAGAATAAGAATACGAATGAAATTGACCGTGCTGATATCTCCGGCTCCATTACCCAACAGATAGACCGCCCCTAATATCACGATAATGGCATATGCCATCGTTCCGCAAAAGAAGCTTTTGATCATCTCCAATGCCAGATAATCTTTTCTGAAATACTGTGCCGGCTTCTTCTCGCCCATGCTTTTATTTTCATCATAAACCGCCAGCTTGATCATCTGACGTACTCTGTCTTCATGTATCATACTCTTCCCCGCCGATATGTTGAATATCTTTGTTTGCCTGTGTGCTCATACACGCCGCAGTGCATCTCAAAAATCAGAGATTTTTTTTTTTTTTCGATGTACGGGCATTCGCCCTATCATCCAACAAAAATACAACTGACTTTGTGCAAGCACAAGTCTGTTATATTTTTGTTGGATGGCACTGCTCATTGCTTACGCCCATTATATCATACCTCTTTATGAATGAAAAGTTTTTTAGCACAAGCAAAGAACTGCCAAAAACTTCTGGCAGTTCTTCTGTTCTCTCTTGCTCTATGTTATCTGTCGAGGTAACGCATCTTATCTCTTTCGCTGGTCACTCTGCTGCTCTTTGGTTTCGGAGCTTCCTTTTTCTGGTATGCATTCTGGAATGTGTTTGCCATATCATTACGACATGAATCGCAAAATCTTCCTGTCTTGATTATCTTACCACATCGTTCACAGCCGATCCCATATGGTGAATCATCGGAAAAGTAAAGACGTTCCTCACGGACCCACTGTTCAATCTGTCTTGTTGACACTTCATTGTCTTTGGCTATTTCCGGAATTGTTGCATGTGGATTATCCTCTAAATAATCTTTTACCTGTGAGAATTTCTCTTCTAACTTTTGCATGCATGCCGGGCAAAGATGCGGCCCCTTGCAGATAATTGAACAACCTTCCACAGCCCCTCGCAATTTCTTACATCCATTCCAATTCCTCCTTCTGATATCCGTTTCCAATGGTAATTGAAAGAATATATATTTTTTCGACACCGGCTTCCTGTAAAACGGCTGCTGCCGCATCTACCGTACTTCCGGTTGTGTATATATCATCCACCACTAATACTCTTTTCCATTGTACACCATCTACACCTATTTTTAAAGCCTTTTTTAAGTTGTTTTTCCTTTCCCGGTCACTTAAAGTCTTTTTGTGGCAGTGTATCCACAACGCGGATTAAGGTTTTACTGTCTACCGGAAGCCCGCACTGTTTTCCTAACTCTTTCGCATATATTTCCGCCTGATTGTAACCGCGTTTATAGCGTTTGTGTCTGTGGATTGGTATCGGTATGATCGCCTGGATATCCTTTCTTTTGATCCAGTCTCCATAGAGTCTTGCACTTTCTTTTGCATAAAACTCAGCATACTCTCTGCGTCCTCCGTCCTTAAAACGATAGATCGACTGTTTCATTTCCCCTGATAGACCCATACACTTTTCCCCTGGGCATAGGAATGTCTGCCTTCCCGCAGTCATAGCAGTACTCGCCACGTTCATCACCGATCGGCTTTCCGCATTTCTTACAGGAAGGTTCCTTTACATAATTCAGTTTTGGTCTGCATTGGGTACATACACCGGAATCCGGTGTATCCAGAACCCCGTCGCACAGAATACAGCGCCGGGGATATAGGATATCCAGAATTTTATTTAAAATTAAGATAATATCATTCTGTCATTTGCAAGTTCATCTCCGCTTACTTCTTCAAATTTTGCAAGCAAGTCGGCTACTTTGAGGTTTTTTCTTTTCCTCTCCGCTGATGTCATAAATGACTTTTCCTTCATGCATCATGATCAGACGGTTGCCCAGTCGGATCGCGTCTTTCATGTTATGCGTGATCATTAAAGTGGTCAGATTGTCTTTTGCTACAATCTCCTCTGTCAGTTCTAATACTTTTTTGCCGTCTTCGGGTCAAGGGCTGCTGTATGCTCATCTAAAAGTAACAGCTTCGGTTTTCTGAGGGATGCCATTAAAAGTGTGACTGCCTGACGCTGTCCGCCGGACAAAAGTCCTACTTTCGATGTCATACGATCTTCTAAGCCAAGTCCTAAAGAGCCAAGACGTTCTTTATATTCCTCTCTCTCTTTTGCGGTAATTCCCCAGCCAAGAAAACGTTGTTTTTCCCCGGCGTGCCGCAAGTGCAAGATTTTCCTCAATATTCATATCGGCTGCCGTTCCATTCATCGGGTCCTGGAATACGCGGCCTAAATATTTTGCACGTTTGTGCTCCGGAAGTTTTGTTACATCGATATCATCGATCATGATGCTTCCGCTGTCTACCGGATAAACACACGCGATCATGTTTAAAACAGTGGATTTTCCGCACCGTTTCCTCCGATGACCGTCACAAAATCGCCTTCATTTAAAACCAGATTCACTCCGTTCAACGCTTTTTCTCATTGATCGTTCCCGGATTAAAGGTTTTATGTACATCCTGTATCTTAAGCATTGCCATTTCCTCCCTTCTTGTCTGCCGGAGTAAAATATTTACTCTTCAAATAAGGAAGTGCAAGGAACAATGCTACGATCAGAGATGAGAACAGTTTTAAGTCGGTTGTCTCAAGTCCCAACTGAAGCACGATCGCAATTACTACGAAATAGATAATCGCACCGATCACTACGGCTATCATATGAAGCGCAAAGTTGTGAAAGATTTTTCCAAAAACAACTTCTCCGATGATAACGGCTGCAAGACCGATTACGATCGCTCCGCGTCCCATGTTGATATCAGCGGAACCCTGGTACTGTGCATATAATGCTCCCGCAAGACCTACTAATCCGTTTGAGATTACCAGTCCTAACACTTTTTGTTGCATTTGTATTGATTCCCTGTGCTCTTGCGATGTTTGGATTACATCCGGTCGCACGCACACTTGCTCCGATCTCTGTTCCGAAGAACCAGTAAAAAAGCAATGCAATGATCACGATACAGAATCCTGTGGTAAGCAGACAGGCATGTGGGATATAACGCGGGCTGACAAGCACATCATACTGCATAACGCTGATCGCCTGATTTGCCTTTCCCATAATCCTCATATTGATGGAGTAGAGTCCAAGCTGTGTCAGGATTCCCGCTAAGATCGGTGGAATTCCCAGTGCCGTATGAACCAGTCCCGTCACAAGTCCGGCTAACATACCCGCAAGAAACGCAAGAATCAATGCCACATAGGTATTTGCTCCATTTAACATACACATAACCGCAACGGCACCGCCTGTTGCCAGGCTGCCGTCTACGGTTAAATCTGCAAAATCTAAAACTTTATAAGTGATATATACACCAATTGCCAGAATTCCCCAGATCAATCCCTGGGCTACAGATCCCGGCGGGGGCGCTCATCAATGATGCTACCATAAATTATTTATCCTCTTTTTTCAATTGCTACCATATCGTCCGGAATCTCGATACCAAGCTCGGAAGCGATATCAGCATTGTATTTTAATGTTACGTCATCTGCATACTGGATCGGCATATCTGCGGGATTTTTACCGTTTACTAAAATGTCATATGCCATTAAACCCGCATTGTATCCGATGCTCTCATAAGAGATACTTAAGGTTGCAAGTCCGCCAACGGAGCACATATTTTTCTTCCCCCGCGATTACCGGGACTTTTGCCGGAACGGTAACATTCTTTACAATCTCCATGTTCGATGCGATCGTGTTATCTGTCGGGATGTAAATTGCATCGTTCTCATCTGCCGCTTTTGTAACAACCTGCTGAATGTCGTTAGAATCTGCTGCAGTGTAAGTCTTTTGCGGTAATGCACTGCTTTTTCTAAGTATTTCTGTACGCTCTGCCTGATATACAGAGTTTGCTTCTGCGGAGCAGTAAAGGATTCCTACGTTCTTTGCGTCCGGAACCAGTTTCTGAAGCAGTTCTACCATGCTGATCGATCGGTGCAAGGTCAGATGTTCCTGTTACGTTTCCACCAGGAGCGTCATTGCTCTTTACGGTTCCTGTTGTCACATAATCTGTTACGGAAGTTCCAACGATCGGGATATCTGAAGTTGCTGTTGCAGATGAAATTACTGCCTGTGTTGCGTTTGCCATGATCAGATCCACATTGCTGTTTACAAATTTTGTGGCAATGGTTGCACAGTTGGTCTCTTCGCCCTGTGCATTCTGTACGTCAAACTCTACCTTATCACCAAGTTTTCTTTTAACGCTTTCTGAAACCTTCCGTTGCAGCGTCTAAAGCCTGATGCTCAACTAACTGGATAATACCGATGTGGTATACTTTGTCCCCATCCTCTTTTTTATCCGATGTCTTATCTGCTGTTTCTGTTTTCTTTTTCTTCACTTGCTTTCTGTCCTGCTGTACAGCCTGTGAATGCTGCGACGGTCATGGACATTGCAAGTAACAATGCAATCACTTTTTTCATGTTCGTTTCCTCCAATGTATTTTTTTTTCACGTCAACGCGTCAAAGCACTAAACGAGTGTATTATACCATTTTTTCACGGATTTATCAAGACTCTCTTGCTATGCACCCCTGCTCCCAGATTCTGTCAATCAGCCCGCTGTAGCGCACCACTGCTCGGTTACATTGTGCTCCATCTGTTCAAAAACCGTCTCATCGCCCACTAAGGTCACGCACTTTCTCGCTCTTGTGACCGCGGTATAAAGCAGATTTCTGTTCATCAGCATTTTCGGTCCGTGCAAAAGCGGTATGACAACAGCCGGATATTCGCTTCCCTGCGATTTATGAATCGTGATGGCATAGGCAAGTTCCAGCTCATCCAGTCCCTTATATGCATATTCCACCATTTTCCCTTCTTCAAATTCCACGGTCACCGTCTGTGCAAAATCATTGATCTGACGCACGATTCCCATGTCTCCGTTAAACACACCCAGACCTTTGTCTATTGCCAGACCATACTTACTTCTTACTTCCCACTCCAACTGATAGTTATTTTTAATCTGCATGACTTTATCGCCTTCGCGGAAGATCCTGTCTCCCACCTCATGCTCTGCTTTTTTCGCATCCTTTGATTCAGGTATTGCTGCAAAATGCGGTTTAAGCGTTCTACGCCCAGCAATCCTTTCCGCATTGGTGTCAGCACCTGGATATCGAATGGTTTTGCATCTACATATTTGGGCAGTTTTTGTTTGATCAGTTGTATCACTACGCTGATGATAACATCTGCATCATATCGTTTCAGGAAAAAGAAATCCCTGCTTTTATTATCCAGTATGACTTCTTTTCCTTCGTTGATCTTATGTGCGTTTACTACGATGTCGCTCTGGCTTGCCTGACGGAAAATTTTATTCAGACGCACGACCTGATATTTTCCGCTCTCTATGATGTCACGAAGTACGCTGCCCGGTCCGACACTCGGAAGCTGATTGGCATCTCCGACTAAGATCAGCCTTGTCCCCGGAACGATCGCCTTTAATAAAGAGTGCATCAGACTGATATCCACCATGGACATCTCATCCACGATCACTACGTCAGCCCCTAACGGGTTGGATTCGTTTCGCTCAAAGCCTGCCGTTTCTTCTACTCCGCCGTTTAATTCTAACATTCTGTGGATCGTCTTTGCTTCATATCCGCTGGTCTCACTCATCCGTTTTGCTGCCCTGCCTGTCGGTGCCGCTAAATAGATATCCATTCCTTCCAGTTCAAAGTATCGGATGATTGTATTGATCGTAGTGGTCTTTCCGGTTCCGGGTCCACCGGTCAATACAAACAGTCCATTTTGCACTGCCTCCTGCACTGCCTGTTTTTGCAGCTCATCCAGTTCCATACCGCTGCTGTCCTCGATCCGCCGAATCCGGTCCTCCATCTCCCGTACCGGAACATCATAACGAATGTCCAGTTCTGCTAACATTGCTGCTGTATTTGCTTCCATCAGATAATAGGATGATGCAAATACTTTTTTACGTTTCCATTCGTTTCTTTTAGGATGATTTTCCGCTCCATTGCCAAATCCATATAGTGTTTTTCTATATATTCCGGCTCTATTTCTAACAGTCTCGCTGTCCGTTTTGTCAGTTCTTCCTTTGGCAGATAGGTATGACCTTCTCCGGCTGCCTGTAGCAGTGCATACTGGATGCCGCTTCGGATTCTGAAATCCGAGTCCGTCCGAATTCTACTCTCGCCGCAATCTCATCTGCAATTTTAAATCCCACTCCCTGAATGTCATCTGCGAGCCGATATGGATTTTCCTGTAATATAGAATATATTTCCGATCCATATTTATGGTAAATCTTTACTGCGAGGTTGATGGATATTCCGTATTTTTGCAAAAAGATCATTGCCTGTCGGAGTTCTCTTTTTTTTTCTTCCACCTGACTTGAGATCTCCATCGCTTTTCTCTCGCTGATCCCCTTGATCTCTGCTAAACGTTCCGGTTCTTCCTCAATGATCCGAAAGGTATCCTCTTTAAATCTTCGTACGATTCTGGCTGCTAACGCCGCTCCGATTCCTTTAATCGCCCCGGAACCAAGATAACGCTCTATGGATTGTATGTCTTCGGGTGCCTGTTCCTCAAAGGATTCCACCTTCATCTGTACTCCATAGGTCGGATGATCCACATACTCTCCCCGCAATTTCAGGTACATTCCCTCACTGATTACGGAAAATGTACCCACACAGGTCATTTCATCTTCTTCGCCTGCAAAGTTCATAACCGTATATCCATTTTCTGCATTTCTGAACACGATGTGTTCTACATAACCTGTCAGTTCTTCCATGGTCTGCATTTTCCTCCGTACAGTTGTTACTATCGTATATATTGAATATCGTTTTCAAACAATAAACAAGGCTGTCCTAGGACAGCCTTACTCTCTGTCTTTGCTATTCTTATAAGTTATAATTGCGCTTCATCTGTTCATACAGCGTCTGTGCAATTCCAAAATCTCCCTGATCTACGATCTTATCTGCATACTCCTGCATCATCTGGTCTTCAAAGTAGTCTTTTAATTGTCCCATTGACTGGTCTTTGTTGTCATCCTCAGGAATCATTTTTTTCATTTCCTTCATAACCTTTTGCTCTACAAAATATGCTTCAAAATCTTTGCAGACATCCATCAGTTCTTCATCGGAAGCACTGGAAAGATCTCCGGAAATGGTATCATTCAAACGGCTTGCCGAAGCATTCTGAGCCGATGTTGCTGTCTGTTCATACAGATTGCTATAAGGATTGATGCTAATTCCACTCATACCGCTTCCTCCTTATTATCTTCTCAACTGATTTGCCTGTGAAAGCATATCATCAGATGCCTGTATTGCCTTAGAATTCAATTCATAGGCTCTCTGTGCAATGATCAGATTTACCATTTCATCTGCGACTTGAACATTGGACCCCTCTAAGTAGCCCTGACGCACATTTGATCTGTCCAGTCCGGCTGTCGTTGCCTCATTCATTGGATTACCGGAAGCATCTGTAACTCTCAATAAGGAATCCTGCAATTTTTCAAGTCCCCTGGATTGTTAAACTGGAATAATCCAATACTCTGGTTCATATCCACCGGATTTCCCTGTGCATTTCTGTAATAGAACTGTCCCTGTGAAGTTACGGAAACTTTTTCCGCTGCCACGCCATCCGGTATACGGATCATATTTCCTCGGGAGTCTAAAACCGGATATCCGTCAGAGTTCGTCAGAATAACTCCGTCATTTCCGATGCTCCAGGTAAAATTACCGTTTCTTGTATAGTATGTATTACCATCTGCTCCACGAACTGCAAAGAAGCCTTCGCCGTCGATCGCAAATGCCGTATCACTTTCACTTGCTAACATTGCTCCCTGTGTAAACATGGAGGTATTAGATGCAACACGCGTACCTAAGCCTACCTGTGCCGGTATCGGTTTGTTCGCACCGTTTGCTCGTTGTTCTTGCCTGTAAATTTTGGTACAGCGAAGGGATTTGAATTCTGTCTTCTCTGTCTTATAGCCTGTTGTATTTACATTTACAATATTATTGGATATTGTATCTACATTCGTCTGCTGTGCGATCATTCCAGATGCCGCACTCCATAAAGCTCTCATCATAATTCAAACACCTCTCTTATAGCTTGCCTACCTGATTTACTGCTTTGTCTAACATCGTATCTATGGTCTGGATAATTTTCTGATTTGCTTCATATGCTCTTGTGATCGTGATCATATCGACCATTTCCGAAACGGCCTGCACATTGGAAGCCTCAATCACTCCCTGTTCTACCTGTGCTCCCTGCTGCAACGATCTGTGCTCCGTCTACCGTCTGATAGAGATTTTCTCCAAACTTCTCTAAATAATTATAGTTCGCAAAATCTACTACTCCGACTCTTCCGACCACCGCACGGTTCTGCCAGATATTTCCCTGCGCGTCGATCGTAGGTTCGGATCGATACGGATATAGCCTGCTGCTCCCGGATCAGAATTCATCGCTGCATTCTGGTTCAGCACATAGTCTCCGTCCTTGGTTACCAGATAACCGTCCTTATTTACGGTAAAGGCTCCGTCTCTTGTATATTTTACAGAAGTCTCACCCTGTTTGTTCGTATAAGATATTGCAAAATCCATCGCTTTTGCCAGTGCTAAATCTGCCGGATTGTCCGTCACTTCAAAAAGAACCCTGATCATAATTTGTATAGGTTTCTCCGATATGTACCCCCCAGACTGATGTCACCGATCTGCGCGGTATGTTATATGCTGAGGTGTCTTTGATTTTTATTGCATAAGTATCTGCAAATGTCTGTGCCGTACTGCCTTCTTTTTTATAGCCGTTCGTATCTGCATTTGCCAGATTGTTTGTCATGATGTCCATACGGTTCTGCTCGTTCAACATTCCCGTATAGGCTGTATAGAGTCCTTTTACCATGTATAAATTCTCCTTTCTGAATAAGGGGCAATGACACCGCTTTTTACGATGCCATTACTTATACACTTCCTGTGTTATCCAGCCATCCGTGACAGGTTTCACGCTTACATCTGTTTGTCGTCGTGATTTCACGCTAAAAAATTCTACATATTTTCCTGTTCCGATCGCCACACAGGTCATCGGCTCTTCTGCGGTCATCGTGTTAATGCCTGTACGGTCTTCAATCAGTTCTTCTAAACCTCTTAACAGAGCACCACCGCCTGTAAGGACGATTCCTCTGTCTGCTACGTGTCTGCTGCTAACTCCGGTGGAGTCTTTTCTAATACACTGTGAACTGCTTCTACAATCTGAAGTGTTGCTTCGCGGAGTGCTTCTTCGGTCTCCTCTGAGCTTACCTGTACTGTCTTTGGAAGACCTGTTACAAAGGTTTCTTCCGCGTACATCCATTGTCTCCGGCTGTGCTAACGGAAACAGGTTCCAATCTTGATCTTAATGTCCTCTGCGGTTCTTTCACCGATCAGAAGATTATGTTTTTTTCTCATATAACGGACGATCGCTTCGTCAAAATCATCTCCGGCGATCTTAATGGATGTGCTTACTACAGATCCGCCTAAAGAG
>VOFI01003892.1_pt1 | contig 31543 bp, 63 predicted proteins | sample 5384131 | NCBI WGS metagenome assembly VOFI01 (sample SAMN12384728, study PRJNA508395) | human gut metagenome | isolation source: healthy gut H | host: Homo sapiens
TCGGTACTTCGTTCAGTTACGTATTGCTCGGAAGGAGGGCTACAATGGTCTTTCAGCTACTTTCGGACGCCGTGCTGGCTCAAAGGCTTCACTGAAGGAAGCCTCCGGAGAGGGAGAGAATTCCTACCAGTACGCGCCTTCTTTTTTGCAAGAAGCTTTTGACGCTGCATATGCCTCTCCTTCTGATCTGAATGATCTCATCTATTAAATATCTGTATTTAAAACCCTCAGGTACAAAGCCTGCGCTGATTCCCTGAAGCTTGTGAGGGCCGCTTCTTTTCCTTCAGTACAGGAGAATCCGAAGGTTCTACGCTACGATCCTGATCTGAGGATTTTTAGCTTTCAGATATTCTCCCACACCGGTCAGAGTTCCGCCTGTGCCTACGCCTGCTACAAAATATCTACCTTTCCTCTGTATCCTCCCAGATCTCAGGGCCTGTTGATGATCTGTGGGCTGCAGAATTCGCGGGATTTACAAACTGTCCGGGAATAAAGGCGCCCGGAATTTCTCCTGCAAGCTGCTCCGCCTTCGCAATCGCCCCTTTCATGCCCTTTGCGCCCTCGGTAAGGACAATCTCTGCTCCGTATGCCTTCAGGATATTTCTTCTTTCCACACTCATGGTCTCTCAGGCATGGTAAAGAATCACCCGATATCCCTTGACTGCCGCAATAGCAGCAAGCCCGATCCCTGTATTTCCTGAGGTAGGCTCAATGATCACAGAACCTTCTTTCAGGAGGCCTTTTTTTCTCCGCGTCCTCGATCATTGCTTTTGCCACTCTGTCCTTGACGCTTCCGGCAGGATTCAAGTACTCAGTTTCACAAGAACAGCTGCCGGAAGAAAGTTCTTTTTCAATATTGGATATTTCTACCAGAGGGGTATTTCCAATCAGCCCCAGCGCTCCTTTTGTAAATTTTTGCCATAATCCAGTTCCGCCTTTCTTTTTTTAATTACATACTAACTTTGTATGTTGGTATGATAATACAACTGCCATAAAATGTCAATCTTTATTTTCAAGTTTTTTATAAAAAAAATGCCACAGTCCATATTCTTTTTTAAAAAACATAAACCCACAGTCTTCATATTCTTTTTTAACAGAACATAAACCCTCTGAAGAAGCTCTTCATTCTTTTTTCGATACAAAAAAGCTCAGATGATAATACATACCATCCGCCATTGCTGTCGTTCACGATCTTCTGCATAGTCTCCTGAAGCTTCACCTGGCTTTCTTCTCCAATGGAAGCCAACATTCAGATGCCGTCCGTACAAGCTTTGTTATGGACTTGCCGAAAATATTTGTCTCCCAGATGCTTTCGCCCCGTTGGCCCGCTCTGTCCGATATACTGGATCAGATCTGCGCCTGCTCCTGTGTTCCCACGATAGGCGCGATCTCTGTCTCAATATTGGCTTTTTTATATATGGATGGAAGAGGGCTTTTTGAACGGATTCTCACCCCTGAATTTATTTCCCTGTTTCATCACCATCGGCTCTTCAATCTCAACCTCTCCAAGCTCCGGCACCACCACACCGTATCCGGTTCCCCCGACCGCTTCCAGAGCAGACTTGAACCTTAACATATTTTTTCTTTCATCTGGGGGAAAGCTCTTTCATCGTATGGATCAGGTCATACTCGCTTGCCATGGAAACTCCGCACAGCTCGCTTAAGATCCTGTAATACTCATCTTTGATCTGGACCCGTATTCTGACAACGCCATCGGAAAGTCCTACATGATCAAGAAGAGTATCCTGCACGTAAGGACCTTCCAGCTGCACCCTTTCCTTAGTCACATCACGGATATGAGCCAGCTCTTTCATCAGCTTCCGGATCTGTCCAAGGATCTGTGATTTCAGTTCATGATCCAGAGGAAGCATTTCTACCCATTTAGGCACATAGAAATGAATTTTGACCGGAAATTCATAAAGCACCTTTTCCAGAATTTCTGGTGATATCTTCTTTTTTCAGCTGCTCACAGGTGCTGTGACCGTTGTTACTCCGTATTTTTTCTGAAGGCTTTCTGCAAGCTGTAAGGTTTCTTCTTTATACGGCATCTGAGAATTTACCAGGATCAGAAAGGGTTTTTTCCCTGTTTTTTAATTCCTGGACTGTCTTTTCTTCTGCCTCTCTGAAATTTTCGCCTGGGATTTCTCCAAAGCTTCCGTCCCTGTGATCAGAAGTCCAATGGTGGAATGTTCCCGGATCACTCTTCCTGTTCCCACCTCTGCTGCCTCATGGAAAAGGAATGGCTCTGGAGGACCAGGGGTTTTTACCATTCTCTCTCTGCCTTCCTCCACATGGCCGGAAGCATCTTTAACCAAATAACCTACACAGTCTATCAGACGGATCCGAACCTTCTGATCCTCTCCCAGAGTAACCGGAACCGCTCTCTTGGAATAAACTTTGGTTCCACTGTTGTGATGAGCTTCCCGGAACCGCTTAAAGGGAGCTGATCTCTTACCTCTGCCTGCTGCTCCCCGCTCATTGCCGGAAGGGCCAGCTGCTCCATGAAACGTCTGATAAATGTGGACTTTCCGGTGCGGACAGGTCCTACAACACCTATGTATATATCACCGCCGGTACGTGCCTGAATATCCCGGTAAACCTGAAAATTTTCCATAAAAAGCCCCCTTGCATATATTCACACAATCCCATGTATTGTTATATTTATATGCAGGAGACATTTTATTCATGTTACTTTTGAGACAAATCTCTGAAACAGGTCTGTTATTGTTACTGTAAATGGAGCGAACAGAAGCCTTTTATTTTATGATCAGGTTTTCATGATGTCTGTATTCTCTTGTTCCCAGAAAGATTTTTCTGTATTCGCCGGAGTTCTTCCATATCTCTGCCGAAAGACACGGTTAAAGGTTCTCTGGCTTTCAAATCCGGCTTCCAGAAAAATATCCGTAATTCTCATGTCTGTATTTTCCAGAAGAGAAGCATAGTTCAGCCGGATCTCATTCAAATACTGATTAAAATTCGTATGAAAAACACCGGAAAAGATTTTGGATAAAGCAAACTTATTTACGCCAAGATTTTCAGCCACACTTCCAAGTGTCAGCGTTTCCTGAAAGTGAGACAACAGATACGTCATAACAGTATATATCAGATCATTACTCCCCACACGATCTTTTTCTATGAACCGGAAGTTTTCCCTGCACCGGTATAATATAATCTGTAAATAAGCCTGCCCCACAACCTCGTTTACCTTCTTGTCTTTTATCAGACAGCCTAACGCATTTTTGATCTCCTCGTGTAAATTTTTCCCTGAAATCACTGGATTTTCCGGACATTTTTCTGAAGCAAGGTCATAAACGGTCCACTGAGCTCCAACGATGCATAAAACAGATATACTTCATTTTTTCCATGAGAGAACACCTGATAATGATGGATCAGATCCGGAAATACCACTGCAAAATATCCCTGCTCCATATGATACAGTTCACAGCCAACGCCAAGCTCCAGCTCCCCTTTTGTTACATATACCAGCTCAATGGCATTGTGAAGGTGAGGGGGAAACATGATGGGGGCTTTTTTCTTATTATACTGAACTTTTCTTTTTTCTCTTCATAAGACGGCTGCATGTTCCTTCTCCTCTCTCTTCAAAATTTGGCTGCTTCTTTTTCATTTGGCATGCATATCTTCCTCTGATACAGTATAATAAGGTCAGGAAATCAGGAAGGAGGTACAGCCTTATGAAAAAAGCTTTATTAACTATTACAGGAAGTCATGGATTTCATGCAGTTTATTTTAATCATGCATATCGCTTTTAACAGCCTGTTTCCTGTAAAGTTTCTCATTGGCGCGTTCCACGTTCATTTTTTTGACATGATAAATGTAATAATCAGTGTGATTGCCACCGGAACCCAAAGATACATGATCTGAAGCATCTGGATACAGGAATCGCTCTGTACAGCCAAAGCTCCGTCAAATCCACTGAGATCCAGAAGCCAGCCGGTAATGGCAATTCCGATTCGCCTCCCAGCTTAATACCAAGAGAGGATACAGGAGTACATGGTTCCGTCTACTCTTTTTGTGCTTTGTCAGATAAGTATATTCCGAACAGGAAGCAATCACTGCATTCATATCTCCTGCCAGGGTCCCCATACCAAAGGCTGCGATGCCGGTAAATAAAAAGCGGCACGCTTCCCCAGGTAACCGGCTACTACAACCCAGAGCCCTTCCAACATATCCCGTCAATTCAGTTTGTACATACCCTTCCATTTTTCAGAACCGGCGTAACCAGCAGCGCAATAATTAAAAAGGGATATTTATGGCCCAGGAAAATACACCGTACAGGTTTTCATTAAACAGGATATAGGTCATATAATAAATACCCATGGCATGGTATAAATCTGCTGCAAAATATAGGTGATACAGATCATTACATAATACTTATTGGTAAATAAAAGCTTTCCGGCATCGATCAGGAATATTTCTCATCTGTTCCGGCTGCTTTTCCATCATTTAATTCTTCTTCCGGCAGTTCCTTCACAGAAAATACGGAAATCGTATTTCACTGCAAGTCCGATCACTGCATAAATAATAGCGACTGTTCTCCATCGGCAGCTCCGCCGCCCATCCATTCCACAAATCCAATGGTCAGAGACTGGATCAGAAGACTGGTTGAAAAAGCAAAGATAAAACGATAGGAACCCATCTGTACACGTTCCTTGCTGTTTTTTGTCACCAGGGCTGTCAGGGGCAGAATAGGCAATATTATTCGCAGTATAAAAACTGCGTTTAACAGAGTATAGGCAATAAAAGAACCAGGCATACTGGGCAAACTCTCCCCATGTCAGCAGGAATAGCAAAAATAGCCACCAGTGTTACGGCACAGCCAATATATCCATACAGCATCCAGGGTCTTGCCTTACCAAGTCTGCTTTTTGTTTTGTCGATCAGAGAGCCGAAAGAAGACGTCTGTGATCCCGTCAAATAATTTTGACACTGCAATCAGCGTTCCGATGATTCCGGGATTCAGCCCTACTGTATTTGTCAGATAAATCATGACAAAGGAGGACAAAAACGCATAGACCATTTCCTGCAATATCCCGGAGCCATATCCTACTTTTGTTGTACCATTTTAAATACTTTTTCTCATTCATGTGTTCTTACCATTCCTTCCCAAATAAAAGCTTCATCTCAAATGTAAATCTTTCTTGATCCAGCTGATATTCTTTGCGAAGCTCCGGCCCGCAGCTGTTGGAGCCGATTCCATTCTGCCCATAATCCAGACAGACAACAGTGTTGCCTGATTTTTCCAGTTCAAAATTATGTGCCTTTTCTGTCAGTTCTTCCTGGGTGTAATAAGATACATTAAATGCAAAAGGCTTTGGAGATATAGCCATAAAAGTCTGTGCTTCTTTTTCCAGGACCATATAATCACAGTCTGTATGACTTCCGTTTTCCTGGGGGCGCAGATAATCCTCATGTTGCTCTTCTACTGTGGATTCATAAAGGCCATGGCTGCAGGATCTGCGCTTATCCACATAGCTTTCGTGAGGCCCCAGTCCATAGAATTTCAGGCCTTCATACTCTTTCTTTAAAAATAACCGAAGCCCAAACCGTGGAAGCTGTGGCAATTCCATGTCTTTTTACCTGCATGGTTACAGAGATTTCTCCGGTGTTCTCTACCTTCCACTGGGCTTCGATATCCAGAACCTTTGAAGCGCTGCTGCCGCCACAGACATAGTGCTGTGGATGATAACGCTTTCATCATTGACACAGCCGGCAACTCTCTTCTTATCTCCCATGTTGTATCATAAGCTCTGGCTTTGCTGCGGTCATATCCGGCTGCCTTCCATTCCAGCCTGATCTTCCGGTCATTGTCTGTTGGCGCCCGCCAGATATTCACTTCCATTGGCGCAGCCAGCAGGTTCCTCTCCATTTAAGCTTACCTGTTCAAACAATCCAGAAAGTTTACTGTAGCGATATGTGAACTTCTCGCTTTTTGATAGTAAAGGAACCGATCCGTTTCCGTAACCTGCACAGATGCCTGATCCTCTCTCCGGTTTTCCAGAAGACACACCGCCTGCTGATTTCTACCATCTTTTTGTTTTTCAACAATATCTCATCAAATCCCAGCACACTTCCCGGAACAACAAGGGCATTTCCCTGTTTTAAGTAATAGGATATTTTCAGGTAACATTTTCCCCGTTCCGGAACCGGAATATCAGAAAAATGCTTCCTGTCTGCCCGGGCAGTATGGACTCCTTCAGTTCCATTTCTTCCTTTTTTGAGGATTTTTCCATCACAGGTCACTTCCAATGCCAGCTCAATATAATCCTTTAAAATCAGGTGATTCATATAATTTTTCAGGCACAGCTCTCCGGTTTCCTGCCAGAAAGTCACCACTCTTGCCGGGCGGTGCACATTCCGGTATTCAGAAGCCCGGTATGAGGTGTCCGGTCAGGATATACCAGTCCGTCCATACAGAAATTGCCGTCATGGACCTCTTCCCCAAAATCTCCTCCGTAAAAATACTTTTTCTTTTCCATTAACAGCCTTTCCCCGGTACACTCCATGATCACACCACTCCCACACAAAGCCTCCGCAAAGCTGGTCATATTGATAAATCATCTGGAAATAATCCTCCAGATCTCCCGGTCCGTTTCCCATGGCATGACAGTATTCAATCAAAAAGAAAGGGCTTATCCGGTTTCTGTTCCATATATTCCCGGATTTCTTCCAGAGAAGGATACATTCTGCTTGAAAATATCAATATTGCTGTAATCGTATTTTCTTTTTATTATTCCGGTAAAAAGAGCTTTCATAGCAGGTCAGCCTTGTTTTATCAAACTGCTTCGTCCACTTTAAGGCTTCCTCAAAGGTACAGCCATAGCCACATTCATTTCCCATGGACCAGATCACAATGCTGGGGCGGTTTTCTCCTGTGTACGCAAAGTCTGGTACGGTCCAGGGTAGCCGGTATGAAATCCGGGTTATCAGAAATCCTCTCATTCCATCTCTGGCTTACATTTTCCCAGCTGGAATCTTTTTAAATACTGGGACTGGGTTCCATGACTTTCATTGTCTGCCTCTGCGATCACAAAAATCCATACTCATCACAGAGCTGATAAAAATAAGGCGCATTGGGATAATGACTGCTGCGGGACTGCATTAAAAGTTGTTCTCCTTCATCATCTGCAGATCCTTTTTCATCTGGTCAGGCCCACGACAAACCCGGTCACCGGATCCGAGTCATGGCGGTTCACTCCCTTTAAATTTAACAGCAGTGCCATTCAGATAGATGACAGCATCTCTTCCACACAGATTTCCCGGATACCGATCCGGTCTGCGATCACTTCTCCCTGTGTTTCTATTACCAGCGTATATAAACAAGGCTGCTCCGATTCCACAGTCTATTTTTTTACTGTAAGAACTGCCTCGCCTTATGAGTATAAAGTTTCCTCCTGGTTCTTCCCAAAGCATCTGAGAAGCGATTTCCTCCGTTTCTCTGCATCATACAGGGTAAGCTTTGTTGGAACAGCCATTCCCTGATGAAGTTTGCCTGCACCGTGATCACTGCCTGATCTTCCTGATTTCTGTTGTGGTAAAATAATCATACACAATGTTTTCCGGGCGGTTCAAAAAGATATACGTCCCTGAAAAATCCCTGCTCATACGGAATTTATCCTGATCTTCCAGATAGGTTCCGTCGCACCACTTCAGAACCAGAACTGCCAGAGTATTTTCTCCATTTTACCAGAACCCCTGTCACGTCAAATTCACTGGTGGCATGAGAAACCTGACTGTAGCCTGCATACTCCCCATTTACCCATAACATAAAAACAGGAATCCACACCCTCAAAATTCAGATATGCCTTTGGAGCTTCTTCTGATTTTTAGTAGTAAAATTTACGCACATAGGCTCCTGCATGGATTTTTCCTGAGGTACATAAGGCGGATCCAGAGGAATCGGATATCTTACATTGGTGTACTGGTGACTGTCACAGCCATAATTCTGCCAGACTCCCGGCACCTCCACTTCCTTAAAGCTGCTGCAGTCATAACCCGGTTCATAAAATTTTTTCCTGAACATCATAAATGCTGCTGAAATACTGAAAACTGCCATGTTCCGTTCAGCGTCATCACACGGTCCGAAGTAAATCTGTCTTCTGTCAGCGGTCCCATATAATGAGATGCCGGCATATAATAGGCTCTGCAGGGCATGGTATTTTCATGCACTATTTTTAAGTCCTCGTAATATTTTGGCACAATCACAACGCGTTCCTCCCTGGTTTCTTTTACTTTTCCTTTGTTTTAACATTATTTTTACGCCTTATTTACATAGACCGTCCATAAACTTCATTGGACAAAATATGCACAAAATGATACACTTTTATAACACAGAAGTTTTTTTTTTTTAACAGGAGGGATCATTATGTATATCAATTCCGGCTATCTGCATAATTCTTTGTTGGATTTTAAGGACAAGACCCACCCCCTGGTGGTGGGAAGCTGCGGCACCTACCGTCTGATCCATCAGCCCAGGCTTCCCACCTACCGTCCAAGAGGAAGAATTGACTATCAGCTGCTTTTATATTACTGCAGGAAAAGGACATTTTTTTTTGACAATAAAGAACAGATTATAGAAGCCGGGCACATGATTTTATATAAGCCCAGAGAAATGCAGAAATATGTTTATTACGGAGCAGACCAGACAGAGGTTTACTGGGTGCATTTTTACAGGCAGCAATGTAAAAAATATTTTAAAGGAATATGGTTTATTTGAAACAGGACGGGTGATCCAGACCGGCAATTCCCCGGAATATCATCAGATCTTCCGAAAAATGATCCAGGAGCTGCAGCTTACCAGACCCTCATTATGAAGAATACCTTTCAATCCTGCTCGGGAACTGTTTCTTTTAGTCAGCCGTCAGGCCCCTGTGGGCACAGAACCGGATTCTTCAAAAGAAATGGAAGCTGCCACCCAGTATTTTTCAATGAACATTTTACAGAAAACATTTCCGTGGAAGATTATGCCCTGTCCCGGCATATGAGTATCTGTTGGTTTATCCGCAGCTTCAAGCGCTACAACGGGGTTACGCCTATGCAGTATATTGTCAATCTCCGGATCACAAATGCAAAAACCCTGCTCCGCACTACAACCTACTCTGTATCTCGAGGTGGCATCCATCGTTGTGGGCTATGAGAACCCTCTGTATTTCAGCAGACTGTTCAAAAACAGACAGGACTTCCTCCTTCTGAATTCCGGAACACCAGCACAAATTTTCACAAATAAAATATACCGTACCAGTCTCTTACCCAAAAATAAAACAGGAACCTGCAGATTTGCCATTTGTCATAAATACAAACCTGAAGTTCCTGGTTTTCATCATGTGAATATATCCTTATCAGTATGGTCCGCGTCTGGGCTGACCTGCAGGATGATTATTTATCCTTGTGCTCTGTTTTCAGAGGAACTGCTTCCCTCTGCTTTTGAAATACGTAGCCGCAACGGGCGTGAGCAGTATCTTCTGTAAGCTTTCTTCCGCGGGAAGTAAAGACTTCTACCTCTTTCCACATTTTCGGACATACTCTCTCTTCAATTACTGAAGTTCTGTGCTGGCTTTCGCATCCATCCATAACTGCCATATGTTTTTCCTCCTTTTTGATAAAAAATATAGTGTTTATTCCGGCATTTCCCATGCCGTGATCTGCTTTCAGTATATCCCCGGAAGGCAGACTGCTGTCAATACTATTTTGGATAATTTTTGTCTGTTTTTCAGATTCTATATTACTGTTCACGACCTTCACAGCAACCTGGTCAAAATGTATTCCAAATTACCTTAGGCGATGGCATTTTGGCCTGTATGTCTCAGAATTTTGGAATATACATGCCAATATCCCCAAACACACAGGATAATATGCATTGCAGATTATTTTGCTGGCGGCAGGATGTCAGTCTTTTTTCCGGGAAAGGTAGGCCTCCCTTCCCTCCTCCTCATAAAGATTTCTGCCCTCGCTGTCAATAATTACAACAAGCGGCATATCTTCCACATAAAGACGCCTTAAAGCTTCTGACTGAAGATCCTCATAAGCCACCAGTTCTGCTTTTTGATGCATTTTTGCAAGAAGGGCTCCTGGCTCCTCCGATGGCTCCAAAATAAACTCCGCCATATTTTTTCATGGCTTCCACCACCTCCGGAAGGCGGGCTCCCTTCCGATCATTCCTCTTGCCCCACAGACATCATGGTTGGCGCATAGGCATCCATTCTTCCGCTTGTAGTAGGACCTGCAGAACCGATCACCTGACCCGGTTTGGCGGGGGTAGGACCCCATAATAGATGGTAGCGTCCTTTGGATCAAAGGGGCAGTTTTCCTCTTTCCAGAGCCTCGCACATTCTCTTATGGCCGGCATCTCTGGAGGTATAGATTTCTCCTTGTGAGATAAACAGAGTCTCCTGCATGAAGGCTTCTTGCAATTTCTTCTGTAAGTGGTAAAGTAATATGTCGTTCCATCTTTTAAAGCACCTCCGTCTTATGTCTGGTCACATGGCAGCTGATGTTGATCGCACAGGCATTCCTGCAATATGTGGGCATGGTTTTCAATATTTAATCCCTGCAGTTGTTCTGCCTGCCAAAGCCCTGAGGCCCGATTCCAAGCTCATTGGATCTTCTGAAGCATTTCCTTTCCAGGTCTGCATAAGTAAGAATCCGGATTTTTCTGAATCCACTGGACGCATCAGCGCTTTTTTCGCAAGAAGAGCTGCTTTGTCAAAGGTTCGCTGATCCCTTACGCCCAACCACCATTGGATTGGGGCCTGCAGCTTCTACTGTTTCCAGAATAAAATCCTTGATGCCCTGAATGCCTGCCAGACGGCTTAAACATACGGATGCCGCTCATATTTTCAAACTCCAAAGCCCTTAGCCCTACAGTGATTTTGATCTGCTCTCTGTGGAGCATGGCTCTATTGTCTCCGGTATTTCCCCTGGTGGACAGGATCCTTCACAACAGACTTTTTGGAGATAGCCTTTGTCATAGCCTCTTTGAACACCTCATTTACTGCTTCTTTAAGATCTCCTGCAATATGTACATCTGACCGATTTCCAGGAACACGCAGGCCATTTCCGGTATCCTGACAGATCGGAACCTCCTCAGCTTCTGCGATCTGATAATTTTCAACTAATATTATCCAGAACACCTCTGGCAATTCTCCGTCCCCTCCCGTATGTCTGAATGGCCTGCTTTATATCCTCCGGCAAACTGTATTTGCCTCTATGCAGAGACGTTCAATTACCTCTGTGATCTGTGATGCGTTTGAATTTCACGCATGATGACACCTCTTTTATGTAGTTTAAAAATCATTATTTGTAAAATTATTTTAACGCAAACAGCAACGTTGCGCAAGAAATATATGAAGGGAAAATTTTCTGCCGGGCTTCATTAGCCTGTCCCGAAAGGCGCAAAAGCGGACATGTACTTTTGTCCTTTTCACAGTCATGTCCGCTCTTTTAATTTTTTTTAATAAAATTCATTATGAAGAAGCTCATGCTCATGCTCTGGCTGCCTTGGTTCTGTCACCTGCTCTGGTCGGCTGTCCACCACCCATGATGCATCCACGGCGACATGCCATGATCTCAATCAGATGATACTCGGCTTCGCCGTTTCTTTACACGTTCCATAACGGTTCTTGCATTTGCAAGACCGCTGGCAACGCATACATTGATATCCATTCCCTTGTACGGTACGGTAAATTCCTTGATTCCCTCTTCACCACGAACACCGCACTCTGCAATCTCATGCATGGCTTCCCTTGCTGTGATCCGGGCTCAGTCTTCGAAGAACTGCCTCTGTAACACCACCGGTAACACCAAAGATTACACCACCGCCGGAACCAAATCCAAACGGCATATCGCATGCTTCCGGATCCAGTGTTGCAAAATCAAGACCAAAGTTATCGATCATACGGAGAAGCTCTGTGGTTGTGATAACGATATCGGTATCCTGCTCGCCATCGGTAAAGCTGTTGGGGCGGATTGCCTCTGCCTTCTTGGCTGTACATGGCATAATGGAAACCATAACGGTCTTCTTGCCTGCTGCATGCTCCGGATCACGGAAGTATTCCTTGATAACCGCAGACATCATTCCCTGTGGGGGAACGGCAGGTAGAAATGTTCGGAACATATTCTTTATATTGATCAGTGATAAACTTCACCCATGCAGGACAGCAGGAAGTCAGAAGCGGAAGATTCTCACCCTTCTCCACTCTGTTTAGGAACTCCTTGGTCTCTCCCATGATCGTAAGGTCGACACTGAATGTGGTATCATAAACTTCATCAAAGCCCATTCTGTGAAGCGCGTTAACGATTTTACCCATAACACTTCTGCCTTTGGCAAGTCCGTAATGATCACCAACTGCAACACGAACTGCCGGTGCAACCTGTGCAACAACACGAGTATTCTTATCAGCCAGTGCATCCCAAACCTCATCCATATGTGTACGGATGGAGATGGCACCTGTCGGACAGTAAACACGGCACTGACCACAGTTTCACACTGTGTCTCAGCAATCTTTTTATTGAATGCAGGCATGACCATGGCCTCTGTTCCACGGAATGCGAATCCAAGAGCTCCGATTCCCTGAAGTTCCTCGCAGGCACGTACACAGTTGCCGCAGAGGATACACTTGTTCGGATCACGGATGATGGACGGTGAACTGTCATCGATCTCGTGCTGTTCTCTTGTATTTTCAAAACGGATATCCCGCACGCCAAGGCGATGTGCCAGCTCCTGCAGGATACATTCGCCGCTCTTTACACAGGTTGTACAGTCACGGCAATGTGCTGCAAGAAGCAGCTCCACGATCAGTTTACGATATTTCTTAATACGACCGGGTTGGTATAGATAACCATTCCGTCTCGGCTGCTCGGAACAGGAGGCAAATGTTTGCCTCTGTCATCCTCAACTGTACAGAGACGACGACAGGCACCAAAGGTGGAAACCTCTGAATGATAGCACAGTGTGGGGATATTATACCCCCTGCCTTGCGGATGACTGTCAGGACATTTTTTCATCAGTAAATTCTACTTTTCTTCCGTCAATTGTCATTGTACCCATAAGATATCCTCCCTTCTATGCTTCCACATAAATCGCATCAAAGTTACAGTTATCCTTACAGGACCGCATTTGATACATACGTCGTTGTTGATTATCATGTGGATGCTTGATCTTTCCTGAAATCGCACCAGTCGGACAGTTCTTTGCACACTTGCCGCAGCCGATACAGAACTCAGGATTGAATGGAATTGACGGAGCGCCGTGCAGACCTTCGCACGACATTTTTTATCTACGCTATGCTCTACATATTCATCCCGGAAGCGCTTCAGAGTACTGATGACCGGAAGAGGCGCACTCTTACCGAGTCCGCACAGGGCCATGCTCTGGAACCATGGTTGCAAGTTCTTCCAGCTCATCCAGATCGGAAATTGCTCACCTTTTCCGTCAACGATTCTCTCCAGGATCTCAAGCATACGTTTCGTTCCCTCACGACAAGGAACACACTTGCCACAACTTTCATTCTGTGTAAAGTTCATGAAGAAACGCGCAACCTCTACCATACAGGTCTTATCATCCATGACAACAAGACCGCCGGAACCCATAATGGCATCCAGTTTTTTTACAGAATCAAAATCAAAGGGGATGATCGATCTGTTCATCTACCAGACATCCGCCGGAAGGACCACCGATCTGAACGCCTTTAAATGCAGCACCACTCTTAAGACCACCACCGATGTCATAAATGATATGACGGAGGCTTGTTCCCATTGGAACCTCGATAAGACCGGTGTTCTCAATGGATCCTGTAAGAGAAAACGTCTTTGTTCCGGGGCTTCCCTCTGTACCGATGGTGCGGAACCAGTCTGCTCCCTGAAGAATAATCTTCGGTACGTTAGCATAGGTCTCTACGTTATTCAGAACCGTAGGTTTACCCCACAGGCCCTGCTCAACCGTTCTCGGAGGTTTTACTCGAGGCATACCTCTGTTGCCTTCGATAGAAGCAGTCAGAGCAGATCCCTCGCCGCATACGAATGCGCCTGCGGCCCCGGTTAATATGTAAGTGGAAATTAATACCGGAACCAAGGATATTATCTCCCAGAAGTCCGTAAGCCTCTGCCTGTTCAATAGCCATACGAAGTCTCTGTACAGAAAGAGGATACTCGGCACGCACATAGATATATCCGTCTTCTGCACCTACTGCATAGGCAGCGATCACCATACCCTCGATCATCTTGTAAGGAGCACCTTCCATTACGGAACCATCCATAAATGCGCCCGGGTCTCCCTTCATCACCGTTACATACTACATAACGGACTTTTTTTTTCTGGCGGGCAACCTGTGACCATTTCTTGCCTGCAGGGAATCCTGCACCGCCACGGCCGCGGAGACCAGACTTCGAGATCTCGTCGATAACACCCTGTGGGGTCATTTCAAAAACGCCTTCGCCATTGCCTGGAAAAGCCGCCTACGGAAATATATTCATCAATGGACTCTGCATCGATCTTGCCACAGTTCTCAAGAACGATCGGGTCTGCTGATTTAAAAACGGAATATCGTCTGGGATGGGGACAGGCCTCATCATTATGATCTCTGATAAAACAGACGCTCAACAGGCAGTCCCGCAGAACGGTCTTTTCTCTACGATCTCGCGACAGTCGTCTACCTGAACATGTACATACTGATAATCATACGGCTCGATCCTTACAAGAGGGCCCAGTTCACAAAGACCCTGGCATCCTGTTTTTACCACGCCAAGATGGGGAATATCTTTCTGCATCTCCACCTGCACCCTCCATCCAGATCAGAGCAGAGCTTTGACATTTCATCATATATTTTCTGAGCACCGGAAGCAATACATCCGGTACCTGAACAGACGAGAACGCGGCAGGTATAGCCATCTGATTCTTCTGAACTTCTTTCTGCTTATTGAGCAGATCTTCCTTTGAAATTATACTCATGCCTTTTCACCTCTCAGTTCATTTCCAACAGCTCCACCGCTTTTTCCGGTGTCATTTTCGGATGTACTTCATCATTGACAGTCAGTGTGGGGGCAAGTCCACATGCACCCAGACAGGATACTGTTTCTACGGTAAAAAGCATGTCATCTGTGGTATGCTTTTTATGACTTAAGTCCAAGTTCCTTCAGCATTGCTTCCTTTACAGGCATGGACTTACGTACATGACAGGCAGTTCCGTCACAAACCTTGATAATATATTTTCCTTTGGTTCAAAAGAAAAGTTCTCATAAAATGTAGCCACACTGTAGGCCTTGGCCTCAGTCACACCAATCTGTTCCGCAACATAAGTAAGAAGCTCTCCCGGAAGATAACGATACTCAGCCTGAATATCCTGCATGATCGGAATCAGCGATGCTGCTGTACGTCCGTAGTGCTCGATGATCTCATCCGCTTTTCTGTAATAAGACTGGTCTAACATTCGGTTCCCTCCTTAACGTTTCTCATACCTTTTTCCATTGCATTGGTCATTTCCGCCAGTTACTCATGTTGTAATTTAACATGACACAGTGCCGTTTCCACAAGTACTATCTTCTGATTTTGCACTGAAATTTCATGAATTAATTAAAACTTTTGTCATTTTTAAACATTGTTGTTTTTTTTTTCTCCAATTATACAGATATTTTACGTAAACCTTACTGATTTTATATCCTATTTTCCAGCAAAATATGTCCAATTTACAGGCCAGTCTTACCCCCAAACGATAAATTTTACAAAATCTGCTCTTTGTTTCTGCCCAAAACATTAAAGATAAATATTGATTTTAAAATTTTTTTAATATATGATAAAACTGCGTAGAAAACATTTAATTAATTTATTTTTGTAAAGGGAGAACAGTGATTATGAGAAACCTTGACACACCAGTAAAACAGATACGGCATAAAATTTTTTACCGAAATGGCAAAAGATCAGTTTGAATCCAAAGATGAAACTCTCATTCATGACATTGAGGCAATTCCCTACAATAACATTGTGGAAGAACGGGCACAGTACAGAGAGAGCATCTACCGTGAGCGTGCTGTGGCAAGTGAGCGTGTACGTCTTGCAATGGGACTTTCCCTCCGTCCGGAAAACAAGCGGTTCATCTGACCTTCGAGGACTGAAGGCCAGCAACATTGAAAAATATTATGAACCGCCCCTTATGCAGGTAATTCCTTCTGCCTGTGCGGCCTGCCCCAACAAATATATTGTCAGCGACATGTGCAGAGGCTGTGTGGCTCACACCCATGTATGCAGGCCTGTCCCAAAGGGCGCCATTTCCATGATCAATGGCAAATCCTGTCATTGATCAGGACAAATGTATCAAGTGTGGCAAATGTAAAAGCCGCCTGTCCTTATGATGCTATCTCACAATATCCGTCCATGTGAACAGGCCTGCGGCGTAAAGGCCATCGGAAGCGACGAACAGGGACGTGCAGAAATCCTGGATGACAAATGTGTTTCCTGCGGTATGTGTATGGTCAGCTGTCCATTTTGGAGCCATTTCTGACAAATCTCAGATTTTCCAGCTTGCCCACGTCTCTGCGTGAAGGAAATAAAGATCATTGCCATTGTGGCTCCTGCTTATATCAGTCAGTTCGGAGAGGACGTAACACCACGTAAATTTAAAACCGCCCTTGAGATCCTTGGCTTCTCCGATTTGTACGAGGTTGCTCTGGGAGCAGATATCGGAGCTATTTCCGAGGCGCACCACTATGCAAAGGAAGTTGCTACCGGGGAAACCTTCCGTTTCTGCTCACCTCCTGCTGCCCTTCCTGGTCTGTGCTGGCAAAAGAAATTTTTCCCGGACATGATCGACAATATTTCTCAGGAGCTTACTCCTATGGTTGCCACTGCCCGTAAGGTAAAACAGGAGCATCCGGATGCCAAGGTTGTTTTCGTAGGTCCCTGTGCCTCAAAAAAACTGGAGGCTATGCGACATTCTGTACGAAGCGATGTAGATTTTGTCGTGACCTTTTGAAGAACTTTTCTGCCATGTTTGATGCCAGAGAGATCGATCCGACTTCCACCTGCGAGGGCGATGAATCTCTCCATAATGCCACTGCTGCCGGACGCGGCTATGCAGTTGCAGGCGGTGTGGCCGGCGCCATCGAAGCCTGTCTGAAAGAATATTATCCGGAAGTTCCGGTTCATATCGAACATGCGGAAACTCTTGCTGACTGCAAAAAAAATGCTGACTCTTGCAAAGGCAGGCAAGCTGAAAGGATGTATGATCGAGGGTATGGCCTGTCCGGGCGGCTGCATGGGCGGTGCGGGAACCAACGTTCCCTTTGCAACATCCTCCAAAGCATTGAAAAGTATCTTAAGGATTCTTCCAAAAAACTGCCGGAAAAGAGCTGGAAGAAATCAAACTGGATTAAAGTAAATTACGCAGAAGGGGTTCTCTGACCGAACCCCTCTGCACCCCCCGGCCGTGTCTGACGGGCGGAATGGATTATAAGAAAGGTACAGTAGCTTCAGATTTAGAAGGCGGAAGGTCTTTTTTAACACCTGTAACTATTGTACCTATTTGTATGAAATATTTTTATTTCCGGATTATTCTTCCTTCATATCTTCAAGCAGCTTTGTCAGCTTCTCCCCGTACCCGGCTCCGGCAGCCCAGCCGCCTCCGTTAGGGTTCTCCTGGATTCCCAGCCACTCCACATAGGGAGCGGAACCTCTTGTAACCATATCAAATCTGGAATCCACACAGTTTTCATTTAATTCCTCTGTGCTGGCATAAGCCTTCAGATGCTGGACCTGAGCCCGGATCCCGGTTCGCACATCCGGATAGGAATTTCCCTGTACGCCTCCGCCTGTTGTTCCAAGACCGGAAAAGTTGTACTGATTTTCCACTGCGTCTCCGCCAAACTGAAGCCACCCGGTTTCCAGCATGGCCTGCACATAAACCACCTCTCCGCGAACGCCTTCCAGTTCCGCCTCTTCCAGAATAATGCTGCAAAAATCCTCAATAGTCTCCGCGCCGCCCTCTTTTTAAAGAAGAAGGATACTCTGCTCCGTTTTCCTCATAAAAGGGAGGTCATTTCTTCCAAACTGTAACAGTGGTTGCTCCCATAATCGTATAATAGCCATAGGTATTATCTGTAGAATCATCCACAAAGCCCCTCTGTCCCGGGACCACTTTCATAAGAATAGGAAGGCTTGCTGATCTGTCCTTCTTCTGAGTAGTCTGTTTCCCTGTCTTTGTTGTTTCCGTCAGTCTTTCCTGACAGCTTATCTGAGTCTCCGTTTTTTCTGTACTGCTGTATTTTCTTCCTGAGGTTTCCTTACAGGGCCCTGTATTTCTGACGGATCAGGCGCTTTGTCTGCCAATGCAAAAACAGGCGCCCCGAAAATCAGAGCGCCCGTCAGGGTCAGATTCCCCCAGAAGAGCTTATTCTTCCGAGAAAAAAATCATCCATTTACCTTTCTCATTGCTGCTTCAACTACGTGTCCTACAAGAACAGAAGTTGTAACGCTTCCAACTCCGCCAGGAACCGGTGTGATCGCATCTACGATCGGCTCAACTGCCGCATAATCAACATCACCGCAAAGTTTACCCTCAGCGTTAACATTGATACCTACATCAATAATGGTCTGTCCCTCTCTGACATAATCAGCACCGACAACACCAGCACGGCCTGCGGCAACGATAACGATGTCAGCTTCTTTTGCAACGGATGGCATATCAACAGTTCTTGTATGGCAGATAGTAACTGTCGCGATTCTTCTTAACAAGCATCATTGCAGCTGGTTTGCCAACTACAAAGGCTTCTTCCGATTACAACAGCTTTTTTGCCTGTGCAGTCAATTCCGTAATGATCAAGAATTTCCATGCATGCCTGTGGTGTACATGGCGGGAAACCGATCTTTTGCCTGTGAATACACCGGACATGGAAAGATCTGTCATACAGTCAACGTCTTTTTCTGCTGCAAGAGCATTCTCGATCACTGCCTGATCCAGATGTTTCGGAAGCGGACGGAACAGAAGAACTCCATGGATCTTGTCATCTTTGTTTACTTTATCGATGGTTGCAAGAAGCTAATCCTGGGAGACATCCTCCGGAAGAAGAATTTTTTTTCTCACATGCAACACCAAGAGTCTCACAGCGCTTTGTAGCACCTCTCTCATAGGAAATATCGCTTGGATTCTCACCAACACGGATAATGCAAAGTGTAGGATTTACACCCTTTGCCTGAAGCTCTGCAACGTTAGCTTTGATCTTCTCATTGAGAGCTGCTGTAACTTCTTTACCTAATAACTGCTTTGCCATTTTATTATTCCTCCTAAAATAAAACTGCTGCTGTTTTTATAAAAATACTGCTGTTATTTCAGTCTTCCAAGAACACTGTCAAAGGTTTCGTCTGAAATCTTTGTATATTTCTCAAGCATTGCATCTGCTTTTCTGTTTAATTCTTCTGCATACTCTCTGTCTGCCATGGATTTTGTGTTAATGTACACATTCAGGCTGGCTCCCTTTTTAAAAGCTGCTTTGCAGAATGCAGCACCTACGCCAGCATCACTGATTGCAAGCTTGGAGCCCTTTGCGCCAAATTCCACGATCAGTTCAATAGCCTCGCAGCATTTTTCCATGATCTCCATCGGTACGGAGCAGGCATCCTTGAGAACGATCTCCATGACTCTTGCCTTTTCAGCCTTTTCTTCTTCCGTCTCTCTCGGCATTCCATATGCTTTGGAAAGAGGCTCAAAAACTTCCGCGTCTCTTTCGATGAGATGGAGGAAATCTTTCTGAAGCTGATCACATTTTGCTTTTCAGCTCCCACATTCTCCTCTTCAACATCCGCATATTTTTTTCCTACAGGGCTTCCTACCATATTTCCAAGCGCGCATTTCCACTGCCGCAACAAGTGCGGAAGCGCCGCCGCCGCCGGTACCGGTGCTTTGGAAGCCAATACTTCTACAAACTCTGTACATGTACTTGTTGAAAATCCCATAGTTTTACCCTCCTGATGATGATACACAGCTGATCCCTTTTGTCACAGCTGTATTTTTATCTTAACCTGTTACTTTTTCCAAATGCTTTCAGAGCCCCTGATGATCACATCTCCCATAACTGCCATATCCTCTCTGCCTGAAAGGATACCGGAAAGTTATCTGAAAACAGAATCTGAGACGAAGGCGGAAACTCATCATCCCCCTCCCAGAGAAGCATCTGCACCTGATAATCCGGGTAAATTTCAATTTCATAGGCAAGATCCCCGTGGTTTACAGGAACTGCCTGAATATGCTCCATAACAGCTTTAAAATCCTTCAGACGATTTCCATAGGAAAAAGGCAAGACGTTTGATGCAGCGTCCGTCAAACTGCCGCAAATACACTTCTCCCCAGGGCATTTCCCTGTAGGTTTTCATTTTTCCGGTTCCCTGAGAGCTCATTCCTCCCAGAAGGAAACGAATAGTCAGAATCCTGGCATATACCATCTCCCCTCAAGAGGATAGTAACCCTTTTTGTCCTCTTTTGAGTCACGTGGAAATCAGGCCAGGAAATGTAATAGACACTTCCCAGAAAACGGAAGCTCAAAGCTTTTTTTCCGTTTCATCATAAGGAATGGAAAGACGACTGGAAATCTCTTTCAGGATCTGCTTTCCGGAACTCCTCCAGATAATGCTCCCAGGGCATTCTCTCCCTTGCTTTTCATATCCCAGTCTGTCACCTACGGATCCTTCCTCTGACAGACTGACGGATTTTACTTCATTTAAGTCAGAACTCATAGCACACCTCTGTAAAAATCTGATTCTTTTCCTGTTCTCATATCCGGGTCAGGAAGCTGTACTGCCGCTCTTTTCCTGATCTGGACATTCTTTTATTGTTTTATTCTGCAGACAGGGAAACAGAGAACTGTCCGTATGCGGAATAAAAGCATGCACCTACAAACTCGTCCATATACGTAGGAACTGTGGAAAGTTCCAGATAAGTCATATTTGCTGCCAGCTCTCATATGTCTTTTTTTCTCCGCAGGAGTGGACAATCAGGTATGCGCCTGACAGCGAAGAATTTCCGATATAATGGAATTTTTTAAGAGGGAATGTCCGGAAGCATTCCGATTCTTACTGCATTACGCATATTGATACCGCTTCCGATTCCGCCGGCCACATACACGTCATCAATCATGGAAACATCAAAATCCAGTGATGAAAGCATGGTACGTATTGCTGAGAAAATTGCTCCCTTGGCGCGGATAAAGTTATCAATATCCACCTCTGTGATCTCCACATCCTTGGAAGAACCTGCTTCCTCCTCGAAGGCGATCACATAACTTCCCCATACCGTATTTATCATGACGGATTCTTCTTCCCTCACGGATACCCTACCTTTCGGATTAATGATCCCGGCTGAAAACAGCTCTGATCACATCAATGATACCGGAACCGCAAAGTCCCACCGGTTTTGTTCCTGGCTCACCGACTATCTTATAAGAAGGCTCCATAGTCTCCCTTTATCAATGGTGCAGGCCTCTATGGCCCCCATCCCCATCAAGGCCGCAGCTGATATCTCTCGCCCTCAAAAAAGCCGGTCCGGCTGAACATGCACAGCTCATCATAAAAGTCAGAATTGCCGAAAACAAGTTCTCCATTGGTTCCAAGGTCAATAAACAGAGAAAACTCCGGTCTGTTCCAGATCATGCTGACAAAGGGTACCTGCTGTAATATCTCCACCCTACATAGCTTCCGATGTTGGAGCTATGATGATATGGGCATCCTGATTGATATCAATGCCAATATCTGAAGCAAAACAGAGAATTGTTTTTTAAAAAATGCCGGAATATATATGGCTCCATACGAAAAGAGATTGGCATTGATCCCGCAAAGAGATGATTCATTGTGGTATTGGATGCCCGCACATATGGTAGATCTGTTTTTTCCGGAAAACGAGCGCCTCCGGCACATCTCATGGATCGTGGATTGATCGTTTCTTTGATCACTGCATCCTGAAGTCTTTCTCTTCCTCCCGGCTTCTCTGCCTCAATACGGTTGATCACATCAGCGCCAAAGCGGATCTGTCCGTTTCTGCAGAACTTTTTGCAAGATTTCTCCTGTTTCCATATTGATCAGAACTGCAGATACGGTTGTTGTGTACCAATATCCACTGCAAGTCCGCCGATGACAACCTCTTCTCTGCTGTCAAAACATCATAAACAAACATGTCGTCCGGAGGTAAAAACGAAGGGTACATTTTACTGTAAAATTGCTTTTTCTCAAAACATCCGGCAGTTTTCTGAGAACTGCGTAGGAATCCTTACACGCTTCAGGTTCATAAATTTACGGAGAGCCCGGGTGCCTTTCTTCCATCCGGCATGGTGTCGTCCAGTTGGAGGTTCCATCTTTACTTCCACGATGTCCAGACTGTTCTTTAATTCCATTCCCTGCCAGCTCCACTTCCCGCTTGGCATTTTCAAAAATAGCAAGCTCTTCTTTCGAACTCAGGTCCGCAACCTTCATTCTGCTTTTATGGGCAGAGGCGATATCAGTACAAGCACTTCCTCCACGTCCGCAGTAATTTTGCCAGATAAGAATCTGCGTACAGATTATTATTCTTGATGAATATCACAAGACTTAATGGTCTCCATCAGTCTCAGGTCATTCGGGTTAACGATGGCGCTGGTCAGACCCTGCATCATAGCCATAGCTACAAGTGCGGAATCCATGATCGGACGGATGTTTTTCGGCATACCGTTGGAGTTGTTGGAAAGTCCGCCGGTAGAATTCATCCCATATCGCTGAACATCTTGATACACTCAAGAACTTCCATCTGTTTGTCCTGCATTCCTTTTACAACCAGGAACAGCGGGTCAAACCACAGATCTGTCGGCATCCATGCCATGCTCCATACCTCTTTCCAGAAGGGTCTGGCAGTACATCATACGCTCATCGTTATCTTTTGCAATTCCTTCACCGTTTGCAATAACGATAGCATCGTTTAGCTGCTGCAAGATCAACGTATTCGATTCTTCCTGCAGCATCTGCAGAGTTTACGATCGGTTTTCCTTTGGAACGGTTGTATACGGAGATACCAGCTTCAATTGCTTTTTACGTTGGAATATCCAGTGCCAGCGGTTTGTTGTCAAATTGCTCTGCAGCAGCTCAACTGCCCACTTCATAAGTTCAGGACCATCGTTCTCAGCAGGTCCGATGTTTACATCAAGGTAAGTAGCGCCTGCATCAAGCTGCTGTTTTGCTCTCTTTAAAATTGGCTCCGGATCTCTTTCTGTAAACGCTTTGTTTTACTGCCGGTGCTGTTGTTAGTCTTTCGCCGATGGTTACAAATTTTGCCATACCTGTGTTCTCCTTTTCGTGGTATTTTTTCACGGGGACCTGGATACAAAGTTCCTCCCGGATTTTTTTTATGTATTACAGTTCTTTTGCCTGCATATCTTTCATGAATTTCACAAGCTGAACTGCTTCTCTTGGACCTACGATGATCTCCCATCCCGGAAGTTTTGACTTCCAGATCGCCCTTCAGAACTGCAACCTTACCCGGGATCACAAGCTTTTCTGGCATTTAACCTTCGGCTCAACCTCTTCTTTGATAAAGGTAGAGATGCTGGTTACCTGGAAACTTGCTGGCAGCCCAGGAAGTAAGTACGGAAAGTCCGCCGGCATCGTTGATCACAAGGTTAACCGGAACACCGGATCTCGAGCTCTCCGGATACAACGAAATATGTAAGGGCAAAGTCTACAGTGGTGACTAGGCAGAGATCTCAGTTCTCATCTGCGCCGTTCAGCGGGTAAATGCCCGGCTCTACTTTCATCGGTTTCTGCGGGTCAGTAAATACGTTCTGACGCAGGCCATAAACCGGAAGTGCTCTGCATAAGTCATCTCCTCAATAACAACGATGGAACCATATTTCATAGTAAACAGGGGAAGCAAGTGCCTGCCTGTAAATATTTGTCGCCTTTGCGATTTTAACAAGATTTACAAAGAGACGGATAACCAAAAGTTCTGTCTGTATCCTTTAAGGATGCACGGCGAACCTGTACAGTGTTCTTAAAGGTCTCTTTGACGTTGCTTCTGTTGTGTCAGAACAAGGTTCTTGTTGCCCAATTTCTCGATTGCTTCTACGGTGTCGTAAAGCTCATTGATGTCGCGCCGGATACGCCGAGAACAACGCCTGCCTCTGTGGCAAGTTTGCTCATCTCTTCATAGTTGGATGCATTTTGCGCCATTCAGGATCGGTTTTGCCTGCTTTGCATACTTCCAAGAGCAGCTTTAGCAGCATCTGCGTCCTCACAGCCAAGTCCCAGAACTTTTCCGGTTGCTGCTGCTTTCGTTACAAGAGATACGTATTTGTCTACGCCATTTCCGGCATAGTTTACATACAGCATCTCTGCGCACATACACGCTCACCGATACGGTCGTAATCAACTTTTTGTCTTCTTCCAGTTTTGCATCGATCTCTTCGTCAGACATGCAGCTGCAGGAGATACCGCATAACGGGTTTTGCTTACAAATGTTTTTCTCATGACGATAGAGGACCGTCTCTCCGCCAAGAGTGTACTCACTGTCGCCGGTTCCGACTTTGATCGTCTTCATTGGCGGTGCGGTAGCTTCGGAAAGCTGTGCCATGGCGTCGTCAGACATATATGCGCACGCTGAAATATCCATAGCGCTTTGGTGTTAATTCTAAAGATTCAATACTCATTCAGTGCCATAGCTCTATTTTCCTCCTATTCAAGTCACGCAAGTGCTTTGATCATCTTGGAAATTGTTTTGATGATTCCGGATGTCTTATGATAACAGCATCGAACCGGCTGCAAGGTCTGCAGCTGTCATAACTTCCATGTCAATTCCACGCTCATCCTGCGGTCCCCACTCCGGCATAAACAGTTTCCAGAAGCTGTAGCTTCCCTTTACTCCCCATGTCTCTGCGGACAGGTGTAATAATAGGTATCTGCAGCATAGCTGTCATTCTGGACCCAGGGCAGCGCCTTTGATACGGTCCATAGTGGAAACTACGTACTCATAGGCCATAGCCTGTTGCTGCACTTCCGATATTCATAACGATCTTTCTGTGCGTCCACACGCAAGCTGTGTGGTAGTTACAACGTTAAGCTGTTTTGCAAGGTTGATATCACCACGGCTGACTCTGCGCGATCGATCCAGCAGATGCGCAACAAACTCTTTCAGCTCTTTCGGCATCCATACGATACGCTCGATACCGCCCTCTGCCTTCATGAACTTCTTGGAAGAAATGAAATGTTTTTCCGTGTCCCATAAAGCCTGGTGTCTGAACACCGCCGCCTGTCATGGAAGCCATCTCAGGGAAGGTCATTCCAAGAGGTGTCATGCCTGCATACTCACGGTTTTGCAATAACAACGCCGTTGGAGAACGGCTCGATACCGCAAATACACTCGAAGCATCCGCAGGATGTCATCGGATCCTGCATAATGGAGTACAGAGTTACATGCTCAAGAGCACCCTGAGAGAATTTCTGTACAGCCTCATCAACATCCTCATATGCGCCAAGATTTTCGTCGATCGGTCTTTTTCTTTTGTGATCACCTGACACGGACCTGCCGGATCAAGCTCGTTGGTAGCTTTTGCATCCAGCCATGAAACCGCACCGCAAAGACCAAGTCTCTCCGGTGTAACCACACATACATGGCTTGGAGAGAATGCCTGGCAGAGGATACAGCTGTAATATACGTCTACAGATTCATCTGTCAGAGTATCAAGACGCTCATCACGTTTGTCGAAGATCGGGATTGCAACTTCATGACGTACTTTTGTACATTCTGCCGGATCTGTATAGATAACAACTTCACATTTATCAACAACCGCATCGAACTCATTCTTAACAGATGCATAAAGAACTTCACCGATATGTTTGATCTTGAAGCCTGCATTGAATGCCTCAATGCTGATACGGATACGCTGCATATCACGCTGTCCTGTATGATATACACCTTCGATACAGTTGATGTAGTTGTGGAATTTACGCTCGATAACCGGCTCAAAGTCAGACTGCATATTCTTACCTGCAACTTTAACAACATATGCAATGCTGTTCTTGCTGCCGAGCTCCATCTCATCAGCTTCCGGTCCGATCACTGTGATCTTGTGATCCTCTACCTCGCTTGCATCACAAGTCTGAACAAGCTCTGCACAGTCCACACGGGAACCATCGAATTCAACCTGCATGTCTTTACGACGGATAATCTCACCTTCGAATGCAGATGCGAAAGCAACAGGGATATCGATGTTTGTAATTTTAATCTTGATGTCACGTGCTTCCAGAGAAGTTGCATTCCATTTGGAGATGTCTTTCTGGCAGATCAGGCTCTTCGGTACTCTTGCAACATCTTCCTGGTTTGTGATAACCGGGAATCCAAGAGCGATAGCGCCTGCACCGCATGCTACGATCACGTCGTTCAGAGGAGCAAAAGCATTTACAAATGCCGGTACACGTTTCATGGTGTACTCCATCAGAGCTGCAGCATCACCTGGTTTTACGTTACCGAAGATAAGAGCTGCACGAAGTGCTACAGATACTACATGGATAACTGCTGTAACGTCTTTTCCAAGCGGGATAACACGTACGTTAGCACCTGTCTTGTAGTTGATCTCAGCAAGCTGATCAATGATATCGCCTACCAGTGTTACAAGGATACCCTGTGCCTGATAAGTTTTACAAGAGCTGCAACGCCTCCTCTGTAGGGCTGCCTTCCAAGGATAACTGCTACACCTGGGATATCACCTGTTACAAGCGGTACACCAAGTTCACGGATCACTGCATCTGCAAGATGTCCGTAGCAAGGAGCTTCATAAGGAACTGCTCCGTCAATATATTTCAGAACTTCGATAAATTCTGCGCAGAGAGCTGTAGCAACGCCTGACATAAATACGTCATTTGTTCTCTTCTCTCTTGTCATAAGAGTTTTTTACAACTGCAAGAGCTTCTTTTAACTCTGCAAGAGTTCCAACCTTTGTTCCTGTTACTGCATAGTAGCATGGAAGGGAATAAGCTGTATTCGGAAAGCTGACAGCTTTGTCCGCACCATGTGTTTCAATAGCCTGGTCAATGGCATGCTCAGTGAGGCCATAAACCGCGTCGTTTCCCGCAAAAACACTTTCAAATAAAGTCACTGTTCTACCTCCTATTTTATGATCACTGATGATCAATCCTGTCTTTGATTTTTCTGATCTCACCTGTGACCTCTTCGCTGAAATCAAAGGAGATTTTCCCCTGTCGGTCGCGTCGATCACATCTGTATTGTAATGAATCATTCCTAAAAGATCTTCCTGTGGAATCTTTTCCATGATAAAGGCTTCGTCGTCCTGGTTGCGGACCTTGTTTGCCACAACCTTCACCTGTGCCACACCAAGGTCCTTTGCAAGACGCTTTTACATTTTTATATGTCTGCACACTCCTTGCACCTGGTTCGATCACTACCACAAAGGCATCCACGCCTTCGGTTGTTCCTCTTCCCAGATGCTCAATCCTGCTTCCATATCAAGGATCACCACATCCTCTCTTCTTCGGAGAACAAGGTTGTTGATGATACGCTTCAGCATTACATGCTCCGGACATACGCAACCGCCGCCGCCTGTTTCCACAGTTCCAAGAACAAGCAGTCTGACCCCGTTGCGAGACTTTTTCCGTACTTTTCCGGAATGTCATCCACCCTGGGATTCAGATGGTAAAACTGATTGTTGGCGGAAGCCCCTGTTCTCTCCTCTACCAGCTTACGCATTTTTGGAAATTGGTACAATAGAATCCAGTGTTTCTTCATCAAAGCCTAATGCAAGACCAAGATTCGCATCCGGATCCACATCTGCTGCAAGTACAGGTCTGCCCTCTGCTGCATACAACCTGGCCAGCGTTGCTGCAAAAGTAGTTTTCTACGCCGCCTTTTCCTGTAACTGCTATTTTCATTTTACGTCATCCACCTTTGTCAAATATTCACTGCCGGGACCCTTAGATGCCCAGAGCAGTTTCTCTTTTCTTCGATTCTTTCGATCATCAGATCAACTAATTTCTCGATATCTGTTTCTACTGTATAAGCAGCACCTGTCCATTTTCTTGTTCCTTCTGTAAGAAGCTCTCCCATTTCTGAAGAACCGGAAACATATGGATCAACACCAAGGAATGTATCAATACCGGTACCTACTACATAGTTACCGATGGATACAGCTTTTTTCAGACATCCACTCAGGAGCACATCCAACTACCGGAAGCTGATTGATCTGAAGACCTGCATCTTTTGCAAGTTCAGCAGCAAGGATCATCATACGGGAAATATCTACGCGCAGGAACCCATGTGTAATACAGGCGGATATCAGCCAGTTCACAGACACGTTTCAGACCTGCACCGCAGAGATCTTTTGCAGATTTGTCCATAAGACCTGCTTTTGCAGCTGCCTGCGCAGAACATCCGGAAGCAATGACAACAATATCATTGGCGATACATTTCTTCATCAGTTCAATATGTGCATAGTCAGGACGGATCTTAGGATTGTTACATCCAACCATAGCAACAGCACCACGGATAACACCGGAAGTGATGCACTCAGGAAGCGGTTTTGTTGTTCCAAGCTCGTCAACCTGAGAGTTGGTAACGCCGTCCAGAACTTTTACGATCGCCTCTACAGGGAGTAGCCTACTTGTTTAGCTTTCTGTTTCAGCTGTGGGATATGTACAAGTTCAGGCTTTCTGTTCTTGAAGTTATCAATAGCCATCTTAACGATCGCTTTTGCATTCTCTCCTGCTGTCTCAGCTTGAATCTGATAAATTCAGCATCCGGCATCTGAGCAATCGGAGAAGTTGTGACAAATTTAGTATGGAAGCATTTGCTTAAAGGTCCCTAATGCAGGGAAGATACACTGAACATCAACTACGATTGCTTCGCAGGCACCTGTCAAGTACTACATTCTCCTGCTGCAGGAAGTTACCGGCCATGGGAACACCACGACGCATAGCTACTTCGTTAGAGGTACAGCAGACACCGGAAACAGTGATTCCTTTTTGCTCCTACAGATTTTGCATAATCGATCATTTCTTTGCTGTCTGCATACTCACAGATCATCTCGGAAAGACTCGGATCATGTCCGTGTACAACGATGTTTACGTTCTCTTCAACCATTACTCCCAGGTTAGCTTCTGTATCAAGTGGCTTTCGGAGTTCCGAATAATACATCAGAGAACTCTGTTCCCATCATGGAACCGCCCCATCCATCTGCCATACCGGCACGCAGAGACTGTTTTACCAGTGCTTCCGGCAGAGAAGAGCATCCCATATGAGCCATATGTAAAGAAGTGGAAACCTCACGGTCGATCGCACGTGGTGCAATTTCATTTTCAATCAGTTTCTCTTTCTGTCCTGCAGGCATTCTGTCAAGGAATCTCTGATATCCGAATGGTTTACCATATTCCATAAGACCGATCTCAGCCATCTCATGAGCCAGATCATAGATATCCTTGCCTTCTGTTTCCACGCCCCACTCTTTAGCGATGCGAAGCAGTTTCTCAGGATCTTTTACCTGTATAGTTTCCGTCCCTCTTTTGCACAATATAATGTGTGGCAGATTTCACGACCGTGATCAGAGTGAGTAGCTGCTCCACCACCTGCTGTAAATTTCAGGAAGTTTCTTCCTACGATACCATGAACGTCACATCCACAGATACCTCTTGGTGCTTTAGGGGTAATACGACATGGTCCCATCGCACAGATACGACAGCAGACACCCTGCTCACCGAATTTACAATGTGGAGTCTGGTTTTTTACACGGAACTGCCAGGAATCCGCGCCAACTTTGCACCGGTCTCCAAAGCCTGTTGGTGGCCTCTTCAAACTCTTCCACTGTCGTTAATTTGAATTCACTCATTGTTGACCTCCTTTTAATTCTGATACATACACATGATTCATGTATATTTTCTCGTTTTTTATAATAACTCCGATAACTGTGACAACCTAATAACTGTGATAACCTATCCCCCGCCCATGGGTTATTTAACTTAAAAAAAAAGATTTTGTGTTCTCCGGCATATATAGATTATCCCTGCCGCATCCGCAGCAGGAATATTCAGATATATTATAAATTCAAATTATCAACGATTTTTCTGAAGCCTGTTTCACAGGATTATCCTCGGAAGGATGCTGTGGGACGACCCTCGCAGTCATATTCATAAACTGTTTCATCCTGAGGAACCACACCCAGAAGATTCAGTCCCTGATTTTCAATCTCCTCCAGAACTGGGTTCAGTTCTCCTTTCGGAGCGCGGTTTACGATCAGGCCCACTGTAGAAGGATGCATATTACATTCTTCTATCAGCCTGGCAATCCTTCCCACTGCCTGAATTCCTCTTCTGGAGCAATCGCTGACCAGAATGGCAGTCTGCATACTCGGAAGAACACCTCTGCTGATATGTTCCATTCCGGCTTCATTATCTACAACAAATATATGGATAATTATTCTGATATTTTGCAAGCTGAGTGCCTGAAGAAGACCATTGACGTAACAATAGCAGCCTTTTCCCTGAGTTCTGCCCATGACAAGAAGATCAAAATCATCTTCTTCAATAAGAGCGTCCTCAAAACGTACCTCCGCATAATCTGCCTTGGACATTCCTGCCGGAATAGGATTCTCTTTGCCGCCATCTCTGCCTGAGCGATCTCTTCGCGGACATCTCCCAGTGTTGTCTCTACCTTCACGCCAAGAACTTCATTCAGGTTTGAGTTTGCATCAGCATCCACAGCAGAACAGGTCCCTTTGCCCTGTTCGCAGAGATACTGGATCAGCATTCCGCATAATGTAGTTTTTCCAACGCCGCCTTTTCCTGCGACTGCAATACATGTGCCATAAAACAGTCAGCCTCCTGATTGTGTCAATTTTAAATAAGCGTGCGTATACCGGACCTCTCAATGATCTGGGATACGTCTTTCCATTTAATTCATGGCATACAGGTGGATCCCCTCTACGCCAAAGAAGAACGGTATTTGTCGATCTGTCTGATCGTATATTCAATTCCCGCCTTTTTAAAGTCTGCTTTTTCTGTTCAAGCGAATCGTCAAAGGCGCTTTGTCGAAAGGATTGGGGAAAATCCAGTATTTGGAGATCAGCCTGGAAAGCTCACGGTCCATCACAGCCATTACGGGAAAGGGCCATGTTAATGGTTGCCGCCTGATCCAGGATCGGCATGATGCCCCATCCACCGGCAGGGTCACTCCTGCCCGCCGTATCTTATCAGCCATCTTTCAAACTGTTCCATATCCCAGCACAGCTGAGTCATAATATAGTCGGCCCCATTATCCTGTTTCATCTTAAGGACTCCGATATCTGCCTCAGACTGCGGCGGAAATATGGCCTTCCGGAGACCCCGCCACCGCGATTTCAAACTGTTCCCCAATTCATCACGGATAAACTTTACAAGATCTGTGGCATAGTTAAAATCTCCGCCTGTTGAGGGTTTCGCCTCTCGGAAAATCCCCGCGCAGCTGGGGATATGATCCACGCCCTCTTTCAGATAAGTTTCAAGCTGTTCCCTGATTCCCTGCTTTGTGTTTCTGATCACTGTAAAATGAGT
>VOFI01003555.1_pt1 | contig 31537 bp, 41 predicted proteins | sample 5384131 | NCBI WGS metagenome assembly VOFI01 (sample SAMN12384728, study PRJNA508395) | human gut metagenome | isolation source: healthy gut H | host: Homo sapiens
GCTGGGAGGTGGTGGGTCTTGCCCCCCGGCAACACGGCAGACCGGAATTATGGCATTTGCGTGGACCTGGGGAGCACCACAGTCTGCATGCGACTGAGTCTTGCCACCGGGAGACTGTCTGCCAGGACAGCGCATACAACCGGCAGATTGCCTTTGGCGGGACATCCTGACTCGGGTGTTTTACAGCAAAGGACAACGCCGCCGCTTTGGAGGAGATCCGCCAGGCCACCTGGCGACCTTCCAGGAGGTGCTGGAGGGTTGGAAGAGAAAAGCGGCTACCCAGTTGCCAGCTGTGGCGCCATGACGGTGGCTGGAAATACCACCATGATGCACTTCCTCCTGGGGCTGGATGCCTTTGGCGTGTTTGCGACCCCATATGCCCCGCGCCATGCGGTTTGGTCACTTACCCTGCCAGGGACCTGGGCCTTTTGCTGGATGGCTATGTGTATTGCTATCCCTGCCGGGCCAATTACCTGGGAGGCGATATCATCCCGAAATATCTCTATGTATTTCAAAACAAGTTTCCAGTTCGGGCAAATCGGACGTCGGTTTAATAAATCGAAAGATTCCCCCCCCCCATTACACATTACGATAATTTTTAAACCGGGGAGAAAGATAAGTCGATGATAACCCATTTACATCATACGAAAAAGCTCATGTCTCCCGTAATCAATACTGTCATCTCCTCACCCACACAAGCCGCACCCGCAGCGGTCGAGGTGGAGCCGTCTATACCGCTCACGCCCCGATTACAATCGCTCCGCAACACCTGTTCGCACTTGAACAACTGGGCATAGCGTACCGTAGTACCGTTGGAAAGCTGCAATGCTGTTCCCGGCGGAATCGCAGGTAATATCAATGAAAATGCTTTCAAATCACACCACCCGACATGAGCGATATAATCGTCGTGCAAACGAGTAGCAATCACCTCTTTCCTATGCCACAGCATCGAGTAGTCGCTCTCTATCGGGAATACACTTCGAGACAATACCTCTAAAAACGATGCAGCCTGAGAATCGATATGGCAAGTCAACGATTGCATCGTATCTACTACATGATCGCCTTGTGATATACGCCAATGCAACTTGGGCTTATGCTGCCGTAAAAAAGCCTTTATCATACGCGACACCAATGATCCGCCTAATGTAATGAGCAAATCAGGGTGCATAATCTTCCCATTCCGCTTTATCGATTACCGAATAAACCCTATCGATCGTAGGTATCAAATTCTTCCCCCTCACATTGGCTATGCTTTCGGTAAGAACGACAACCTGCGGCAATTCCGCTAAACGTAAAAGAGCTTGACTCAACTGCTCGTCAGGCTGTGAGAAAGCCACTAAAACCAACACCTTTCGAGCCGACATAAACTCATCGCACAAAAGTTTCATAGATTGCTCATCGGGAATATTCGACGAAGGTATGCGAGTAACAAAAACGCTCCCGTACGGAAGGCATATCCATTTCTTGCGTGAGCGGCTCGGAAACAGCGATATTAATATGAACAGGGCCCTTTTCTCCCGACAATGACGTTAACAAAGCGTCGTTTATACAACGATTGAAGTACCACCCGTCCATCGGCAGAGAGACAGTTCCGCCCGTAAATTATACGAACGTTTCACAAAGTGGGACAAAGCGCCGTACTGCCGCAATGTTTGACTATCGTCCTGATCGATCCACTCCATAGGACGATCCGCCGAAATAACTATCAACGGAATATGTTGGTAATAGGCCTCGGCAACAGCCGGCGCATAATTGAGTAACGCTGTTCCCGATGTACAAACCAATGCCACCGGTTCACCGCTACGTTGCGACATACCCAATGCCATAAAAGCCGCTGTACGTTCATCGACAACGACATAGTCCTGTATATCGGGTGTACGCGAAAATGCCATTAATAAAGGAGCATTTCTCGATCCGGGCGACAGAACGACACGCTTTACACCATGCTCCGCCAAAAGTGTGACAATAATATTACAGCCCTGTTTATCGGTCGTTTTCATATTCACTCTACTTATAACCATTGATAATCGACAGCAAAGTCTGCGCTTTCGCCTCGGTTTCTTTCCACTCTCTTTCCGGATCCGATTTATCGGTCAAACCTCCGCCGACATACAATCTCAATCGGGAATCGTCTACTTCCATGCACCGAAGATTGACGAACAAACGAACATGCTCACCAAACATAGGGCCCAAATAACCGCCATAATATCTGCGCTCATGCGGTTCTACTCGACGAATCCATTCCATCGCAAGTTCTTTGGGATACCCACCCACAGCTGGCGTAGGGTGAAGCACCGACAATATCTCGGCCAATCTCCCGTTTGCCGAACCGACTTTCAGAGAAATAGGCGTACACAAATGTTCCACCTGTCCAGCCCTGCGAGAAAACCGCTCACCGATAATCGGTTCGAGACCTTTATCTCTAAATACCTTCGATATATAATCGGTCACAATTTGTTGCTCCTCTTGTTCTTTTTGTCCCCACGGTCCCTGCGCTCCCGCCTTTCGCGTACCTGCGAGAGCCATCGTAGTCAACGACACTCCGTCACAATCGAGCAATGTTTCGGGCGTAGCTCCTATCCATCTTCCTACACCGGGCACATTGACCCACGAAACAAAAGCCGAATCGTATTTTGCAGCCAGTCGAAAAAACAGCTGCCCATCGGAAACTACCGGACGGTTCAATGTGACGGTGCGGGGAAAGAACAGCCTTTTTTATCTCTTTACGAGACATTGCCGCGACAAGCGTATTTACTTGTTTTTCATACTGTTCAAAAGAACTATCTACCGGTTTTATCTCCAAATTTGCCAAAGTTTGTCCCGCCCCGTAATTCAACGCCTCCAAACTTATCTCTTCGGCCCGTTGTATCTTCACAGGGAAAAAGTAACAAGGCAACTCACCTTCCTCAAAAGGTGCGAAAAAAAGCCCTCCTGTCTTTCCGGGAAAACTCCATCTGCAAGAGTCATAAGTCTATCAGGCTCACAGGCTCCCCAATAAAAGCCATCTTCGCCCGGCAGACGAAAAGCGAAAGCCGGGAAATCATTCCCCAAACTCGCCTCAATAGCACAAGATAACAAATGTATAGAATCAACCTCTTTCGCCATATTGCACCGACTTATCAATCAACTCCACGGGAACAGCCATAAGCTCAAAAGGCAGAGCTTCGACGACTTTTACCCGACAAAAATCTCAATCGTCAGAAAACGATCTTTTTGCAATAAGCACTTCGGGATCGACCTCAGGTGAATCGTATTCCGTACGCCCCACATAATAGTCCTCCTCTTCCCTATCGACTATCACATCAAATATTTGACCTACCTTTGAAGCGTTGCTTTCAAGCGCTATTTCTTCTTGCAATGCCATCAACTCGTCGAGTCTGGCCTGTTTCACTTCCTCCGGGATAGAGTCGGGAAAAATGATTGGCCGCATAAGTACCTCTTCTTCGGAATAGGCAAACGCTCCCATACGCTCGAAACGAGCCTCCCGAACAAACTCCTTTAATTCCTCGAAATCCTCATCGGTCTCACCGGGGTATCCCACCATCAATGTCGTACGAATATGTATGCCGGGGACTTCCGTTCGTATGCGTTTCAACAAATCATAAGTCTCCTGCTTCGTCACATGCCGACGCATATCTACCAACACATGGTCACTGATATGCTGCAATGCGATATCGAGATATTTGCAAACATTATCATGACGCTGTATAACAGGTAATATCTCATAAGGGAATTGTGACGGATAAGCATAGTGCAACCGTATCCACTTCACACCCGGAATCTGCGCCATGCGATCGATTAACTCCGGTAATTTCAATTTCCCGTACAAATCAAGCCCATAGGAAGATAAATCCTGAGCAATAATCTGAAACTCTTTCACGCCCTGCGAAACCAAGCTCTTCACCTCATCAAGCAACTGTTCCATAGGATAAGAAACGAAGCGCCCAGTAATTAAAGGAATAGCACAATAAGAACAAAATCGATTACAACCTTCGGCAATTTTCACATAGGCATAATGAGGCGGAGTTGTCAGTATGCGCCCGAAATCTTTCTCCTCGGAAATTCGCGATCCCAAATCCGTCAACAAATCAGTCCAGTCGAATTTTCCATAAAACTTATCTACCTCGGGTATCTCGGTTTCCAATTCCTCCCGATAACGTTGAGACAAACAGCCCATCACATAAAGATGATGTATCTTATGAGCTTTTTAGCCTCGACCATTTGTAAAATCATTTCGATAGATTCTTCTTTGGCATCTCCAATGAAGCCACAAGTATTCACTACGACAAACTCACTCGAAACTTTTTCAGGATCATGTCTCACCTTATAACCGGCTTCTGCAAAACGATGCATCAATCGTTCGGAATCCACCAAATTTTTCGAACAACCCAACGTAATAATATCAACGCTATTTTTTATCATTGTCATTACACAAAAAATACGGCTATGAAGCCTTTGCAAGACCACCCAGCCGTCTATCCTAAAAACTCACGAATATCAATCTCCGAACAACGAGTCCACAAATTCCTTACGGCGGAACACCTGCAAATCTTCCATGCCTTCACCCAGCCCTATGTACTTAACCGGTATCTTAAAGTGATCGGATATACCTATGACCACACCACCTTTGGCCGTACCATCGAGTTTCGTTATGGCCAACTCGTTCACCTCGGTCGCGGCAGTAAACTGCTTGGCTTGCTCAAAAGCATTCTGTCCTGTGGAGCCGTCCAATACTAACAAGATTTCATGAGGAGCACCGGGAACGATTTTCTCCATTACTTTCTTTTTATTTTGGTCAACTCGTTCATCAAATTCAATTTATTATGCAAACGACCTGCCGTATCGATAATTACCACATCGGCATTATTCGCCTTCGCCGAACTCAACGTATCGAACGCCACGGATGCCGGATCGGCTCCCATTTTTTGTTTCACGACAGGGACTCCAACCCGTTCACCCCATATCATCAACTGCTCGACCGCAGCGGCACGAAACGTATCGGCAGCTCCCAAATAAACACTATTCCTCTTTTTATATTGATATGCCAACTTACCGATAGTTGTAGTCTTGCCTACACCATTCACCCCGACAACCATGATTACATACGGTTTTTTCCCTTCGGGGACAGAAAATTCACCGGCATCCTCAACATCGTTTTCGGTTAGCAACGCTGTGATTTCTTCCCGGAGAATTGAGTTTAATTCGTTCGTATTTATGTATTTGTCACGAGCCACCCGTTTCTCTATTCGGTCTATAATACGAAGTGTAGTTTCCACTCCGACATCAGACGTGATCAATACTTCTTCCAAATCGTCCAATATATTCTCATCGACTTGTGACTTCCCGGCAACAATACGCGCTAACTTGGAAAAATACGCCCTCTTTGGTCTTAGATAATCCCTTATCCAAGGTTTCCTTTTTTTCTCTTTCGAAAAGAAATCAAACAATCCCATATATAAAATTTTTAAGAAAAGTAACTGTAAGCAGCTACCCGGTGGATATGCAAAGCTATAAAATTATCATGGTAAAAAAAAAAACTTCCTTACACATTTCGTATAAGAAAGTTTCTTTATATTACGCTAATTATGACTTACTTACTAAGTACATCTTTAACTGCGTCATTCGGGACCATTTCCTCTTGAAAGTATAAGCCCCTGTTTTCGGCGATTTTACCATTTTTATCACCTTAGAATAAGTACGGCCTTCGCCTTTTGCAACGATGCAACTGTTTTCTTTGCCATGGTTCAATCCTTCCTTATTTTATTTCTTTATGTACAGTAACTCTTTTTTCAAGATGGGATTGTATTTTTTTCAACTCCAATCTTTCTGTGGTATTTTTTTCTGTTCTTAGTAGTAATATAACGCGATGTTCCGGGCATACCACTCGCCTTGTGTTCCGTGCATTCAAGAATTACTTGAACCCTATTACCTTTTGCTTTCTTTGCCATATCTTAATATAACATTTTTATTTCTGTTAAATACCCATTTCCGGCAGCTTGCTTGATAGCTGCATCTAATCCCATTTTATTGATTGTACGAAGACCGGCAGCTGAAAGTGTAAGCGTGATCCAACAATCTTGTTCTACCCAATAAAATTTCTTTGTAAAGAGGTTGACATTAAATCTTCTTTTCGTTCTTCTTTTTGAGTGCGAAACGTTGTTGCCAACCATTGCTTTTTTCCCTGTAATTTGACAAATCTTTGACATCGCTATCTATTATTTTATTTGTTTTTTCTTACTGCTTTCGCAAACAGAGTGCAAAGTAAAGCATTTTAGAAATATGTTCCAAATTTTTAAGGTATTAAAATCGGAACTTTTTTATTCAGTTCTATTTTGTCATCAGTTGTATCAACATCAACAAAGCCGATTGGGTCGCACGTGCAATTACTTGCTCTCTATCGCCTTCGAAACAAAAACATTCAACCTCGCTTCGCTCGCCATACCGAACTGCAATCCATACTGTTCCTACCGGTTTCTCAACGCTGCCTCCACCCGGACCTGCTATTCCAGAAGTCGCTATCGCACAATCGGAAGACAACAATCTTTGTACTCCCGACACCATTTGCAAGACGGTCTCCCTACTCACAGCGCCAAAAACCCGATAATATCTCCGACGACACATTCAAAACACGTGTTTTCACCTCGTTGGAATAAGCCACGACACTACCTTTAAAATAGACCGAACTACCCGCTATCCTTGTTATTTCATGAGCTATATTTCCTCCCGTGCAACTTTCGGCTGTCGCCAACGTTTCTCCTCTTTCGGCTAATATCGACCCTAATGCTCCTGCGAGAGTTGTATCCGAACCACAAAACAGATGACTCCCCAATATAGTCCTCAATTTAAAAAACTCATCATCAATAATCTTCTGCAAATATGACTCTTCATCGCCACGAGCAGTCAGTCTCAACCGAATCACTCCCGGCGTAGGCAAATAGGCAAGTTTGATACACGCCGGCAATTGCGCTTCAAAGTCGGATAAAGTTTCGGACAACCTCGATTCCGTAAAATCCTTCACCAAACAAGTGCGATGCAAGATAGACGAATGATCTTGAAAATACTCCCTCAAACGACTTATAACCACCTCTTTCATGACGGTCTTCATTTCTGTCGGGACACCCGGCATAGACACCAATACCTTGCCATTTCTTTCAAACCACATGACAGGAGCCGTACCCACGGGATTTTGAATAACTGTACACATATTAGGAACATAGGCTTGATTGCGCGTACTATCATTCATCGTCAATTTACGACGACGAAAAATGGCTTCCACATTGGCAAATACCGATTCATCAAAGACCAACTTTCCACCGAAATAATCGCAAAAGAGTCTGCTTTGTAATATCGTCCTTCGTCGGGCCCAATCCGCCGGTCATCAAAACGATATCGACCCTACCGAACGAGCTATTCAGAGCATCGGTTATTTCCCGAGACCTATCTCTAACTGTCGTTATCTCGGTAACCTCCCCACCCTATATGATTCAGCCCCCGAGCAATCCACCCAGAATTCGTATCGGTCACCTGTCCGATCAACAACTCATCGCCGATAACAATAATCTCGACATTCATTTCATTCGTATTTATAATTCAACCCGGGCAAAAAGGAGCCTTCGCTATATCACAAAAAACTCTTTATCCAAATATTTATAATAACCCGTAATAGCCACCCATAGCTGCATTATCGGTCGTAAAAGAGAAGGGCGGCAGATAAACTGTCCAACCATACTTTCGGGCATAATCTTCAAAAGCAGCCCTCACAGCAGAGTTCGCCGAAACGCCCCCGGCAACAGCCACATGCTTTATTCCAGTTTGTTTAACGGCCTTATAAAGTTTGTCCATCAAAATGTCCACAATTGTAGTCTGCAACGATGCACACAAGTCACACTTGTTTTTTTCGATGAAATCGGGGTCCTCTTTTATTTTGTCTCTCAATAAATATAAAAAGGAGGTTTTCAGTCCACTGAAACTATAATCAAAACCGGGTATGTGAGGTTTGCTTAGTACAAACGCTTTGGGATTCCCTTCCTTCGCCAATCTATCTACAACCGGGCCTCCCGGATAAGACAATCCCATTACTTTGGCACATTTGTCAAAAGCTTCACCGGCAGCATCGTCTATCGTTTGTCCGATAACAGTCATTTCATTATAAGACTCTACTTTTATGATTTGCGAATTCCCCCGAAACGAGTAAACACAAAAACGGGAAGGGAGGCTGAGTGTTATCATCGGGAGACCGTTTGATAAAATGAGCCATAACATGAGCTTGCAAATGATTGACATCGACGAGAGGAATATTCAATGCTGTCGTAAAACCTTTGGCAAAAGAAGTTCCGACGAGCAAAGACCCCATAAGTCCGGGGCCTCTTGTGAACGCCACCGCACTCAAATCCTCCGGAGTCACCCCCGCACGTTTTAAAGCCTCCGACACAACCGGAATAATATTCTGTTGGTGCGCCCGAGATGCCAATTCAGGAACAACACCTCCATAAGCCTCGTGAACCGCTTGACTAGCAATCACATTCGACAGCATGACTTCATCGCGAATAACTGCGGCAGAAGTATCGTCACACGAAGATTCTATACCTAAAATAGTTATGCTCATATACATTTACTCCTTTCAATCCTTCATCAAATCAAGGTTTGCAAAAAGTACATATTTCATCGGTAAAACCATTTGACTTTTATAATTATTTCATACATCAATAAAAAGAAAAGCCAAGCATCCTATCGCTACTTTCAAAAGGAAACACTACTTTTTGCATACTTATAAAGATGAGGAAAATCTATTCTGCATTTCGGATATTTGTGCATATCGTTATATTCTCTATCATAGCGATATATACACTTGGCTATATCTTGTTATCTATCCCCAACATACAGGATAAAGTCAGGCACATCGGCATAAAAGAACTATCTGCACTTTTAGATACAAACATAACTATCGACCGAATACAGATATCACCATTCAACAAGTTAGAGCTGTTCGGTGCATATATACCCGACTTAAATGGAGACACTTTATTATATGCCAATAAAATATCGGCCGGTATCTCCCTTTCAGATTTACTCGTCGATCGAGAATTGGTTTTCACGAATATACAGCTATTCGGTCTGGATGCCCGCATAACAAAAAGAGACTCCAAGCTCTGAAACAAACCTGCAATTTATTATCGACGCTTTCAAAAGCAATAAGAATACACCGAAAAAGAAAATAAATTTCAAAATAAACAATGCGATCATACGCCGTGGAAAAAATCAAATACGACATATTATCCGCACCCATACGACGCGGACAATTCGACCCGAACCATATCGATTTGAGAAACTTATTGTCAAAACTATCTATCAAAGCACTATCGGAAGACTCAGTAAATATCTCCATCAAGCGATTGGGATTCGACGAGCAATCGGGTTTTTTTTAAATCGTCTACAATTTAAATTCGAAGCCAACCGACAACAAGCAAGGTTATCTGACTTTAAAATACAATTACCCCATAGCCGTATCGAAATCAAACCAATTATCGCCACGCTGCCCGATACACTCTCGGCCGAACACTTCTACGACCAAACACGATTCTCTTTACAGATAACGAAATCCCTAATTAATCCCAGCGATATAGCTGCCTTTATCCCGGTATTGGAAAAAATAAATACTCCGATACTCATTTCGATGCATCTGACAGGAACTCCAAACAATCTATATTTCCATACCTTTGATTTTAATTTCGGGAAAGAAATATCATCGCTCACAGTCAAATATCCGTGAAAAAAACATAACAAATCCACAAAAACGAGATATACTCTGCGACCCTATCACATTAAACGCTTCATCTTCGGGATTGGCCGATATTTCTTCCAAATTACCTTTTCTAACCGAAGAACAATGTAAAACTATTTCCCGGTTAGGTACAATTCATTTCACCGGTAATATCTCGAACCAAAACCAAAATCTGACAGCCTGCGGAACATTAGAAACAGATCTCGGCTCTGTTCATTCCGATATATCCATCAACCAAAACAATAGTCTGAATACGACTCGATACAGCGGATTGATAGAATCGAAAAAATTTAATCTAAATGGACTATTCACCGAAGGAAATCCTTATGGCGAAATTATTTTCAAAGTCGAACTCGACAGTAAAAAGCCAAATATCAGGCCCCAACCGGCAAAGTGGTCGGGGGAATCAGCTATTTTGAATACAAAGGATATCCTTACGAAAACATCATGCTTAACGGTGAGTTCGGGGACAATCGATATAATGGTATAATCGAAATTAACGATCCGAATGGAAAACTCCGAGTCAATGGTCTTTCTGTCTTAAAAGATAAAGACTCCGAATTCGACCTCGTCTTACAGGCACGAGACCTCAATGTATCGGTCTTTAAAACTAATGCCCAAGTATAAAAATTCCAAGTTAGGATTCAATGTAGTCGCCAAATTTACAGGGAACAATTTGGACAACGCAGAAGGCCTCTTATCTATCGATAGTTTATCTTTTTACAAACAACGACGATACATTCAGACTAAATAAATTCAATATAGAAGCTCATAACCAAAACACTCCACAAAGTATAGCTGTTACTTCGGACTATATTAACGGTTGGATTGAAGGTAATTACAAATTCTCTACTCTACAAAAATCTTTACAAACACTGTTATCGGAATCCCTTCCATCTATATTCCCATTCCAAGAGAACCAACCTAAAAAACAGAACACAAAAAAATCAACAACCGAATAATTTTAAATTCAGATTTACCGTAGAGCCTAATATACACATGGCACAAGTGCTCGAACTACCTGTTACATTCACAGATAGAGCTATTATCGAAGGTGAAATGAATAGCCTCCGAAACACAGCCCTCATAACCGGAACGATTCCCCATCTCTGGTATAAAAAAGTCATATCGAAGATGCATTCATTTCAGCACGAAAAGATTCCACCGAAATGGCTTTATTCATAGAAACGAACTCCTACAATAAAAACAAATACGAACGACATGGAGCCTTAGAAGCAAGGCCTATCGAGACAGTCTCGACCTTGTACTCAACTGGAATAACGACACCCAATCGACATTTTATGGAGAATTGAATACATCGACCCATTTTTCACGAACCCACGAAGGGAATAAATTACAAATACAAACTCACATCAATCCTTCCACTCTTATTTTCAACGATACTATTTGGCAAATGAGCCCTTCGGATATTTCCTATTGTGAGAAACAAATAGAAATCAATGATTTTGAAATATCACATGCTCCCCAATATATACTTATAGACGGTATCGCCTCCAACCGAGAAGAAGACGAATTGAAAATACAACTCAACGACGTAGACCTCGATTATATTTTCGGTACACTCAATATAAAAAATGTCACTTTCGGGGTAACGCTACTGGAAATTTGTTAGCTACACATCTATTGACAGGCGCACCTCGATTAAGTACTGAACAATTCGATGTAAAAGATTTCTCCTACAATGAAGCGATCTTCGGGGACTTACATCTATTCAGCATGTGGGATAACGACAATCAAGGTATTCTCATGAAAGGGTTCATCGAAAATAAAGAAGATAAACAAACTTATATCGACGGATATATATTTCCGACAAAAAGACTCTCTCTCTCTTTCGTTCGATCCCGATAAATTGAATATTGCATTCCTTCGACCATTTGTTTCTACCGTTATGAGCGACATATCGGGGAATAGCCAGCGGACACATAGACTTTTTTCGGAAGATTCAAGGCCCTAAATGTTACCGGTGATGCTTATGTCGAAAATTTAGATTTCGGTATTGAATATTTGAACACTCGGTACAATCTATCCGATAGTATTCATTTATCCCCCTACCCGTATTTGGTTTGACAACGTTACGATTTATGATAAATTGAAACATACGGCAAAAGGTTCCGGGTTGGATAGAACATCATAATTTCAAAGATGTAAGTTACGATATTGCCATAACCGAAGCCCAAGATTTCCTGTCCTACGATATGACAGAAAGGCAAAGCCCCATATATTATGGAACCATTTACGGGACAGGCTCTACTATGATAAAAGGAAGTCTGGGACAAACCCAAATCGACGTAAATATGTCCACCGGAGACCAGTCGAAATTCACCTTCGTCCTATCAGGATCGGAAGCTGCCGGAGATTATGACTTTATTACTTTCACCAATTCAGGAAAACAGAACACAAAGATAGGAGAGCTCCAAGCCGATAGCATTGTCATTAAGAACAATGCCCGCATGATGGAGAACAGTAAAATACAAAACAGTAGTGCATTAAATTTAAATCTGCAAATAGAAGCAACCAACCAAGCCCAAATGAACCTAATCATGGACAAATCTACCGGGAGATATGATAAAAGCGACCGGTCAGGGCAGTATATTACTGGAATATAATTCAATGGACGGCGATATAAAATTATATGGTTCCTATGTCTTAGAAAAAGGGAGTTACAATTTCAGCTTGCAAGATATCATTACACGAGACTTCTCTATTAAAGAAGGAAGCCGAGTTTCTTTCCACGGGGATCCTATGGCTACCAACTTAGATATATCGGCTATTTACTCCCTTTCGGCCAATCTGCTCGATCTCGATGAAAACTTCGCCAATGACAAAAGAATTATCAAGAACGACAGTACCCGTACAAACTATTTTGAATGTATCCGGAGACGTACGTCGACCAGACCTAAACTTCGACATAGCATTCCCTACTTTGACCCAAGACGTAGACAGACGGGTACGTAGTATCATCAGTACAAACGACATGATGAACCGTCAGATCATCTATCTATTGGCCTTGAATAGGTTCTACACTCCGGACTTCATGAATATGGGGCAAAGTAGAAATAACGAACTTGTCTCTGTCGCTTCCTCGACCTTATCTTCTCAATTAGGTAACATTCTGGGACAATTAAGCGAAAACTGGAATATTTCGCCAAACTTCCGTAGTGAAAAAAGGTGATTTTTCCGATATGGAGGTGGAGCTTGCCCTATCCAGCCAGCTACTGAACAATCGATTGATTTTCAACGGGAGCTTCGGATATAGAGACAACACGGTCAATAACAATACATTCATCGGAGATTTCGATTTGGAATATTTGCTGAATAAAAGAGGAACGATACGATTGAAGGCCTATAATCATTATAACGACCGCAATTATTACATCAAATCGGCATTGACGACACAAGGCGTAGGGATCATGTTGCGTCACGATTTTAACCGTTGGGGAGACTTATTTAGAAAAAATCCCAAAAAACAACGGTAAAACCAAAGATATACAATCCGATTCTATTCCACGGAACACAATATTACCCAACGATACAATTTCTACAAAAAGCTCTTTATCCAAAGAAAAAATTCCTCAGACCGACCAGTAAGCAGGAAAAACAGATTATAACTCGTCACACTCTTTCTGCCACATGGCACTCGACGCATCACTAGGCATCCGCCAATCCCGCGAGGAGAAAGACTTACCGTTCCCACCTTTGGACCATCGGGAAGACACGACATCTTGAATTGTTGATTAAAAATCTCCGACAGAATATTTTCAGCCACTTTTTTTATCGTATCCGGCTCATACACCCCTTCGAAAGCATATTGGGCAAGGAAATATAATTTGGCAGGAGAGAAACCGAATCGCAACATATTATACAAGAAAAAAATCATGCAGAGCATAGGGACCTACCAAATCCTCGGTCTTCTGCTTTATCTCTCCATTTTCATCGGCAGGTATCAATTCTGACTAATAGGAGTATTGACAATATCGATCAACGTATCCCGCGCCTCGCCTACCAGCTCATTCTCGGCAACCCAGCTCACCAAATACTTAACCAAAGTTTTGGGAATACTTGTTGAGATAGCATACATCGACATGTGATCACCATTATATGTGGCCCAACCTAATGCCAATTCAGACAAATCCCCGGTTCCTATAACCAATCCTCCGGTCTGGTTCGCTATATCCATCAAAATTTGTGTACGTTCCCGCGCTTGGAATTTTCGTAAGTAATATCTTGGATTGAAATATCGTGGTTAATATCTTTAAAATGAAGCTCACAAGCCTCCCGAATAGAAATTTCCCGAATAGTTATACCCAACGAACGCATTAACATCATAGCATTATGATAAGTACGACATGTCGTCCCGAATCCCGGCATAGTCACACCTATTATCTTCTCTCGATTCCAACCGAGTTTATCGAGTGTTCTGACTGCGACCAACAAAGCCAATGTCGAATCTAAACCGCCCGAAATACCGAGAACCACACTTTGAGCTTGGGTATGTACTAACCTCTTGGCTAACCCCGAACTTTGTATATCGAGTATTTCGGCACAACGTTCGTTCAAGACCAACGAATCGGAAGGCACAAAAGGGAAAGCCCCCACCTTACGAGTCAACCGCAATGGAATATCGGTCAAGACAAACGGAATGAAACGTGCATCTCTGCCATGTGCCCAAGCACCCTTTGCAAACGAAGTCATCACTCTTCTCTCCGTACGCAACCGCTCCACATCGATTTCACTTACTACAAGTTGAGGCGTTGAAGAAAAACGCTTCGATTCGGCAAGAATACTACCATTCTCTACAACAAGGCCATTCCCTGCAAATACCAAATCGGTAGAAGACTCTCCGAATCCGGCCGAAGCATAAACATATCCGGCCACACACCTCGCCGATTGTTGCCGGACAAGAGAAAGAAGATAAGAGTGTTTCCCTATCAACTCATTCGTAGCCGACAAATTTACTATAATATCTGCACCTTGCTGTACAAGATATGAACTGGGAGGTATAGGAACCCATAAATCTTCGCACAATTCTACTCCCACGACAACACCTGCACTCTCAAATAATAAATCTGTACCGAACGGAACTCTATCACCACACAGTTCAATAGTATCGATCGTTGCCGAAATACCAGAAGTAAACCAACGTTCCTCATAAAATTCCTTATAATTGGGCAAATAACTTTTGGGAACGACTCCCAATATTTTACCCGACTGGAATACTACGGCACAATTATATAAACAATTCCCAGCAGCCACAGGCATTCCCACGATACATAATATCGGATAATCGCTAGTCTCCTCCACCAACAGAGACAAAGCCTTTCGAGCCTGTTCCAATAAAAAGCGTATGGCCGAATAAATCGCCGCAAGTGTAGGCTGTTATAGAAAGTTCCGGGAAAACAATAATTTGTACATTTCGACGAACAGCCTCTACTATCTGATTATATATTTCTCTCTCATTATATATACAATCGGCTATCTCCACACGAGGAATCGCCGCTGCCACTTTTACAAATCCAAAATTTTGTCCCATACTTTGATTAGTTTTGACAAATATAACGAAAGGTGAGCGCAAAGGCAAACGGAAATCACATTTCCAATTTGACTCTGCCGAACCGCATCCTATATTTTACAAATATAGCGAAAGTCAACTGCAAAAACCTGAACTTGTTTAAGTTTTTTGCCAAAACACCTCCTATATTCCACAAATATAAACACAGGTTTAGCCCAAACAAAATGGGAAATAGAATTTTTTATTTCTCCTTACCCAGTCCAACCCTCATTCACAAAAGTATAATCATTGATATTTTTAGGACTCAGCCGATAATTTCGCTAACGCAATACAGGAGAGAAATGTAATATCTCATTTGAGAGACTTCCCTCTAAAAGAAAAAGGCGAGAGTTATTTACTCTCGCCTTTTTCTTTTGGGGTGCTAGATGGGGCTCGAACCCACGACCCTCGGAACCACAATCCGATGCTCTAACCAACTGAGCTACAAGCACCATTTTAATTGGTTATAAAGAATTTTATCTCTTTACTGCGGTGCGGACGGGACTCGAACCCGCGACCCCATGCGTGACAGGCATGTATTCTAACCAGCTGAACTACCGCACCAGTTTCGTTTTGCGACGGCAAAGATAGATCTTTTTTATTTCTACGCAACATCTTTCCTAAGAAAATTACAAAAAAAAAATTCACCTCTACCTTATCTACCCTAAACACAGGCTTTTACTATTTTCGTTCTCTCAAAACCGATACCCATGAATAACCAACAGAACTTTCAAAGCCAACCAAAGACTCGATTATACCTCAATCGTAAAAAGCTATATATGATGATTTCCAAACTTTTATATAAAAAGAAAAGAGATTCAACTATTTGAAAAGTAAGTTGAATCTCTTTTTCCTGAGCCACGACCGGGACTCGAACCCGGGACCTTTTCGTTACGAATGAAATGCTCTACCAACTGAGCTATTGTGGCAATTGCGGTGCAAAGGTAATATATTTAAAGAAACACCGCAACTCTTTTTCTCTATTTTTTTCTTACCAAACAAAAAAAAGAAATTCATTCTCCTGTTTTCCTTGAAAATCACTAACGAGATTTCTATGTATGAAAATACTAAACACAACAATACACAAGAGGAGAGATAAATTTTATCTCTCCCTCTTGTATTCAAATATAAAAAGAGAATTATTTCATATCCTGTTTACTATATGTTAATCGCAACTCAATGTTATCTACATCGACTAACGCCAATGATGGAGCAGAAATATAGGGAACAACATCGGTAACTACCTCCTTCTCATTGTAAGAATAATAGTAATAACTTCCACCGGAAGATACCGTTTCGCTATACACCGACACCGGTACAAGAACGATTTCCTCATCGGCATCTGTGATTTCAGTACCCGTCCGTTTCTTTTCTATAATATTATTGATAAAGGTCCTCAATCCCGTAAAATTATAAACATGGGCATCACTATCATACTTAGCATAAAATGTATTCACATTGTCAGGTAGTTTTTCTTTTCGAAAAACTCTTGCAACTCAGATTTACGAATAAACAGCAAAAATTGCGGAGGATCAAGATTATAATTACTAGAAACCGTCTTTACGGGAATACGTAAAGTCAACGAGTTCACAAGTCCTTGTACAGTCGAAGCACTACCACTTCCCCCCTACTGCATCTTCAAAAGTCTCAATAATTTTACGCGTTGGGAAGTGAATCAAAACATTTAACCCTGCCGGGGCTTGTAAATAGACCTTCCCCGAAGATATTTCGTTTTTATCTCCGCATCTATTTCCAATTTTATATGGTTTCCCGTTGTTATTTCGGGAGTTACCGCCATTAGAGTTTGAGTCGAGTTATATGTAGAATCCTTATGATTAATCACGGTTGTTTTGGTGTAATGTAAATTCATTACCGTATTTTGGACATTCACAACACACCCGCTTCCATAAGATGTCTTCACATAAAAACCCGGAAAATATTGTGTAAACCTACTGGGAGACGAAAATACAGTTGGATCTTCTTTATATTTCTGGTAAAAAACGGTCAGCCATTTCATCGGGTAATTTCACCCGAATCATCTTATAGCCGAGTTCTATAAGAGAATCCGGTAATCCTAAAAACGAAGCATTATAACTTGTCAAAGCAACCGGTGCAGCTTGTGCATTATAATATTCCGCCGGATCGATACCACTATATACAGGCGACTCCAACCGTTTATCCAACGGATATACACTCAACTGCATAGGGGCCAAAGAATCTCCTGTAAAGGATTCTGTATTGTAACTTAAATATAAAATCAAAGAATCGAGTTTATTCACACCAACCGTATCAAAGTTTGCAGCCGGCATAAACTGGGTAAGAAAATCGGTTTCTAACCTACCATATCCCGGAATAGAAATACGCCCGATTAATTGTGTTATAGTTCTTCCAACGACACTATCATTCGGAACAGACTCAACCGTTATCAACTCTTGAAAAGAAGAGTCCACCACAATTTCAATATTCGTATCGACTATCGAAAGAACCGATTGCGCTATTTTCGTCTCCACAAGAAGATAAACCTAAAACTATCGCAAAAGCTATCGGTAAAAATCTAAATATTTTCATTTTCTATTTAGTAACTGACGTTATTCGTTACCTACAATTTTATTATAAAAATCATTATAGGCATCTATATAATTTTCAGGGGTCTTGATACCCCAAGAAAGGAATGCCCGTTTTTTGTACATAATCCGTAATTTCCGAATTTATATTTCTACTGGCTTGAATCACACCGTCGGAATACTGTATAGCCAATTTATTAAGAACAACAGGATCGATAGACTCTCCTACCGCAAAAGGTATATCGGTGTCTTGTATCCCCTCCAACTTCAATTTTGCTGCAAAATTGGGGTCGAATGGAGTCTTGAAACCATTATCGTATAACGAATATATCACCTTTATCCCGAAAAGAAGGATCTTCGGCGTAACTTTTCTTAATATACAAAGGGAGTCAACGCCGTTATCCAACCGTGACAGTGAATAATATCAGGAGTCCAACGCAACTTTTTCACGGTCTCCATAACCCTCTGACAAAGAAAATACTTCGCTCGTCATTATCGGGACGCATATCCTCGTCGACTACACCGTCGGCATTACGTTGAAAATAATCATCGTTGTCTATAAAATAGACCTGCATACGAGCCGATTGTATCGAAGCGACTTTAATAATAAGAGGATGATCTGTATCATCGATTATTAAATTCATTCCCGACAACCGAATCACCTCGTGCAATTGATTACGACGCTCGTTAATAGAACCGTACTTAGGCATAAAGGTACGTATCTCATGCCCTCTATCCTGAATACCTTGCGGTAAATTTCGACAAATATTAGCGATTTCCGATTCTGGCAGATAAGGGGTAATCTCCTGTGCAATAAATAGGACTTTGGCTTCTTTCATTCTGCTCCTCTTAAACTCAATTTATTTTGCAAAAAAATAGCATACCCGTGGCTTGAAACGAATTTAACCGGTCATGCCAAGATACAGCCCACTTTTGCATCTTTCTGCAAAGATAATAAAAAAAAAAAATAGCGTAACCCTCCAAATATTAGAAGTATTAACACCAAAAAATCGTCAGACACCCTATATTTCCCTCTCAAAAGAAACATTTAAGGTTACTCTCCATAAAAAAAATACAGCTTTATCTTCGTCGTTTGGGTTTTATTTGTTTCTTTTGCACAATTTTTTCAACCAATGTTCAATTATGAAAGTATTCACAACAATAGCCGAATTATGTAAACAACTCGATTCGGACAGAAATGCCGGGAAAAAGATAGGTCTCGTCCCAACAATGGGCGCTTTACACAACGGACATCTGCAACTGGTAAAGACCAGCGTGGCCAATAATGACGTGACAGTAGTCAGCATATTCGTCAACCCCACCCAATTCAACGACAAAAATGATTTGCTACTTTACCCCCGCACGCTCGACAAGGACTGTCAATTACTCGAATCGGTAAATTGTGATTATGCTTTCGCTCCTTCGGTAGAAGAAATCTATCCGACCGAAGATACCCGGATATTTCACTTGGGAAAAGTAGCGGAAGTCATGGAAGGTAAATACCGACCGGGACATTTCAACGGAGTGGCTCAAATCGTCAGTAAACTCTTCGATATAGTCAATCCCGATAATGCCTACTTCGGAGAAAAAGATTTTCAGCAAATTGCCGTTATCCGAGCTATGGCCGCTCAAATGGGCTATACATTCAACATCATAGCTGTCCCCATCGTACGCGAATCAGACGGATTAGCCCTAAGCAGCCGTAATACTCGATTGACAGAGTCTCAAAGAAGAAATGCACCCAAAATAGCAAAGACATTATTTTAAAAGTCGTACCTTTGCAGCCAACCATTCGGTGAAAGAGACTATCGATGAAGTAATCTCTACCATCGATGCAATACCGGAAATGAGAGTAGAATACTACGAAATAGTCGATGGAAACACGTTACAGCCTATCGCAGACTGGAACGACAGCGATTATATAGTAGGTTGTATTACCGTATATAACGGAGAGGTGAGATTAATCGACAACATCGCATATCGACGCCCCGAACAATAACTTATGAAACCATGTTTATAGAGGTCGTAAAATCAAAAATTCACAGAGTCACCGTCACCCAAGCAAATCTGAATTATATCGGAAGTATCACGATCGACGAAGATTTAATGGATGCGGCGAACATTATTGCCAATGAAAAAGTCTCCATCGTAAACAACAACAATGGAGAACGATTCGAGACTTATGTCATAAAAAGGAGAACGAGGTTCAGGAGTAATATGTCTTAACGGAGCCGCTGCCCGAAAAAGTACAACCGGGAGACATCGTCATCATTATGGCCTATGCTCTAATGACTCCCGAAGAGGCAAAAGTTTTACGCCGGCTGTTATCTTTCCAGATACAGCGACCAATAAACTCATATAATAAAGAATATCGCTTGCGAATGCCTACCCGATTCGTCAGGTGGGCTTTTTTAATATATAATCATCTTCACCTCCTGCATGTATAGTCGTAAAGAAATTTGGAGAATCTCTCTCCCATATTAGTAAGCCTTTTTGTACAAAAATCTCATCAACATCACCGATACGGCGTTTTATGGGGCGTGTCGGACAAGTAGAATTAGGAGCCTCCGCCTTAGCCGGAGTATTGTATCTTGCTTTCTACATGGTCACTTTCGGATTTAGCACCGGAGCACAAATTCTCATGGCTCGTAGAAACGGTGAAGCCAAATATGGGACTTTGGGCCCTATCATGGGGCAAGGTATTCTCTTTTTGGAGATATTTTCAATAATTCTCATCTTCGCGTCTCTTATAGGGACCCCACAGATGTTGAAAGGCCTCATCTCCTCCACTGCCGTATGTCAAGCCGGAGAAGATTACATGCAATATCGGATATTCGGGCTCCTGTTCACTTCTATCGGTGTGATGTTCCGGGCCTTTTTCGTAGCTGTCACCCGCACCAAAGTACTGATGATAAATGCAGTCATCATGACTGTCGCCAATGTCGTATTCAACTACATTTTTTTGTATTCGGGCACTTCGGTGCACCCGAAATGGGTATTGCCGGAGCTGCACTTGGATCCGTTTTGGCAGAAGCGACAGCCGCATTGCACTTTTTCCTCTACACGTTCTTTTATATAGATCGGGGAAAATACCAACTGTTCCGATTTCGTTCCGGAGGATTCGGCCTCATTCGCGAAATACTGAATGTATCGGTATGGAGCATGATTCTCTACTTTCTCACCATAGGCACATGGTTTCTCTTTTTCGTAGCCGTCGAACACTTGGGAGAACTTCCACTGGCCATTTCCAACATTATCCGCAGTACCTCTACCCTGCTGTTCATGCCGGTCAATGCTTTTGGAGCGACAGCCTGTACCCTCGTGAGCAATGCTATGGGAGCCCGCCGTGCCGACGATGTAATTCCAATCATGCGGCGTATCGTCAAAATGTGTTACGCCATAGTATTACCCCTCATTGCCTTGCTATGCTTAGCTCCTCATTGGATACTCCTCATCTATACCAACGATAGCTCGCTTATCGCCGAATGTACACATTCGGTCTATGTCATGTCGTCGTTCTACCTTATAGCCCTACCGGGAAATATACTCTTTCAATCTGTATCGTGAACCGGCGACACTCGTACGGCTTTTCTCATCGAAATGACCACGATCGTTTTCTATACGCTGGCTATTTATTGGATTATCGTTACCCTTCAAGTAGACATAGCCTTTTTTGTTGGACAGTAGAGTACGTCTATTGGGGATTCAAACTATTCCTATCGTTCCTCTTTTTCGAAAAAACGAACTGGAAAGTGAAGAAGATATAACGGTTCGGAATCACATATTTTCATATAATTACACATATTCTATTCTCAAACAGAGTATGATAATATTTATATAATAGATTATCTATAACGATACTCTATATGTACCCTCTCTTGACCGTCTTTTTCATAAGTATAAACAGAAGTTATAATAACATCACCTTGACGGTACAATTCATAAATTTCTGGGAAATTAGCTTTCATCAAACGAATTTGCTCCCTGTAATCACTAATATATGTTCTATTTAATACGCAAGAAGAAAAACCTATTACAATTAGTAATAAAAAAATAAGTTTTTTCATATAAAAATTTTCTTTCGTCCCCCAGTCTCCACAAGGACCGTTTTTATACACGAAGCGTGAGACTGCAAATGCCACGTTCTAACTTGAAGGTCCTAGGAAAACCCGTAACACGAATGTGATAATAGCAGCTCACGCCATAGCGTGAGAGCCACTATGCCATCTCTTGTGTTACGACTCGCGAATTTCCTAGGTTCTCAAGTTACAAGATAAGCATAACGCTTCTTTTTTCTAACATGTCTTGGAGAAAGTCTTCCCTCTCCGTCTACAAAAATAGTAAAAATTTTATCAACTCCGTTGTTTTTACTACAAATCTTCTATCGCAGCGTCTCTAATTATCGCACTGTTTATTTTATCTTGATATTTCAATACGACAAACCCCTTCCCCATTCTTCATAATCTATACTAAGTGTAATATCTCCCTCGGCAATTGAAAAATTGGTTTTATACATACATTCCCACATATGAACGGCACGCATACGATCCTCATCTGTTCTGATATAGGAATTTTGGAATCGTTCGACACACGATGAAAAGTTTCCATATTTCTCCATAAGCATACTTTTCAAGTTTTTATAATTGTCAAACAATTCCTCCCATCGTTCCTGTTTGGGAAACTCGACAATAATGCGAGATACCAAATCGCTATTATCAAGTGTTTCCACATAAACCGTACACTGTTTAATCCCTGCAAAGTCACCCACCAGCCGTTCCTTTGAATCATACGACGAACGATGTTCAAACCCTTTACGCTCCATTCGAGAAATAAATTCTTTCAATGTTCCGTCTATGGGTACTCCTTTAAATTTCAAGTGAACAGACTTTTCCATCTCCAAGTCATCTTGTACATCTTCTACCGCTTCCGATTGATCTTTTTTCCAGAACATTCCTCTATGTAATACAATCCCACTAAAAGTAAAGTGACAATTCCTAAAACTTGAAAAAACTTTTTTCATATACTCGTCATTAAAATCAATATTCTATTTACAAAAAAACGGCAACTTCTTATTCACAAAAGATTTACGTTTTTCTCATTTTTTATCCAAAACACAATAATAGTAAATATTTTTTAAATGCCCATATTTTAGATTCAAATTTCTACTCACATACCGACTTTCTTATATATAGTCGTATGTTCAAAGATGTTATTCTTATATTTTTATTCGCATATTCCGACGATTTTTGAGTAATTTCGCAACGATTTATCCATCTGTGTAAAAATATTGTTATAAAACTATGTTTGAAAACCTTAGTGAAAGACTAGAACGGTCTTTTAAAATCCTGAAAGGTGAAGGTAAAATCACCGAAATCAACGTGGCTGAAACCTTGAAAGATGTGCGCCGCGCATTGCTCGATGCCGACGTGAACTATAACGTAGCCAAAGCAATTTACCGACACGGTAAAAACCAAAGCATTGGGGCAAGACGTACTCACCGCCGTGAAGCCGGGACAATTGATGGTGAAGATCGTACACGACGAACTGGCGACCTTGATGGGTGGAGAAACCGCCGAAGTAAACTTGTCGCAAAATCCGTCGATTATCCTCATGTCGGGATTACAGGGTTCGGGTAAAACCACGTTCTCCGGTAAGTTGGCAAAAATGCTAAAATCGAAAAAAGGGAAACGCCCCTTGCTGGTCGCTTGCGACGTATATCGCCCTGCCGCTATCGAGCAATTAAAGGTCTTAGGTGAACAAATCGATGTACCGGTTTATACCGAGGAAGATAGCAAAGACCCTGTGAGCATTTCCGCCAATGCCGTAAAATATGCCAAAGAAAACCATTTCGATTTGGTTATCGTCGACACGGCAGGACGTTTGGCTATCGACGAGCAAATGATGAACGAAATCGAGGCTATCAAGAAAAAAATCAACCCGACCGAGACCTTGTTCGTCGTTGACTCCATGACCGGACAAGATGCGGTCAACACAGCCAAAGAATTTAACGATCGTCTCGATTTCGACGGAGTAGTTCTCACCAAATTGGACGGCGACACCCGTGGCGGTGCGGCACTCTCTATGCGCACCGTAGTCGACAAACCTATTAAATTTGTAGGAACAGGCGAAAAAACTCGAAGCCATAGACTACTTCCACCCGGCTCGTATGGCCGACCGCATTTTGGGCATGGGCGATATCGTCTCTTTGGTAGAACGAGCCCAAGAACAATACGACGAGGAAGAAGCCAAACGATTACAAAAAGAAGATTGCCAAAAAACCAATTCGACTTTAACGACTTCCTCAGCCAGATACACCAAATCAAAAAAATGGGTAATCTCAAAGATTTGGCTTCATGATTCCCGGTGTGGGAAAAGCGATCAAGGACATGGACATCGATGACAATGCTTTCAAAAGTATCGAAGCGATTATTTACTCGATGACTCCCAAAGAACGCAGCAATCCCGAACTGCTCAACGGTAGCCGCCGACAACGTATCGCCGCAGGTAGCGGAACTTCTATACAAGAGGTGAACCGACTTATCAAGCAGTTTGACCAAACCCGCAAGATGATGCGAATGGTTACCCAAAACAAAGGAGCCATGATGAAAGGATTCAAAAGAAGATAATTTTAATCACTCAACATGAAACTACCGGATATACTCCCGATTCTAATCGATTGCCGACAGGCAAAAGGGGGTGTGTCCGGTAGTCTTTTTACAAAATCTCAATATTATGCAACTAATCGATGGAAAAGCGGTGGCCGACCGCATAAAACAAGAAATCGCCCAAGAGGTAGAATATATTTTGCAGTGCCGGAGGCAAACGGCCTCATTTAGCAGCTGTTCTGGTGGGACACGACGGCGGGAGTGAAACATACGTGGCGCACAAAGTAAAAGCCTGCGAACAATGCGGGTTCAAATCGACTCTCGTTCGCTATGAAAGCGATGTTACCGAAGAAGAACTCTTGAACAAAGTAAACGAACTGAACAACGACCCCGATATCGACGGATTTATCGTCCAACTACCCTTGCCCAAACACATCTCGGAACAAAAGGTGATCGAAGCTATCGACTACCGGAAAGATGTAGACGGATTCCACCCGGTCAATGTAGGGCGCATGTCCATCGGGTTGCCCTGTTTCGTATCGGCTACACCCGCCGGAATCATGGAGTTGCTCGCCCGCTACGAAATAGAGACCAAAGGAAAACATTGTGTGGTACTGGGACGAAGCAACATTGTGGGCAAACCGGTAGCTACACTCATGATGCAAAAGGCTTATCCGGGCAATGCCACGGTAACCGTATGTCATAGTGCAACCCCCAACATCAAAGAGATATGCCGTACGGCCGACATTATTATCGCCGCACTCGGTTCTCCCGAATTCGTCACTGCCGATATGGTAAAAGAGGGTGTCGTAATCATTGATGTGGGTACGACCCGAGTTCCCGATGCTACAAAAAAAATCGGGATTCAAGCTCACCGGAGACGTAAAATTCGACGAAGTAGCTCCCAAGTGCTCTTTTATCACCCCCGTTCCCGGCGGAGTAGGCCCTATGACTATCGTGTCGCTCATGCGTAACACCCTGTTGGCCGGGAAAAAAGCAATCTATCCCTAAACTCGTATGATAGGGCTCATATCCTTTTTAGCACCGCTCATTTTAGGACAAGCTCCGGCAGTACCCGCTACCGAGGTTTCTCTTCTTTTCGCTGGCGATGCTATGCAACATAAAGCCCAAATACAATCTGCAAAACAAGGCGAGGCATACGATTATTCACCTTGTTTTGCAGACATTACTCACGAAATAGCTTCGGCGGATTATGCAGTCGTCAATTTAGAATCACCCATCGGCGGACAACCTTACACCGGTTATCCCTGTTTTTCTGCGCCGGACGAATTTCAATCGCATTACAAAACGCAGGATTCGACCTTTTCTTACCGCCAACAATCACTGTCTCGACCGTTATACCCGAGGGGCTATACGCACATTGCATATACTCGACTCTATCGGAACAGACCATATAGGAACCTACGATTCAAAAGACTCATTCGAAAGATTCTATCCGTTCATAACCTCTAAAAGGAATACGAATCGCCTTTCTGAATTACACGTACGGAACGAATGGATTTACGCCACACTCTCCATTAATTGTCAATTACATAGACAAAGAAAAAATAAAAAAGACATTTTTCGTGCCAAAACGTTGAGTGCCGACCTTATCGTTGCCTGCCTACATTGGGGCGATGAATATCAACTGTTGCCGAACAAACGACAAGAAGATTTGGCAGACTTTTTGGTGAAAGAAGGTACAACTGATTATAGGAGCCCACCCACACGTGATACAACCTATGGAATTACGATACGACGAACAAAGGGAACCCTTGTGCCCTCATCGTCTATTCACTGGGGAATTTCATTTCAATATGAAAACCCGCGATACGGTGGGCGGAGCAATGGTAAAGGTTGTTATCCGACGGGATATCACGGGAAAAATGCTGTTACAATCGGCACAACACACACTTGTTTATACCCGACAACCAACTATACAAAAAAAAGAAAACTTCCGGGTAGTACCTGCGATACAAGAATTGAAAAGAGCATCCCCATCGGCCTCATCTGAAAAGGATTCGTGGAAAAAGCCCATGAGATATTTTCAAAAATACAACAAAGGGGTGACAGAATACCAGATAGAGCCCGTGAACCCAACCTTCAAGTAAATAAGAACGAGAAATTTACATCAGACCTATTTTAATTTCAGGTTCTTTATATATCCATTTACATAATTTCCTATAACCTCATGACGAGTATCGTAAATATACCCGTTTGCATAGTATCCGATGATATTCTTTTCCAAATCGAGGACATGCCCATTCGAATAGTACCCGACAACTACATTATCCTTATCCATGATATAGCCATTACGATAAGTCTGTAAAGGAACAGCTGCACAGGAATATAAAACACCAATAACAGCTAGCAACATAAAATGCTTCAATATTCTCATAACTTTATAGATATAAATCTGTATCCTTTTTATAAAGATACCATTCGAGATCACGCATAAACAAACATCACATTAGTCTTTCACAAAACGGAATTCTCGTCGATATAAGCGATAATCCCGTCCTTATCATCTGGGGAGAACCACTTCATATCGGATCTTTTTTTATACCATGTGACTTGTTTTTTGGAATAGACCCGGGTATTTCTCTTGATTTTCTCGACAGCCTCTTCTAAGGTCATCTTCCCATCGAAACAAGCGAATAACTCTTTATAGCCCACTGTATTTAAAGAATTAAGATGTCGATAAGGATATACCCTCCGAGCTTCATCGACCAAGCCATCGGTAATCATCTGCTCCACTCTCTGACTTATCCGCTCGAATAACTCTTCCGTGGACGAATCAATCCTATTTTTATAATTCGGAAAGGGCGGGATTTCACCCGACGAGTACGCAGATCACTATATCGTCCACCGGTCTGTCGACAAATCTCTATCGCATGAATCACCCGCTTGTGATTATTCAAATCAACCTCTGCATAAATATACTGGATCGAGCACTTTCGCAAAGCGGGCGGCTAAACCCACTTCGTACGCTCCTGTCAATAGAACATAGTCATTTGTCTTGAAAAAGTTTATCGAGCAGTTTCAAGACATCTTCTTCATAACACGAAGCACTATAATAGTCAGACAACGCCATCTGCCCTACGAAATAATGTTCGACCTCGACAGTTGCTCGATTGTAGGAGCCGCCGTTCCAATAGGTATATCGCCATAGAACTGCCGACTATCGGCCGACACAATAGGACAACCATACCGCTCCGCCAATTTGAAGGCTAAAGCTCGGTCTTTCCCACCCCGGTAGGCCCTGTAAGAACAATGAGTGTGCCCGCCATGAACTTTTCGCTATGAAATAAATGGGACGAATGGAAAATAATTTCCATATCTGTCCAAACCCGACAAAGATTATTACTTCGGCTACCATTCTGGCAATTTGCACAATCACCTCGGTAGCTTTTTCCATAGACTGTATGGGCACGAATTCATAACGCCCGTGAAAGTTCAACCCACCGGCGAAAATATTGGGACAAGGCAATCCTTTGAACGACAATTGTGCTCCATCGGTTCCGCCACGTACAGGCTTCACCATTGGAACAACATCTACGGCCCTCATAGCCTGGATACCAAATCGACGATATGCATCACAGGTTCGACCTTCACGCATATTATAGTATTGGTCGTTTATTTCGATACTGGCACAACCGGAAACTTCGTTATTATTTATTTTACGAGTTAAATGTTCGAGTTCCTTCTTACGGCGTTCGAAACGATCTCGATCATGGTCACGAATAATATGTCAATACCGTCTTCTCTCCACACTGCCCTCGAACGAAATCAAATGATAAAAACCTTCATAACCGCTGCAGTATGTTGGGAGTTTCCCAACGCGGCAACATATCAGCACTATTGATGGCTATGCGAATCGTTATCATTTATGTTTGGCATATCCGGGTGAACGTTATGGCCTTTGAAAGTCACTCTCGAGCCACAGCCGCATTAAAGTTTTCATACTCCAATTCGCCTATTTCACCACCATCCATCGTATAGGCCCAATCTGCTCCAAAGGCTTTTAACATCAAACTTTGTGCGCTCCTTTGCCTATCTCCTCGTCAGGATTGAATGCAATGCGTATCTTGCCATGTTTAATCTCCGGGTGTTTCAAAAGATACCCATCGCTGTCACAATTTCGGCAATACCTGCTTTATCGTCTGCCCCCAACAAAGTCTTCCCATTCGTAACAACAAGGTCTTGACCTATATAATGATGTAGTTGGGAAACTCCGAAGGTTTCAATACGATCTTCCTCTGCACACAATACAATATCCTTACCATCGTAATTTTTAACAACTGCGGACTCACATGCCGTCCCGACATATCGGGACTAGTATCCAAATGGGCTATAAATCCTACCACCGGGACATCTTTATCGATATTTTAAGGCAATGAGGCCGCAAGATACCCGTTAATCATCGAGCGTCACCTCGGTAAGGCCTATGAGCCGCTCCGGCTCCTCGGCCAGTTTTTGGGCAAACAACATCTGTCCCGGTGTACTGGGAGTCAAAGTTTTGTAAGCTCGTCCGACTGAGTATCGAAGCTCACATAATGAAGGAAACGATCTTTACCAAAATCCGTATATATATTTTTATTGGTCTTTCTTGATCTAAACCTAAGTCGATGGATTATCCAACCAGACGAACAAAGGTAAAAAAAATTTTTCTTATGCTAGCTTCTGCACGATCAATATTTAAAAGTGGAGGATATGGCTAAAAAAGAAAAAAAAATCTAACAGTAAAAATAATAAATAATTGGGCTTTATTTCACGCTTTATTTACTCGTTACATACAGTATGGTGGCTAATAGAACAAGCTCAACAACCCCAAAATCCTCAACAATCGTTTACAAACTCTCTTTGTCATGTAAAAGATAAGCTGAAATGGCCCATACTCCCGAAGGCAATACCTGAACAAATATTATATCGCACAGATTTTATTACGGTCTTCGTAGAATTTATTGAAACAACCCACCGTAAGTTACGAATTACTACGAGAATCTGCAAGGTAGTGCTACCGCAACAAATCGATTTACCCCCGACTAAGATGTAGTGGGCACAATGATAGACGCACCCGTGATTACACGCATAGCGGATATTAATCGTACATATGGCCTTCATGCTTGATTATGAAATTAATAAAACAGCAATGGAAGAATTGCTCTGCCTCAAAATTTCTGTCCGCAAATTCCCGAATTTAAAACTGAGGCCCTGGAAAGAGTTGGAAGAAAGCTACCGAGAATGGGCAACAACAAGACAAAAAAATCTACCCACACCTCTGGTGGAATCCATTGTTTCTAATTATCGAAAAAACAATTGGACCCAACGATAATGTCTCGTCTTTTTCAAAGTAGTCGCTGTTCGGGTATTCCGGCAACTCCCAGAGGAATCGCATGATATTGGACAATGAAGGGAACAACTGCCTTCAAAAAGGAGTTGGCACCAAATTGTCTAATGACAGTGTGGAACGAGGACCGGAATAGATTTTTCCACAATTGCACTGACAGTATTGAACATAAAATAGAAAGCGACCTATCCCTTTGAAATATGGAACTTAAACCAAACAAGTCAATACCCGAAGACAAGAGATTTGCGCCATCTCTACCTTCAAGTGCCCCGGTATGGGAGGTACGTTTACCTCGTACAAGCTTGAACAAACGCTATCATTATAACCGATCACATATTTCAGCCACCGCAAACAAGCGAAAAACTATCCAAAGCCCACACAGCACACTATTTGAACAATTCCTTCGATGAGAACGAAACCCCATTGGACGATGTAGTCGTTACGCTTTTCATCGCCCCCCATTCATTTACAGGAGAAGATACAGTCGAGATATCCTGCCACGGGTCGATTTTACATTCACAACAAATCATCAGCCTTTATTGCGAGCAGGCTGCCGCCTGGCCCAACCGGGAGAATTTACCCGTAGGCTTTTACCACGGGGAAACTTGACCTCTCACAAGCCGAAGCCGTGGCTGACCTTATCGCTTCCACCTCGGCGGCCTCGCATCGTTTAGCTATGCAACAAATGCGTGGAGGATTCAGTCGAGAACTTATCCTGCTACGGGAAAACCACTACATTCGCCTGCCACGAACCCCGAACTGATTTCAAAGGAAGAAGAAGAATTTTGCCGACCGGGAGAAACTAACCGACTCGCCAGTGAAATAGAACGAGTCATTAAGCGCCTTTCCGATTCATTCACACTCGGCAATGCCATCAAAAACGGTGTACCGCCATTATAGGGGAGAAACCAACGCCGGGAAATCGACACCGCTCAACCGCCTTGTCAAAGAAGATAAAGCTATCGTCTCGACATACACGGCACAACCCGCGATGTCACGAAGATACCGTCGTATTACAAGGAATTACTTTCCGCTTTATCGACACTGCCGGTACATGGAAACACACGATGCCATCGAGAATATGGGAATCGAACGCACCTTCCAAAAAAACTAGATCAAGCCCACATCGTTATCTGGGCTCATTGATGCCACTCTGATCGACACAAGACATTGAAAAATCGCTGGAAGATCCTCCCCCACTCGGCACTGGTGATAACGCCTCATCGTTGCCTTTAACAAAGTAGATAAGATTGAACCCAACAACAACTCACAGACCTATACAAACGCCTCACTCGTGAAAGCCCTCACTTCGTGAAAAGCCCAATACTTTCGTCTATCTTTCTTTCAGCTCACACGATCTTCAAAATATTACATACTCGAAAAAAGAGCTAGATACCGTACAGTCAATACAAACTGGCGAAAATGATATTTATCGTCACCAACGCACGTCAACATGAAGCCCTGCTAAATGCCCAGATGACGCAATCCTACGTACCCTTTAACGGCCTACAATCCGGCCTCCGAGACTTTCTCGCCTAAGACATTAGAGAATGCATGCACTACCTCGGAGAAATCACCGGTCAAATCTCTACTGACGAAATACTTGGGACCATATTCTCTAAATTTTGCATCGGAAAGTGATGGCTTTGGAAATAGCCATAAGCAACC
>VOFI01003547.1_pt1 | contig 31533 bp, 43 predicted proteins | sample 5384131 | NCBI WGS metagenome assembly VOFI01 (sample SAMN12384728, study PRJNA508395) | human gut metagenome | isolation source: healthy gut H | host: Homo sapiens
GACGATCACCGCCCGCCGCCCTGCCGGTGGAGGGTATCCATCAGGCGGTCGAATTCGACTGTGACATCCCGCTCGATCTCTTCCACGCGGGCCTGGGACAAGCGCGTCGTGGGTCCGGCTCGGCGTCGAGCATGAGGTTGGTCACCATATTGGAAACGCAGTTCAGCAGCACGGCACCGCCGCCGGGATTCTCCTCTCCAGCACCCGGTCGAGCCGGGCGGAGGCCTCTACCGTTTTCCAGCCGGACGGCCGGGAAGATGCAGCGCGATCCGCCGCTCCATTTCCCCGTCGAGGCAGCGGGCGGTCGCGATATACAGCACCTCTCCGCCGTCCTCCCAGCAGCCGCTGGGCCATGGCGCTTTTGCCGCTGCGCACGCCTCTCCGGTCAACAGGACGACGGGCCATACACACCCCCTTTTTTCATATAGGATTTATTATACAAGCTGTCCGCTAAAAGTCCACCTTCCCCAGAAAAAAATTTGGTTACAATTTTGTATATTTCTTCGACAAAATCTGTGCTATACTGTAAACTGTCGTCCGCCAATATTTCCGATCCCTTTCACCTTGCTTATACATAGAGGAGGCCTGTTCATGTCCAACTTCCAGGGATTGCTCCCGGACGGCATGTTTTCCTGCTGGCGGAGAACCGCTTTCACGACAGCAAGAGCTATTACGAAGAGCACAAGCTCAGATCAAAGCGCAGGTGCTCGACCCGCTTGGAGCCTGGCGGAGGATCGCCGGCACCATGATCGCCATCGACCCCCGGATCGTCACCGACCCGAACCGCAACGGCTGTGTCAGCCGCGTCCGGCGGGACAACCGCTATACCGGGACAAATCCCTCTACCGGGAAAACATGTGGGTCGGCTTCATGCGGGACAAAAAAGCATATGAATGCGCCCCCGGCTTTTCGTCGATATCTCCCTGAAGGGGGAGCACCTACGGCATGGGTTTTTACTACACCACTCCCCGGCTGATGCAGACCGTCCGGCGGATGATCGACGAGAACCCGGCCGCGTGGACAAAAGCCCTGAAACGGGCGCAGGCGGCGGATTTGTTCTGGCCGGGGACCGGTACGCCCGCCCGAAAAAGAGGGGCTCCCCCGCTGCTCGACGCGGTATACAACCGCAAGACCATCACGATGGAACGATTCGAGCCGGACCCGGCCTTTTTCGGCACCGCCGCTCTGGTGGATGTCCTCAAAGAGGCTTTTGCCGCCCTCGTCCCTCTCTACCGGCTCCTGATCGCCGCAGTGGAGCGGGACATCGAGCAGGCCGGGGACGCGGCCACGGCCTGACCGTCCCATCACCGGCGCCCACCCCTCTTGACAAGGCGCGGCGGCGGTGGTATCCTGTGGATACAAACGCTGACGGGGAAGCCTTCCCGCCCGTCCTTATCAGAGAGCGCCGCCCCGGCTGCAAGCGGCGCAAGGACGGCCCGAAACCGCCACCACCCCGTGCGCGCCGGAGCCGGCCCTGCCGGTTAAGGCGCGACGGACGGCCCCGTTACCGGCCGGTAACGAGCGCGGCCTTGCCGCGGAACAAAGGGTGGAACCGCGTGGTTGTTTGACCTCGCCCCTTCACAGGGGGCGGGGTTTTGTGTTTTCCGCTCCCGACATCTGTTTCAATATCGGAAAGGAGTGTTTCCCATGCTGCACATCACACTCAAAGGCGGCGACGTCCGTGAGGTGGCCGAGAACACCACGGCGGAAGAGCTCTGCCGCGACATTTCAATGGGCCTGTTCCGCGCGGCCTGCGCGGTGCGGATCGATGGTGCGGTCTGCGACCTGCGCACCCCGCTTACCCGCGACTGCGCGGTGGAATTCCTCACCTTCGAGGACGAGGACGGCCGCAAAGCCTTCCGCCACACCGCCTCCCACATCCTAGCCCAGGCGGTGCTGCACCTCTTCCCCGGCGTAAAATTCGCCATCGGCCCGGCCATCGACAACGGTTTTTATTACGACTTCGACCGGGAGGAGGCCTTCTCCGCCGACGATCTCGAGAAAATCGAGGCCGAAATGGCCCGTATCGCCAAGGAAGCCCTGCCCATCGAACGGTTCGAGCTGCCCATCGGGGAGGCCCGCGCCCTCATGGCGGACCAGCCCTACAAACTCGAGCTGATGGAGGAACACGCGGACAAGGGGGAGGCCATCTCCTTCTATCGCCAGGGGATTTCACCGATCTGTGCGCCGGCCCCCATCTGATGACCACCGCCCCCGTCAAGGCTGTCAAGCTGACCGCCTGCACCGGCGCCTATTGGCGGGGCAGCGAAAAACAAGATGCTCTCTCCCGTATCTACGGCACCGCCTTTCCCAAAAAAGCGGAGCTGGACGCCTATCTGGCCCAATTGGAGGAGGCGAAAAACGGGATCACCGCCGTTTGGGCAAGGAGCTCGGCTTGTTCACCATCCTGGACGAAGGCCCCGGCTTCCCCTTCTTTCTTCCCAAAGGGATGCTGCTCAAAAACCGGCTGATCGACTACTGGCGGGAGGTGCATACCCGCGCCGGGTATCAGGAGATCGCCTCCCCCATCATTCTCAGCCGCACCCTGTGGGAGCGGTCGGGGCATTGGGACCATTATAAGAACAACATGTATACCAACCGTCATCGACGACGAGGATTTCGCCATCAAACCCATGAACTGCCCGGGCGGCATCCTGGTATACCAGACCGAGATGCGCTCCTACCGCGACCTGCCGCTGCGGATCGGGGAACTGGGCATCGTCCACCGGCACGAGCTGTCGGGCGCCCTCCACGGCCTGATGCGGGTGCGCTGTTTCACCCAGGACGACGCCCATATCTTCATGACGAAAGAGCAGATCAAGGACGAGATCAAGGGGGTCGTGGCCCTGATCGACGAGGTCTATTCCCTCTTTGGGTTCAAATACCATGTGGAGCTCTCCACCCGGCCGGAGGACAGCATGGGCAGCGAGGAGGATTGGGAGGATGCCACCGCCGCCCCTGCGGGCCGCCCTAGACGAGATCGGCCTCGACTACAAAGTCAATGAGGGGGACGGTGCCTTCTACGGCCCCAAGATCGACTTCCATCTGGAGGATTCCATCGGCCGCACCTGGCAATGCGGCACCATCCAGCTCGATTTCCAGCTTCCTGAACGGTTTGAGCTGGAATACATCGCGCCGACGGCGGCAAGCACCGTCCGGTGATGATCCACCGGGTGGTATTCGGCAGCATCGAGGCGGTTCATCGGGATTCTCATCAGCATTTCGCCGGGGGTATTCGCTCGCCCCGGGCAGGTGCGGGTACTGCCCCTGTCGGAGCGGCTCCAGGATAAAGGCGGACGAAGTCACGCAGCGTCTTCAGAATGCCGGTCTGCGGGCTACCCTCGATACCCGCAACGAGAAAATCGGGTACAAGATCCGGGAGGCCCAGATGCAGAAGATCCCCCTACATGCTGGTTATCGGGGACCGGGAGGCGGAATCCGGGCTGGTTTCGGTCCGGTCTCACAAGGAGGGCGATCTCGGCACCATGCCGGAGGCGGAGTTCCTCGAAGGTAGTTGATTTTCATCGAGAGAAAATCGACAAAGTCACCAGGGGTTCAGGGGTTCCCCCCTGACAACTTCTTTCTCCCCTTTCTTTGACGGAAAGAAAGGGGTGCCACTTTTATGGCGGCATGAGCGCATATAGAAAAACGGCTTCATGGTTTGTCCGCGCATAAAGAACGCAATTCTGGCAAAAAAACTGTCCAATGCGCGGCCACTTCCTTTTTCCCACGGCGGAAAAAGGAAGCAAAACCGCCGCCGGGGTTCCCCCGGACCCCAGGTGATCCTGTCGGTTCTCTTTTCAGGAGAACCTCCCCGGCGGTATCATGAAAACCGACGATAAAAAGAGGGGCTGCGGCCCCGGGAATTTGGGCCACTGTATTGTTTCAGTCCCGCGCTCAACCGGTCCACGGGGGCCCCTGCCCCCTTTTTATACGGGTTGGTTTTGGCAGTATGGTTCGAGTTGATTTTCATCGAGAGAAAATCGACAAAGCCGCCCGGGGGTTCAGGGGGTTGTCCCCTGACGCTTCTTTCTCCCCTTTCTTTGCGGAAAGAAAGGGGGTGCCGCGCGGCATGAGCGCATATAGAAAAACGGCTTCATGGTTTGTCCGCGCATAAAGAACGCAATTCTGGCAAAAAAACTGTCCAATGCGCGGCCACTTCCTTTTTCCCGCGGCGGAAAAAGGAAGCAAAACTCGCCGCTGCGGGGTTCCCCCGGACCCCAGGTGATCCTGTCGGTTCTCTTTTGAGGAGAACCTCCCGCCGTTATCAAAAACCAACGATACAATAAGGGGCTGCGGCCCCAGGTTTTTGGGCCGCCGCATGATTTTTCAGTCCGCGCCCTACCGGCCCTCTTCCCCATCCGTTCGAGGGTTTCGCGGATCGCGCGGACAATGAAGGCGTTGAGGCTCTCGCCCCGCCCGTTTGCGTGGGCCTTCAGCCGGTCTTTCTCTCCCTTTTTAACCACCAGATTGATGCGGTCGCAGTTTTCCGACTGCCATTTGTTTTTGTAATCCGCTCGTCCAGCCATAGTCAACCTCCAAATGCTGGCTCAATTCCTCGTTTCGCTTGGAACGTATTCCAGAATATCCCTGGTTGACAGTTCAGATACCGGCAAATCCGATCAATCGACCGGGTATCAATATGGCCCTCATTTTTTCGGAGCTTATCGATCGTCGCTGTTCCAATCACCTTATCTGTTTTCAACTGGTAGATGCTGATGTTTCGTTCTTTTCAGCATCTCCAAAAAATTTCGTGTACACGATTGCCATATGCCCGCCTCTATCCTTTTAGCATGAAAATTTGACCTAAATTTTGGTTTTTCGCCAATTGCATTTGACCTAAATATAGGTTATTCTATATCCATAGTACGCAGAGCTCGCTACCACATGGGGAACATTCCGTGTTCTTTTCCCTGTCTTTTCAATCCGTTTTAGTATACACCCAACCGCCGTCAATGTAAAGGAGCCGTTATGCCGTCAGCGTTCCGTGATTACTTCAACCAGGCCATTGCCGGATCCATCGATGCCTCATATAGGCAAAACCGGGATGAAAACGAGGCGTACCGCGGCCTCGCGGCCCGTCAGGCGGCGCTCTTCAGGGATATTCAGGAACGGCTCGGCAAAGACGCGAAGCTGATGAACCGTCTGGAAGAAACCGTCAGTGAACAATCCCGCTACGAAGAGGAATGGATCTACCGGCAGGGGTTTTTGCCGACTGTCTGGACCTGCTTCGCTGGGCGGGCGTATTTTCACCCGATCTATAAAAAATCCCCCCGGGATAGTTCCCAGGGGGATCCGTTTATTTGGTCTTGCCCACCTGCAGGGCGATGACGGTGATGTCATCCTCCCGCTGGCCCTTCTGCTTCTGCCGGGCCGCATAGGCGATGGATTCCGCCAGCTCCTGAACGCCGCCCTGTTCGAGGTCGAAATCCCGCAGCGCCTCTTCCACCCAGCCGACGCCTGCGCTCACCACGCCGTCGCTCGCCAGAAGGAGGATATCCCCGTCCACCAGCGTATCCTGGCTCCGCTCGAACGCAATGTCCCGCAGGATCCCCACCGGCAGGGAGGACCGCTCCATCCGGGAAACGATTCCCTTGCTGCGCAGAAGGGAAACCGACGCCCCCGCCTTGAAGCTCTCCAGCCTCCCGGTAAACAGATCGATCGACGCGACATCCAGGGTGGCGAGGCTCGTCCCCGATTTGACCATTAGGGCCGTGTTGACCATCCGCAGGACGCTGTCCGGGCCGAATCCGGCCTGGAGCAGATGGGTGGTCAGCCCCGCCGCCATGGCACCGTCCACGGCCGCCCGGCCGCCGCTGCCCATGCCGTCGCTGAGGACCGTGACCAGCCGCCCGCCGCTGTCCTGAAAGCTCTCGAACGCGTCGCCGCAGAGCTTCTCTCCCGCGCAGCAGAGCTGGGCGCTCCCCCACAGAAACCCGGTAAAGCGGCTGTTCGGTCAGGGTGATCCGGATCACATCCCCCATCCGGGCCACGACGGGATGGTCGAACGTCCGTCCACAAGCCTCCCCGATATCGCCCCGCCACTTCTTTTCATGCACTCGGCTGCCCTTGTCGGACGCCAGGATGTCCACCGTCATCCGGCCTTCCCGGCCGACCGCGCACACCACGTCCCGCACCGACAGCCCGTGCGCCTCACAGACATCGGACACCCGGGCGGCGGCATCGGCGTCCAGCCGTTCCTCGAGCGCGAAATCCGCCGCCAGCTCCTCCAGCATGTCCGCCATGCCGCTGAACTGATCGGTGACCACCGCGCGGATCTCAGACAGGCGCCGCCAGGCCCCCTCCCGCACCAGATGCTCACGGTAGCCCGCGTTGACCAGGCGGGTCACCTCGTCGAGCCGGCTGCAGTTGCGGGCGAGATGCCCTTTGACCTCGGAGGCGGATACCCGCCCCTTCTCCCGCAGCAACGGGCTCATATCGTTAAAGGAATTCATGGTATCGGCGTAATGCTGCTCCCAGCAGAACATCCGTATCCCGCAGATCCGGCAGGCCTCGTCGGACACATTCCGGTAAATGCCGCCCAGATCGGGCGCCGAAAGCCCCGCGAGCTTTTTGGACACACCGTCCACCGTCCCCGCCACCTCCTGCATGGCCCGGGCGGCGATTCCATCCGCATCACGACCGAATGCCGCAGTCCGTCGGCGGCCGGCACCTCCCGGACATGGCCGATCAGGCCGCCGAGCCGTTTGTCCAGCACCGGCGGCAGCACGACATAGAGGATATCGCCGCCGCCACCTCATAAAAGCCCCGACCACCTCCAGCCCGGGATTGGCGCTGAGGTTCACCACCATATTCACCACGACGAAGGGAGGCCGCGGACGCCAGCTTGCCGAACCGGGAAAAAAGGCCCGCCAGCAGCCCGCCGAGGGCATAGGCCGCCAGGAACATCTGCTCCGGGGCCGCGAGCGCCATAGCGGTGCCGAGGACGATGCCCGCGATGCTGCCCCCCTGTTCCCTGCCGCAGCGGGCGAATACCAGGATGACCAGAATCGAAACAATCCGGCCAGGTGAAATGCCGCTGAACTGGACTGTGGACAGGGCCATGAGCGCCACGGCCACCACCGCCACCATGCTCGCCTGCGCCGGAGCGGTCAGGGTGGCGTCCGGCATCTGGTGGGTGATCCGGAAAGCCACCTGAACAAAATAGGCGAAGCCCCCCGCCAGCAGGCTTTCCGAGATCACGGTCAGGATCTCCAGAAAATCCGGTTTTCCCATCAGGGCCATCGCCATCCCGGTGAAGCCGGTGGCGAGGAAGGCGGCCGCCGGGGCGAATAAGGCCGATCCCGTCACCTTTTCAGGCCATTGAGCGACCAACGGATCCCGGCCACGGCCGCCACGGCCGCCAGATACCGCAGCGGGAAAGCCGCCCCCTCCGGCAGCAGGTATCCCATCCCTGTCGCGAGATACACCACCACACTGCCCGGTCCCGACACCGCGGCCGCGGCGCCCACGCCAAAGGGCGCGAGGCTGCCGTACACCGTCGCGCGGGGGCACGATCACGCCCACGATTCCCCACAGCGCCATAAGCAGCACCTGCCGCAGCAGGCTCTCTTCCCCGGACGCATGCCGGGGCATCACCGCCGTCCCGCTGTTGTTTTTCTGCTTCAACGTCCTCACCACCACATTCTGCGAAATCGCCGCCCTGCCGGCCGTCTATGTATAAGGGCATCGCGGCGTTTTTCCTGCCCTTCCATTATAGGGGGCTTGCCCCCCCGTCCGTTTGTCGGAAACGGCGGGAAAAGGCAGGGGGATCCGCGCGGAAAATGACCGGAAATGAGGGAGGCGCCCGCAATCGGGCCGGAGGACGGGAAAGCGGCGGGAAGAGGCGGAGCCGGGGCTTGGTCTATTGTCCAACGGACGGGCATATACTGGACCATACGACATGTCCAGAAGGAGTGTGGGTCATTTGTTGAATCAGGCGTATCCGGACAAACAGACCGCAGCGGGCATCAGAAGAAGCGGGACGGAACTCGCCCTGCCCGCCGGAACGGGGGGAACGGCGGATGCCGCCGCGTCCTCCTCTTCCCTGCAGGGTCTGACTCCGGATGAAGTGGCACGCTCCCGTGAGCTCCACGGCTCCAACGAACTGACGCAGAAAAAGCGGCAGGCTTTTTCCGCCAGTATCTGAGCAGCTTCGGCGACCCCATCATCAAGATCCTGCTTTGCGGCCCTGGCGATCAACGTCATCTTCCTGTTCCGCCATTTCGACTGGTATGAATCGGCCGGCATCGCCATCGCGGTGTTTCTCGCCACCTTCGTCTCCACCCTGTCGGAATACGGCAGCGAGTCCGCCTTCGCCAAGCTTCAGGAGGAGGCGGCCAAAAGCCAGTGCCGCGTCCGCCGGAACGGTCGGGCGCTGCCGGTCGGGGAGATCGTGGTCGGGGATCTCATCTACCTGCAGGCGGGAGAACGGATACCGGCCGACGGGATCCCCTGATCTCCGGCCGCCTGGCCCTCGACCAATCCGCCCTCAACGGAGAAAGCCGGGAAGCGGTCAAAGAGCCGGGAGAGAGCGGTGCGTCCGGCGATCTCCTCAGCCGGGCGGGCTGTTCGGGGCGCGATCGTCTGTTCGGGGACGGCATGATGCTGGTGCAGAAGGTCGGGGACGCCACCTTCTACGGAGGCCTCGCCCGGGAGGTCCAGGAGGAGACGAGGGAAAGCCCGCTGAAGATCCGCCTGGCCGGCCTGGCCCCGCACCATCAGCCGCCTGGGTTATATCGCGGCGGCACTGGTGGCCGGGGCCGACCTCTTCCACTCCTTCATTATGGATCAGGGCTTTGAAACCGCCCGTATCCTCGCCCAGTTCCAGCAGCCCTCCCTCGTCTTCTCCCATATCCTCCACGCCCTGACCCTCGCCATCACCGTGGTGGTGGTGGCGGTGCCGGAGGGACTGCCCATGATGATCACAGTGGTGCTCTCCTCCAATATGCGGCGGATGCTCAAGGATCACGTCCTCGTGCGCAAACTGGTCGGTATCGAGACCTCCGGCAGCCTCAATATCCTGTTCACCGACAAGACCGGCACCCTGACCAGGGGACGGCTGGAGGTCTCCCGGTTTGTCGACGGCAGCGGAGGGGAAGTGCCGGGATGCGGCCGATCTGAGACGGGAAAAAAAGGTCCTGTGGGAGATGACCCGCCTGTCCTGCTATTACAACAACGAAAGCCTGCCATCGGCGGGAGAGGTGATCGGCGGCAACGCCACCGACCGGGCCCTGATGAGCTACATTCTCGGGCGGCAGACCCTCCCGAACGGCTATACGGTCACCTCCCGCATCCCCTTTGACAGCGCCCGGAAATGGGCCGCCGCCGAAATCGCCGCCGGCAGCGACGCGGACGCCGGGCTCCTGCGGGGAATCTACGGCCCGGGTGTGCGGCGGGTCACCCTCATCAAAGGCGCACCCGAAAAGCTGCTGGGTGCCTGCGACCGGTACATCGACAACAAGGGGTCCCTGCGCAAGCTTGACAGCGGCATGCTGCTGCGTGCCGCCTGGTCGGAGATGACCGGGCATGCCATGCGGGTTCTCGCCCTGGCGGTTTCCGAAACCCCCGTATCGGAGCAGGGCGGCTTCTCCCGCCTCGTCCTCGTCGGGCTCGTCGGCATCCGGGACGAGGTGCGCCCCGGAAGCGCGCAGCGCCATCTCCCAGGTGCACCAGGCCGGGATCCAGGTGGTGATGATGACGGGGACAACCGGGAAACCGCCGCCGCGATCGCCCGCTCGGCCGGCCTTCTCGAGGCGAACAGCCCGGCCGAAGCCGTTATGACGAGCAGTGAGCTCGAAAACCTGACAGACGGCGAGGTCAAAGCCCGGCTGCCCGCCCTGCGGGTGGTCGCCCGCGCCATGCCCGCGGACAAAAGCCGCCTCGTCCGCCTGGCCCAGGAGATGGGCCTGGTGGCCGGCATGACGGGCGACGGCATCAATGACGCCCCGGCTCTGAAGCTGGCGGACGTGGGCTTTTCCATGGGCAGCGGTACAGAGGTGGCCAAGGAGGCCGGCGATATTGTAATCCTGGACGACAACTTTGCCTCCATTGCCAAGGCGGTCCTCTACGGCCGCACCATTTTCAAAAGCATCCGAAAATTCATCATCTTCCAATTGACCATGAATCTCTGCGCGGTGGGAGTTTCCATCATCGGGCCGTTCATCGGCATCGACACCCCGGTCACAGTCATCCAGATGCTGTGGATCAACATTATCATGGATACCCTCGCGGGGCTGGCCTTTGCCGGGGAACCGCCCCTGCAGGAATATATGAAAAGAGCCGCCCAAACGGCGGGACGAACCCGTCCTCAACAAGTATATGCTCAACCAGATCCTCTGTATGGGGCTGTTCACCATCGCGCTGTCGGTGGCGTTTCTCAAGCTGGATTGGGTAAAGCCGCTGTTCCGTTACGGCTCCGATCCGATCTACCTGATGACGGCGTTTTTCGCCCTGTTTATTTTCACCGGTATCTTCAACAGCTTCAACGCCCGCACCCATCGTGTCAACCTGTTCGCCCACATCCACCGCAACCCCGGCTTCGTCGGGATCATGGCGATGGTGGCGGTCATCCAGCTCGTCCTGATCTATTACGGGGGCAGCCTCTTCCGCACAGCCGGGCTGACTCCCAGAGAGCTGCTCCTCGTCCTGGTGATGGCCTTCCTGGTGGTGCCCGCCGACGGCCTGCGCAAGCTTTTCCTCCGGCTGAACCATCGGAAGGGAAATTTATAGGGCCTCTACGCGGACACAGGAAGCCGCGCCACTATAAAGAGCGCCCCCGGTTGACGGGGGCGCTCTTCTGGTATGTCCGCGCATAGAGAATGAAACCGATCCGATACGGCGGATGCGCGTCCAGTATTTCTTCACATGGAACATGGAAAAGACGCGCCGGGGATCCCCCGGAATCTGTGAGGATGAAGCGGAAGAGGCGCGAATCGGACTGTCTGGTATACCCGGCCCGCGCGCGTGTTACAGGCATGCCGCGGCCTGCGCGGTGAGTGTCCGGATACGGGCGAAATCCCCGGATTTCAGCGCGTCGGACGGCACCATCCAGCTGCCGCCGCAGCACAGGACGTTCGGCTCTTTCAGATAGGCGGCCAGATTCCGCTCCCCGATCCCGCCGGTCGGCATGAACCGCATCTGCCCATACGGCCCCGCCAGCGCCCGCAGCATGGCCACCCCACCGAGCACTTCGGCGGGAAAGAGCTTGACGATATCGAGGCCCATCCGGATACAGGCTTCCACCTCGCTCGGCGTCGCGCATCCCGGGATAACCGGAACACCATGGTTCATGCACCATGCCACCACGTCCGGATTGGTACCGGGGCTGACGATCCCCCTTGCGCCCGCCTCCACGGCGGCACGGGCCTGCTCCACCGTCAAAACCGTACCGGCGAGTATGCAGACAGCGGGCATCCGCCCGCGATCAGGCGGATCGCATCAGCGGCCGCCGGGGTTCGGAAGGTGATTTCCGCCGCGGGCAGTCCTCCCGCGGCAAGCGCCTCGGCCAGCGGCAGAGCCGCGGCGGCCTCTTCGAGCCTGACGACCGGCAGCAGCCGGAGCCGCCGCAGCTGTTCAAACAAGGCTTCCATGAGATTCCTCCTTTGCCGGATCCCGTGATCCCGCTCAAACAGGGCCAGTGTCTCCCGGTCCGGCAGGCCTTCGTTGTCGCCAGGGGAAACCGAGCTGGATCGCACCGATGGCGTTACCCCGCCGCACCGCCTCCCGGAGCGGAAGCTCCTCGCCCAGCGCGCTGATCACGCCAGCGGCGAAACCGTCCCCCGCCCCGACTGTGTCTACAATCCTGTCCACCCGATAGGCCGGGCAGAAAAAACGACTCGGGCGGGTGGCGGCATAGGCGCCGCCGGCCCGGTCTTAACCACGGCCGCCCGCGCCCCCATCTTCAGAAAAGCCTCCGCTATCGCTTCCGGAGCCGTCTCACCGGTGAGAAAACGGCCCTCCGCGAGCCCGGGCAGCACCACATCCGCTTCACGGGCGAACGCGAGCAGGGTGTCCCGCATATCCGCGGGACTCTTCCACAGCGGCGGCCGGAGATTGGGGTCGAAAAATACCGTCATCCCCCGTCTTTTTCGCCTCTGTGAGCAGAAAAAGTGCAGCATCCCGCGTGTGCTCAGACAAAGCCGGAAAAATCCCGGTCAGATGCAGCGCCCACAGCCCGCTGAAGTCGAGCCCCGCCACGTCCTCCGGACCAATAAAGGAGGCGGCCGATCCCCTGCGGCAATAGAAAATGTCCGGATCCCCCGCCGCCGTCTTGGATTTGAACATCCAGCCGGTGGGGTGCTCTGCGCTCATATGGACATCCCGCACAGAAAGTCCTTCAGCTTGCATCGCCTTTCGGATCCGGCGCCCAAAGGGGGTCGTCCCCAATTTTGTGAAATAGGCCGCCCGATGCCGAGACGGCAGAGCCCTACCGCGACGTTGAATTCGGCACCCGCGACGGCGCTACGGAAGGTCTCCGCCTTCTCCAGAGGGCCCTCCTCCAGCGCGGTCAGCAGGCCCATCGCCTCACCGGCCAGCAAGATCCCGTCAGCCATCCCGTACCTCCCCCCGGCCGCCTGTGCGGCGGCGGTATTCCTCCCAAACGGTCTCAAACCAGCCGTCGGGATGAGGCAGCGGGCGGACCGGCTGGAACGCCGAACGGAACGTCCCGTCCGCCCGTTCGGTGACGAGCGCCGTGTTTTCCCCGAGCGGACGGTTCGGACGGTATGCGTAGCCGGGCAGCGCGGGATGTACCGTTCCCCGCCCTCCTCCGTCACCAGGGCGGAACCCCGTGTGCCCGTCCGGGCCGCGGCCGCCCGCATGGCCGAGAGGACGGCGAGCTGGGTCAGGGCGATATCCCGGCTTTTGAGCAGGTCATAGAGTTCCCAGGACCCGACAAAGCGATACCCTCGGGAAAGCGCGCCAGGCTTTCCGGACAGGCGGCCCTCCAGCTCCGCCATCCCTTTCTCATCCCGGATATGGCCGGCATACAGGCTCATGGCCCGCTGTTTCTCCTCCCGCCATTCCTGGACGGAGGAGGCGCCGCGCTGCCGCAGCGCCCTGTCAAACAACGCGAGCATCTCCTCCGCCTCCCTCTCGGCGAGTGAGACGAACGCCGGCGTGGGCGCGGTATCGGGCCGGGTGGTGTCGGCGATGTGCTCCGCCGCCCGCAGGAGCCCACCTGTGCGGCATTGAGCGCGCTGCCGCCCGGACGGCGGACACCGAAGGTACCGGCGGCCTCCCGGCCACGCGATACAGGCCCCGGACCCCGGACTGCCAATCCGCATCCACCGCGATCCCGCCGTTGTGATGCTGCGCACACCCCGATTTCGAGAGGCTCGGCATACAGGTCGATACCATGCCGTTTATACAGGTCGATGGCCAGGGGGTTCATCTTTTCCAGGCGGGCGATGGGGGTGGGCAGCAACGCGCCGGAATGAGCAAGGTAGCGGTACGCCTCCTCTCCCAGACCCTCAAGTCCCCTTTCCAGGCCGGCCGGATCGCTACGGAAATCAAGATACACACGCCGGCCGAGATCAGCGGTCTCGTGGTGGACAAGGATGTCGATCAGGGAGGAACCGCCGATCTTCCCGGTGTCGAACGGCCACTGGTACCCTTTGAGGAATACCCGGTCGAGCGCTTCGTGGGGAGAGGTGAAATACCCGGGCAGGAATTCCCGCTCTATCCCCTCCCGGTCGATGGAGATATACCGGGGCAGTACCTGCTGATAGGTGCCGGACACGTTCCATCGAAAGGACGTAGAGGCCAGACCGTACTGCCATTCCTGTAAATTGCAGGCAGCGGCCCCCGCCTCGAGCATCATGCCGGTCATGCCGGTCTGGCTCTCGGGATACACCGAGGCAAAATAACAGCCCGCCGGCCCTCCCGTCGCCATCACGACCCGTTTCGCCCGTACCACGGTAAGCCCGCGGGCCGGACCCCCGCAGGCGTTCCGGTCGAGGCAGAGCAGGCCTTCCACTCCCTCTTCCGACACAAGCAGCCGCACCGCGCAGAGACCATCCAGGATGGGGATGCCTTTTCTCCGTACAGAACGCTCCAGGCATTCCGTCATATACCGGCTGGTGAGCGGCCCTGCGCTGGTCGCCCGCTGGCGCGGATCGTGGTCGGTCTTATAGCCGACGTATTCCCCATAGGCATTGGTGGGGAAGGGCACGCCGAGATTGGCGAGCTTGATGAAGGAACGGACGGAACAGGCCGCCTCGGCCAGAGCGGTGTCGCCGTTGACGCCGCCGCCCGCAAATAAATCCTCCGCCATTTTCGCGACGCTGTCCCTCCGTCGCTGGCAAGGCTGAGTTTATAGTAGGTCTGCTTGTCGCTGCCGGTGTTGCGGCTGGTACCCATATCGACGCCTTCGGTCAAAACGGCGATATCCGTCCGCCCGAGGTCGTACAGCCAGTCCGCCGCGTTGAAACCGGCACAGCCGGAACCGACTACCACTGCATCCAGCGTGATCAGGGGCAGGATTTGCCCTCCTGCCCGCATCGTCGTCCTCGTCATCGTCGTCCCCCTTACAGTCGGCGGATATGGAAGCCGCCGTCGGCGTTGAGTACCTGTCCGGTGGCGAAATCCAGCCGGCCGCTGACCGCTGCCATCACGCAATCGGCCACGTCCTTCGGCTGGCCGAACCGTCGGATCGGCGTCACGCCGCCGGCGATCAGTTTTTCATACTTTTCTTTCACCCCGGCGGTCATATCGGTCAGAATGATGCCGGGCCGCACTTCGAAAACCGGAATACCATATTCGGCCAGACGGTCGGCGAACAGTTTTGTCACCATCGAGATGCCCGCCTTGCTGATACAGTATTCCCCCGGTTGGTGGACGAGGTGTACGCCGACATTGACGCGATATTCACGATCCGGGGGTATAATCCCCGATACCCGACCGTTGGAAATCCAGCATCAGGTTCGCCGCGGCCTGACACATGAAGAAGGTCCCCTTGAGGTTGATATCCATGAGGAAGTCGTAGCTTTCCTCGGTCGTCTCCAGTACATCCAAGCGCACGCGGGGCGCCACGCCGGCATTGTTGACATGGACGTCCAGCCGGCCGTACCGCTCCCGCACCTCCGCGGCGAACCGGCGGCGGTCTTCCTCCCGGCTGATATCACACCGGAGATACGCGGCCTCGATCCCCCTCTCGCGCAGGCGGTCGATGACCGGCACGGCTTCCTCCGCGTCGACGATATCCGACAATAGGACGGCATATCCGGCCTTTCCCAGTTCTTCGGCTATCGCTAGGCCGATCCCCCGGCGGGATCCTGTTACCGACGCGATTTTCCTGTTCATCTCGCCCACTCCTTTTTTGGGTGCGGATTCTCTTCCGCTTTTTTCAAAACCCTGCCGACGTCCCGCCGGTAATACGGCAGATAGGTCTCCGTGTCCCGCACGACACAGCCCGCCACACTGCCCGCCCGCATCAGGGCCGAGCATTTGCCGCAGGAGATGCAGCATTTCTTCGGATCCAGCCGCCCGCTTTCGAGCAGATCCGCCGCAAACGACGGATACGCGAAGGCCTGCCTCCCAAATCCCGCGAGGTCGGCCCCACCGGCGGCGATCATGCCGGCGGCCAGATTTCCGGAAAACTGCCGCATGTAGGACAGCCCAGATGCCACGACCGCGGCCCCCGGCACCGCCCGCTTGATCTCCGAAACGCAGCGGCACAGGGCGGGCCACCCCCGGCAAAGGGATGTTCGGGCGGCGGGTAGGGGCCGTCGTCATAGGGGCGGTTGACGTGGGGATTGACATAGGGATTGCCGATGGTGATGTTCAGCAGCGGCACCCCCTCTTCCCGCACCAGGAGCGCGGCCAGGCGCTTCGGCTCCTCCAGCCCGGCTCGACGCCGCCGTCCGGCAGCACCCCCCACCCGTAAGTAAGGATAGGGAAAGCCGTCATACACATTGAGGCGGCTGGTGATAAAGGCCCCGCCCGCCGTGGCCGCCTTAGCGGCCCGGACGGCATCGCGCAGCAGACGGGTCCGGTTCTCGAAACTGCCGCCGTAGGGCCCGGGGGCGGGTATGGGCGGACAGCAGCTCGTTGAGCAGGTAGCGATGACAGGCCTTGATGTCCACCCCGTCGAAGCCCGCCTCCTCCGCCAGACGGGCGGAACAGGCATACCGTTCGGGCAGCGCCCGCAGCTCGTCGTCGGAGAGGATACAGCTGTCCGGCAGAGGCATGTCCTTCTCAAACAGCGGGTTCCGGCACGCGATGCGAGGGGCAGGGTCCCCCTCCGGCTTGGAATAGCGCCCGGAATGGGTCGCCTGCATCACGAGGACCGGTTCCCTGCCGGTCGCCCGGACGGCCCATTCCCGGATATCCTCGGTCAGCCGCTTGAACGCGTCCAAATTCGTCCGGGTGAGCATAAGCTGGCGGGGATTGGCCCGTCCCTCCCGCACGACGGCCACCGCCTCCATCCAGATCAAACCGGCGCCGCTCTCGGCAAAACGGCGGTACCGCCGGCGCGTCAGCTCTCCGGGCTCCCGTCGAGAGTCCCGTCACAGCCCTCCATGGGCTGAATCACCAGACGGTTGTGCAGCCGATACCCGGCCACTTCCAGCGGCTCTCTCAAAAGGGCCGTCTCCTCCGACAGGGGGAGGGATACGCCGAGCGCGGCGGCCCGAGCCCCCGCCTCGGCAAGCGATGTATAGCGGAACGGTTCTTTCGGCACGTGGATTCCCCTTTTCGGTATCGGCCGGTTTTTCTCAGCGCGGCCGGATGTGACATCATTATACCGTACAAAAACGCCTTGCCAATCGGCGCCCGGAATGGTAAAATAGGTAAAATCGGTTTTTAAAGGACGTGACGGATATGGACTCCGATCGCTTTTTCTGCCGATATTCGGAACTTCCGCTTGGGTTCGATCGGCATTTTCATAATGCGCACCAACTGCTGTATATCGTGTCGGGAGAGGTCCGTGTCCAGGTCGGTTCTTCTGTCTACGGCGGCCAGCCAGGCGACCTGTTTGTCATCAGCCGCCTCGAGGAACACGGCACGGCTCTGGAAAAAGGTGCCTACCGCCGGTATACGCTCCAACTCTCCCGGGGAATGGCTCGACCACGCGCTCGAGGATGCCCGGCTGAAATCCCTGTTTCTCCGCCGCCCGTCGGGGTTTTGCCACCGCTTGCCCGATGAAAGCCGTGAGCTGGAAGGGCTTTTTCATATGATGGCGGAGGAGGACCGGAATCAGCCCAAAGTCCGCGCTTCTGCCGGCTGATGGTGCTCTGTTACCGGCAGGATCCGGGCCGTTTCCCCCTGCCTGCGGCCACCCCTGCCGGCCCGGTCCTGGAAGCGCAGCGGTACATCGACGCTCATTTCACCGAGGAACTGACCATGGACGAGCTGGCGCGCCATGCCTTTCTCAGTCCCTCCTATCTCTCCCACGCGTTTCGGGAATGGACGGGCTACAGCCCCAAACAATACATCCTTCTGAGCCGTATCGCCCTGGCCCGTGAACTGCTCACCACCACCGATTATGATGTGGCGGACGTCGCCGGCCGCTGCGGCTTCGGGGATGTCAGCAATTTTATCCGGTACTTCAAAAGGAGACCGGATCCACTCCCGGCCGGTATCGGCGCTCCACCGGCTGACCGCGCCTTTTCCGCCGTTTCATGACGCATCGAAAGGAAGGAATCTAATGAACTCGGGCTTCGTGCCCGGCTGGAATCCCTTGCCGACCCGGGCTACCGCGCCTTTCCGCCCGCCTGCTGCCGGTGGGGACCCCCCTGCTCGGCGTCCGTCTGCCGGCCCTGCGGCGCATCGCCCGGGAACTGTCGGGGGGATTCGCGCCTATCTGGATGGGGCGGCGGACGGCAGCTTTGAGAAATCCTCCTCAGGGCATGGTGATCGGGTATGCGGAAATGGACATGGGGGGGAACGGCAGCACCGGACGGCCGCGTTCGTCCCCAAAATCAGCAACTGGTCGGTCTGCGACAGCTTTTTGCGCGGGGCTCAAGGCCGTGCGGGAAGATCCGGATTCCTGGTGGACGTTTCTTCTTCCCTACGTCACCGGCCGGCGGGAATACGCCGTCCGGTTCGGGGTGGTGATGCTGCTGCTGTATTATATAGACGAAGCGCACCTGGCCGATGTGCTCTCCCTGCTCGGCAGGACGGACTGCCGTGGGACGGCCGCCAGGACCGCCGTATCCTGGGCGGCGGCGGAGTGCTATATCCGTTTCCCCGAACCGACGGAGGCGTTTCTGTCGGGCGGGACACTGGATCCCCTCGTCCTGCGCGGCGCCCTGCAAAAAATCGTGGAATCCCACCGGGTGGACGCAGATACCAAGACCCATATCCGGGCCTGGCGCGGGTCCTTATAACCGGCCCCGCTGGATTTCCAGGCACCTGTACCGCCCACTATCCCCTTCTCGCGGGACATCCCCCATAAATCGACGGTTGACGCAGCATAGTGATAGAGGTTATAATGATATATTGCTGGATGAAAACAGCGAGGGGTGCGCCTCTGCCGAATAAACAGGCGCACCTTCTGTTCATGTCGGTGCGGAAAGGCGGCTCATCATGAAAAAGCACGGCAGAAAATGGCTCTCCCTTCTTCTCACCGGCACACTGGTGCTGACGTTTAGCGCAGGCTGCGCCGATCAAAAAGGGCGGCGTCTCTCTCGATCCCCGGGAGCCCGTCACCATCAATGTATGGCACTATTATAACGGCGCGCAAAAAACGGCCTTCGATCAGCTCATCAACGAGTTCAACGAATCGGTCGGCCGGGAAAAAAGGGATCATCGTCGAGGGCGTCAACCAGGGGCGTTTCCAAGCTGACTGAAGCCATCATCGATTCCGCCCAGAATAAAGTGGGGACCGATCCGGTTCCGAATATTTTCGCCGCCTACGCGGACACGGCCTATCAGATCGACGCGCTCGGCCTGGTCGCGGATCTCGGCCAGTATCTGACGGACGAGGAAATCGGCGAGTATATCCCCGCCTATATCGACGAGGGGCGCCTGCGTGCGGATGGGAAGCTCAAAATCTTTCCCACCGCCAAATCCACCGAGATCTTCATGTTGAACAAAACCGACTGGGACCGCTTCTCTTCAGCGACCGGCGCGTCCCTGGACGCCCTTTTCCACAATTGAGGGCCTTGTGCAGACGGCGGAAGCCTACTACAACTGGACCGATGCGCAGACCCCCGGCCTGCCGGACGACGGCAAAGCCTTTTTCGGCCGGGACGCCATGGCGATTACTTTATCATCGGGGGCCCGACAGCTCGGCTGCGAGATCTTCTCCGTTGACGGCAACCAGGTCACCTTCCATCTCGACGAGGCCGTCTTCCGCAAACTGTGGGATCACTATTACGTCCCTTACCATCGAAGGCTATTTTACGGCCAACGGCAGATTTCCGCTCCGATGACGCGAAGGTGGGCGATCTTATTGCCCTGGTCGGCTCCTCCACCTCCGCGACCTACTTTTCCCACGGCCGTCAATACGAATGACAGACAGCTATCCTATAGAAACCCTGGTCCTGCCCGCCCCACCTGCGCCGGCGGGGAAAACTTTGCGGTCCAGCAGGGCGCCGGCATGGTGGTCACCACCTCCACCCCCAAAAGGAATATGCGAGCGTCGTTTTTCTGAAATGGTTTACCGAGGCGGAGCGCAACCTGCGCTTCTCCAGCCTTTCCGGCTATCTCCCGTCAAAAAGGAAGCCAACGACATCGCCCGGCTCGAAACCGCGCTGTCGGTCATCGATCAAAAAGACGTGACCGAAAATCTGCGCGCCTCCCTGCGGGTGGCGGTGGACACCGTCAACCAGGCGTCTCTCTATACCAATAAAGCCTTCCAAGGCGGCACCGACGCGCGCAACGTGCTGGAAACCTCCCCCTGAGCGACAAGGCTGCCGCTGACCGCCTCGCCATACGGGACAAGATCGGCAGCGGCGTCAGCCGTGCCGCGGCGGTCGCACAGTACGACAACGACGAGAATTTTCAGGCCTGGTTTTCTTCTTTGAAGCGGGCGCTGGACGAGTCCATCAAGTAACCTGCCACATCGGACACACAAGGACGCAGTGGCGGTATCCCGGGCGGCCCGTCGCCCGGGCCCTTCCGACGCTATGATCGGGAAGTGATATCATGGGCACTCGCCGGCACACCATCCTGATAAAAATATCCCTTCCCTTCTTCTGGCCATGCTGATACAGGCCGGACTGATTTTCAGCGTCATTTTGTTCGGCGGAACCACCAAGCAGATGAAAGCGAATGCCTACGATATCCTCGCCGAAAAGGTCGTCAGCCGCAAAACGACCTGGAAAACGAGATGATCCAGCGCTGGTCCAATGTTTCAGGTCCCATGCAGACCATACTCGAGCTGACCGGTGACGTGCTCGAGCGGTATCAGGCCGGGCCCGAGGCGCTGGAGATCAACGCCGACGTGACCAACGAGCTCCTCCGCCAGGTTTCTTCCCCTCTGATGGCGCTGATGCGGACCAATTCGGTATCGGGCGCGTTTATCGTGTTCGACGGCCCGGGCACTCAGGACAAAAAAGCCGGCCTTTATCTGCGGGACTCCGACCCCAGCTCCACCCCCAGCGACAACTCCGACCTGCTGGCGGTCCGGGGGCCCTCCCCGATCACCAAATATCTCAACATCCCCATGGACACCTTGTGGCAGCCTTCCTTCGGTTTGAATGAAACTGACGATTACTACTACAAACCGTTCCTCGCCGCGAAAAAGGACCGCGGCCTCGATGCCGCCGACTTCGGCTACTGGAGCCGGCCGTTTTACCTCAACGGCCAGGAAAACGAAAACGATTCCACCCAGATCATCACCTATTCCCTTCCCCTGCTTTACGGGGACGGAACCCCTGATCGGGGTTCTGGGGTGGAAATTTCCATTGACTATTTACGGAAATGGCTGCCGTCGGACGAACTTCAGGCGGATAACCGCGGCGGGTATCTGCTGGCCGTCCGCTCCGCCTCCCAGACGGACGGCACGGCCTATACCTGCGAGCCCGTTGCGAAAACGGCTCCCTGCTCATGCAGCTCCAGGAAACCGGCCCCTTCGCCTTTTCGGCCAGCAGCGCCCATACCGGCGCCTATACCGTCGTTTCGCCTGACAGCGGCGACCGGGACATCGACGGCCAGACCGCCGCGCTGAAGCTTTACAATACCCACACGCCGTTCGAAGACGACCAGTGGGTGCTGACCTGCCTCGTCTATCGCCGGGATCTGCTGGACTCCTCCCTTTGAAGCTGCAGCGGACCATCCTGCTGTCGCTCGGTATTTCCCTGGTCTCGGAATCGCCAGCATCCTCCTGGCCGCCAAGATTATCACCGAAGCCGGTCACCAATCTCGCGCAGAAGCTGGAGAGCAACCCGAACCGCGTTATCCGTCTCAAGCGGCTAGGGATCACCGAGATCGACGACGCTCTCCGACGCCATCGAGCTGTTAAGCCCAAAAGGTGTCCGACTCCGCTTCCCGCCTGTCCAAGATACTGGAACTCACCGGCGTGGATGGCAGCCTTCGAATATGATCGAAAAGCCGGGATCGTCTATGTGACCGACCACTTCTTTGATATCCTGGCCCTTCAGCCGGAGAACGACAGCCACAGCCTGACGGACGCCGAGCTCGAACGCTTATTCCACCCGCTGATAGACCGGGCGGAGGAGGCCGACCCGCAGAGCGGTACCTATGTATTCCGGGTGGGGCCGGATTACGCCCCCGGTGGATACGGCTGAAGGTGGTCGAGGGATCCGAACGGAATCTCGGCGTCGTCACCGACATCACCGCGGAAATCACCGAGAAGCGGAAGATCGAACACGATCGTGACTACGACCTGCTGACCAACATCTATAACCGCCGGGCGTTCCACAACACCATGCAGGGCCTTTTTCCGCTCCCCGCCCTGCTCAAAACCGGCGCTCTGATGATGATCGATCTCGACAACCTCAAATACATCAACGATACCTATGGGCACGACTATGGGGACGAATACATCCGCTGTGCAGCCGATGCCCTGCTGGCCGCCGCCGGGTCGCGCCGTGGTCGCGCGGATGTCGGGGGACGAGTTTTTCGTCTTCCTGTACGGCGGCGCATCCAAAGAAAATCCGCAACATCGTCCGCAGCCTGCACAGCCGGCTGCTCGATACCATCGTACTGCTGCCGGGCCAGGAAAGCATGCACGTCCGGGCATCCGGGGGGATTTCCTGGTATCCGGACGACTCCCGCCGACTATGAGGAAACTGATCCGCTACGCCGATTTTGCCATGTACAAGGTCAAGCGCACCGACAAGGGCCGGTTCAAGGAGTTCGACCGCCCCGAGACCACGACCGGGAACGGTACCTGCTGCAGGGCAAAGAAACGCTCAATACCATTATCGAGCGGTCCCTTATCCGGTACCAGTTCCAGCCCATTGTGGATGCCGCGACGGGTGACATTTTCGCGTATGAAGCTCTGATGCGTCCGCAGGCGACGCCATCAGCACCCGGAACAGCTCCTGTCCCTGGCCAGGTCCCAGTCCATGCTGCCGCAGATCGAGCGCCTCACCTGGTTCCAGGCACTCGCCTGCTTCACCACCCAGCCCTTTTCCCAGACCGGCTGCCGCCTGTTTGTCAACTCCATTGCGAGCCAGGCCCTGTCTGAGCCGGATATCCGGGAAATCGAGCGCCTATACGGGCCTTATCTGAACCGGCTGGTCATGGAACTGACGGAGGAAGAACGGCCGGACAGCGATGCCATGCAGCATAAGCTCCGCCTCGCCGGCCGTTGGAACGCCGGACTTGCGCTTGACGATTTCGGCATGGGCTACAACAGCGAGGCCATCCTGGTAGACACCCCGCTGCAGTATGTCAAGCTGGACATGTCCATCATCCGGCATATCGATATCGATCAAAGCCGCCTTAAGCTGCTGCAAAATCTGATCTCCTACTCACGCGAACGGGGCATCGCCGTCATCGCGGAAGGGGTGGAGACTCGTGAGGAAATGCGGGTCCTGATCGAAAACGGCGTGGATTACCTGCAAGGGTTCTATCTCGGCCGGCCTTCCTATGACGTGTACACCCTGCCCGAAACGCTGCGGGCTGATATACGTGGATTGGCCCAAAACCGGCTTTGACAACTCTTTGGATGATCCGTATAACCCGCCGCTTTGCCGCGTATACTAAAGCGGACCGGCCGCTGTCATGGGAGGAATGGATATGTCAAAAGACAACCGCAAAGTGGTGCTGGTGGGCACCGGCATGGTAGGGATGAGCTACGCCTATGCCCTGCTCAACCAAAACGCCTGTGATGAGCTGGTGCTCATCGACCTCAATCGGGAACGGGCCCAGGGCGAGGCGATGGATCTCAATCACGGCCTGGCCTTTTCCTCTTCCCATATGAAGATCACCGCCGGGGACTACCCGGACTGTGAAAACGCCGATATTGTGGTCATCTGCGCCGGCGTGGCTCAGAAACCGGGGGAATCCCGGCTGGACCTGCTCCAGCGCAACGCCAAGGTGTTCCGCTCCATCGTCGGGCCGGTGACCGAATCCGGCTTCAACGGCATCTTTTTGGTGGCGACCAATCCCGTCGATATCATGACCCGCATCACCTGCGCCCTCTCCGGCTTCAATCCCCGCCGGGTACTGGGCAGCGGCACCGCGCTGGACACGGCCAGATTGCGGTATCTGCTGGGGGAATATTTCGCCGTCGATCCCCGGAACATGCACGCCTACGTCATGGGGGAACACGGGGACAGCGAATTCGTCCCCTGGTCCCAGGCCATGCTGGCCACCAAACCCATCCTCGACGTCTGCCGGGATTCGGGAGGGGCGCTGCCGGGTGGAGGACATGGAAAGGATCAGCGAGGAGGTCCGGGCGCGGCCCAACGGATCATCAGGCGAAAAACGCCACCTATTACGGTATCGGCATGGCCCTGGTCCGGATCACCCGGGCGATTTTCGGGGACGAAAGCAGCGTGCTCACCGTCTCTGCCATGCTGCGGGGGGAATACGGGGAAAGCGATGTTTTCACCGGTGTTCCCTGCATCGTCGGCCGAAACGGCATCCGGCGGGTGCTCTCCCTCTCCTTGAATGAGGAGGAAACCGCCAAGTTCCATCAATCCTGCGAGACCCTGCGGCAGGTATATGGAGAATTGGGGCTCTAACACGGGCCCTGGCTTCCTCTATGAAGGAAAAGCGTGGGCTTCGCCCACGCTTTTTCTGTCGCAACTTGACGGCCGTGCCCATCCGGTGTATCCTGTCCCATATAGGCAAACGCTGAAATCCGGCGCTTACCTAAGACAAACGGAAGGGGGAACCGGTGCCATGGACTGCCGGACCTATCCGCTCGGTACACTGGAATCCTACACATATGTCGTGGTTTTTTCCTTATACGAGGGCAAACTGCTGTTCAGCCGGCACAAGCGGCGGGGCACCTTTGAGACCCAGGGCGGCCATATCGAACCGGGCGAGACGCCTCTCGAAGCCGCCGAACGGGAGTTGTTCGAAGAATCCGGGGCCGTCGGTTACGAGATCCGGCCGGCCTTCGACTACTGGGCCGAAGACGCTGCCGCCGGCGCGGGCGGGAGGGTGTTCGTCGCCCGCATCCATAAAATTGGAAGCCTGCCCGAGAGCGAGATAGCGGAAACCGCCTTGTTCACCCGCCTGCCGGAGAATCTGACCTACCCGGACATCACGCCGGTGCTCTATCGGAAGGCGGTGCAGGATGGCTGGCTGTGATTCGGAGTCCGGCTGTTTTCTGCCGGAATCCCCCATCCTCCTTCTGTTTGTGCGGAAGGGGATTTTTCGTATTTCCCGAAAATGTTTACATTTTCCCGGTTGATTTTTCTTCCGCGGGCGGTGTACACTGCAAAAAGAATCTGTATAGGAACGAGGAAGCCGCCATGTTTTCACGTTACAGCGTCAAGAAGCCCCTGACCGTCGTCCTGGCCGCCCTGATGGTGGTACTGCTCGGGGTGATCTCTTTCACCAAGATGCGCACCGACCTGCTCCCCGAGATGGACCTGCCCTACGTGGCCGTGGTCACCGTCTACGCGGGCGCCAGCCCCGAAAAGGTGGAAACCGGCGTCACCAAGCCGCTGGAAAGCGCCCTGTCCACCGTCAGCGGCGTACATACGGTCACCAGTATCTCACAGGAGAACACCAGCATGGTGATCTTCGAGTTCGAATACGGCACCAACATGGATCGGGCCGTTATCGATATGAATAACAAGATGGGTACCGCCACCGCCTCCATGGACGATGCGGTAGGGACCCCTATCCTCATGCAGATCAATCCCGACATGCTGCCGGTGATGATCGCCAGCGTGGATGTGGAAGGCAAATCCTCCAAGGATATCACCCCCTTGGTTTCCGAGACGGTGGTCCCCGCCTTCGAGCGCCTGGAACGGCGTGGCGTCGGTGGAGGCTATGGGGCTGATCGAGCGGCAGCTCAAGGTGTCTCTCAGCCAGCAGAAAAATCGACGCCCTCAACGACCGTATTCTGGAAGCGGTGGACCAAGCTCGCCGAGGCCCAGGAGCAGCTCCGGGAGGGAGAAACCGCCCTGGAAGAGGCACGGGCCGCTTTTTGAGAAAGAGAGCGCCGCCAAAACCGAGGAGCTGACCAAAGCCGGCCTCGAACTGGAACAAGGCAAAAATCAGCTCCAGCAGGGACTTTCCACCATCGCCGCCGGCCTGCTCACCGCCGAGAGCTCCAAGACCCAGCTTTCCGCCCTGCGGGAGGCGGCCGCGGACCTGATGGGAAATCTCTCCCAGAGCGGGACAGAGCTGCTGGGGCCGCTGGGCGAACTGCTCGAGAAAGCGCAGGCGCTCGGTGTCCTTACGCCCGAGCAGGCCGACGCCATCCTGGCGGGGCTGGACGGCACTGCCGGGGACATCCGCGGATCGGTGGAAGAGCTGCTTGCCAAGCTGGACGGCGCCATTGAAGAAGCCGACGCGGGGATCGCCGAGGCCAAAGCCCGGCAGGCGGAGCTGTCTGCCGGGCTCGACGAGATCTTGAACGGGGAACAGCAGCTTGAGCAGGGCAAGATCGCCCTCTCGACCGGCCTGGCCGACGCCAAGCGACAGATCGAAGAAAACGCCGCCGCCCTGGAACAGGCCCGCGCCACATTCGAAAGTTCCCGGGATACCGCTTTGGAGCAAGCCGGGGTGGATGGTCTTGTCACCATGCAGACCGTCAACACCCTGCTGGCGGCCAACAATTTCTCCATGCCGGCGGGAAGCCTTGCCGAGGACGGCGGGGCGGTTCCGGTCAAGGTGGGGGATCTCTTTTCCAGCGTGGACGAAGCGGAGCAGATGCCCCCTGTTCTCCGTATCCGCCGGGAGATCGGCACCATTCGCCTGTCCGATGTGGCCGACGTGTTCGAGACCGACAACGCTGGAGAGACCTACGCCAAAATCAACGGAAACGATGGTGTCCTGCTGACCATGCAGAAGCAGAGTACCGCCTCCACCACGGAGGTCTCCGACCTCATCCGGGAGACCATGGCAGAGCTGGAGGCCGCCGAATCCGGCCTGCATCTGACCGCGCTGAACGATCAGGGACAGTATATCCACATCGTGGTCGGCTCGGTGCTGCAAAACCTGCTCATGGGCGGCGCGCTGGCTATCGTCATCCTGTTTTTCTTCCTGCGCAGCATCAAACCCACCTTCATGGTGGCGGTCAGCATTCCCCTGAGCCTGGTACTCGCCGTGGTGCTGATGTATTTTTCCGGCGTCACCCTCAACGTCATCTCCTTAGCGGGGCTGGCGCTCGGCGTCGGCATGCTGGTGGACAACAGCATCGTGGTCATTGAAAACATTTACCGTCTGCGGGCGCAGGGGATGTCCGCGGCGAACGCGGCGGTCAAGGGCGCATCCCAGGTGGCCGGGGCCATTGCTTCCTCCACCCTGACCACCATCTGCGTCTTCCTTCCCCTGGTCTTTACCGAGGGAATCTCCCGCCAGCTCTTCACCGACATGGGCCTGACCATCGCCTATTCCCTGATGGCCAGTCTTCTCATCGCCCTGACCCTAGTCCCCTCTCTCTCCTCCCTGCTGCTGGGACGGGTGAAGCAAAAGCCGGAAGGCCTGTTCGGCAAATTCGTGTCCGGCTACGCCCGCTCCCTCTCCTTCACTCTGCGGCACAAGGCACCTGTACTGATCGGCGCGGCGGTGCTGCTGGGGGTAAGCGTTTTTGGTGTCACCCGGATGGGCACCGCCTTCATGCCCGACACCGACTCCAACCAGATTTCCGTATCTCTAACCACTCCTGACGGTACTTCCACAGCCGAAACCCAGGCAATCAGCGACCAGGTGATCGGACGGATCCAGGGGATCGAGGGGGTCCAGACCGTCGGCGCGATGCAGGGCGGGGACCAGGCGGTGACGATGTACGTCCTGCTCACCGACGGCAAGCGGGGTACCAGCCAGGAGATTTCCCGCCGGATCGTCGAGGAGACCGCGGACATGGGCTGTGAGATCACTGCCTCCGGATCCGGAATGGATATCTCCGCCATGGCCGGCTCGGGGCTGCAAATCGACATCACCGGGGACGACCTCGACACCCTGCGGCGGATCGCCGGGGACATCGCCGCCCTGGTGGAAGGAACCCCCGGCACAGCCGAAATCTCGGACGGTATGGATAAGACAAGTCCCGAAATCCGCATCACGGTGGATAAGGAAAAGGCCGCCGCCTACAACCTGACAGTGGCCCAGGTGTACCAGAGATCGCCGGGGCCCTGCAGACTGAATCCACCGCCACCACCCTGTCCGCCGACGCGGGCGGTATGCCGGTGGTGGTGGTCCGGGCAGAGGAGGACCAGCTGAACAGAGACGGGCTTCTCGCCTTCCCCTGACCGGCAAGACCGACGAAGGGAGAGGTGTCCGTCACCCTCGGGGATATCGCCAGGGTGGAGGATGCCGAGGGGCTCCAGTCCATCCGCCATTCCGACCGGGTCCGCACCCTGTCGGTGACGGCTGAGATCGATCCGGACCACAACATCGGCTTGGTCAGCCGGGAGGTTCAGAAAAAACTGGACGGCTATACCGTCCCGGAAGGCTACCGGGTCACGCTGACCGGTGAAAACGAAACCATCAACAGCACCCTGCGGGATCTAGTGCTCATGGTGCTGCTGGCCCTGGTCCTCATCTACGCCATTATGGCCGCCCAGTTCCAGTCCCTGCTCTCCCCCTTCATCGTCATGTTCACCATTCCCCTGGCTTTCACCGGCGGCCTGCTGGCCCTGTGGATCCTGGGCTTCGATCTGAGCGTGGTGGCCATGCTGGGCTTCCTGGTCCTCTCGGGCGTGGTGGTCAATAACGGCATCGTCTTTGTCGATTCGGTCAACCAGCTCCGCCTGGAAGGAATGGAGAAACGGGACGCCATCGTGGAGACCGGCCGCCGCCGGATCCGGCCCATCCTGATGACCGCCCTGACCACCATTCTGGGCCTGTTCACCACCGCCCTGGCCGTGGGACAGGGAGCCGACCTGCTCCAGCCCATGGCCGTGGTCATCATCGCGGGCCTGGCTTACGCCACTCTGCTGACCCTCTTTATCGTACCCGCTCTGTACGACATTTTCCGCCGGAAAGAGTTAAAGCGGGTCGAATTGGACGACGATAGGCCGGATGCCTCCGATCCGGCCCCGCAGCAGCCCTGATGAGGCCGCCTCGATAGAAACGAAGCCCCGGCCGGGAGCCGGGGCTTCGTGCTGTTTGTTTCAGGCCAATCCGAACACTTGCCGCAAGGTGTCGCACACCCCGTCCTCGTCGTTGGTTTTGCCGGTGACGAACCGGCAGCGGGCCAGCAGCTCGGGGTGGCCGTTTTTCATGCCGTAGCTTTGCCCGCAGGCCTCCATCATTTCACAGTCGTTGAGGTAATCGCCGAAGGCCATGCAAGCATCCGGAGAGATCCCGTCCCGCCGCTGCAAAAAAGGCGAGCGCGCCCCTTTGTGGGCGGACGGGTTGCTCACATCCACCCAGTGCTCGCCCGACAGCGTCACCTTGAGGGTCGGAAACCGTGCACACAAGGCCGGATACACCGCATCTTCCGCCGATCCGGGCACGTAAATCGTCACCTTGCAGATCCGGTCCTTACCAGGCACCCCCGTAAAGGTCCTCCACATGCTCCAAACGGTCGTAATACAACCGAACCTGCTCTTCCAGAGCGGGATCCTCCCGTTCGATATAGGTGGCCAGCACCCCACAGAGGCCGGGCACCGCGCCAGGCAGCGCGGTGCTCTCGGCAATCAGGGGAACGCACATCCTCCTTCCGCATTTCGTCATAAAGAGGAGCTCCCCTTTTTCAAACACCGCCGCGCCGTTTTCCGCCACGAAAGTCAGACGGTCCGCAACCGGGCGGAACAGCGATTCAGGTTATAATATTGGCGCCCGCTCGCGATGACGAACCGGATACCCCGGCCGGTGAGCTCCCGGATCATCGGAAAAATCCCCGCCGGCAGGCGGCTTCGGGAATCCAGCAGGGTGCCGTCCATATCGGCGGCGATCAGACGGATCGGCGTCATGTCACATCCTCCTCAAGCAGGGGGGGTCGTTCTTCCCCGGCGATTATCCTCAGTGTATCAAGATCCCGTCCCCCTGTCAAAGAGCGGCGGTCAATTTTTCCCCTTTGTCCAGATTCCCTGCGTTTTACCCGCCGGATCCGTCTATTTTGTCCCGCTTCCGCGGACGGTATCCCCTGTTCCGGCGCTCGTCCCCGGCGGCCGTTATTCCGGGAAGGAGCGGATCGGTTCCACACAAAAAGACGGAATCCCTCTCCGATTGGACAAATTTACGAAATCGTCACAAAAACCCCTTTACATTGCCGCGCCATGTTGTATAATATAGATGGATAATCCCGGTTATCCGAATAGAATGGATGCGCAATCCGCAGCCGCGAAGGGAGTACACCAGCATGGAACTGACCAATTTGATTTCCACCAGCGATACCGTTGACATCTACAAGGTCGGCAATATGGCCGTGAAGCTGTTTAAAGAGGGGACGGCCAAAACCGCCGCTCTCTATGAAGCACTGACCCATTCCCGCGTCGAGGCGACCGGGCTGCGCGTCCCCGTCATCCATGAGGTGTCGGTCATCGGCAACCGCTGGGCCATCCATATGGACTGCATCGAGGGGCGAAACCCTGGCCGACCGGATGAAGAAGGATCCGGCCAATATGGACCGCTATATCGAGCAGATGCTGGATATCCAGCTCGAGATCCATTCCAAGATCACCCCGAAGCTCAGCAAACTCAAGGATAAGCTGAACCGCCTGATCAATTCCCTCGACTGCATCGACGACGTCAAAAAATACGAGCTGCTCACCCGCCTGGACAGTATGCCCAAGCACGTCAAGCTCTGCCACGGTAATTTCATGCCGGAAAATATCATCCTCAGCGACAAGGGCACCTATGTCGTCGATTGGGTCGCCGCCCGCCAGGGCAACGCCAGCGCCGATGTGGGCAAAACCTATCTGCTCCTCTGCCTGAAAATGCCGGATATTGCGGAAAAGTACCTCAACCTTTTCTGCGAAAAGACCGGGACCAGCAAGCGGTACGTGCAGGAGTGGCTGCCCATCGTGGCCGCCGCCCGCCTGACCGAGGAAATCCCCGAGGAAAAGGATTTCCTGATGAAATGGCTGGATGTCGTCGCGTACGAATAAATCCGTCTCTCTTGAGCAGGGCGGGTTCCTCCGGGAACCTGCCCTGTTTTCGTCCTTCCCTCCCGTTTCCGCTTGCTAAACTCGACGCTCTTTGCTAAAATGGAAGCGGACTCGACCTCTTTTCGGCCGCTTCGGCTGGCTATATATGAGCGAACCGCCCAAATTTTAAGTCTATTTCTTGTGTAATACTGTGAATATACCGGGATTGACAGCGGGCGGCGGATGCCGTATAATGAAGTTGTTAAAAAAATAACAATTTATGAGTTTGTGGGCAAGCAGTCAAGTACAATCAAAAAATGGGAGGAACCCGATCATGGAGAAAAAGGATCAAAAGGCCGTCCCCCTGGTGGACAATCTGGACGCGCTGAATGAAAAGCTGCGGCAGGTGCGTGAGGCACAGCGGGCGTTCGCCACCTATACTCAGGAACAGGTGGACAACATCTTCTACGCCGCGGCCATGGCAGCCAACCGGCAGCGGATCCCGCTTGCCAAGATGGCGGTGGCGGAGACCGGCATGGGTGTGGTGGAAGACAAGGTTATCAAAAACCATTACGCCGCTGAGTACATTTATAACCAGTATAAGAACACCAAGACCTGCGGCGTACTCGAGAGCGATCCGGCCTTCGGGGTGCAGAAGATCGCGGAGCCATCGGCGTGGTGGCGGCAGTCATCCCCACCACCAACCCCACCTCGACCGCCATTTTTCAAGGCCCTCCTCTCCCTGAAAACCCGCAACGGCATCGTCATCAGCCCCCATCCCGTGCCAAGAAGTGTACCATCGAGGCGGCCCGTGTGTGGTGCTGGAGGCGGCGGTGGCGGCCGGTGCACCCGAGAACATCATCGCCTGGATCGACGTGCCCTCCCTGGAGCTGACCAACGCGGTCATGAAGGAGGCCGACATCATCCTCGCGACCGGCGGCCCCGGCATGGTCAA
>VOFI01002821.1_pt1 | contig 31511 bp, 35 predicted proteins | sample 5384131 | NCBI WGS metagenome assembly VOFI01 (sample SAMN12384728, study PRJNA508395) | human gut metagenome | isolation source: healthy gut H | host: Homo sapiens
CGCGGAACGTGAACCGCGACGGATCGAACATGCCGCTGCGCCCACCTCCATCATGCCGGTCGACGTGACGGCGCCGACGATGATTCCCACCGACGCGACGGCCATGATCACCCGCACGGGGGCCCGCTGGAACCGATGGCCGAATTGAGGAAGTTGGCGGCATCGTTCATCACTCCGATGAAGAGACCGGTCACGGCGAGAAGCGCCATGGCGGCCAACATAAACGTATATATAGGTTCCATTCTGTCAATTCGGGCAAATGCGGAACAAAGATAGCTTTTTCACCCGCCGGTAACAATTCGGTAACCTATTCTTAACGATAAATTAACACGAACGACGCGCGCCGACCGCCGGCTCCGGAAAAACGCCTCCCGCACGAACCATGCTCCACCCCTCCCTCCTGCCTTCCGAAAAACATCCGCGGAACACGGATACGCTCCGGCGCCTGCTACCCACGGCGCCGGAGCGCATCAATGCACCCGCCGTCCGGGATGCGAGGGATCAGGAAAAGACGATCAGACTGACGGCCATCAGGGCCATGCCCGTCACCACACCGTAGATCGAGATGTGGTGCTCGCCATACTCCTCGGCAGCGGGCAGCAGTTCGTCGAGCGAAATGAAGACCATGATGCCCGCAACGAATCCGAACAGACACCCCCAGCAGCGTCGGCGAGAGGAACGGCAGCAGCACGGCATAGGCCAGCAGCGCGCCGACCGGTTCGGCCAGGCCCGACGACAGCGAAAGCAGGAAGGCCTTGCGGCGGCTGCCCGTGGCGTAGTAGATCGGGACCGAAACGGCGATGCCTTCGGGGATGTTGTGGATGGCGATCGCTGCGGCGATGGCGATACCGAGCGTCGGGTTGTCGATCGCCGACATGAAGGTGGCGATCCCTCGGGGAAGTTGTGGATACCGATGACCAGAGCGGTCATCAGCCCCATGCGCATCAGCTTACGGTCATGGGGCGGCGGTTTCATCTCCTCGACCGAGTGCATCTCAGTGCGGATTCTCGAACAGGGCACCAGCCGGTCGATGACGCCGATCAGCAGGATGCCGCCGAAAAAGCAGGCGACCGTCGCCGAGACGCCTGCCGTGGCGCCCCACTGGGCCGTGAGCAACGTCTGCGACTCGGCGAACAGCTCGACGAACAGAGACGTAGATCATCACGCCGGCCGAAAGGCCCAGCGAAAAGGAGAGGAAAACGTACGTTGGTGCGGTGCGCGAAAAACGCGATGGCGCTGCCGATACCGGTCGCGAGACCGGCCAGCAGCGTCAGCAGCAGCGGAAAGGCTATCGATGAGTTCATAGGCTACAACGGGATTCAGCGGACAGGCTGCGATGCGCCGCCGCAACGGCCCTGTTCCATATCGCAGTCGGCATGTTCGCCGCAAGGCTGCACGTCGCTCTCGAATTCGAGCGTGGCGTGATCGATCCCCAGTTCGCGGAGCCGTGCGCGGAGCGCCTCCTTCAATTGCGGCATCCGCTGCAAATCGTGTACCGCTACGTGCGCCGTCAAGGCATTCTCGGTCGTACTGAGCGCCCAGACGTGGAGATGGTGCACCCCGCTCACACCCGGCTGCGACGCCACCGTGCGGAAGACCTCGTCGTAATCGATCCCCGCGGGAACGCCGTCCAGCGACAACCGCAGGCTGTCGCGCAGCAGCCCCCACGTCGACCAGACGATGACGGCCGCCACGAGCAGGCCGACCAGCGGATCGATCAGATACCAACCCGTCGCCATCATGACCGCCCCCGACACCATCACGCCCACCGACACCAGCGCGTCGGCGGCCATGTGCAGATAAGCGCCCCCTGACGTTCAGGTCGCGGTCCTTGTCGCGCAGGAAGAACAGCGCCGTGGCGAAATTGACGACCACGCCGATGCCCGCCACCCAGAGCACCACCTCGCCCCCTACGGGTTCGGGATGGAGCAGTCTTGCGAACGCTCGACGACGATGGCGCCGACGGCGACCAGCAGGATGACGGCGTGAGCAGCGAAAACGAGAATCGTGCTGCGGCGGTAGCCGTAGGTATAGCGGCTCGTGGGGCGTACCTGCGCCAGGCGGAACGCCAGCAGGGCGAGCAGCAGGCTCGCCACGTCGCTCAGGTTGTGCCCCGCGTCGGAGAGCAGCCCCATCGAATTGGAGAGGATGCCCGCCGTGAACTCCGCGGCGACGAAAACCGAGTTCAGCAGAATGCCCGCGATGAAAGCGCGGTTGAGCGACGAGAGCCGCCGAACGTGTTCGTGGGAGTGATCGTGATGCGAATGCGCCATAAACTTCGATTGACTATTAATCCGTGCGGCGGCGTCCCCGACGCAGTTTTCCGTTACCTGCCCTGCCGCCCCGCTGCCGCAGACAAACTGTTCGGACACGGAGACGACGGCCGAAAAAGCAGGTTCACACCGGCAAATATACGCACCCTGCCGTCGATATGCAATACCTATTTATCGGATACCTGCCGCAGCCACAAAAAAAAGCCGGACTTTCCGTTCCGGCGGATTTAACAAACTTAATTTGCGATAAATGGCGATTGCTTCGTCGTAAAGCCCTTGGGCCAGGTAGATTTCCGCCAGATCCTCCGTAACGAGGTCGTCGTCACCGCTCAATTCGGCCTCGGTGCGGACCTCTTCAACGACTTCGCCCTCCTCGGCCACGATCCGATGCCCCCCCTCCTTCAGGAAACGGTCGATCAGGTCGGCAGGCGAAAGCGCACAAAGCGCCTCCCGATCGACCGTGAACCGTCCGAGCGGCAGCAGACGCGACACCGCCGCGATCGACACCCGACGGTCGGAACGCCCGGTTTGAAGCACGCGCAGGATACGGGCGGGAGTAAACCACTCGTAACGCCCGACGAGCGCATCGAGCTGCGCTTCATCGACCGGGCCTACCGTGCCTCCGGACATCGTATATTCCTTGAAATCCGCCATCCGCTACCAGTTTGCCGCCGATGCCTGGAAAATGTCCGTCACCAGTTTATCGACGATTTGGGGGATCAGTTCGCCCTCGATTTCATTCAGCAGTTTCGAAGAATCGAAATCCTCGAACGCCGAAAACGTCTTTTTCCACGACATGCTCTCGTCCACCGCATTGGTGAAGCGCACATTGACGGTAATGGTCAATCGGTTCAACAGGGCCGTTTCGGACGAACCCGAAACCGAAGCCGTCGTCGAAGTATAACCGGTGATCTCGCCTTCGAAAGCGAAATCGCCGCCTTCGTCCACCTGCGTCAAACGCGTCTGGCGCGTAAACTTGTCCCGCAAGGCATCCGTCAGCGTCGAGCTCAGGATCGGAGCCACCATCGGGGCGTTGTTCGGGAAGTAGGCCACACTGAAGGTCTTGGCATCGGGCGGAATCGAAGCGCCCGACAACGAATAGTTCACCTTGTACCCGCAACCGGCCAGCAAGAGGCCCGCTGCGACGACGATCGCATATTTGAGTACAGCTTTCATTCGATTATAAACGATATTTTTCAGGAGTTCTCGTCGATGCCGAGCTCCTTGATTTTACGGTAAAGAGTTCTCTCCGACATAAACAGCTCGGCAGCGGCTTCCCGGCGGCGGCCGTTGTTGCGCCGCAGGGCCCGAAGGATCTGCTCCCGCAGCACATCGGCTTTGGTCAGTTCCCGCGAAGGCTGTTCATCGACCACCTCCTCGCTCTCCGTATAGTCCGGAGAAGCGATACTGTGGGCGGAAGCCGGCAACAACCCCGCCAGGTCTTTGGTCGGCTCGGCAGGACGCTCGGCACGCTGCATCAGCTCGGTAAGCATCCGCTTCAGGTCATTGACGTCGGCCCGCAGGTCGAAAAGCACTTTGTAAAGCAACTCCCGTTCGAAAGACACGCCGTCGCCCGGACCGCTATGCAAGGCCGTACTCATCGACGTAGATGCTCCGCTTTGAGATTGTGCGGGCAGGTACTTCGTCAGGATGGCAGGCGTAATGAGCCGCGCCTCCTCGATGGCCGAAATCTGTTCGGCGACATTTTTCAACTGACGGATATTGCCCCGCCAATAGTAATTCTCCAGCATCTGCCGGGCCTCGGGGTCCAGAGAAATAGCCGGCATACGGTACTGGGCCGCTACATCGGCCGCGAACTTGCGGAAAAGCAAGAAAATATCCTCCTTCCGTTCCCGCAGAGGAGGCACCTGGATCGGCACCGTATTGAGCCGGTAATAGAGATCCTCGCGGAAACGCCCCGCCTGGATCGCATCCTGCAAATTCGTATTCGTCGCCGCCACCACGCGCACGTTGGTCTTCTGCACCTTGGCCGAACCGACGCGGATGAACTCGCCGGTCTGCAACACACGCAACAACCGCACCTGGGTCGAATGAGGCAGCTCGGCCACCTCGTCCAGAAAGATCGTCCCGCCGTCCGCCTCCTCGAAATAACCCTTGCGGGCTTCGACTGCTCCGGTGAAGGCCCCCTTCTCGTGTCCGAACAATTCGGAATCGATCGTTCCTTCGGGAATGGCGCCGCAGTTCACGGCGATATATTTATTGTGTTTACGTGCCGAATAGGCATGGATCACCTGCGGGAAAAACTCCTTGCCGACGCCGCTTTCACCCGTAACGAGTACCGAAAGATCGGTCGGCGCCACACGCAGGGCAACCTCCAGCGCACGGTTGAGCGCCTCGGAGTTACCGATGATCCCGAAACGGTTTTTTATGGATGTCAGATCTGTCATTCCTACTCTATCAATCCTGTTTTACAGCCAATACAGGCAAACTATTCCTGAGTCGTATCCGGAACGGACTCCACACCCCCGTCCGTTCCGGCAGCCACGGGCTCCGGCACGGCAGGTGCGAGTTGTTCGAGGTATTCGCGCTCCAGACGCTCGATCTTCGCCCGGCGTAGATAACCGTAAACGATGACGCCTACGGCCAACACAGCGACCACGATGGCGATGACCATAAATTTATCGATCCTCCGGCGGGGCTTGGAACCCACATAGGTATATCCCTCGGTGGTTTTAAGCGGTTTGCCGTATTGCAATCCCTTTACATAAGGTGCGGGTTTGCGCTTGGCAGAAACGGAAATCCGAGGTTCGGAAATACCGCCGTCGATTACAGGAGAAGCCTTCGCTTCGGAACGGGATCGCACACGGGGTGCAACGGACTCCGCAGACGCAGCGACGGAAGCGGGATGAAGAGCTGCGGCCGAGGAAATTTTATTTCCTTCCTCCGGAGCCGATTCCCCGACAACAGGTCCCGCAGCAGCTACAGGCGTAGCCAGAACCGCCTGAAAGACGATTGCACCGCCCGGTGAAAGGGTCAGACGACCGAAGCCCTCGATTGCATAGGCCCCCTCATGCTCGAGGACATGACGCACTTCAAACACGAAGCGGTCGATCGCACCGGCAGCCTCCAGATCGTTCATTCCACCCTGCTGCACCAGCAACCCGCGCAAGATGCCGTCGTCGCGCTTAAGCAACTCCGAAAAGACCACACCGCCTTCGGGAACCTTCACGACAAAAGTTCCCAGTTGCGGCACGACCAGCCTCCTGTGCTGGGTCAGGTAATTCGTTATGATTCCAGTCAACACCGTTCTGTCCCGATTAAAATTCGACCCAAAAATACAATTTTCATCGGACAAAAACGAAAAAATTCACCTGTTTTTTCAAAATATACGGATAAACCATTGCCGATCTCGAAAATAATTACCTACTTTGCATCCCAAAATAAAAAACAATCCGCACGAGCTACTTTACTCCGGAATTTACAATGTAGCTCGCTCGGATTATACCGCAAAAAACACAAACGAGCCATGAAAGACAAGTACATCGACCTGATCGAACAGACGTTCGATTTCCCGCAGGATGAATTTACCGTCGAGGACAACGAATTGAACTTCCACGACATTCCCCTGATGGAATTAATCAAGCAGTACGGCACTCCGCTCAAGATAACCTACCTGCCGAAGATCTCCCAGCAGATCAACCGGGCCAAGCGCATGTTCAACGTAGCGATGGCGAAGGTCGATTACAAGGGCGCTTACAACTACTGCTACTGCACCAAATCGAGCCACTTCTCCTTCGTGCTCGAAGAGGCGCTCAAAAACGACATCCACCTCGAAACCTCATCCGCTTACGACATTCACATCATCAACGCCCTGTACGACAGCGGCGTGATCGACAAGGACCGCTATATCATCTGCAACGGCTTCAAACGCCCGCAATACGTCGAAAACATCGCCCAGTTGATCAACGACGGATTCGAAAACACGATCCCCGTGATCGACAACAAGGAGGAGATCGACCTCTACGACGATGCCATTACCCAAAAATGCAAAATCGGCATCCGGATCGCCAGCGAGGAAGAACCCAAATTCGAATTCTACACCTCGCGCTTGGGGATCCGCTACAACGACATCATCAACTTCTACAAAACCAAGATCCAGAAAAACAAGAAGTTCAAGCTCAAAATGCTGCACTTCTTCATCAATACCGGTATCAAGGACACGGCCTACTACTGGAACGAGTTGTGGCAAGTGCCTCAACGTCTACTGCGAGTTGAAGGCCATTTGCCCCGATCTGGACAGCCTCAACATCGGAGGCGGCTTTCCGATCAAAAACTCGCTCGACTTCTCGTACGACTACGAGTACCTGACCGAAGAGATCATCGCGCAGATCAAGAACATCTGTACCCGCAACGGAATCGACGAACCGCACATATTCACCGAGTTCGGATCGTTCACCGTGGGCGAAAGCGGCGCGGCGCTCTACTCGATCGTCAACCAGAAGCAGCAGAACGACCGCGAGAACTGGTACATGATCGACTCGTCGTTCATCACCACCCTGCCCGACACGTGGGGCATCAACCAGCGTTACATCATGCTTGCCATCAACAACTGGGACAAGGAGTACCAGCGCGTGCTTCCTCGGCGGGCTGACGTGCGACAGCGAGGATTTCTACAACGCCGAGTCGCACACCAACGCCATCTTCCTGCCCAAACTCGAAGCGGGCAACACGCAGTACATCGGTTTTTCCATACGGGCGCCTACCAGGGAGTCGATCGGCGGCTTCGGCGGCATCCAGCACTGCCTGATCCCCGCGCCCAAACACATCATCATCGACCGCGACAAGGGCGACAACGAATACTACACGCGTCTGTTCGCCAAGGAGCAGAGTTACCGCGCCATGATGCGTATCCTGGGCTATTGATCCGCCGCACCGGACACGAACGGGGGCGCGTATCGGCCGATACGCGCCCCCCGTTCGCGGTAATCCTTCTTTCAACGCGCCGTCGACGCCCGTTCGCGGATACAGGCGGTCAGCGTGACGGTGCGGTCGGGCGCCGACGGATCGGCGATCTTTTCCAGAATCAGTTCGGCAGCGCGGCAGCCCATCTCGTCGAGCGGCTGCTCGACGGTCGTAAGCTGCGGATTGACGATCGTCGAGAGTACGGTTCCCGAATACCCCGCCACCGCCATCTGCGCCGGAACGCGGATGCCCAGTTCCCGCAACCGGTTCATCGCGCCGATCGCCACAGTATCCGTCCACGCGAAGAGGCCGTCGGCATCGGGCATCCGGCGCAGCAACTCGTCGGCCGCCGCACGGCCGTCGTCGAAGGTCACGCCTGCCGGAATCACCGACCGGCCGTCCGACACGAACCCGAACTTCCCCAAAGCATACCTGAACCCGCGCAGACGCTCCCTCGCATTCGGGATATGCGCCGGGCCGCCGAGGTGGACGATCCGGCGGCATCCCTTGCGGACGAGGTGTTCCATAAGGAAATAGCTCGTCGCAAAATCGTCGACGATCACCCGCGAGGCATCGACGCGCAGCGGCGCACGGTCGTAAAGACCAGCGGCACGCCGCGCTGCCGGATACGCCGGTAGATCTCGCCGTTACGGGTTGCGTCGCACGGACAGGCGATGACGCCGTCGACCATGAAGCGCTCCATCAATTCCAGATTCCCGCATTCGGTCTGCGGATTCTCGTCCGACTGGGCGATGATGACCTTCAAGCCGCGCCCATACAACACCCGCTGGATACCGCCGATGACCGTCGCGGCGAAAGGCGTGACCATCTCGGGCACGATCACCCCGACCGTATTGCTCCGCCCCGACCGGAGGTTCACAGCCACCGGATTGGGACGGTAACCCAGTTCCCCTGCCAGTCGGGAAACCCGTTCCCGCGTCTCGCGGCGGATGTTCCGGTCGCCGGCCAGCGCCCGCGACACGGTCGACGGCGACAGTCCGAGCCTTTCGGCCAACTCTTTGATCGTGATTCGTTTCATGCTCGCTGGGGTTGACAGCGACAAAACTACGGATTTTGCCCTGCTTTTGCAAACGGAGCCTAATGGCGGACATCCCGCCCCGCGGCAGAAGCGGACGCTCCGGTAAAGTCCGCCGCCCGCTACGCGATCAGCAGCACGATCACCACGCCCCAGATGATGAGCAGCGTATTGCCGATGGCATAGGTGATCGTGTAGCCCATCGAGGGGACGTTGCTCTGGATCGTCTCCTCGACGGCGCCCAGCGCCGCCGTGGTGGTCCGCGCCCCCGCGACGCACCCCAGCGTCAGCGCATCGTTGAACCGGAAGAGGTAACGTCCGATGAAGATGCCCGCGACGAGCGGAATCGAGGTCGCGGCCGCGCCGATCAGAAAGAGACTCCACCCTACCTCCTGAAATCCCTGAATGAAGGTCGGGCCGGTCGAAATGCCGACGATGGCGATGAAGGTGTTCAGGCCGACGTTGTTCATGAACCACAACGTCGGCTGCGGGATATTGCCCACGTGGGGATAACGGGCATGGAGCCAACCGCAGAAAAGGCCGGCGATCAGCACGCCGCCGCTCACCGTAAGGCTCAGCGGCACGGCCCCGATACGGGTCATCAGCAACCAGCCGAAGAGCAGTCCGCCCAAAAAGATGCCCAGCCCCACCAGCGGCATCCCCGTCTTTTCCGAGACCGGATCGCTGAACCCGAGCGTCGGCGCGGCGCGGCGCACGTCCTGCGGCAGGCCGACCAGTTCGAGCCGGTCGCCGGCATCGAGCTTGCCGCCGGCCAGCACCGGAATCTTCACGCCGGCACGCAGGATAGAACGGATATTCACACCGTGCATTTCTTTCCTTTTCAAAATATTGCGCACATACTGCCCCGCCGCTCCGCGCTTGCTCACCACCACGGGCAGGCTCTGCACCGAGAAGTTCGTCAGCTCCGCGTCCTCGACCTCCGTACCGATCCAATCCTCCTCCTCGATCACATACTGACGGCGGCCGCTCACCACGAGCGTATCGCCGGGATAGATCGTCGTGCGGGGCGTCACGTCGTCGACGATGCGCCCCCGTTGACGCAGCCGCTCGACGAAAATCAGTTTCTTCTGCGACTGCATGTAGCGTTCGAATTCGGCGACGGTGTGCCGCTGCCCGAACCAGTCGTTTTCGGCCTTGTAGGCGCGGAAGACGATGGCACGCGCCGCAGGATCGAAGCCCGCCGTGAAACTGACGTCGTCGCCCAGCTTCGATTCGAGGTCGAGCGCCGCCTGTGTACCTTCTCCACCCCGCCCAGCAGACGCGGGCCGAGGCGTTCCCCAAGATCCACGCCGACCCCGCCGTACCGAAAAATATAGGTCACGGCATAACAGACGGGCATGGCGTCCAGATCGATTGCCTGTCCGTCGGGCAGCTGGCGGATGGTGTCGGTCGCCACGCCCAGCACGGCGGACATGGTCTGCGAACCGGCCAACAGTCCGGCCGCCTGCGCTACGTCGTAGCCCATCAGCGTGGCGCAGAGCCACGTCGACCCGAGGCACAACAGACAGACGACCACCGCGAACCCCACCTGCGGCAGCCCGTCGCGTTTGAGCCCGCGGAAGAACTGCGGGCCCACGGCGTAGCCGACCGAAAAGAGAAAGAGGAGAAAAAAGAGGATCTTGGCCGGTTCGGGAATCTCGATTTTCAACTGCCCGACCACGACGCCCACCAGCAGCACGCTCGTCACCGTGCCGAGCGAGAAACTGCGCCAGCGCAGTTTGCCGACCAGAAAACCCAGCGCAAGGGTGACGAAAACGGCCAGCGCCGGATTGGCGCGCAAAAAATCGATGAAATGAATATCCGCAAACATAGCTTTCGGGGGTGTTTTACACTCGCCCCATGCGCAAAGTGCGTGCCGCAAACAGGTTCCGGACTTTTCCCGCCCTTCCGCAATGCCTCCGCACGGACCTGCGGGCCGCCGAAACCGGAATCGGGAACATACGTCGCACGAAAGCCTGCCCACCGGTGATCGCTGCAAATGCGCCGGCAATCGATCCTCACGCAGGAAGCCCCGCAGGATTCCTTCTCCGAATGGCTGTACCGGAATCCGACGACCCGGGCCGAAACCCTCGTTCCGGACGCAGCGAAACGGAGCGCGGAAATCCGACCGCCCGGAAAGCGAGCCTTCCTAAAACGACCTTCCCCCGCCGCAACGGCAGGGGAAGCGATGAATTGCGATCGGGCTGCGATCAGAAGCGGTAGCCCAATTGCAGCTGGAACGTCTTGTTGCGAACCGTGACGTCCGGACACATCGGAGAGATTGAGGAATCCCGCATCGTAGCCGAAACGGAACGAATAACGACGGTACTCCACCCCGATGCCGGCGCGGACTCCCATATCGAAACGGTCGAATCCCCCGTCGCCGAACGTATCGGCCTTTGCCGATCCGGACTTCACCTTGCCGGCGAAGCCGACGCGCATACTCAGACCCAGATAAGGAATCAACGAGACGTCTTCCGTCAAACCGAAACGCCAGTTGACCAGTGCCGGCGCCTCGAAATAGTAGGCGTTGAGCTTCACCGCACCGTCGCTGATCGAGGTGCCGTAGCCGGCGATACCCAGCCCCGTTTCGAAATAGAGCGGCAGGGTGTGCATCAAGCTCTTTTTCATAGGAGAAAGCCACCAGCGGGCGGACTACGGAGTTGGGCGTAGCGCTCACGCCGCCCGTTTTGAAGGTCATGTTGGCGATGTTCATGCCGACACGCACGCCGAAGATGTGATTGGGATGTGCCGCTGCGCCGCACACGACGGCCGACAGCACCGCGAGGAGAAAGAGTTTTTTCATAAAATTGAATAGATAGTAAGGTGTTCGGGATAAGTTCGCATCGTCAAATATACGAATTTTCCGGAATCCCGCATTTATTCCGGAAGATTTACAGCCGTTTTGGAATCGATTTTGTAATTTGCAGGCCAAACAGAACGTTTTCGATAAGCCGAGAGCAGAGCCGAACTTGTTCGGGCTTTGCCGAGGCGAGAAAACGAAGAAAGAAACTCAACGTTTTCGATAAGCCGAGAGCAGAGCCGAACGCAGTTCGGACTCTACTGAGGCGAGAAAACGAAGAATGAAATTCAACGTTTTCGTCAAGCCGAGCGCAGTGCTGAACGCAGTTCGGACTCTACCGAGGCGAGAAAAACGAAGAATGAAATTCAACGTTTTCGTCAAGCCGAGCGCAGAACCGAACGCAGTTCGGACTCTACCGAGGCGAGAAAACGACGGTTGAAAACAACGATATTCTATGGAACGATACATCCTCAAAGACAACGAAGCCCGCAGCCGTTACGAGTTCGACCTCGGAGGGCATACCGCCTATATCGACTATGAAAAGGACAACGGGACGATCGTCCTGACGCATACGTTCGTCCCCGAAGCATACGAGGGGCGTGGCGTAGGCGCACAACTGGTCGCCGCCGCACTGGCCGACATCCGCAGGCAGGGGTTGAAAGTCGTTCCGCAGTGCTCTTTCGTCGCCGTCTACATCAAGCGGCATCCGGAGTGGAGCGACATGGTGAGCGAAACGGCCGGCGCCGAACGCTGACCGGTGCCGCAGCGTCCCATCGCCGTCCGAAAATACAACTTCTCGGACGGATAATCGCATCGCCGGCCGCTACTTCCTCCCGATGAGCCGTTTGAAAAAGCGCCGGATGCGTACCGGCAGGTTGATCCCCTGTTTGAGCAGTACGGCGCCGCTCAGGAGTTTCCAGTCCCAGCGGCGCAATTCGGCATAACGGATCAGCACATAATCCAGATAGGGCGTCTCCCAGTCGAGGTGGCGGAGCATCTCCACGCAGTCGCGCCGGCTCAGGTTGCGGCGGAAGGCCATGCGGTTGACGTCGATCAGCGCGAAATTCCACGCACCGTCCTCCCGGTAATAGAAGATGTTGCCCGGATTGTAGTCGTAGTCGAGCACACCCTTTTCGTGGAGGCGGACGGTGAAGGCCGCAAAGGCATCGAGAATCTCGAACTGCCGTGCCTGCGGTTCCCCGATCCAGCTGTTGGAGCGTCGGGTAGGGAAGCCGTTTGGAAACATAGTAGCCCGTATGGAACAGCAGCCCCCGCCGGCACTCGATGTAACCGACCGGATCGGCCACAGCGATGCCCGACTGCCGGAGCCGCAGCGAATAGTCATAGGAACGTCGGGCTTTGGTCGGCCGGAAAAACGTATAGACCCAGCGGTTCAGGCGCAGCGGTACGGCGAAACGCTTGACGACAAACTCCTCGCCCGCCACCCGCTCGCACCAAAGCGTATTGCGGTCGTCGCGCAATACCTCCCCGCAAACGCCCTGCGCAGGCAATTTCCGCATCCACGAAGCCAGACGGCCGTATTTTCCGACAAGATGATTTTCATTCGTTTTTCGTCTTTTTCCTGTAATTCGTCACAAAAATAACGATCGGAGGATGCGCTTCTTGTCCATATGGCGGGCAATAACATTCAATAAGTCGAATAAAGGAGCTCAATCCTCCTATTATGCGAGAAAAAGTTATTACTTTTGGCGAAATTCAACATTATTATGGAAGAAATCCTCCAACAAATTCCAGTGACTCCTCAACAGGATTCCGAACGGCCGAACTCCGCTTCGTTCCGGCTGCTGCATCTCACGAGTTCCTCGATGGAATTCACCGAATCCGATTATCTGCCGCACGAGTTGAATACCGGAGGGTTCTGTATCTGCCTGCGAGGGAAAAGCCGCGTCACGCTCAACCAGCACCGCTGCTACATCCAGAAGGGCGACCTGTGCGTCTTCTTCCCCCGAATGCTCATGCAACTCGACGACCACAGCGACGATTTCGAGGCCTACTGCATCGTCTCCGAGATCGACGTCACACGCGAAGTGCAGGTCCCTTCAGCGACCTCGCTGTTCCTCTATATCAAAGACCATCCCTGTATCTCGCTCGACGATACGACTTTCCGGCGGATGCTCAAATACTGCCGCATGTTCAGTGAATTCGAACGGAACGGCCACCCCTACCGCGACCAGATCACCCTCCACATGTCGATGATGCTCTATTACGAAATCTTCCACATCTATCAACACGGCAAACCGCTGGCCATGAGCGCCCAAACGCGGCAGGAGAGCATGTTCCGCGAGTTTCTCTTTCTGGTCTCGCAGCACTACGTCCGCGAGCGCGAAATCGGGTACTACGCCGACCAGATCTGCGTGACGCCCAAATACCTCTCGTCGGTAGTACGGACCGTATCGGGCAACAGCGCGGCGTGGTGGATCAACCACACGGTCATCATGCACGCGAAAAATCTGCTCAAAACCAATCACCAGCTCACCATTCAGCAGATCTCCGACAAACTCAATTTCCCCAATCCGTCGTTCTTCGGCCAGTATTTCAAACGCCGCGTGGGAATGACGCCCAAGGAGTTCCGCCGCAAAGCCTACTGACGGCGGCACCGCATCTTCCGCCGGCATTCATGCGGATACCGACGAAAAAGAGAGCCGGACGAATCGGATTCGTCCGGCTCTCCCATTCCAAGCAAGCACGCTACTTCTCCTTCACACAGCGTACCGAGTTGCCGTAGGCCGTCGCCCCCTGGCGGTAGCGCCCCCAGTCCGACGTCACGTAGACCTCGTAGCCGTAGCCGTTGGAAGCGTCGGCCGACGCCGTCAGTAGACGCCGATATGGCCGCAGTTCGTCAGCGGCGTGTTGATCGTCAGAATCCCGACGAAGGGGAAGAAATCGCCCGTTCCGCCGATCCACGCGCGGCCGTTGCCCTCGAACGGACCCCACTGAGCATCGACGTTCACCCCCGTCGACATGTCGCCGGCAGCCGTCGCAAAAGCCCCGTCGGGCGGCACCATGTACCCCAGCGGACAGGGATCGAAAATAGTCTTGTAACCCGACGACATCTTATTTCCGCCCCACAGGTCGGCCTCCTTCAACGCATCGTTGGTCGGCGTCACGTACCACGACGAACCCGAATACTGGTAATAGGTTTTCAGGAACTGCGTCGGATGCCGTACGGCATTCTCGATATTGCCCGGAGCTTCCGTCAACAACTGCTGTCGGACGCCCGTATAGGCCCACTCGGCCGTGCCGTCGCCCACCTGGTGATTCTCGACATTGGCTTCCGTCACGTTCCCTGTCGTATAGGGCGCCGACGAAGGCAGGAACGGATCCTTGCGTCCCCACTGATAGAAGAGACCGCGGTTGGCCACGTCGCCCGGCGTATTGTTCAGCGCGCCGAGGTTGCGATCCATCCACTCGTAGCCGTTGGCGGCCGTCAGCGTCACCTCGCGGTCCGTCACCCAGATATGCCAGCTCCAAACGATCTCGCCCGAAAAATCGCGCAGCGCGATCACCGCATTGCCCTGCTCACGGCCCGTCGTGAACCAGATACGGCCGTTGCGGTAAACCGGTTCGCCGTCGATCACGTCGCGGCTGCGCGTCTTGTCGGCATCGAAAACCGCCTCCCACAGCAGCTCGGCCGCCACCCCTTCGTCGAGCAGCAGGCCGTGCTTGTCGATGTATTCCGAATTGCCGTCGCCCAAGCCGTTGCCCTTGATCGAGGCGTCGAAGACGTACGACGCACCCGTCGACGCCATGTAGCAGTTGGCCGTACCGAGTGCCGACAGGTTCGTGGCGCCGGTTCCGTACTGCATCACGCGGATTTCGCACGTCAGCGACGGGTCGTCGATGCTGGAAACCGTCACCACGGCCGTCTGCGCTTTCGTCGACAACGACTCTCCGGCCGTTATCGTCAGCAGGTTCCCCTCCTTCCGGTTCGACAACCAACCTGCGGCGTCGGTCGTAACCTTCCACTCGCCGCAGTTGGTGTCGATCACCACGGTTCGCTGCCCGCCGTCGGCCGACAGGGCGAAGATCCGCGTCGAGGCCGTCAGGTAGAGCTCGGGCTCGGCGGCGCGGTATTCATCGTCCGTGTCGCAACCCGCCAGCAACATGCCGGCCGCAAACGATGCGGCATATATCCACGTTTTCGCCAGTCCGACCGGCCTGCGCCGCGCTTGTACGGGCTGCGCCGCGGCGGGAAACGGACGAACGATATTCGACCTTTTCGTCAAGCCGAGTGCCGAGCCGAGCTCGCTCGAACGCTGCCGTGACGAGAAAAGGAGCTTGATAATGAACTTTTTCATCTTGCTTTCCATTAACTGTTTCACTTATTTCCACGCCGTCGGCATCGCATCGTAATCGCTCAGGCCCGTGCAGCCCGCGAAACAATCGGTGGCGTTGGTGTTCGTAACGGCCGTGAAGCCGAGTGCCGCGGTACGTTCGTAAAGGTGTATCTTCCGGCCGTCGATCTGCGTGAAGGGCGACTCGCCCGTCAGCGCCGAACAATTCTTGAAGGCGGTCTTCGCGGTCTTGATCTTCTTGTTGTTGTCGAACAGTCCGGCCGGAATCGACGTAAGCCCCGTACAACCCGAGAAAACCGACGTGATCGTCGCCAGCTCGGCGTTCTTCGCAAAGAGTCCCGCGGGCAGCGATTTCAGTCCCGTACAGTCGATGAAGGCCGACGACACGGAAGTCATGGCCGCACACTCCGCGAAGAGCCCTTCGGGCAGCGATTCGAGTCCCGTACAGCCGTTGAAGGTGTTCGAGAAGGTCTTGATCTTGGTCTGTCCGGCGAACAGGTCGTCAGGCAGCGACGTCAATCCCGTACAATCGGTGAAGGTGTTGGCGAATCCGGTCGCCGCGACGGTCGCGAACAACCCCTGAAGGCAGCGACTGCAACGACGTACACCCTTCGAACGTACTCGTGAAGGTGAAGCTTCCCGTAGCCGAGAAGGTGGCGAACAGGTCGTCGGGCAGCGTCCGCAGCGAGGAGCAGCCCTCGAAGAGGTTGTTGCCGTTCTTGATGCTCGTCGTGTGGCCGAACAGTCCGCTCGGGATCGAGGCGATCGACGCGCACTCGGCGAAAATCGACGCGACGTTGGAGACGTCGGGACAGGAAGCCAGCAGATCGGAGGGAATGGATGTCAGTTTCGTGCACCCCTTGAAAGCCTGCGAGAAATCGGTACACTTGGTCATCGTCGAGAAGAGTCCGCGCGGAATCGAGCCGATCGGGCAGTCCTGGAAAACGGCCGAACAGCTGGTCACGCCGACTTGCCGCGCGAAGAGACCGGCCGGAATCGTCTCGATCCCGCACCGCTGAACGCCCCTTGAAGGTCGTCACCAGCGTATTGTTGAAGAAGATCAGTTCGGGTATCGATTTGAGCGCCGTGCACATGCGGAATACCTGCGAGAAACTCGTCACCGCCGGGCACCCGCCGAACAGGTCGGCCGGAACGATCTCCAACGCCTTGCAACCGTCGAACAGCGAGGTCATGACCGTCACGTTCGGGCAATTCTGGAACAGCGTGGCCGGAACCGACCGGATGGCCGTATGGCCGAATACCGAGAGGAACGTCTGCGCCTTGGTGTTCGTCTCGAACAACCCTGCCGGAATCTCGGTCAGCAGCCCTTCCGCCTCCTTGTTCACCTGCGAACCCACATAATAGAAGGTCTGGCTGAACGAAGTCGCTTCGGTATTGTAGTAGAAGAGTTTTTCGGGAATCTCCGGTATGCTGTGGCAGAAATGGAACGTCGAGGTGAAGTCGGTCGCCCGGGTAGCGTTGTCGAACAGCCCCGCAGGAATGGCGCCGAGCGTCTGGCAATCGTAGAACGCTTCGTTGAAAGTCGTCACCCCGTCGAACGAATGGGCCGTATCGGAGGGAATGCTTTTCAGGTTCATGCAACCGTTGAAGGCATCTTCCATCGACGTGAGCCCCGTCTGTCCCCATTGGAGCACCTCTACCACATAGCTCTTCTCACCGGCCGATTTCAATGCCGTCACCTTGCCGCTCACCTCCACGTCGTAACTGCCGGCCGTAGCGTAGACGTGCGTCGGATTCGCCGTCGTGACGGTCTCGACCGTACCGTCGCCCCAGTTGATCTCGGCATCGACCTCGCCGGCGATCATCGCCGTGGCCGTCGCATTGTCGGAAGGAATCTCGAACTTCCAGCGCAGATATTTGTCGTTGACGCCCATCTGGGTGATCGCCACTTCCAGCGACGCCGTATTCTCGCCGACGCCGGTCGTCAGGCTGATGTCCTCCGTCCGCCCCTGTTCGCCGTCGTAGGGGGTCGACCGTGACGGTCAAGACGTCGTTCTCGCGCGTGACGGCGAACCACTTCGCATCGGCCGCATGGTTCCACTCGAAGTTCGAAGATACGGCGATCGTCTTCGTGCCGCCCCGATAGTCGAACGACAGAGCCTCCGGCAGCGCCCTGACGAAGGCCCTGCCGTCCTGCTCGACGACGACCGTCTCGCTGATGCTCCGATCGCCGTAGCCCGCCGTCAATTTCACTTCGACCTGCCGCGATTCCGACGAAGTATTCTCGTCGGCCGTAAAGACCAGCTTGTCCTGCCGGCGCTCGACCAACATCCAGTCGCACGACTGGGTGAACTCCCAATCCTCATAGTTGCAGGCGATTTCGGTCGAAGCGCTCAGCAGCGATCCGCAGGCCGGAATCAGCACCCGATTGGGCGTCGCCACGATTTCGGGCGTTCCGGCCGCGTTCTGCACGACCTCCACCGTCCACGTCCGCGCGCCGGACCCTTCGCCCGCCGTCACGACCACCTCGGCGGCGGGTTCCGACGCCTCCTCGTTCCGCTGGACGCGGAGCGTCAGCGTACCGTCGTATTCGTTCTGCTCCACTGCGAGCCACGCCTCGTTGTCGTTGGTGTAGCTCCATGTCTCGGCATTGGTCTCGACGGAGAATACGACCTCGCCGCCGGGCGTCTTGAAGCGCAACGTTCCCCTCCCCTCCTGTGCCGAATAGAGCGGGTTGTCCGACGTCACGCTGAGCGTCGTAGCCTCCGGTGCGACGGGATCGGCGTCGAGCACGATCGTATCGCCCTCGCATCCCGCCAGCAGCAGAACGCCGCCCGCCAAACCACTTATAACATGATATAATCGTTTCATCTGCTCTCTGTTTTAGCGTTTCTGCATCAATTGAACTGCTCGATCCGGTTGATCCGGCCGGTCGTGTGGGCGCGCAGCCGCACGACGTCGCCCCGCTGCACGGAACTGAACGCCACCGGAAGCGATGCCGGCGACGCGGATGCCGCCTCGCGCGCGAGCACGATCCCTTCACCGCTCGGATAGTAGATATCGCCGAACATGCCGACCTGCGACGTATCGGATATTTTCCGCGAAATAAGACCCAGCGTCTGATACTCTTCGGGCAGCCCGTGGAGCGTGATCGTGCGGAAATCGTCGGACACGACGCCCGTCACGGCGCCCGAACCGGTGGTGAAGGTGGAGTTCTTCACGTTGATGGCCACCAGATAGACCATCATGTCCTTCTCCTCGAACGTGGCCAGCAACTGCCCGAGCGGAATCGACACGTAACACTCCTCGCGGTTGTAGGGCAGATTCAGCGCCAGCGCCTCCATCCGCATCGGTTCGCCCTGACCGTCGAACGTCAGCGCCGAGAGGTTGAAATACTGGTTGTAGAGATCCTCTTCGATCACGCACGATCCCCGGGTGCCGGCTCCTGATCGACGCCGCGCAGCATCCAGTGGTCGGCCGTGATCGAAAAGGCGCCCGGAATGCGGAAATAGGGATTCTCGCCGCGCATCTGCTGCGAGAGCGAAAGGTCTGTTTCGCGCCGTTGACCTCCGTACCCGCCTCGACGGTGAGCGTCGCCGTCAGCGTTTTGTCTCCGGTATTGGGTTCGGCGACGGTCAAAGTCGCCAGTCCTCTCTCCGGGTCGGTCGAGAGCACGCACCACGTCTGATCGACGGAAGCCGTCCACGCAGCGTTGGACGCGACCGAAAGCAGGATTTCGCCCCCTTCCGAATCGAAGACATAGCTTTCTGGCCCCTTCACGTCGAGCGTCACGGGCTCGGCGGGTTCCTGCGCGACGTCGATCGTCGCGGTATAGTCTCCGGTGGTAACGACCACTTCGGCATACCGTACCTCGGGCGACGGATTCGCCTCGGCATGAAGCCGCATCGACGTCGCGTCGTATTCGACTTCGAGCCAGCCGGCTTCGGGCTGCGCCGCACTCCAAGCGCCGGCCGCATCGACGTTGATCGAGACCGCTCCGCCTCCCGCACCGAATACCGCCGTCCGTTTCGAGAAGGCCAGCTTCACCTGCCCGCCGTCATCGTCGTCCGAGCAACCGGAACCGACGAACGCTACCGCCGTCAGTAGGCACCATGTAAACCATTTTCTCATAAAGGATGAAATTTAAGTAAATAAAAAGTCTGAGGATAGCCTTCCGAAGCGAAACCGCCGCCCGGGTATCGTCCTCTCCCTGCGCGACGAGGCGCATCGCCGTTTGTCCCGCGACAAACGAATGTTTTCGATAAACCGAGCGCAGAGCCGCGCTTGCACGAATATGCCCCGATGAGAAACCGACCGCGGAAACCGAACACTGCATTTCGTCCAACTAACCAATGGCGAAATTAAGTAAAAATCGCTGCCGTTATTCTTTCTGTCCGTATTTTTTTTATCGGAACTCCAATAGTACCAGCCTGATAGAACGGCCCCGCACGAAAGAATCGAAACCGGAAACACCTTTTTCGGAAAAACATTTCGGCCGATGCGGGATATTTCCCGAAATTTTGTTACTTTTTGTGCGCAACAAAACCCCAATCATTATGTCTTTTTATCGATGAGAGGGTACAGCCGACCGGACTCACGTTCGATGACGTCCTGCTCGTACCCGCCTATTCTGAGGTGTTGCCGCGCGAAGTAAACGTCACGGATGCGAAAGGCCGTCTGCGCGTTGCGGCGGGGGTCGGCATCACACCCGACGTGATGGATCGCGTGAAGGCGCTCGTCGATGAGGATGTCGATGCCGTCGTGCTCGATACGGCCCATGGCCATTCGGTCAATGTGAAGAATACGCTGCACAAGATCAAGGCGGTTTATCCGGATCTGGAGGTGGTCGTAGGCAATATCGCCACGGCCGAAGCCGCCGAGTTCCTGATTTCCAACGGTGCCGACGGCGTGAAGGTGGGTATCGGCCCCGGTTCGATCTGTACGACCCGCGTCATTGCGGGCGTGGGCGTGCCGCAGTTGTCGGCTATTTACGGCGCTGCGTCCGTAGCCCGCAAGTACGGCATTCCGGTCATTGCCGACGGCGGTTTGCGTTATTCGGGCGATATCGTCAAGGCGCTTGCCGCAGGCGGCGACTGCGTGATGATCGGTTCGATGTTCGCCGGTACGGAGGAGGCTCCGGGCGAAACGATCATTTACAACGGCCGCAAGTTCAAGAGCTATCGCGGCATGGGGTCGTTGGACGCTATGAAAGCCGGTTCGGCCGACCGCTACTTCCAGAAGGGCGATGTGAATATCAATAAACTGGTCCCGGAAGGTATCGTGGCCCGTGTGCCCTTCAAGGGAATGCTTTCGGAAACGGTTTTCCAGTTGGTCGGCGGTATTCGCGCCGGTATGGGTTACTGCGGTGCGCGGGACATCGAGGCGCTCAAGCAGGCTCAATTCATCCGCATCACCTCGTCAGGTATGCAGGAGAGCCATCCCCACGATGTTGCCATCACGAGCGAGGCGCCGAATTACAGCAGCGAGCGCTAAACTCCTGACCCGCTATGTCGAATTTCCGAAGAAATCGGTTGCGAACGACCCGATACGATTGGGCGGCGGTGTTCGTTGTTCTGACGCTTTTGGCGATCTGGTGGTTTACGGGCTGTCGGTACGCATGGATGCGCCATCTGGTGTTGGCATCGGCGCTTTTCTATTTTTTCGTCGTCCGTATCGCCGTGAATCTGTACCGTATGAAAAAGGATAATTCGGAAAATGCGAGTGAAGAAAATAAAACCAAATTAGGATAGATGCAGGAAAAAATAGTCATTCTGGATTTCGGATCGCAGTACACGCAGTTGATCGCACGCCGCGTGCGTGAACTCAACGTCTATTGCGAGATCCACCCTTTCAACAAGATCCCTGAACTGGATGCTTCGGTGCGGGGCGTCATTCTTTCGGGAAGTCCCTTTTCCGTACGGGACGAGAAAGCCCCGAAGCCCGATCTGACGGCGATCAAAGGTCGTCTGCCGTTGCTGGGCGTCTGCTACGGCGCACAATACCTGGCTCATTTCTACGGCGGCGAAGTGCAGTCGGCTCCCAGCCGGGAGTACGGACGTGCGATGCTTACGGTCGTCGAGCCGTCCGATCCGCTGATGCAGGGAGTTCCGTCGCCTACGCAGGTGTGGATGTCGCACGGAGATACGATTACCTCGGTTCCCGACACCTACCGGGTGATCGCCAGCACGGAGGACGTGCGCTATGCCGCCTTCCGTATTGAGGGAGAGCGGAGTTGGGGTATTCAGTTCCATCCGGAGGTGTATCATTCGACGGACGGCATTACGCTGCTTCGGAATTTCGTGGTCGGCATTTGCGGCTGCAAACAGGACTGGACGCCGGAGAGTTTCGTCGAAACGACCGTCCGGGAATTGCGTGAGAAGTTGGGCGACGACCGTGTAGTGCTCGGTCTTTCCGGCGGTGTCGATTCGTCGGTGGCTGCCGTGCTGCTGCACCGGGCGATCGGCAAAAACCTTTATTGTATCTTCGTGGATTCGGGGCTTCTGCGCAAGAACGAGTTCGACAGCGTGCTCGAATCGTACAAGGGGATGGGTTTGAATGTCAAGGGTGTCAAGGCCCACGACCGGTTTTTGGGCGACCTGGCCGGAGTGACCGATCCCGAGAAGAAGCGCAAGATCATCGGCCGCGATTTCGTGGAGGTGTTCAATGCCGAGGCCAAGCAGATCGAGAACGTAAAGTGGCTGGCGCAGGGTACGATCTATCCCGACGTGGTGGAGTCCGCTTCGGCATCGGTCAAGGGACCTGCCGCGATGATCAAGTCGCACCACAACGTCGGCGGCCTGCCCGAAGAGATGCACCTGAAAATCGTCGAGCCGCTGCGCCTGCTCTTTAAGGACGAGGTGCGCCGCGTGGGTAAGTCCCTCGGCATCGATCCGCAGCTGTTGGGGCGGCATCCGTTCCCCGGTCCGGGCCTTGCGATCCGTATTCTGGGCGATATTACCCCGGAGAAGGTGGAAATTCTGCAAAATGTGGATAAAATCTATATCGATGCCCTGCGCGAGTGGGGACTTTACGACCAGGTATGGCAGGCGGGAGCGATTCTGCTGCCCGTGAAGAGCGTCGGCGTAATGGGCGATGAGCGCACGTACGAGAGCTGCGTGGCGCTGCGTGCCGTAGCTTCGACCGATGGCATGACGGCCGACTGGGTGCACCTGCCGTACGATTTTCTGGCTGCGGTGTCCAACGACATCATCAACAAGGTGCGCGGGGTCAATCGCGTAGTGTAGCGCGACGCCCTTGCGGAACTGCGCACGCTGCGTACCGCCGCTCTGCACCCGCTGCGAGGCGATGCCGTTGCAGACGATCGCCGCCACGATCAGCGCCACGCCGAGGAACAGAATGACGGGGTCGCCCTTCGGCGCTCCCATGTAATTGATGACCACGCCCAGCACCAGTGCCAGTCCGACACCCAGCGGAAAGGCGACCGACAGCCCCGCCATGGCCACCGACGCCGAGAGCAGGATGTTCGAGGCGTTGAAGATGACGCCGCCCAGCACGACGCTCCCCACGCCGCGCGCATCGGCCTGCGCCAGATCGGGCAGGAACGAACGCCCCTCGGAGCCGATGCTGCCCATGGTGAACCCCACGACGAGCGTAAAGAGCACCATGCCGATGACGTAGTCCCAATAGAAAAGTTCGTAGCGCCAGCTCTTCGAAGCCAGCTTCTGGGTGTTGCCCCACGATCCCCAGCACAACATCGTGATGAAGCAGAAAAGCACTGCGAGCTTGGCCATCTCGTGTACGGTATCGTGCACGGCGTCCAGGTTCTGCTCCTTGGCCAGACGCGCCAGACGCATCTTGTCCTCGCAGGCGCCGCACTCGGCATTCATACGTTTGAACAGGTTGGTCTTGGTGTCCCAAACGATGTCGCCGATCAGTTCGGCAAACTTCGAAGCGTGCTCGGCCTCCTCCCAGGCATAGCGCTTGAAAGCCTCGGCGATTTCGGGGTAGCCCTCACGATCCGCCTGACGAGCCATCGCCAGGTATTGTCCCACCTCGGAACATTCGCCCATGAAGTGGTTGTTCAGACCTTCCCATAACTCCTGGCTGGCGCCTTTGCCGTCGCCGAGCTTATGCTCCGTCACGAAATCCAAACCACCGGCCTTCTCCTCGACCTCAACGAACTTCTCCTTGCCTACTTTGCACATCGGGCACTGATCGGGTGCCTCGGGACCCTCGTGGATATAACCACAGACGGTACAACGCCATTTCTTAGCCATAATTCTTCTCTTTATTTTGTTAGATTGTGTGTGTTATTTCGTTTGCGAAGCAAAGATAGGAATTATCGGGGTCACGTTCCGCAAAAATCCGATCACTTTTACTGATAGGGCGATAAAACAAACCTATACGCCCATCACTGCGGCTGCCGGTCGAGCAGCCATTCGATATACCCCACCTCGAAGGCATCTTTAGCCAGCACCCGCTTATCTCGGTCCAGCAGATACATCGAAGGAATGGCTTTCAGATCGTAAAGCTCCTCTTTGCTGATTCGGGCTCCTGCGTCGTAGGCATTGATCCACAACGACGGTACCTGCGGAGCATGAGCGCGCCACGCCGTGAGATCTTCGTCGGGATAGAGCGCCAGTACCTCGAGCCGTCCCGCACGGATCATCTCCGACAACAACGGAGAGGCGACGATTTCCGCCCGGATCCGTTCGCACATGCCGCAGTCGGGGTTATTGAAAAACACGAGCGTATAGTCGGCCCGGATCCCGTAAAGCGTCCCCGTACGGCCCGAAGCGAGCGTATAGCGGAAGTCGTTGGCAGGCAGCCCCACCCTGTTTTGCAGCGCCATACGCAGGTCGTGCTCCGGAGCGATCTTCTCCCACTCGTCGAGCCATGGACTCGCCACGAGTGCCTCCAACACGGGAATATAGAGTTCGTCGCTGTGCAGCGGAGAGTTGGGGTCGTGCAGCACCCGTTCGGCCAGCATAGCGAAATACTCCAGCATGGTTTTCGATCCGGAAGCCTTGCGCATCAGCTCCGCGACAGGCGATGGGTCGCTTTCCATAACGAAATTCCGGATATACGTATCGAACGCACGCAACATATGTATCGTGTCGGTCGAAACGATAAAAACAGTATCCGCAAAATCCAGATCGTCCCAAAAATGCTCGCGCAGATAGGCATACCGCTGGGCGTCGTCCATCGCTCCGGGCGGAGCCACAACCCGGAAAAGACGCGGCGGGACCTTTTCCGGAGCCGTCGCCGGTGCGGATTTGCGGCCGGAACAAGACAACAGCACCGGAAGCGCCAGCAAACAGAAAAAATATCGCAACATAACGCACAACTTCAATCATACGGAAACCCGAGACAGTGCCAAATCTATGAAGCTATATCGGGAAATACCTTAATCATAGACGGCAAACGGAAAGGCCCGATAACAAACACGCGCTTCGACCTGCCGGGATAACATTTCATACAGCACAAATATAACCATTTTTCACGAAGCGATACGGCGGTCCACAACAAAAATCGGAAACATCCGACCGATTTGCACGGTACTTGCAATTTTACAAATCGTCACGAAAAAACGAGCTTCAAACAGACGGATAAAACGACATTTTCAAGGTATAAGCGCAACGCCGGATTTCTCCCGGACGCTGCCGAACCGGGAAAATGAAGAATAAAGTTCAAACAATTTTTAAATTCAATTATTATGGATGTGAAAAAAGCTACAACCAGCACAGGGTTCAAATTGAGTGTGATGACACTTGCAATTATGAACATCACTGCCGTAGTAAGTCTGCGAGGTCTTCCCGCAGAAGCGGTTTATGGCTTATCGTCGGCATTCTACTACCTGTTCGCCGCAGTCGTCTTCCTGATCCCGACGGCCATGGTGGCTGCGGAGCTGGCGGCCATGTTCTCCGACAAACAGGGCGGTGTATTCCGCTGGGTCGGCGAAGCGTACGGCGCACGCACGGGATTTCTCGCCATCTGGCTTCAGTGGATCGAATCGACGATCTGGTACCCGACGGTACTGACCTTCGGCGCCGTATCGATCGCCTTTATCGGCATGAACGAAACGTACGACATGTCACTTGCGTCGAACAAGGTCTTCACGCTAATAGTCGTATTGGCTATTTACTGGGTCGCAACACTCGTTTCTCTGAAAGGCATGGACTGGGTCGGCAAAATCAGCAAATGGGGAGGTATGATCGGTACGATCATACCGGCAGGTCTGCTCATTCTTCTGGGCATCATTTACATTTCGACCGGCGGCCATAACTACATGGATATGTCGCAGGGCTTCTTCCCCGACCTGACGAATTTCGACAACCTGGTATTGGCCAGCAGCATCTTCCTCTTCTATGCCGGTATGGAGATGATGGGTATTCACGTGATGGACGTGAAGAATCCTTCGCGCAACTATCCGAAAGCCATCGTCATCGGCTCGCTGGTGACCGTGCTGATCTTCGTGCTGGGCACGTTCTCGCTGGGCTTCATCATTCCGGCCAAAGACATCAACCTGACCCAGTCGCTGTTGATCGGCTTCGACAACTACTTCCATTATCTGCGCATCTCGTGGGCTTCGCCGATTATCGCCGTCGCCCTGATGTTCGGCGTACTGGCAGGCGTACTGACCTGGGTATCGGGTCCGTCGAAAGGTATTTTCGCCGTGGGCAGAGCCGGTTACCTGCCTCCGTTCTTTCAGAAGGCCAACAAGAACGGCGTACAGCGCAACATCCTGCTCATTCAGGGCGGCGTCGTAACGCTGCTGGCGCTGCTGTTCGTGGTGATGCCTTCGGTGCAGTCGTTCTATCAGATCCTCTCGCAGCTCACCGTGCTACTCTACCTGATCATGTACATGCTGATGTTCTCGGCGGCGATCGTGCTGCGCTACAAGATGAAAGGCACCGCGCGTCCGTTCCGCCTGGGCAAAAAGGGTAACGGTCTGATGTGGACGATCGGTACGGTCGGCTTCTGCGGCGCACTGCTCGCCTTCATCCTCAGCTTCGTTCCGCCCAGCCAGATCTCGGTCGGCAGCAACACCGTATGGTTCTCCGTACTCATTATCGGCTGCGTGGTAGTGGTAGGCGCTCCGTTCGTCATCTACGCCATGCGCAAGCCCTCGTGGAAAGACCCGCAGGCGGCTGCGGAATTCGCACCCTTCCATTGGGAAGTAAAAGCAGCCCCGGAAACACAGAACATTCCGCAAAACAACCCGCAAAATACGGGTAATACGGCTCCTGAAAACAAACAATAAAAGCAATCGTCATGGGACAAAAACTCACGAAACAAGACGTTCGGGACGCCGTACAGCACGCCTTCGAACAGACCAAAGCGGTCACAGGAGGTAAAAACGCCGACTATATACCCTATCTGGCCAACGTACCGTCCGACCTGTTCGGCATCGCCGTCTGTCTGCCCGACGGAGAGATTATCGCCGCAGGCGACACGGAATACAAGTTCGGCATCGAATCGGTATCGAAAGTGCCGACGGCCATTCTAACGATGAACCAATACAGCCCCGAAGAGGTGCTGACGAAGATCGGTGCCGACGCTACGGGACTGCCTTTCAACTCGATCATGGCGATCCTGCTCGAAAAGGATCACCCTTCGACACCGCTGGTAAACGCCGGTGCGATCGCCGCCTGCTCGATGATAAAACCCATCGGGAAGCCGGACGCGAAATGGGAGGCGATCCAGTGGATTCATCGAAGGACTCTGCGGCAGCAAGGTGGAGGTACTCGACGAACTTTACAAATCGGAAACCGCGACCAACTTCAACAACAAGTCGATCGCGTGGCTGCTGAAAAACTATTCGCGCATCTACGACGATCCCGATATGGCGCTCGACCTCTACACCCGCCAGTGTTCGATCGGCGTAACGGCCCGCCAACTGGCGGTCGCGGCTGCGACCATCGCATTCGACGGCGTGAACCCCGTAACCAAACAGACGGTCTTCAAGCCCGATCTACGCACATCGCTTCGCTCATGGCCACCGTCGGTTTCTACGAGCATACGGGCGACTGGCTCTTCAACACGGGCCTTCCGGCCAAGACCGGCGTGGGCGGCGGCATCATGGCCGTCGTCCCCGGCGTGATGGGCGTGGCGGCGTTCGCGCCCCCTGGACAGTGCGGGCAACTCGGTCAAGGCGTCGCCGATCGTGACGCCCGGACAGACGACCACCCCGCCGCCGAGCCAGCAGTCCTCGCCGATCGTGATGCGAAAACTCGTCTCCACCGGACGGCGGCGTTCCAGATAGTCGACGGGGTGCTGCGGCGTATAGAGCTGGCAGTTGGGGCCGAGCTTCGTGCGGGCGCCGATCCTGACGCCGCCGCAATCGAGGAACGTGCAGCCCATGTTGACGAAGACCTCTTCGCCCAGTTCGATCCGCCAGCCGAGGTCGCAGTAGAACGGCTGCACGATCTTCGCCGAGGCGGGGATGCCCGGGATCAGCGCTCCGAGCGCAGCGGCATACGCGGCCGCATCGTCCGCCGGCGTGCGGTTGAAACGCTCCACCCGCCGCCGGCCCTCGCGGAAATGTTCCGCGAGTTCGGCATCCGAAAAGTCGTACAGCCCGCCGGCCAGCATTTTTTTCCAGTTCGGTCACGATTCGGATCTGTTTTTTCGGATCAGGTAAACGAACAGGGCGAAGCTCCGCCCAGCACCGCGACGCCCGCCGCCATGAGCGGATAGTTGTGCGCCGCCCCCGCCCGGACGATCCAGTAGAGCAGACCGGCCGGCAGCAACACGCAGAAGGCGATCGTGAAGAGGAGGAACAGTCCCGTAAAGAGCCTGAACGTCCGTCTGTTCCGCCGCACCAGCGGTTCCAGTTCGGCGATCCGCGCACGGTAACGCTCGGGCTCCTTTTTCGGCGAGCCGGCGGAAGATCGCCAACGCCTGCGGCAGGTAATCGAGCATGTCGGGGCGGTTGTGAAGCGACGCCAGCCGGCCGAGTTCATAATACGTCTCGCCCAGTTCGGCCTGCTGCCCGTCGGTCGGTTCCGGTACGGATTTCAATGCCGAGAGCCGTTTGAGCAGCTGCGTGACATAGGCGTCTTCATCGCCCCGCTCCTCGGGCTTCGTCTCCAAAAGTCGCTTTTCAGACGGCGGTAGAAATCGTCGAAATAGTAACTGTCGTACTTCGGGCCGTTCTTGCGGACGACCTTGCGGATGTCGTCGGGCAGATTGTCGGGAAAAGCCGTGAATCCGGCCAGCATGATCGGGACGATATTTTTGTTCTTTTCGAGCGCATAGGCCAGTTCGCACCGCACCCAGTCCGCCGACGCTACGGCCGAAGGATCGACGCAGCGGTCGAGCGCCCCTCGCTCAGGATGAGGATGAAGTCGCGGCACTCGTCGATGCGGCGCAGCAGCTCCGTGTCGAAATCGCCGTTGCGGAGCGTGTCGATGTCGAAACTGACGCGGTAACCGTCCTTCGTCAGCAGGTCGTAGAGGTGCTTCGCCGTCTCGAAACCGCCGCGGCGCCGGTAACTGATGAAGATGTCGTAGGCCATACCCCGTTCCCTCCGTCCGGTTACTCGATCTCCCAGTCGAAGCCGTCCTTGCGGTCCTTGACGCGGATACCTATGGCCGTCAGTTCGTCGCGGATACGGTCCGACGTCGCCCAGTCCTTCGCGGCCTTGGCCTCCATGCGCATACGGAGCAGCATCTCCACCAGCGGCGTCACCCGGTCGCGGCCGCCGCCCGCCGACGCGGCCTTCTCGTCGCGCAGACCCAGAATATCGAAGACGTACCGTTTGACGGTGGCCGTGAGCGCCGCCAGGTCGGCCGCCGTGATGCGCTGCCGCCCCTCGGCGATCTGGTTGATGATCCGCACCCAGTCGAAGAGCGCCGAGATGACCATCGGCGAGTTCAGGTCGTCGTCCATCGCCTCGCGGCAGCGGCACTCCAACTCGGCGGGATCGACCGTCGAATCCTCCGACGGGCGGAGCTTCGAGAGCGTCTCGACGCCCTTCATCAGGCGGTCGAGCCCCTTCTCGGCGGCCTGCAACGCATCGTTCGAGAAGTCGAGCGTCGAGCGGTAGTGCGCCTGCAACACGAAGAAACGGATCGTCATGGGCGAATAGGCCTGCGCCAGCAGCTTGTGGCTGCCGGTGAAGAGCTCTTCGAGGGTGATGAAGTTGCCCAGCGACTTGCCCATCTTCTGTCCGTTGATCGTAATCATGTTGTTGTGCACCCAGTACTTCGCCGAATCGTGTCCCAGCGCGGCGGTCGACTGCGCGATCTCGCACTCGTGGTGCGGGAACATCAGGTCCATGCCGCCGCCGTGGATGTCGAACCGTTCGCCCAGATACTTGGTGCTCATGGCCGAGCACTCCATGTGCCAGCCGGGGAACCCGTCGCTCCACGGCGAAGGCCAGCGCATGATGTGTTCGGGCGACGCCTTTTTCCACAGCGCGAAGTCGCAGCAGTTGCGTTTGTCGCACTGCCCGTCCAGCGCGCGCGTGTTGGCCACGATGTCTTCCAGATTGCGCCCCGAAAGGACGCCGTAGCGGTGGTCGCGGTCGTACTTCTCCACATCGAAATAGACCGATCCGTTCGACTCGTAGGCGTAACCCGCATCGAGAATCTTCTGCACGAAGGCCTCCTGCTCGATGATATGCCCCGAAGCCCGCGGCTCGATCGAGGGGCTGAGCACGCCCAGCGCATCCATCGCCCGATGGTAACGCTCCGTGTAGTAGTGCGCCACCTCCATCGGTTCGAGCTGTTCGAGCCGCGCCTTCTTCGTGATCTTGTCCTCGCCGTCGTCGGCGTCGTGTTCCAGATGCCCCACGTCGGTGATGTTGCGCACGTAGCGCACCTTGTAGCCGAGCGCTTGCAGATAACGGAACAGCAGGTCGAAGGTCACGGCCGGACGCGCGTGCCCCAGATGAGGATCGCCGTAGACCGTCGGCCCGCAGACGTACATGCCCACACGGGGCGGAGCCAGCGGCACGAACTCCTCCTTGCGGCGGGAAAGCGTATTGTATAAAACGAGTTTCGATTCCATAATCGCTGAAATTTCCGCAAAAATAGGAAATATTCTCTACAATTCCGCGATTTGCGGAGGTCGAATCGAAATTTGCATCCGGCCCTCCGTGCCGTGCGGCAAAGCCGGTGGCGGGGACGAAACTCCTCGTTCGCCACCGCGCCGCGAAAAAGCGGACGGAAAGCGGCGAAAAGAATTTTGCGATCGGCTTGCCGGTTTGCGGAATTTATGCTAATTTTGCCACAGAGAATCCTGCGAAATGAAGAAGTCGGCATTCATACTCCTCTTTCCTGCTGGCCTCCCTTCCGGCATTGATGAGCCGGGGCGGAAGCCGGCGCGGCGGCGCTTCCGACCTTCGTCAGACGGTAAAGAATTCCTCGATCTCGGCACAGCACTCCGACTTCGTGGCCACGGAGACGTTCCAACTCTCCGTGCCGGCTCCTTCGCGCGCCCTGCGCAAGTCGAACGAACGGTCGTCGCGTACGATCCACGAAATGCCGGTGCTCTATTGCGAACGGTACTTCGCATCCGTGCGCCACGACTTGTCGCAGTCCGTCGCTTCCTTACAGCCGGACGCGCACCGTCCGCTGCCGTCCCACAGCGCCGACTATCTCAAATTCGGCATTCTGGTCATTTAGCCATCCCTTTCCACTTCGACGACACGACACGCCCGCTCCCGAAGCGATCGTTCGTGTGTGCATCTACGGCTACCTGCGGGTCGGACTCCACCCGTCAGGCGGAATCTTGCGGGGCCGAACCTTCCCGACCGGAAGCGTCCCTCCCGCAGAGGAGGGGTTGCGGTCTCGGACGGAAACATGCGCCCCTGCGACAAATCCATTTTCACATCCATAAATACCGAACAGAAATGAACTTATCCTATATAATCGGAGAGACGCTGCTGATGGCGGGATTCACCTTCATCGTGGGAATCGCATTCGCCTACGCGCTCAAACTGACGACCTTCTTCTTCTCCCGCCTCAACGGGCACGACCTTCCCGTCCTGCTGCGGAAAAGCCGCATATGGGAACGCGCCTACCGCATGAACGTCGCCCACACCTACCGATACATCCGCTCGATCGCCCGCAACGACGACCCTCAGAAACGGCCTGCGGCGACGGACGCCTGCATGATCCGCACCATGCAGGAACTGGCCGAATACCATTTCGGTAATTCCGGAGAATCGAGTAAAGAAGACGGGAACATGAACGGTTTTATACGAATTCCACCATGGAAAAATTTGATCT
>VOFI01002348.1_pt1 | contig 31503 bp, 35 predicted proteins | sample 5384131 | NCBI WGS metagenome assembly VOFI01 (sample SAMN12384728, study PRJNA508395) | human gut metagenome | isolation source: healthy gut H | host: Homo sapiens
CTATCGTTGATACAATCGGCCGACAGCCGATTCCTATCCTACGCCCGCGATTATATCCGTCAACAGCACGGGTCTATCAATAACTACTTGGAAGAAGAATTGGGACTTACACCCGAAAAGAAAAGGCAATTAAACATCTGCTGCTACACTGATCTTCGAACGGTCTTTAAGAACAATTCCAAGAAGCATATAAACATAAGTCACAATATGAAACCGGGCCGATTCGAAAAAATCGGCCCGGTTTGTGTTACCTTTTCATCAACGAACAATCAGGAATCATGGTTCCGTAAAATCAGAGGAATTAAACTTGAATGTTAGCGATGAATCTCTTGTTGATAAGTACATTTTTTTGTCTTCTTGGTGAATGATTAAAAAGCCACCGAATAGATTCTTGAAAAATTTAATCCCTCCGTCACTGCGTGCCCCGTAGCTTTACGGGGTATTTCAATTTTCACTATCGAAGATATTTTAAACTCCTCCTCTGTGTTTTGCTATGCAAAATATAGGGGAGGTGGCACGTAGTGACGGAGGGGTTGAAAACAACATCTCATCAATCTATTCATACCAGATATAACCCCCTCTCCCTATATTCCTTGCTGGAACACCCCCGCAATACTACGGGACACGGCAGGGGAGAGGTTAAAAAAAGGAGAAAACCACTAAGAAGCTGTTTTAATTATTCCGAGACAGATTGAGCCTATGTTGAAGCAGATTGGAGTTCGAGATATGCAGTCAATAGCGGGCTATTGACAAAAATCAGCGATTCAAGATGCGAGACAGGGGCTCAATCTGTCTCGGAATAAATTAAAACAGCTTCTTAATATCGACCAATCGAAATTATTCTGTTTTTTCAAGCAGTATATTGTACTCAAATCGAATATATTCCGATTTTTATCGTACCTTTGCCGGCACAAACAAAACTTTAACGTACGACAAGTTTTTATTCACCCTCTCCCCTTAGCCCCATTGAGGACGAAAAAGCCTTGTGCCCATGCGATAAAGCAAAAAATTACGACATTATAAATGAAAACATTTCAAGAATTAGGTATCTGCGACGAGATACTGAAAGCGATCACCGAGTTGGGATACGAGAATCCTATGCCCGTGCAGGGCAGGTAATCCCTCATCTACTTAACGAAGAAACCGACTTAGTAGCACTGGCCCAAACCGGCACAGGAAAAACTGCCGCGTTCGGGCTGCCCGTTATCCAGCGCATCGATTTATCTCTGTGTAAACCGCAAGCGCTCATCTTATCGCCCACACGGGAACTTTGTTTGCAAATAGCCAGTGACCTGACCGATTATTCGCAATATGTCAGCGGATTGCGTATATTGCCCGTATATGGAGGTTCGAGTATCGAGAGTCAAATAAAAACACTGAAAAAAGGCGTACACATCATAGTCGCCACACCGGGACGACTCGTCGACCTGATCGAACGGCGCACGGTACAACTCGACCATGTTTCGACCGTAATCATGGACGAAGCCGACGAAATGCTCAACATGGGTTTCCTCGACAGCATCAACGCAATTCTTTCCAAAGTACCCCAAGAGCGTAAAATGCTGCTCTTTTCGGCCACCATGCCCAAAGAAATCGAGCAGATCGCGCGTACCTATATGCACGAACCGAAAGAGGTAGTCGTGGGAAGCCGAAACGAAGGAGCCGAAAACGTACGACACGTGTACTACATGGTACATGCCAAAGACAAATATCCGGCACTCAAAAGAATCGCCGACTATTACCCAAATATATACGGAATCATATTCTGCCGTACCCGTCGGGAAACACAAGAAATCGCCGACCAACTTATCGCCGACGGATACAATGCCGACTCCCTCCACGGAGAGTTGTCACAAGCCCAGAGGGATGCGGTCATGCAAAAATTCAGATTGAGAAACCTGCAATTGCTCGTCGCCACCGACGTTGCCGCCCGCGGACTCGACGTTACCGACTTGACCCACGTCATCAACTACGGATTGCCCGATGACATAGAGACTTACACGCACCGCAGCGGACGTACCGGCAGAGCCGGGAAATCGGGTGTTTCGGTCGCCATCGTGCACAGTCGTGAAAAAAGGGAAAATGCGTGCCATTGAAAAAGATTATCGGCAAAAAATTCGAGCGGGGAATGGTTCCCACCGGAGAACAAATCTGCGAGAAACAGCTCTTCAACCTCGCCGACCGTATCGAAAAAGTAAAGGTAAACGAAGAAGAGATCGCCAAATACCTGCCGAACATCTCCCGAAAACTGGGGTGGCTCACCGAACAAGACCTCATCAAGCGAATCGTATCGCTCGAATTTAACCGGCTCATAGATTATTACCGCGATACCCCCCGATTTGGATATCCCCGACGAAAACACTCGCAAACCCAAAGAGGGTAATTTTGCGAAGGAAGGACGTAACGGACGTAAAAAAGACATTCGCACGGCCGAAGCCGGATTCGAACGTATATATATCAACTTGGGAAAGGCTCACGGATTTTTCCCGCCCAACCTCATCGAAATGGTCAACTCCCTCGTACCGGGGCGTGTAAACATAGGACGTATAGACCTGCTGTCTTCCTACTCGCTTTTCGATGTGGAAAAAAGCAGCGCCCAAAAAGTCGTCGGAGCACTGAAAGGCAACGAATTCTACGGACATCGCATATATGCCGAGTTGGCGACCGATAAAGATTACAGCGCACCGAAAGGAAAAAAAGAAAAGGCAAAGAAGAAGGAGGACGCAGAACGAACGAAAAACGTTACGGAATTCCCGAAGGGACCATTCGGAAAGCCGGTCCAGACGAGACCGTTCTTCCTCCAAGACAAAGAGAAACTCATACTCGTCCAAGAAGAGAAAAAGGATAAATGCGCTGTGGCGCAAACTTCCGACTACTTGAATATTCAGATGTAGACTCTATCACCATATGAAAAGCCGGCCAAATTGTTGGTCGGCTTTTCTTTTATATTGCAGAAACGAAATTTTCATCTGGGTTCGATTCAGTAAAAATCCGTGAGGGATAAACCTGAATTTTAGTGCTGAACTTCTTATCGACAACCACATTCCAAATCTCTTCGGAGAGGTTGAAAAGATTTCATAAAATTCTTAGCTGTAAGGATTAACGCCTTCACCCAGAAGGCTCTCCTCTCTATTCCCTTACGGGAACACCCCGTAATGCTACGGGGAGCTGCGTTAGCTATATAGAGAAGAGGGGTAAAATAGCCCTCCCTCTGCTCATCGCAAATGAATAGAGTGTTACTTTAAACTCCTCCTCTGTGTGGCGAAGCCATATAGGGGAGGTGGCACGCAGTGACGGAGGGGTTAAACAATACAATCGAACAACCTTTCTAACCCCTCTCCTCAGAAACTACCGTTCCTTCGGTCTCTCCCCTATATTTTGCGGAGCAAAACACAGGGGAGAAAGAGCAATACCAACAGCAGGAACAAAATTGAGTACTCCCCTCTCTCCCTGCCGCTTCCCGTAGCATTACGGGGTATCAGATTATATAATTTTTGATGGAGGGGGTAAAGGCATAAAAAGGACAATCCCCACTAATTATCGACTGAGTCTTGCTTTCTCCTCTCGATCCTACTATATTTGCATAAAATATAGATATATTATGAATATCATTCAAAAAATCAAGTTGAATAATCCAGAAAAAGAAAACCTGCAAAAAACTCTATATGAAATAGATACTCTATCAAAAAGATGGACGGGGATTCAAAAATCAGGAGAATCGGACTCCGAAGCGATACAAAAGAATATAGAAACGACTATTGCGGCTTCGCTCTCCCTCGAAAACATACCTTACACGGCTTTGCAAATCCAAAAGATAATAGCGAGACAAAAAGCTACCAATGACAAAAACAGAGCCTGATTACGGGATACGATACCGTACTGAAAGCACTTTATACCCACCCTCACAACTATCCGCTTCTCGAAGACACTATCGTCACGATACATGCGGCCCTGTTTCCCAACGGGAAAATACATTCGAACGATGAACCGGACGGCAAACCCAGCGTCGTCAATTTCCTCGACTACAAAGCACCTACTCTATTCAGCCGTAACCAAGCGGTATCGGTCAATAACGAAATACGGGATTTGGTCAAATGGACCAACGACGAATTAAGTAAACACGAACATCACGCACTCGTGGTCATCGCAGCTTTTGCCTACGAATTCATTTCCATACACCCGTTCCGGGAAGGCAAAGGGAGAACTATCGCGCATTCTTTCCACCTTGCTGTTGCTGCAAAACGGATACGAATGGGCCAAATTCGAGTCTATCGATAATCTCATCGAGAAACGTCGGACAGAATATTACGGAACCTTGAAAGAAGGTCAGCAAAACCGCTACTCATCTCGCGAGGATATTTCGGCATGGATTCTATTCTTGTGCGATATATGGCTTCAATCCATACGAAACCTCGTCCCCGCCCCATTAACCGAGACGACACCCTCACTCGATTCTACGGATATCCCCCCTACGAAACAAGAATATAACGTCACGCTCTGCCGAACCAGGTAACCCGCCTGTCTATCTGAACGCCCGGCAAAAACGGATATTGTCTTTCATGGAAGACGAAGGCCCGGTAAAAGTAAGCGACATCGCGCAAGCCCTCAAACCCGTGTCCATCAACACGATAAAAAAAGATTTGCTCTATCTGCGGCAACAGAGTTTCGTCGAAATTCACGGAGTCCTGAAAGGGTCCATATATACGTTGAAAAAATAGAACTTTAAAAGGGAAAAATTAAACCGTTTCCCCATAACAATCGGGACAAAAAATATATATATTTGCACAGTATGTGAAGGGTCGGTCGTAGCAGAGCTCAATCGCAAGATTTTTGTTCACTTATATACGGCTTTCCCCGGAACAAAAACAACCTTAACGATCCATCAAATACACATCAACCCGATTATCTAAAAAGGAAACAAAAAAGACAATGAAAAAATCTTGTAATCGGAGCGACCGGGCAAATCGGTTCGGCATTAATGACAAAAACTCCGCAAAGAGTATGGCACCGGACAACGTCGTAGCGGGATATATCGAGGGCGTGCCTCTAAGCGATGAGTTGAAAAACGGCGGCCCTTTGGAAATCGCCGATGTAACCAATGCCCAACAAATCGCAGCCATCATCGACAAATATAAAATCGACTCGATATACAACTTAGCAGCCATATTGTCGGCACAAGCCGAAAAGCGTCCGTTATTGGCATGGAATATCCAGATAGGAGGAGTACTCAACCTTCTCGAAATATCGAGAGAAAAAGGGTGCTCGCTCTTTACCCCCAGTTCCATAGGCGCATTCGGCGACTCGTCGCCCAAAATGAAGACTCCGCAAGAAACCATACAACGGCCGCGTACCATCTACGGAGTGAGCAAGGTATCGTGCGAATTGCTGAGTGATTATTATTTCTATCGCTATGGGGTAGATACCCGGTCGGTAAGGTTTCCGGGACTCATTTCGTACGAGACATTGCCGGGAGGCGGTACGACCGACTATGCCGTAGAAATATACTACGCCGCCGTCAAGGGCGAGAAGTTCGAGATTCCGGTCAAGGCGGGGACATTCATGGATATGATGTACATGCCCGATGCCCTGAAAGCGATGGTGATGCTGATGGAGGCCGACCCGTCCAGACTGAAACACCGCAACTCGTTCAACATCGCATCGATGAGCTTCGATCCCGAAATTATCTACAACGAAATCAAGAAATTCTATCCCGATTTCGTAGCCGAATACCGTATCGACCCCGTGCGGCAACAAATAGCCGATTCGTGGCCCGATATGCTCGACGATTCGTGCGCCCGTGCCGAATGGGACTGGAAACCCGACTACGACCTCGAATCGATGTCGATAGACATGATCGACCACTTGAAAAAGAAACTCCTTAAATAAACGCCTATGTTCACACAAATGAAAGATCATCTGGCAAAGCAGCTTGCCGAGATAAAAGCAAACGGACTGTATAAAGTAGAGCGTACGATTATCACGCCGCAAAGTTCTGCCATTCGAATAGCCGAACGTAGCGGAAAAGTGTTGAATTTCTGTGCCAACAATTATCTCGGACTATCCGATAATCCCCGGCTCATCTCCGCCGCGAAAAAGGCGATGGATTCCCCACGGATTCGGCATGTCGTCGGTACGGTTCATTTGCGGGGCGCAAGACCTGCACCGCGAGCTTGAAAAAGCGATTGCCCGCTATTTCCATACCGAGGACACGATTCTCTATGCAGCTTGTTTCGATGCCAACGGAGGCGTATTCGAACCCTTATTCACCGAAGAGGATGCCATCATCTCGGATGCGCTCAACCATGCATCGATCATAGACGGTGTACGCCTTTGCAAAGCCAAACGTTATCGCTACGCCAATGCCGACATGGAAGAGCTCGAACGGTGCTTGCTGGAAGCACAGGCTCAACGATTCCGTATCATCGTCACCGACGGGTATTCTCGATGGACGGTAATGTGGCTCCGATGGACAAGATTTGCGACTTGGCCGAAAAATACAATGCTTTGGTCATGGTCGACGAATGTCACTCGGCAGGAGTCGTAGGCCCCAAAGGAAGAGGAGTAAGCGAACTGTACAACCTGTACGGGCGTATCGACATTCACACCGGGACATTGGGAAAAGCTTTCGGAGGTGCTATCGGCGGATTCACTACCGGACGCAAAGAGATTATCGACATGTTGCGTCAGCGGTCGAGACCCTACCTTTTCTCCAACTCGCTCCCCTCCCGCCGTAGTAGGAGCAGGGATAGAAGTATTCAAAATGCTCGACGAAAGCGACGAACTCCATACCCGCTTAATGGAGAATGTCACCTATTTTCGAGACAAGATGCTCGCAGCAGGCTTCGACATCAAGCCTACCCAATCGGCCATTTGTGCAGTCATGCTGTATGATGCCAAACTATCGCAATCGTTCGCCGCACAAATGCTCGACGAAGGCATTTATGTAACGGGGTTCTATTATCCTGTCGTTCCGCAGGGCCAAGCCCGCATACGGGTACAACTTTCGGCCGCCCACAAGAAGGAAGAACTCGACGCTTGTATCAAGGCATTCATTAAAGTGGGGAAAAATCTGGGAGTCCTCAAATAAAATTACGATTCCTCATACAGAGACAAAGGTCGTTTCCAATGTTGGAAACGACCTTTGTCATTCGTAAATCGAGCCGACGGTCAATCTAATGATTCTGTAGAAAATTCATGGGGTGGAAATGAATTTCAGCGATGTATTTCTTGTCGACAAACACATTCCTATCTCCTCGGTGAACGGTAAAAAAGTAGCTGAATAGCTTTTGATAAAAATCAACCCCTCCGCCACTTCGTGTCACTTCCCTATATTCCCTCGGGAACACCCCGCAATGCTACGGGACACGGCAAGGAAAGAGGTTAAAAAATACACCGATAGTGTCATACCAATCCCCCGCTGTTCTAAGTTAAAATACAAAGGGGAAGAGTGTAAAATATCTCACAATGTCGCAGAGCACGACAGGGAGAGGATTAAAAGTGCTGCTCCGAACCTTATTCCCTCCGGCGCTTTGTGGGTATCTCCCTTCTCTCCTATTGCTTCGCAACATAGGAGAGACACAGAAGAAACAATCGTTTCTGAGAAAAAGGGATTAGAGGTATGAAAAGACAGTCCCCTCCGATTTCTTATTGATCCGATATCCTCACTAATTATCGACTGAGCAAATTAATCGCATAACGCCTTGTTTTTTAATAAAATTCAGCTACATTTGTAAATACGAACTACATACGGGACTGAACATACACAAGCGATCGAACGCTTATCGACTGTATCAAGATAAATCGAACCATGAAAACAAACCGAGTCATCAAAATTTTTCTCGCCTCCTCCGAGGAGTTAGAGGCCGATCGTTATCGTTTCGGGAACCTCATTAGAAAACTGGACAATATTTATGAGAAACGAGGCATGCGCAAGCAAGACGAATACAACGAACGAGTGAGAGCGAGCGACATGTTTCTGGCACTATTTCATAAAAAAAGCGGGAAAATTTACCATCGAGGAGTTCAACATCGCCCGAAAAGCGTTCGACGAGCAGGCTTCTCCCAAGATATACACCTATATAAAAGACCTCGAAGCAGGCGAAAGCGAAAGTAGGGAACTGGCAGAGTTCAAACGACTCATGCTCGAAGAGCTGGGGCACTATTGGTGTCGATACAGCAACTTCGACACCATGCAGCTGCATTTTGTCCTACAATTGCAAATGGTAGAGGCCACCACCCCGATAAAGGTGGAGGTAAAAGAGTCGCAGGTGAAAATAGGGAGACAGTACGATCGCCGACTTGAACAATGTGCCTTTTACCTCGGAGAATGCCACGCACAGAGAACTGCAATCACGGAAGGAACAACTCGATCGGGAAATCGGTAATGCCGAGTCAGGCGGCCGGAGAGGATTCTTCGGGCAACGTTCCCGTATGACCGACGAGGAACTCGCTAATCTGAGGGAAGAACGCGAGAGTGTAACCGAACAGATAGAGCGACAAGAAAAGGCACTCGTAGACACGGCAATGTCTATCGCCCGCATGCAGGGCGGTGAATGCAGCCCCCGTATGAGAACAGCCGCCGAACTGTTTGAAAAAGGAGAGATCGACAAAGCGGAAGCCGTTCTCAAAGAAGACGATATGGAAGCCGATGCCACGAACGCAAAATTGAAATTCGATACAGCAGCGCAGCCAACCGCCGAACTCACCCGAAACATAGAACGATGTGCGGGAGAATACATGCTTAAAGCTCGTATCGTCGTCAGTGGAATAGCCGACGAATCGAGATACCGACAAGCGGTAAAACTCATGTCAACGGCGATAGACCTTGTTTTCGGGACGACTGCCCGAAGAAACATTGGCAGAATACCTGTTCGACTATGCCGTACTGCTTACAGATACAGGTCAACAAACAAAAGCCCTCGAAACGTGGGAACGACTATCGGGCATATACGAACGTTTATATCGCAAAGCTCCTCAGAAGTATGCCTACGGTTACGCCGGCGTATTAAACAATATGGCCGTACTTTACAGCGATAAGGGCGATTTCGACCACTGCCTATCCAAATACTTGAAAGCCATAGACATTTATGATTGGCTCGACCGGGAAGAACCGGGCATATATGACGACGATATAGCCCGTCTCAAAAATAACCTCGGAACACTTTACTCCGACCGGGACGAATATAACAAAGCCTTATCGGAGTTCAACGAGGCTGCACGCATACGATTTGAGCTCCTCGCCAAAGACAACGACCCCGATTCCCGATCGGCTTTGGCCGACATTTATTGTAATATGGCTACGGCATTGCAATTTTCGGACCACCCCAAGAAGCTCTGCGATACATAGCCCAAGCGCACGCCATACTCGACGAGCTGGACAAGGAGTTTCCGAGAATATACGAGTACAAACTGTACTCGATTTTAAATCGGGAAGGCTCGATTTATACACGGCTCGACCAACTCGACAAGGCGGAAGAATCCTTGCAAAAATCCCTACAATTGGCTACGAATCTCGCCTCCCGCATGCCATTGGCTCATAGTGCCGACTTGGCCACGGCAAAAATGGAAATGAGCGGGCTGAACTATGTGCTCGGCAAAAACGAAGAGGCAAGGAAAGGTTTCTGCCAAGCATTGGATATATTCAGACGGTTGCAAACGAAAGAACCGGTTTACGACCACCCAATCGCCACCGTTCTCCAAAATTTGGGTGTCATCTGCCGCCACGAGGAGAAATACGAAGACGCGGAAAAGTTCCTCAAAGAGGCACTGGATATTCGCGAAAGACAGCACGCCCAAGTCCCATACTCCTTCACCGCCGACCATGCCAAAGTCTGCCGGGACTTCGGAGATTTGCTGGTCGATATGGGAGAAAACGACCGGGCCGGCGAGATGTTCGAGAAAGCGGTAACGCTATATACAAATGCCGCCGAAAAAAGCGGACATCTAAAAGTATCCATCGCCGATTCGATTTATGCATGGGCAGATACTCGCCTCGACTCCGAGGAATACGACCGGGCCGAATCCCTGTTCAAACAAGCATTGAGCATATACAGCAGGCTCACCGACGACAAAACGAGCTACGACATGGCACGAACATGGAGCCGCATGGGCGATCTCTATATGCTTTGGGAAAAGCCCCAAGCCGTGCCTTCTTATGAAAAAGCACTATCGATGTTCAAGGAACTGCACGCCCCAGACTCCGACTATCGAGAAGAGACGGCTCACATAACCAACTGTATGGCACTAATTTCCAGCGCAAACGAAGAATATGACCGAGCGAGTGAGCTATACGAAGAGTGTATATCGATTTACGAATCTCTCTGTAACGACGGGCACGACAATCGAGCCGACTTAGCGGAAGCCTATTGCAGTCTGGGCGAAACCCATTGCAATCTGGAAGCAGCCGAACCCGCCCGCGAATGTTTTGAAAAATCGTTGAAACTTTATCGAGAAATAAATGCCTGCCCGGTTCCCCTGCATATCGACAAAATGGCAGTCGTGTTGAAGAAACTCGGTATCGTACTTTATGTATGCGAAGAATACGACACAGCCACTACGCTCTATCTCGAAGCCTACGAATTACTAAACACCATCTACCGGAAAACAGGAGAATGCGGCGAAGAATTAGGTTCGGTAGCGCTATGCCTTTCGGAAGCATTCGCAGATACCGGAAAATCCCGAAAGGCGAGAAAGTACTACGACATCGCTTTGAAATTCGGAGCTATCGAAGAAGATGATGAGGAGGATTACAACGATGATGAAGATGAGGAAAACGAAATCGTATTTGAGGAAAGCAATGAGGAAGAAGAGGACATGGAGGAAGATGACGAAGACGGCGAGTGTGAAGAAAGCAATGAGACAGACGAAGCTCGAACGATAGAAGACATAAGAATCGCCAAGAAAAACGCCCATCGTTTTTAAAACGGCATCGGACTATCTGAAGCCGCAAAACGCTATACTGATAAGGGGGACTTGCAGAAAGCGAAAGAGTTATATATCGATGCAATAGACATCTGCGAAAAATATCTCGTCGGAGGATTTACCGAAGACACCTATCGGGTAAAAAGCAGAATGTTGCAGGAATTTCGCCGATATAATCAAGGAAGAAGGACGCCTTGAAAATGCTATGGCTTTCTATCAAGAGGCTCTGCGTATCTATAAAATACTGAAATTCTATTCACCGGACTATGAACAAGCCCTATCCGAAGTAGAAAGGCGCATAAAAATTTTCACATAAAAGAAACTCCCTATCATACAAAAAGTTAAAAAATGATATATATTTCAATCTCGACTATCCTTTTAACAAACCTTTCTGTCTTTTTATCATAAACTTTTAACACATTAAAATTTATGATGAATACCATGAAAAAAAGGATTAGGGTTACTCACGCCTCTTTTCCTAATGGCGTGCAGCCAACAAGTTACGATCAGCAAAGACACTCTGAAAGACAAAATCGCCGGTGGGTGGGCAGGTAAAATGATAGGGGTATCCTACGGACTCCCTACCGAATTCAAAGCATTGGGCAAGATGTATGAAGATTCTATCCATTGGACTCCCGTCCGAGTAAAAGATGCTTTGTGGGAAGACGACTTGTATGTACAGCTAACTTTGATGGACGTAATGGACAAACACGGTATGCAAGCCGAACAAAAAAAAAATACCAAGAGGCTTTGGCAACAGCCGGGTTCAGACTGTGGCACGCCAATGTACAGACCCGCAAAAATTATTTCGACAGCATATTTCCGCCCCAATCGGGACAGCCCGAATTCAACCTCCATGCCGATGACATAGACTTTCAAATCGAAGCCGACTATATCGGGTTCATGTGTCCCGGCATGCCGCAGACAGCCAACAAAATGGCCGATTATATGGGTCATATCATGAACTACGGCGACGGTGTGTATGGCGGTGCATTCGTAGCCTCGCTGTATAGCGAAGCCTATTTGCAGAACGATATCCGGTCTATCATCGAAAAAGCATTGCTCTCTTTACCGGCCGAAAGCGGCTATCGCAGAATCATTGAAGATGTCATCGCTTTTCACCAAGAAAATCCCGATGACTGGACTAAGTGCTGGCAAATGTTAGAAGACAAGTGGGCTCGCGCGAACATTTGCAACCCCGGCACGAAATACAATATCGATGCCAAACTGAACGGAGCCTACATCGTTATAGGATTGCTCTATGGAGAAGGAGATATAAACAAGACATTGGAAATATCCACCCGCTGCGGACAAGACTCCGACTGCAACCCGTCCAACGCTTTGGCTGTTTTGGGTATCATCAAAGGATTCAGCGCATTCCCCCAAGAGTATAGAGAAGCCATCGAAAAAATCGGAGACAAAACGTTCGTTCACACCAACTACTCTTTCAACAAAGCGGTGGAACGCACTGCGGATTATGCCGAAAAACTCATTGTGGAAAATGGCGGTAAAGTAACCGAAGACAGTTACTCCATCGTACTGCAAGAACCGGTTGCCCTTCCTATGGAAGATGCGTTCCCCAACTTGGTATACAGCAAACGCTCAGCCCTCGTCGATGCCGACAAAGACAGTTGCTGGACTTTGAAAGGGAATTGGCAGGATGCCGAAAACGGTTATGTGAAATATAGCGAACAAGCCGGCGATGAAATAACGTTCACTTTCGAAGGAACAGGAGCTTCTATCGAAGGCTGGTGGGTTAAAAACGGAGGCAAAGCCGACGTATATGTCGATGGTATATTCAAACGCACGATAGACTGCTTTTACTACTATGCCAAACAAGAACACCGCAACATAAACATCTTCCACATCTTGAACTTGGAAGAAGGGAAACACACCATTAACATAGTAGTCAAAGGAGAAAAGAGAGAAGAATCGGAAGGCTGTGCAATAGGTGTCCGTGGCGCCGTCGTTTATAAAAACGGTACAAAGTCATACGATGCCATATAGAAAGCCCTACATTCATTCTTATCGGCAGTAAATCTCAATAAATGTATTCCCCCTATATTTTGCTGTGCAAAGCACCCGTAATGCTACGGGGCACAGCAAAGGAGGAGGGTAAAATATTCAAAGTAACATTTCACGACACCTTTCGAAGCCCCTGTATTACACGGGGCAATGAAATAGAGAGTGATGCCCCCGAAGGACAAAACGGGCGGGACATCGTGAAAAAATGACAAAAGGTCGGCGGGGAGTTTCCCCGCCGACCTTTGTTTATGAGGGCATCGTTCCCTGTGTCTTATTCCTTAATGAATTTCAATACTTTCTCGGCTTCTGCGGTCGTTACCTTGACAAGATAGCAACCCTTTGCCAAATCGGCCACGTCGACTGTTGTCTCTGTCGCCGTTCTCACCAGTTTTCCCGTGAGGTTATAGATATTGACTTCAAATTCGCCGTCCGTCACACCCTCCACATGGAGAATGCCACTCACGTAGCGGGCAGATATCGCCTCTCGATCGTTCTCTGCTATGCCGGTTTCCGGATCGTATACGAAATAAGCCTCGAACGTGTAATTGCCCACGAACTGTTCGGCCGGCATCGTGTAACTGTTGTCGGAGGCCAAAGTCAACTCCATAATAGCTCCTGAATTGACTCGGGCCGTACATCACTCTACCTACCTTGTAATCCTCAGCAGGATCGAACGTGATCTTGAACGATGTTCCGGCCTCGATGGGCTCGCCGCTCTCGTAACTTTGTGTGCCGTCGGCGCTCGTCAGTATTATACTACCCTCGCCCTCTACCACGCTATACGTTACTGTGTGGGTGGGCTTGGCCTCGAACGTGACACTTATCTCCGTCGCACCCGTTACCGTATGGGTCTCGCCGCTCGTGATATCCTCGCCATTAACCGTGAGGCTGGCCAAGTTATAACCCTTGTTCGGGGTGGCGGTAATGGTCAATTCCGAATTTTCTTCCACCGTGTTTGCTCCGGGCACAAGGGCCACACTGCCGTTCATCACGGTTAGCGTACCGTTCTCTACTGTTTCGGGAAGGGTCACGGTATAGGTGGCCGGACGTTCCACGATCCGCAACGTGAAATCGACGATGTTGCCGCCGTTGCCGGTAAGGGTATTGGCGATTTCATCGGGATGCCCACAAGGATCCAAGTGACACCAGTCTATTTTCAAACGCACGCGGTATTCGCCGGGAGCAAGGCTCTCGGGCAATGTGAAGGAGGGAACATCGTCCAGTCTGCTGTTATTCTCCGTAGTTTCGCCCTTGCTGTTCTTACCCCACTGAGAGTCACTCGGGCTATAAAACGTATAGGAGACCAGCTCGCCGTCGGCCGTGGGATAGTCGTCGCTCCCCAAAGTATAGGAGAACGTGTAGTCTTTATCGTAGTCGATGTAGAGGTAGCCGTGCATCCATTCTCCGGCCCAATTAACGACAGGCTGTATCTCCTCTCCGGCATATGCTTCGAACACATTGTCGGTCTTGTCTACATAAACCGCTTGTCTTGTCGTGGAATATACCGATACCGAGAAAGGAGAAGTTCCCCCGTTGATAGTGATACTGCGGACATACCGCTGGTCATGCGACGAGTTCCCTTCGTACGTGCAGTATGCCGGTACGGCCTCTTCGAATTCGGCGGTAACCGTAGTCTCTTGCGTCAGCGTAAAAATGTTCACGTTTCTTTCCAATGCCACATCGTTCACCCGAATTTCTTTCAGCTGGTATCCGTCGGCAGGTTCTGCCACGACAGTCAACCTCGTATTTTCGGGTATTCCGGTTCCGCTAACCACTTCGGTGGAACCATTCATCACTTTCAATGTCCCTTGCTCGGGGTCGGGAGCAGCGATTGTCACGGTATAAAGCGTACTGTAATTGGGGAAATTCACCAATGTACCCGTATGTCCGTGACCTGAGATATCGGGAACTTCCACCCCCGAAATATCGGTAAAGTCATAAGCAGCCACCAAACCATCGGTCGTTCCGTCTACGGTAGCGTCCATATCGGCTTTAATTTCGTCCAAAGTCAACGCTTTATTATAGAAACGCAGGTCGTCCATCTCGCCATTCATAAAAAAAGGCGGGAACAGATGCCGAACCGTCGCTGTTCGAATATCCGGCTCCGACCAAAACATCGAAGTCGTTTACCATCGACATGGTTCGAAATTCACCAGCCAAAGATTTCGATTCACCCAATACACCATCTACATAAATATTCGTCGTATTTTCGTTCCAGTCGAAAACCCAAGTCAAGTGCACCCATTGATTTTCAGTGAACGTGACACCTGTACCGTTACCTTTACCGCCCCACGGCGAACCGGCAGGGGAAAGGTTGGTAGAGAATCGTGTACTGGCATTCATATCGCCCCACATTTCCCAACCGACAGTACCGCTATTGGCCGTTCCCGTATAAGAACGTTTCGACACAAAACGGCAAGAACTACCCGAGAAAGGCATTTTCACCTTGCAAGTAACCGTGTAGGATTCACCGATAGCAATATTAAAATCATCGGCAGAGGGAATACGCATATAGCGATCCGTACCGTTCAGTTGCAATGTACCTTCCGAAACCACAGGGGCTCGGTAACATCGGAAGTGAGCCAATCCATCGTGAATCGATAGAACACGAGTTGGAACCCGTCTTCACCCGGAAGATTACTATCCCATTTACCCTCTTCGACCAAAGCGCCTATTGTCCCATCGGACAAAACCGTTAAAGAAGAATAGGCAGAATAACCGTCTACCAAACGTTTCTTTATCGGCCAAGTCTCACCATCGTCTTCGCTCAGATAAATCGTGATATTCTCACGGGTTGTCGTGCTTTCTGGAAGAGAGTGCAACAAACGGCTCTTTCCTTCCGATCCTTCGTCGGTAGAATAGGAGTAACGAATGATGTCGCCGTTACAAGCCGGGTCTTTCAATTCCGTCTCGAAATAGGCTTTGCCCCAAGTCTGCCCCCCGGTCGGTGGATTTACAAAAAATGCGGTTGCCCTTACTTGGATTGCGAATGCTCATTAAAATATCCCCGTCTTCAAGTTCCACCACTTTGGCCTCGTCTCCCGCAGTCGTAGCTGCATTGGTCGATAAAGTCCAATTATCGCCTCCATCATCGGAATAGATAGCATAATTATGAAGAGGAACCCCGGTAGCAGAAGTGGCACGAATCGCCAAAACAAACATCAAACGGCCATCTTTTCAAGCATAAGCCGTGGCCCGATCCGGCAAAACCGGCATACCAACTGCTATGGTTAGCATACACCTGATCGGTAATAGCTACCGGCTCGCTCCAAGAAACACCGTTATCGGTACTCTTAGAGACATAGATTCCTTGTCGGTTATATGGCGTTGCATTCCATAGACCTTGATCACCCACGAACATACAAATCAAATTTCCCGTCTTTTTATCGAGTACCACAGCCGGGTCGCCATATGTTTTACCGTTACCACCCTGAGCAACGACAACCGGCTCCGACCAATTTTTACCGTTATCGGTACTTCTTCTCGACATAATGGAAATCGTATTGGGCAGGTCTCCCAAACTGCTGCCTCGTTTGTCCACCACAGCGACCAACGAATTGTCGGCAGCAGTCACCAAAGCCGGAATACGCCAATATTGGGAATCATAGTCTCCCATATTAAACAAGACGGTCCGCTCGGGGAGCGTCCGACGCCCACGTCCAAGAAGCGCTTATGCACATCAAGAACAGCAACAAAAACTGTACACTTTTTCTCATGATAATTTTTAATTGTTTTGTTAATTATTGACTCACCGGCAAAATCCATTCGATATCGACACGATTCTACCGGAGAACCTTTTATTTTTAATCATTCAGTTTCACCGAATAAAAGAAGAGATAATAACTCACGAAATTCTCAGAGACCCCAGAAGACACCATACAATACAAAAATTTATAGAAACGAACCCCTTACTTTCATACATACTGTGCCTTTCGCGGTATTCGAATTTTTTTTAGAAATCAATAGTCTCTTCTTAATAATATTAAGAAACAGTCAAATTTATATCCATAGGCTACACATATTTTTAATATTAAAAATCAAAATGATTTCGAGAAATAAAAAGAATGACGTTTCGCGCCTCAGGTACACCCATCTCCTAAGCAACGCTCTCCCCCTTCAATAGTTTAATAAGAATTATAATCTGTGATCGATCTTCTTCGTTGAAACAGGTTCTTCATAGTTTCTATTTCGTTTTTCATGATATAAAATGCATTTTTATATAACTCCTTTTATATAAAACCCCAAATAGCACTTTATCCCTAGTGAAAAAAAATCTATTTTTTTCACTTAAAAAAAAGAAAGAAGAAGACATGAACCAAGCTCATCTATCCCAAGCCGTCATCAAACCTCTGTAACATAAAATCTTACAAAAAAGCCGGGCACATTATCACAATGTGCCCGGCTCGTCATCGCTTATCTATCTTTTGAAAACTCAATTTGCACCTTAAAATTCACATATCACATTTTTTAACGGTCCGTTACTCATGCCTACATATCGATTCTCTTTTCAGCACCCGGCTCTTTTCGGCCAAGAAACCCATCACATGGCTTTCAATGGAAAGGTCGATGGTACTGGTCAAATAGGAAGTATCTCTATGAGCGACGGCCAGCACAAAGTCTTTCACGATTCCGAAATCGCCGCCGGCATGACCTTCATATCCCGGCAAAGAAGATATATCTTTATTCCAAACCAATTTCTTATTTGTCAGAAAATCGGTTACGGTAAATTTTTTTCATATCTCCCTCGATCCAGCCTTTCGTTCCCATAACACGGGTAAGACGGCCACCGGTAGCCGTAAAGGCTTCCATCGAGAAGGCTCCGGTAATATTGTTATCGAATTCGAGCGATGCCACGAAATGGTCGCATTGATCGTTATCGCATCGATAAACACATCGACCATAATCGGAGGTTCTGAGCTTATCGAGAATCAAGCTGTCGTACTTGTGGTTTTTACAATCGTTATCGGGAATATCGAACACATACAGGAATTGCCTCCTCTGCAAATATATCTTCTTGGCAGAATAAGGACACTGCGATTCTACCGGACAATCGAGACAACGCTCGGTAGAACCGTCGGGCGCATTCTCCCTCTTGAACAGTTTCAAACCTCCATAAGCCGATACCGATTTGCAGGGTTTGTTCACAAGCCACCGCATCATATCCATATCGTGGCACGATTTCGCGATAATGATGGGAGTCGTGTCCTTCGAGCTTTTCCAGTTTCCTCGTACATAGGAATGGGCCATGTGGTGATAACGAATACATTCCATATGTTGTATGCTGACCAACTCACCGATTTTACCCGAATCCAATACCTTTTTAAGCGCAATGAAATAAGGGGCATACCGCAAGACGTGGCAAATGCCTACAATACGGTCATAGCGCTTGGCGTATTTCAAAATATCCGTACACTCTTTTTATCGACTGGGCGACAGGTTTCTCCAACAACAAATCGTATCCGGCAGCCATAGCCTTTAAAGCCGGATCATAATGCAAGTTATCGGGTGTGGCGATGATAACTGCATCGGCAAACTTAGGGACATTGAATACTTCTTTCCAATCGCTGAAACAGTGCTCATCGGGGATACGATACAGATTTTTTCATATACTCCTTACGCTCTGTATTGATGTCGGCTACGCCTACGATTTTCAAAGAATTTGGATAATGTTCCGAGTAACTGGCATACGTTCTTCCACGGGCTCCGGCTCCAATCACAATCGCTGTAACCGGTTTATCAACCACAGCCTCTTGGCTTTCCAGATCGGACGAGAGTTCGTCGTCTAAATTGTCAGCCCCGACCGTTCCACCCTTCAACGTTCCGACAGTCTGCGATATCGCCTGAAAATCGGAAAAGAGCGGCTGCAACCGTAGTGGCTCCCATCAACCTTAAAAAATTCACTTCTTTTCATTTCTATCAATTATATGAATACAAGATAACTCCGGCCCCCGGTTCAAAGGACCCGGAGTCATCTCGAAAAAAAAAGACTTCGATTACTTATCTCTTTACAATAAAAGGCTTGGTCGATTTACCCTCTTCTGTCGACAATACCAGATAATAAACTCCCGGTTGCATATCGGCAGTAGAAATTACCTCATCGAGTTGTACACCGTAATATGTTTTTTCCCATACACAAGTTCCGAGTGGAGTCACGACAGCTACCCGAGCCTTCATATCCTTACCGAAGTCGGCTTTCAACGTAATTTCTCCATAAGAAACCGTAGGATAGACTTGGAACGAATCGAGACTTACACGGTTTATTCCACTGGGAGTTTCGTCGGAAAGTATCATCGACAATTCCAATTCATCGTCACAACCCGATGCTCCGGTAGCTTTCACCGTAAAGCTGTAAATTCCCGGTTCGTTGGATTCTGCCGGGGTCCCTGAAATCAATCCTTCGGGCGACAAAGAAAGGCCGACCGGCAACGAGCCTCCGGTAAGAACGCAGGTAATACCTTCACCCTCTATTTCGAGTTGGAGCGAATAGGGATAACCTATGTATGCATCGGGACACTGATCGGTAACGATGAATACATCGCAACCTTCTCCCGATTTAATAACCAACGTGTATTCTTTTTGAATAGAAGAAACGTCATCGGAAATTTTGACGGTGAACGTATAAGAACCGTTCTTCGTCGGTGTACCGGCAAAAGCACCGTCTTTACTTAACGTAATACCGTCGGGAAGCGTGCCAGAAACGATTTCGAACTTCACTGCACCCTCAACATTATCCACAACGATATTGTTGTAATAAGGCTCATTGGCTACACCCGGCTCCAACGTTTTGGTCTTTACCATTAAGGTATAAGAATATAGAACCGTATAAATATCATAATCCCGTACAAACGGAAGAGTGAGCGAAGCCCCGTCAAAAACGGTGGCGCCATTATTAAAATATCCGGTTACATACACCTTATTGTAATCGGGAGACATCGTTACACACCAAGCGACTTCGTGCTGATTGGCATTATCGGGCGTAACCGTTTTTTCCAGTTGCATAAGTTCCCATGTAGAACCGTTATATTTAGCGACATAACCGTCATGACCTTTGAACGTATAATCTTTGGACTCTCCCCGAGGATTCATATTCACGGCAGTTCCTCCTTTCGAGCCGTCGCCGTTCACATTACCGGCGACATAAATATTGTCGTCTGCATCGACAAATAGAGATTTAGCTTCATCACGACCGCGCCCACCGAGATTCATACCGTCCAAATAGGCTCCGGCAGACGAGTATTTAATCAAAAACGAATCGAAATTCCCGTTAAATCCAAGAGGAGACTGTCCTTCGGGAGTAACCGCCGACTGACAATGTCCCCAAATATAAACATTTCCTTGTGAGTCGGAGTCTATCGAACGGGTATCGATACGATTGGAATTCGTTACATACGTAATCCATTGTCCCACACCTTCGTGAGACAATTTAGCCACATAGGTGTCTTGCGAAGATTCCGAGCCCACGGCAGTCGTCAGCGCTTCCCCGTCGGTCCCAGTGATTGTAAACGTCGTTCCGAAACGTCCGGTAAGCAGTATATTCTCTTCTTTATCGAAATTCACGGCCCAGCCATAGGATTGAACGGGGCTTGAACCAGCAATAGCCCACTGGCAGACCAAAGAATTATTATAGCAAGCCAAGAATGTTCCCGGATTACTTCCCTCGATTGTCACGGTTTTCTCATTTCCGAAATCGGTCGCTCCGACAGTCGATCCCGTCACAAAAAAATATTGTCGCTCTTGTCCACAGCCACCGAATAGCACAAAGATGCTCCCGCCGCTTTTATCCAAGCCGACGATTTATAATTACCGTCCTTATCATAAACGACGATACACCCGTCGGTAGATTGCGTACCGCTCAACGTCTGGTCTGTACCGTCGATAGTAACATCACCCGATATTTTACCGACAGCGACAATATCGCCCGCAGAGGTAACTGCAATGCGTTCGAAGGTATCGTCTTTACTGCCACCCACGACTCTTGCCCACAAAAAATTAAGTTCGGCATCATATTTCACGATAACGGCATCCATACCGCCACGACCTTTAATCGTAGCTCCACCGGCAAACTCCACATCTCCACGGCACGTACCCGAAATATAATAATTTCCGTCTTTATCCGTCAGAGAGCTGTAAGGCTCATCGGCTCCTGTACTACCGAAAGAAACACCTGTTTCAAACTTAGCATCTTTCGCTACCGCATCTCCAATACAAAATAAAGAGAGCAGCAAGATTCCTGCACTTGTGTAAATTTTTCTTAGTTTCATAGCTTAATGTTTTTAATAGAAGTTAATTAGACGACGATTAAAATTAATTTTTGAATATTATAACATGATACACTTCTATCTACATCGTTATTTGACAAATTCGAGGGTAACCATAATGGGATAATGGTCGGACAACTGGTTATCGGAAAAGACTTTCGTTTCTTTTACCACCCACCCATTGGCCGGATAGTAACCGATATGATCGAACTCCCGACTGAGAGCCAACGTCCATACGCTGGACAATTCGTTAATCTCGGCAGTTCCTACCCGACGATTCATGTCCCCGGCTACAATATAATGTTTCCCCAACTGCGGAATACGGTTAACTTCTTTTAATTTGCGACATGCCGTTGTCCAATTTAGACATATCGATGTGAGTGTCGACAATCGAAAACTCGGTCCCGTCGGGGAGCTTTATATCGGCAATGGCAGCATTACGTTGCTCTGTACCGGCCGCACATGGCAACATAATTCTACGAGTCTCGTCAAAACTGTGTTTACTCAAAATAGCGTTACCGAATTTACCGCCGTAGCATTTTTCGAGAGTTACATAAAACATTCCATGCATGCCTGTTAAATAGGCCAACTCATTCAACATATTGATATTGTTATTGATCGGCCTCGGCGTATTCGCCCCTGTTCGATTCGTATAGTATTCTACTTCCTGCAAAGCCACGATATCGGGATCTTGTTCCTTAATGAAAGCAGCGATGTCGGCGATAGGGGGCATCATAACCCACATGGATATTAAACGAGATTATTTTCAGTTGAGTCTGGGCAAACACGCCTCCACACAAACATATTCCTAACAGTATCGATATAATTTTTTTCATGATTCATTCTATTTGTTATTTATTCAAAGAATATTCTTTTTGCCAACACATCGTAAATGGTGGTCGCTATTACTCTGTTTCCTTCCAATCCGGGGTGGACTCCATCAAGGAACAAATCTCCATACCCCCGCAAAGCCGTATGCAAATCTATGACCGTGAGATTCTGAGCTTCGGCAACCCGCTGAATAGCCGGAATAATTTCGCTCGTTATGATACCGTCGTCTATTCCGAACGAGTTGCTATACGCTATGGCCGGCGTACACAAAAAGACCCTCGGGCGAGTTGACAGACTCCGTAAGGAAAGAACCAAATCCGTGAGATCGGACTCAAACTCGGAGCCATGACCAGACCAATTGCCCGACTTTGAATCATTCGAGCCCAATTTTACAATGACAATATTGGGTAAGAATGCTTTGGCATTGGTATATTCTTTGGTATTCCAATATGGAGAATTGCCATTCTTCAAAAGAGTTGTGCCACTACACCCAAAGTTGGCGACCTCGAACCCCTCTCCCAACATATTACCCAACAAAGCCGGGTAGCACTCTTTTTCCCTATCGTTTAAAAACTGTCTCGCCCCATAGGTTATACTGTTCCCTATGCAAGCTACCTTTCTAACCGACTCAATGCCAGAAGGTCTTTGTCCCTTCGGATAGACCTCTTCGTTTTCGGAACAACCGGCAAAGAGCCCTGTGAGGAGAAATAACATACATATTCCCCAGCCGGATACTCTGCTGAAATAATTATACTTTTTCATCTGTTCTTTATTTTAATCCTATACGCAAAAATAGAGCCTTATGATCCGAAACGGTTTGATCTCCCTTAACCTGAACCGCCTGTGTTCCCCAATTCTGGGACAAAGGAGTCAACACATAATCGAATCTCGATTCGGTTGAACGGCAGGATATGTATTTTCGAAGAAAACTTGCAGGAACGGCGATACTTCTTCTTCAAAATATTGAATACATTCCCTGATTCATTTTCATAGACAGAAGCGCAAATAACGATGTTTTGCTTTACTTGGTCGGCATAAGCGGCAAGAGCTTCGGCCTGACGCACCCGTTTATTGGCATCCTCCTTATCGAACTGGCATGTAGCGATAAGAACCGTCTCGCCCGAACCCAATTCATAAGGCGCAGTAAGCAATACCAATTCATCGTTCAAATTCACTTTATTCGTACCATAAAAACATTCCCGGACAAACAAAGCCACTCCTGTTTCTCCGCCATCTTCCCGACCGGTAGAGGCGAATATCCCCTGCCGGCGTTGACCGTCCTTGCTGCAACGGTAAGCGACCTCGCCAACCAGATTCTTTTTTTCCCGTGCGGGCAGTCCCGAAATCCACATCTTGCAATGCTACGACATCGGTATTATTTTCCTGAATAAATGCCGCCAACGGCTGGATATTATACGTCCCAGAGGCTAACCCTTTACCGGCACTCAACGACAGAAGAGAAAACGAACGGTCGCCAGCCAACGTGACCAGAGTTTCATCGTCACCGCCGGTCCCGCCCGAACCCGGCAAATCCGGGTCGGACGAACCGCAAGCAGTTATCAATAAAAATTCCAACGAAGCACAAAATGAATTTAAAATGAGTTTTCATATATAGATAACATTAATTGTGTAAGCTATCCTTATTCCCAACCGGGATTATTAGGGAGCAAATTGGGATTACGCTGCGTTTGTGTGAACGGAATCGGCCATAAATAATTTTTCATATCAGAGAAAGTACGCCCCGTCATCAAAATCAAATTCCCTTTATCGTCGGTAGGAATATCTTCGACATAAACATATTCACTGGGCGGAACCGTACTCTTACGCATACCGGTCACATCTTTCGCCAACAAATCTCCTTGTTTCCAACGTAACAAATCGAAATAGCGCTCCCCTTCGAGAGCCAGTTCGACCCGGCGTTCCCGACGAATTTCGTCTCTCAGATTCAGCCCGTAAGCATTCAATTTGGTCAATACCATCTTGTCTGCTTCAACCCGGTCTCTAAGAAGGTTTATCGACTTATCTATATCCGGTTGAGTTATTGCATCGCCCCTCATCTCCCTTCGCTTCAATCCAGTTCAATAAGACCTCAGCATAACGCATCAACGGAATGGCATTCTGGTCTTTGTTATAAAAAAGAGACTGCGGAGAGTTCGACAAATTTCGTAAAAATACCAACCTGTCGTCGTGCGGCAACTGGTAGCCGAATTCGAGAACTTAGGCTGTTCATAGGTAGTCTTACCGGGATATCCGCCCCACTTCGCTCCGGGTTTCAAAATCGTCTGCGCCATACGTGGATCCCGATTATTGAAGATAGCTTCGTGGGTATTCTCGCGGTAACGGCTCGCCGGCAAAGTTATGGGAAGCCCATTACACAAATAGGCATCCATGAGCGAACGAGTGGGCGCAGAACGAGCCTCCTCGTTGGGAACTTGCAATTCCCGGCTGAGGTTATGAGTTTGATTGGCTTCCTCACTATACAGACGAGTAACGATAAACTCCCGGTTGTTCTTATTAGTCACCGGATTGGCAGCCAAAGTAAACAACTCGTTATAAGTCGTTTCGGGATTCCCGTTATCGTACAATTTATGAAAACCGGCAGTCATCACCTCTTCTGCCGAAGAAACAGCCTTGTCCCAACGCTCGTGGTACAACGCAAACCGAGAACTAAACGCCCAAGCAGCCTCTTTTTAGTGGGACGACCGAGTTCGCTATCTTTCAAATCCTTAGCATAAAGGCAATACCGCAGCTGCCCGGTCAAACTCATCAAGAATCCACTCGATCATGGTTTCCTTATCGGTACGGGAGCCATAAAGCTCGTCGTCTCCCACATCTATCGTATTGGTTACACGGGGTACATCGCCAAAAGCAATTCACCAGATAACTGTACAAATAGGCTCTTATGAAAATGGCTTCTCCGGCATATCTTTCTCTTACAGGTGCAGAAACCTTTTGAGCACGTTCGTAATTTTCAAGAAAGTGATTACAACGTCTGATACCGTCATAACCGGTCGTCCACTCCGAATTGATAACCGACAAATCACTCGTAAAATTTCCACTCCCGAGAGTCTTGTATTCCGACGAACGCTCACGAAAAACATTAGCTCCCAAAATTCCATATCGACACTCCTGTTTTTCCTCTCAAATAATTGATGCAGGCATTAGATGCCAATATCAAATGTTCCTCGGTTTCCCAATATGTTTCATCGGTAAGTTCGTCCAACGGGATTCTGTCGAGGAACGAATCGTTGCAGCCGGGTAAAACAAACGCCGCACACAGCAGAATTGCTAAATATTTTGTTTTCATATATTCTGATATTTATATCGATAATTATTTGAATGTAATGCTCAAACCCAAAGAATACGAGGCCGTGATAGGATAGTAGCCTCCACTGCTTACAGGAATCTCAGGGTCATACGACGAGAAGAAGTCGGTGAACGTCCACAAATTTTCGCCCGAAAAATATATTCTCAAATTCTCAATATGCATCTTGGAAATGATCCCTTTACGGGGAACCGTGTAACCCACTTGCAAATTTTTACCCGCAGGTATGAAGCGTCTTCGAGCCAGAAAGAAGAAAAAATTCGTCCCGATTGTATGTTTCATCATACGTAAAACGCGGATAGGATGCATGAGGATTTTGGTTTTCCCAAGTCCAACGGTCGAGATGTGCCTTCTGCGGATAGTTGGCAAGCTCGGTAAACGCATGTCGTCCCATGCCTCCGATATACCCGTCACATTTACCCACACCTTGTAAAAAAGAGGCTGAAATCGATTCCTCGCCAAGCGGCATTGAGTCCGATCGTATAATTATATCGAGGAATAGCACTGCCTATATAGCAACGATCCTCGGTAGGCGTAATCTTCCCGTCACCGTCTATATCCACATATTTTATATCTCCCGGTTGTACCTTCGTGCGATACTCCTCGATAATAGGGGTCGTCGCTTTCGGCGTATAAGTGTTCGTGGCAATGTCATAATCAAAATCATCGACCGTATAAAGTCCGTCGGATTTGTATCCCCAAAATGCATCGATAGGATAGCCCACCGCACGAATGCGATCGCCGCTGAAATCGTCGGCCGTATTTCCCACGCTAACCACTTTATTTTTCACATCGGAAAAAGTGACATTCACCCCGTAGGTAAAATCTTTCCCTATTTTATCTTGCCAAGCCAAAGCGATTTCCCAACCTTTGTTTTTGAACCTTACCGGCATTCTGGTAGGGTTCACTCACACCCAGCACATCGGGAAGTTTCACTTTCAGCAAAATATCGTCGGTATTCTTAATGAAGTAATCGGCCGTCAACGACAAACGATTATTCAACAAATTGACGTCCAATCCGATATTAGTCATCTTTATGGACTCCCAAGAGAGAATATTGTTCGATGCCTCGCTTTGCTGCATGGAAGAGGTTATCTCCCCGCCGATAGGCATGTTGGAGGTAGAAGGTTGAATCAAAGCCATATAAGGATATAACGAAGAGGTATATTGGTTACCCAGAGTACCGTATGAGGCCCTAATTTTCAAATTATCCAACCAGCTGCGGGTCGATTCCATAAACGACTCTTCGGTCAAACGCCAAGCCACCGATGCCGAAGGGAAATAGCCTCCCCGGTGATCTTTATGAAAACGCGACGACAAGTCGTAACGCAAATTGGCCTCTACCAAATAGCGATCGTTGAAATTATAATTGACCCGCCCGAACCCGGAACGAATCGCCCAATGATTATCATAGCCGCTATTGGTTTGCAAATCGGTTCCGGCATTCAGCACATGGAGATCGTTGGAGACCAAATCCTGACGACTGGCATCCATTTGTTGGTATAACTGCCACTCCTGAGAAAAGCCGGCAAGAATATGGAAAGAATGTTTCCCTATCGTCTTATCATAATCGACCTGTGCCATCACATTCTGGTATCGTTGGGCAATATCGCGTTGACTGAACTTACTCGTATTCGACGTATAAGCCAATGGCGTTTCGGTATCGGGATAAAAGTGCTGTATGATGTTCTGTTGTTGTTTCCGCAACACATCGACCAACCGGGTAGCATATTGAACCTTTGCCGTCAACCCGTCGATAATTCTCAATCCGGCACTGAAATTCAACGAGGTCTCACGTTTATGGTAATTGATAAAACCTCCGTCGTAGGCTTGTGCTATCGGGTTTGCCGAGCTACCGCCATATCCCCATTGCCCGTCGGTGAATTTCACGGGAGTCAAAGGAGAAGAACGGAGAGCTTGATAGAAAAGTCCCGAATTTTCGCTATCGCTCGATGCAGGAGTCAATTATCCACGTCGGTATAACTCACATTTCCCTCGATGGTCAATCGATCGAAAAAGCTCGGTGTTTAATTTCATTCTCACATTATTACGGGTAGCATGATAACCGTTGCCTACCATAAGTCCCGAAGTGGTTAAATTTCCATAGGACAAATAATACCCCATGTTCTTATTCCACCGTTGATATTTACATTGTGACCGTGTTGAGGTGCATAATCTCTCGTGATTTCTTTTATCCAGTTCGTATTCGCCCGGAAATTCGGATCGGTTCCGTTAATGACGGCATCTATATCTTCCTGTGTATATACCCCCAACTTTTATTTACATTCGAAGTCGCTTCTTTCAGTAAAAGTAAGATATTCGACGGCATCGAGCATTTCGGGAAGGGCCGTCGGTTTTTGCATGGCAAAATATCCGGTGTAAGTGACCGTAGGTTTTACCTCGCGGTCGGCCTTACGCGTCGTAATAAGAATAACTCCGTTGGCCGCTCTCGAACCATAGATAGAAGAGGAAGCGGCATCCTTCAATACCGATACAGACTCTATATCGTCGGGGTTCAACGTGTTCATGTCGCCCTTCCACGCCGTCGATAAGAATCAAAGGGTCGGAGGTTATTCAATGTCCCGATACCTCTCACCCGTATAGAAGAGTTATTATCACCGGGACGGCTTGTCGTATTCACGATAGAGACACCCGGCAACATGCCTTGCAAACCGGTCGTCACATTAGCGATAGGACGATTGGCTAAACATCATGGTCTACCGAAACGACCGATCCCGTTAAATTTATTTTCTTTTGAACACCGTAGCCTACCACCACTACCTCGTCCATCAAATTGGAATCTTCGTTCAATCGAATTTCAATGGGATTTTCATTCGTGACAGGAACCTCTGTCTTTTTTATAGCCGATAGAAGACACGACCAGCAGAGCGTTATCCGAAATATTATTGATAGTAAAATTTCCATCTACATCGGTCGAAGTTCCTATCGAAGAACCTTTTACGATAATACTGGCCCCGATAATGGCCTCGCCTTTTTCATCGACTACCTTACCGGAAACAGAACGGGACCGTTTAGCCGCTTGCTGCTGTTTGGAAAGCAAAACAACTACATTATCGACTTTCCTTTGGAATGTGATATTCGTTCCCTTCAATAACTGTTTCATGGTCTCTTCAAAGATGCATTGTCGGTTTTCACCGTCACGAGTTTATCAAGCCCCTCTAACTCCACATTATAAAAAGAAGCTATAATTGCTCGACCGTTCGATTGTTTTTATGGCTTCTTTCAACGGCTTATTTTTAATATCTACCGTAATCTGCGCCTGAATATTGAGCGTAAAAGCGCAAACAACAAGCATAGCCACCTCATCTTAAAATGGTTTGATTTCATACGTTTTTCATTTTTATTTCTTTGATTAAAAAGATATTAGTATAAAAGGTATCTGCAATAATGTGTTACTTTTAATTTTCATCGTCTATTGGGTATACAAGTAGCGACCCAGATTTATCCAAGCCTATTCTACAATTAACATTTATTAAATCATCTAACTCTTAAATGATTCGACATGTGCCATTTTCATAAGCAAAAGGGGAGCCGGCTCGACGCAAACACCAAGCATTCTTATCCCCATAGGGAAATATTCAAAAGAGGAGCTGTTATATTATTTTTTTATGAAGCACGATGACAGAATCGCGCACTTCATAATGTAATGACGATGTCATCGACAAGATATCGAGAGCATTTGTAATGCCTCCGCTTCCTATCGAACCGGTGAAAAAATATTGTCCTTCGGGAAACGCCGAGTCGAAAAACGATTTTTACGTTATATACACGAGATAAAACCTTAACGATGTTTTCCAGCGATTCATTTTCGAAACGTAAATTTCCATCGGTCCATTCGACATATTCCTTCGAATAAACCTTACCGACCTGCATGGTTCCCGTGTTTCTGTCATACACCAGTTTCTCGTCGGGCTGCATGACATAGCGATCGCTCTCCGATGCCACATCGACTTTCCCTGTCAACAAAACGACCGACACCTCGCTATCGTCTTTATAAGCACACACGTCGAAAGCCGTACCCAATACTGTAATTTCAAGACCGGCAGCCTTTACGACAAACGGGCGCTCCTTATCGGGAGTCACCTCGAAATAGGCTTCTCCATCGAGCTCGACGATTCTTTTTTCCCATTAAAATCATGCGGATAACTAATTTGAGAGGCTGAATTTATATTTACTTTCGTACCATCGGGCAATTGGACTTTGGCTCGTTCCCCACTCTCGGCAGTTACTACCAATGGGAGAGTATCCACCTTTGAATCGAGCCCCAACTCATATACGGCCAACGCAGCGATAATCGGTAAACAGACAACGGCGGCCCACCGCAACATCGGAACAAAGGAGAATCGTCTATGCGACTTTTTCTCCCGGGATTCTATGTTCTCTTTAATGCGGGTATACAGACGTTCATAGACTTCCTCATCGAGATGAGAATCGCTTCTTTCAATAGCTTGCATGATCCATCGGTCGAGCGAATCGTTATTTTTTATCCACTCGCACAATTCCTTGACTTCTGCCGTCGAAGCGTTTCCGTCGAGGTACTTCTCGATGAGTATTTTGGAATATTCCTTATCCATTTGTTCCTTTACTTAGTATAAAAGCAAATCGGCTCGGACGTCTAATCGTTTATAGTTAAACTATCTTAATTAAAGCAGCATAGATCACTAAGGGTAACAACTCATCGTAATGAGCCATCAATTTATCCCTCATAAATTTAAGCGCCAACGACAATTGCGTCGCGACGGTACTCTCCGAAATATTCAGCTCGACCGCTATTTCTTTATTCGTAAAATGCTTACGTTTACTCAAAACAAATATTTTCTTACGCGACGGCGGCAGTTCCTCGGCAAGTCGATCGATATATTCTTCCAGCAACTTACCGTCCAGCTCTCCATCGGCATTATCGCTATATTCTTCCGAAGATTCAAGAACATATTCCGCATAAATATATTCGACAGTCTGCCGCTGATACACGTTCATCAACAGATTCTTAGCTATGGTACAAAGATAAGAAATCAACGACTTATCGGGACTCACCTGATCGTGTATCTCCCACAACCGGACAAACGTACGTTGTACGATTTCCTCCGCCCAATAACTGTCTCCGCCAGATATTCTCATGACAAAGTTGTATAATTTACCACTATACAACTTGTATACCTTTTCAAAGGCATCGAAAGAACCCGATTTGAGGCCTACGATAATATTGTCACATTCACTTTTCAACTCTGGCAATAATAATATAATATGCAAATGTAAACCATCTGCCTAAAAATATTATTATTTACATGTTATTTTTCCAATAAATATCTATTTCGCCAATGGAAATAATAATATTATTCTTTATTTAATCTGAAATTAATAGCCCAAAAGACGCCTAAGCGCATTTTCCGCTTCATACGACGCCTTAAAATTGGGTTGAATGACGATTCTGTTGTTTCTATCGATCGCGCCCCAGCGGTTTCTCCCGACCTCCAGAACGGCAAAGCCCTCGTCGTTGAATCCTCGTGCATTGTAATATTGCGGTTTAATGAACCAATTCCCATAATAATCGAGATAACCGTACAATCCGCTCTTGGGATCGCGGGTCTCCCATAAATCGATTCCGCGCAATCTTCCCTTCTCCATCGAAGTAATAGCGTTATCCACATCGTAGCTGTGCTCGAACACTGGATTTATCACCACTTTCCCAGCCATATTTATGGCTCCGTACCGCACACCGATTTGCACCCGCGCCAGTCCGTTGTTACGGAAACGTTGTGCAGATCTGAATTTAGGCTGTATTACCCACATACCCAAGTCATTGACATAGCCATATAATCCGGTAGCCGGACTTTCGACCGGTGTCAAACGACTAGCCGCCTGCGAACCATAACTTCCCGAATACAGAGGAAACCCTCCTAAACCGGCACAGGAACAAACAAAAAAACATGGAAATAAACAAGAATATCGAGATCGGGTATTTCATGAGATTTGAATTTTAAGGTTTTATCATACAAACTCTTTTCTAACATAAAAGCGTATATCTTCGCCCCTTTTTTACAACATCACAAATATAAAAACAAATTTTTAAAAACCAAACCTTCGGAACAGAGAGAAAGGGATAAAACAAGATTCCTATTCAAA
>VOFI01003647.1_pt1 | contig 31429 bp, 28 predicted proteins | sample 5384131 | NCBI WGS metagenome assembly VOFI01 (sample SAMN12384728, study PRJNA508395) | human gut metagenome | isolation source: healthy gut H | host: Homo sapiens
TAAAACTCTTCATGGCAATTCCTGGCAAGGTCAATTTCCTTCAGATGGGTCGGTATGGTGAGTTCTCCGAACAGACCTACCGTAACAACTTCGAGAACGAGGCTTTCGACTGGTTTGCCTTTAACGAGTATCTCGTCAGAAAAGGTTCTCAATGGAAAGTTTCTGGCCATCGCCGTCGATCCTAGTTTTCTTCCCAAGTCCGGAAAGAAGACGCCTTGGATAGGACGTTTCTGGTCCGGAGTTGCTGGCGATGAAGCGCGGTCAGGAGATCCGGAGTCGGTGTCATTGACGTGGAAAACCACGATTGTATGACGCTGATCTCAAAAAGAGACGTTCGTCAACCCTCTGCTCAAGGAAGGCTTCCACGTGATAAGCAGGTTCCGCAACGATGCGGTTCTGTTCTATCCGACCCTTCAGAAGCCAACCGGAAAGAGAGGTCATCCGAAGTGGTATGATGGAAAGGTTGACTTTGCTAATCTTGATCTCTCCAGATGTGAGGAGATTGAAGTTGACAAAGGCCGTCTAATCGGTCTGAAGGCTTATTCCAAGTCACTTAAACGCTCCATCAAGGTTGTCGTATGGTATCCTGATGAAGAGGATACGACAAAGTGGCAAATTTACTTCAGCACTGATGACTCAATGAGTACCAAGGATGTAATTGACTGCTATAGAACTCGTTTCCAGCTGGAGTTCTGTTTCAGAGATGCGAAGCACTATGCCGGTCTTAACGACTGCCAGTCAACCGACCTCAGAAAACTCGAGTTCCATAGGAACGCATCATTCGCTAGCATCAATATCGCCAAGGTCGCCTGCAAGGAACTGGGAATACCGTTCAATATCATCAAGTCGATCATTCGATTTATCTAAAATCGTTCCCGAACCTCATCTAAAATATTATTAGAAAAGCATTATCAGGGGCCCTGGGAAAATTTAACGACCGGTAATTCTATCTGCTCGACACATTACCCTTGCAATTATCGGAATTGATCCATCCTTAAAAAGAACAGGATACGGTTGTCCAAACGACGCTCGCAGCGAAAACAACGTACTTTTACGTACCATGGCTCCGCAGGGAGGGGAAAAAGGAACTCAAACAAATTCGGCCCTGTCCTCTCCTCGCATCATCTTTGCAGAAGACAGGACGCTCCCGGAAATTTTTGAAAGCAAACATTCATAATTACGTCCGCCTTTTCGTATCTTTGACTTCTTCTTAGATACTTCGCCTCGGCAAAACGCAAATAAATTTGCTTTTGCACGCGGCTTATTCGTATCTTTGCAGAGGATAGGAGGCGGTTCGGCAATCTTTGCGTGCAAGCCCGCACGATTGCCTATACACCTTTCATTATAGCAGCGGTAATGGGGAACAAATTCCACCCGCTGCATTATCTTTGCCCGAAACAGAATGGACTATGAGCACCGAAAAAAACATCCGGAACATCGAAAGCGACCTGGAGTTCGAAAATCAGATCCGCCCCCGCGAACTGGACAACTTCGCCGGGCAGGAGAAGATCGTGGATAACCTCCGGATTTTCATCCAGGCGGCTCTGATGCGAGGCGATTCGCTCGACCACGTGCTGCTGCACGGTCCTCCGGGACTGGGTAAAACCACGTTGGCGAACATCATCGCCAATGAAATGCATGCACAGTTGAAAGTCACTTCCGGACCGGTGCTCGATAAACCGGGCGACCTGGCGGGACTTCTGACCAACCTCAACCCCGGCGACGTACTTTTCATCGACGAAATACACCGTTTAAGTCCCCTCGTCGAGGAGTACCTTTACTCCGCGATGGAAGACTACAAGATCGACATCGTACTGGACAAGGGGCCTTCCGCACGTTCGATACAGATCGAACTGGCTCCCTTTACTCTGATCGGCGCGACGACGCGCAGCGGCCTGCTGACCTCGCCGCTGCGGGCCCGGTTCGGCATCCAATGCCACTTGGAATACTACGATTCTTCGGTTCTGAAAGGTATCGTAAACCGCTCGGCCCGCATTCTCGACGTTTCGATCGACAGCGATGCGGCGTTGGAAATAGCCCTCCGTTCACGCGGAACGCCGCGCATCGCCAATGCCCTGCTGCGCCGTGTGCGTGACTTCGCCATGGTCAAAGGCGAAGGTCATATCGACCTCGACATCACGCGGTTCGCCCTGACAGCCCTGAATATCGACTCCCGGGGACTCGACCAGATGGATAACAAAATACTCTCGACGATTATTGAAAAATTCGGCGGCGGCCCCGTCGGACTGAACACCATCGCTACGGCAGTCAGCGAAGATGCCGGGACTATCGAAGAGGTTTACGAACCGTTCCTGATCAAAGAAGGGTTCCTCAAACGAACGCCACGCGGCCGGGAAGCGACCGAAATGGCCTATGCACATCTCGGATTCTCCCGGACGGACCATGGCGAACAGTCCCTGTTCTGACGCCAAAGACACTATAATCGAATATGTTAAATGAGGTCATAAACAACGAGTGAAGATGAGAAATTTAGTAATATGCTTTTGCACACTGATAATAGCGATATGTACGTGTGCTTGTGAAAGCAATAACGATGTGATCGAACACCAAACTGGTGTTTGGGTTAGCGACAAGGCAGAGTTGTTGCTGACCGATAAGATTATGATGTATTTTGAAAAGCAGTCGGATGATGCCGTTTTGGTGATGCTTAAAGTAGATAGCATTACAGAAGATTGCACGCTTTTCAGTAAAGATACAATCATCAGACAATCTATTCCCGAAGACTTTGCAATGAAGCACATTTCTTCCAACGAAATAATAGTCAATGGACAGAAAATGGTCAAAGCTGAAACTATCGAAATGTGCGAACCCTACGACATGACAGCAGCCAATGATTCAAATGCACTTGCCGACAGATTAACAGAGTGGCGATTGGGTGCTTGGGTTAAAGTTGATAAAACAACAAATGACATCGATGCAGCAGTGAACACCCCGAGGAATATGTTCGTATATAATATTGAAAACGGCATGTATTATTTGCGTGCTGCGAGAATTGAGAATGTGAACGAAGGTACTTTATTCTATCAGAATATCCGTTTGATGAAGAATCCAAATACGAAAGAACGGACGGTTTATTTTTCTCCGAACAACCAAAATGAAGTATTGGGAGCACTTGAAATTAACTTGGATGGATTCAAGCCAGGAACCTGTTATTTCGACCCGAACGGGGGCATATATTGGTCTTATATGTCACATACTCCGGACCAAATTATTTTGAACGGATGTGGAGGAGATACTTATTACATCAATAGAAAACTGGCCGGGGATAAAAATATGTTCGAATGGATAAAATATACAAATAAGTAACCTAACAAACACACAATACGCAGACAAAATAGATGAACGTACAAATCAATATCGACACCGCCAGCTGCATCCGATGCGGAAAATGCGTCAAGGTTTGCCCTGCCTGGATCATGACTCAGGCCAAACCCGGCGACCCGATCGGTCTGCGCAATATCGACTCCTGCATCGTCTGCGGACATTGCGCGGCCGTTTGCCCGACCGGCTCGGTCCGCCACAGTTCATTTCCTCCCGATAAAATCCATCCGATCGACCGCAACGGGCTGCCCTCGCCCGAACAGGTGCTGCTCCTCTGCAAGGCACGTCGTTCGAACCGAGCGCTCTCCGACCGTCCCGTCCCGCAGGAAGCGATCGACCGAATCCTCGAAGCCGCCCACCGGGCTCCGACGGCCAGCAACCGCCAGGAAGTGAGTTTCACGGTCATCACCGATCCCGCGATCCTGGACAAGATCATCCGTTTCACGCTGGATACTTTCGCGGGAATCGCCCGCAAATTGGAAAACCCGCTCGTCAAACCCATACTCAAACGTCTGCGGCCTGAATTTTATAACTACCTGCCTGCTTTCAAACGGCTGATTGCCGAATACGACAAAGGCAACGACCTCATCCTGCGCGAAGCCAAAACCCTGCTTCTCATTCACACTCCATACGCGAACCGTTTCGGAGCCGCAGATGCCAACCTTGCCTACCAGAACGGTTCGCTGATGGCCGAAAGCCTCGGCGTCAGCCAGATCTACACGGGCTTCGTCCTTTCGGCACTGGCACAGGACAAAAAATGCAAATTTTTGAAATCCATCGGCATACAGGAAAGGTACATGCAGGTATGGCACTCGGAATGCCGCTGTTCCTCTATCCCAATTACATCGACAAAAAACCGATCGCAGTAAACAGGCTCTGACCCCGGCGGATCTTTTCCGGTTTTTCTCACCGGAATACCGGCTCGGGCGCGATCCTTGCGAAAAAAATAAGTTCATCAAACCCATAAAACACAATGCAAAATAAAAATATGAGAGAAGAAGCCCTTCGTTACCATGCAGAAGGGCAATCCGGCAAAATAGCGGTAGTACCCACCAAACCCCTCGCTTCGCAGCACGACTTTTCGCTGGCCTACTCGCCCGGCGTGGCGGAGCCGTGCCTCGAAATCGTGAAAAATCCGCTCGACGCCTATAAATATACGGGCAAAGGCAATCTGGTCGCCGTCATCACCAACGGCACGGCAGTCTTGGGACTGGGCAACATCGGGGCTTTGGCCGGCAAGCCGGTCATGGAGGGTAAAAGCATGCTTTTCAAGGTATTCGCAGACATCGATGCCTTCGATATCGAAGTGGATGCGACCGACACGGACCGTTTCGTGGAAACCGTCAAGGCCATCGCTCCGACCTTCGGCGGCATCAACCTCGAGGACATCAAGGCTCCCGAATGTTTCGAAATCGAAGCCCGGCTTCGTGAAGAGCTCGACATTCCCGTCATGCACGACGACCAGCACGGCACGGCCATCATCTCGGGTGCGGCCCTGCTGAACGGCCTCGAAATCGCGGGCAAGTCCATCGCCGACGCCCGTGTGGTCATCAACGGCGCAGGCGCTGCGGCGGTTTCTATCGCCCGCCTTTTCCTGAAGCTCGGCCTGAATTGCGAAAATCTCGTTCTCTGCGACAGCAAAGGCGTGGTTTCGACCCGCCGCGAAGACCTGAATCCTGTCAAGGAACAACTCGCTACGGACCGGGAAGACGTCGATACGCTGGCCGACGCCCTCCAAGGTGCCGACGTCTTCCTCGGCGTTTCAGCTCCGGGTATCCTGACGCCCGAAATGGTCCGCACGATGGCCCACGATCCGCTGGTGCTGGCCTTGGCCAACCCCACGCCGGAGATCACCTACGAAGAGGCGATGGCATCCCGTCCGGACATCATCTTCGCAACGGGCCGTTCGGACTATCCCAATCAGGTAAACAACGTGCTCGCTTTCCCGTACCTTTTCCGGGGTGCGCTCGATGTATATGCCAGTACGATCAATGACGAAATGAAGCTGGCCGTCACCCACGCACTGGCACGCCTGGCCAAGGAACCGGTTCCGCAGGAGGTCCTGAAAACATACGGTCTGAAGTCGCTCTCGTTCGGACGCGAATACCTGATTCCGAAACCGAGCGACCCGCGTCTGCTCGCGGTCGTCGCCACGGCCGTGGCGCGTGCAGCCATCGAATCGGGCGTAGCACGGCGCGAGATCGAGGATTGGGACGCCTACGCCGCGTCGCTCACCCGACGTGTAAAAAACACAAAGTAAACCCGAATCCCTGCCCATCAGGACCGGCATCAAAAAAGCGCCCCGAGATTTATTCGGGGCGCTTTTTTGTTTGAAATGGCATTTAATCCCGACTTTGACAAACCGGCTCCAGCCGGAAGAGGGGGGCAAGACCGCTATCGGAAAAGAACCCGGGTAAACCTATCGACGGCTGGATTACTTTACCCGACAAAATAAAGGACCGACCTCCACAAAACTGTATCGGGCGATAATCATATTTACCCTTTTATCGACCAACACATTGACAAAACAATCCGATAAATCCGTTTATTTCGACGAATGAACGATACGAAAAAGGAAGTCATGAGGAGGTATACGGAGCGATAATTTATCGAGAAACGATAAGGATGCAAAAAAATTATATCCAAACCGTCATTTTATTTCGTAAATATTTGGATATATATATATGAGCAATAACCGACGTCGTTTATGTCAAACTTTCTTAAATTACACCCAAAACCATGAAAAGATTAGCTCTGTTATTGCTCGCATTTACAGGCCTGATGTCTGCCTGTTCAAAAGACGATCCCGTTCCGCAGGATGGATCGCTTACCCCCGACAGCCCGGAAGGGCGCGAAGCCGTAACGATCCCCGACGAATTTCTCCGCACTTACCTACTCAAGTATTTCGATTTCGACCGCAACGGAGAACTCTCCCGCTACGAAGCATCGTTAGTGGTACGAATCGACTGCCCCGGAAATATAAATGCAGGAGAAGGGGCCTATATGTGCGATGCGACCGGCATAGAAGCCTGCACGAACCTTCGCTACCTGAATCTGTCGGGAAACGACCTGACCAAACTCGATGTAAGCAACAACAAACTGCTCGATACGCTCGATTGTTCAATCAATACTCATCTGAAAAATTTACGTGTCGCAAAACAAGAATCTCTTGCAACTGCATTGTTATGCCTGTTCTCTTGAAATTGAGAGATGGGACTTATCTGCGAATCCGGAATTGAAAGATTTGAGAATCGGAGGAGACGGATACGTTGCTTTCGATAAAGTATCCATTCTCGATTGCAGCAACAACCATAAGCTGGAAGTCCTAATGGCAAATTTAAGTCAAATGTCTGAACTCTATCTCGATTGTCCGGAATTGCAACATCTTTCCTTAGAAGGCAACAGCCTTTCTGCGCTCGATCTTAGTAATTGTACAAAACTTGTAATGCTCAATTTCAGTGGGAACAACATCTCTCATATGAATTTACAGTGTCCGGACTTGGACCTTTTGAAATGCCAAAGCAATAATCTCACCACCCTCGACGTAAGTGCATGCCCAAAACTAACAGTACTTTATTGTGACGAGAACCAACTGCAAGAATTGGATTTGACGAACAACAAGAAAATCGAATATTTACGCGTACCGGATAATAAATTACAAAATCTGGATGCAAGCAATCTTTCCAAATTGAAAGAATTTTACTGCAACAACAACGAATTGACGGACTTGATGCTAAACAGTCTAGAATTAACCTGGGTCGAATGTCAAAACAACGATCTCCAAAGTTTGGATTTGTCGAATCTTCCCGCCCTGTATCTTCTCAGATGTTATGAGAACCAGTTCGAAACGATAGACGTAAGTAACAATCCGGAACTTCGGGGCTTTTTCTGCAACCCGATGGAATCGCTCAAAACCATTTATATGAGTGAAGGACAGGACCAGCTTTTGCAAGCTTTCGAAAAGCCCGAAGCGGCGGAAGTCGTGTATAAATAAATCGCAACGTCAGACACAGCGAACCCGAACGCATCTGCGTTCGGGTTCGCTGTGTCTGACACGCTCCCGACCGGCTGTCGCTCGGACCGAAAGGCGGGAAACCGCATTTCGAGTTCCGGAACGAACGTACGAAACAGACCTGCCACGCCTCCCGCATCGAAACAGGATGGAATCGATATGCCCGCCCCTGCAAACAGAAGCGACCGGGAGACATAATCCGCAGCATGACACCCCGATACATCCACTCCTTTTGCAGAAAATCGAGAGGAATTCTATAAAAAACGAACACGGCCATCACACTCTGTTCTCATTTTCATTACCTTTGTAACCTAAAATTCCCTTTATGCAAAAACTTCGCAATATAGCCATTATCGCCCACGTCGATCACGGCAAAACCACACTGGTCGATAAGATGATCATGCAGAGCCACGTGCTGCGCGACAATGCCAAAAATTCCGGAGAACTCATCCTCGACAACAACGATCTGGAACGCGAACGCGGCATCACGATCCTCTCGAAGAATGTATCCGTCATCTACAAAGACTGTAAAATCAACATTATAGACACCCCGGGCCACGCCGACTTCGGCGGCGAGGTGGAGCGTGTGCTCAACATGTGCGACGGCGTACTGCTGCTCGTCGATGCTTTCGAAGGAACGATGCCCCAGACCCGTTTCGTCCTCCAGAAAGCCCTCTCGCTCGGCAAGAAACCCATCGTGGTAATCAATAAGGTCGATAAGCCCAACTGCCGTCCCGAAGTGGTCAACGAACAGGTTTTCGACCTGATGTTTTCGCTCGGAGCAACGGAGGAGCAGCTTGACTACAAAACCATCTACGGCTCGGCCAAACAGGGTTGGATGTCCCACGTCTGGAATCAGCCGACGGACTCGATCTCTCCGCTGCTGGACACCATCCTCGACGAAATTCCGGAACCCGCCGTCGTAGAGGGCACGCCCCAAATGCTTATCACCTCGCTCGAATACTCCTCCTACATCGGCCGTATCGCCGTGGGTAAAGTGACGCGCGGAGAGCTGAAGACCGGACAGAACGTCACCCTGGCCAAACGCGACGGAGTGACGATGCAAAAGAGCCGTATCAAGGAGTTGATGGTTTTCGAAGGTTTGGGCAAGAAAAAGGTCGATGCAGTGCCCTGCGGTGAAATCTGCGCCCTGATCGGCATCGACGGATTCGAAATCGGCGATACGATCTGCGACTACGAAAATCCGGAACCGCTGCCCCCGATCGCCATCGACGAACCTACGATGTCGATGCTCTTCACGATCAACAACTCGCCGTTCTTCGGCAAGGACGGCAAATACGTCACCTCCCGCCATATCAAGGAGCGCCTCGACCGCGAGCTGGAGAAAAACCTCGCCCTGCGCGTCGAACCGGGAGCCAACGCCGACAGTTTCATCGTATTCGGACGGGGCGTGCTGCACCTCTCGGTGCTGATCGAAACCATGCGTCGCGAAGGTTACGAACTCCAGGTAGGACAGCCCAAGGTCATCGTCAAGGAGATCGACGGCAAGAAGTGCGAACCGATCGAAGAGATGACCGTCGATTGTCCCCAGGAGTACTCGGGGACAGTGATCGAACTGGCCACCAAACGCAAGGGGACCCTGACCAACATGGAAACCAACGGCGACCGTACGCGGCTCGAATTTACGATTCCCTCGCGCGGTATCATCGGTCTGAGATCCAATATGCTCACGGCAACGGCCGGCGAAGCGATCATGACACATCGCCTGAAAGGATTCGAACCTTGGACGGGCGACATCGAAATGCGGGTCAACGGCTCGATCATCTCGGGCGAAACGGGTACGGCCTACGCCTACTCGATCGACAAACTGCAGGACCGCGGACGCTTCTTCATCTCTCCGATGGAACAGGTGTACGAAGGCCAGGTGATCGGCGAACACACCCGCCAGAACGACATCACGGTAAACGTCACCAAGGCCAAGCAGCTCACGAACATGCGCGCTTCGGGATCGGACGAAAAAACCTCGATCGCCCCGCCCAAGGTATTCTCGCTCGAAGAGGCCCTCGAATACATCAAGGAGGACGAATACGTGGAAGTCACTCCGCACGCCATGCGCCTGCGCAAGATCCTGCTGAACGAAACAGACCGCAAACGCGCATCGAAATAGTCCATGGATCACTTCACGCTGGCTCTTATGACGGGTGCCGTGGCAGGCGCTCTGGACATCATCCCGATGATCGCCCAAAAACTCTCGTTCCGCTCCTGCCTGTCGGCCTTCCTCCAATATTTTTTTGCCGGACCGATCGTCTTTTACAGCAACCTGCCTTACCTGCCCTGGTGGGCGGACGGTATGGCCGTGACTCTCATGATGGCTCTGCCGGTCGTACTGATCCTCACGGGCAAAGACCGTAAGGCGGCTCCGGTCATCCTGCTCAATGCCCTGCTGCTGGGATTCCTCATCAGCGTCGCAGAACGATATCTGGCATAAAATGAAGAATTTCAAGGGTATCATCTATGCGGCATTGTCGTCCTCGACCTTCGGACTAGCTCCGTTGTTCTCGATTCTCCTGCTCTCGGACGGGTTCTCGTCGTTCGAAGTGCTCTCCTACCGTTGGGGAGTAGCTTCCCTGACGTTGGGAATCATCGGACTCGCCGGCGGCTGCCGGTTCCGCATCTCCCGGCAGGAGCTATGCACGGTATTCTTCTTGAGCCTGTTTCGGGCCGCGACATCATTGAGTCTGGTGATCGCCTATCAAAATATCTCGAGCGGGGTCGCTTCGATCATCCATTTCATGTACCCGCTGGCCGTCGCCCTGGCCATGGCACTCTTTTTCCGCGAACGTATCTCGTGGCGAACGGCAGCGGCCATCGGCGTTTCGCTGGCCGGTGTCGCCCTCCTCTCTACCGGAGGAATCGGCAGCCGGGGCGGAGATACCACGGCGGGGACCATTGCTGCCGCCGTTTCGGTATTCGCCTATGCCGGCTATATCATCGGCGTACGCAAGAGCCGCGCGGCGCAGGTCGAATCGACCACCCTGACCTTTTACGTCATGGCCTTCGGAGCTCTGCTGTTTCTCTGCGGAGGTATGTTCACGGGCGGTGTCCGGCTCGTGACCGACGGAAAAGAGAGGCTCGCCATTCTCGGACTGGCGCTCCCGGCCACGGCGATCTCCAACATCACGCTGGTCAGGGCGATCAAATTCATCGGGCCGACGCTCACGTCGATTTTCGGGGCACTGGAACCTCTGACGGCAGTAGCCATCGGTGCAACGGTCTTCGGAGAGCGGTTCGGCTGGACAAGCGCCCTGGGCGTGGGACTGGTCGTTGCGGCCGTCAGCATCGTCGTACTCGACACGCAACGCAAAACGTGGAAGACTACTCCTTCTTCCTCAACGTAGCGAACGAAAGGATGTGCCAACTGGTTCCGACTGCGAGCAGAAACAGCCCGAGCTGCGCCCACCACCATGCATCGACGACCCGAAAGATGCAATACCCCATCGTCAGCCAAATCAACGACACGGAAACGATCTTCGCCTGCAAAGGTATTGCTCGGTTTTCACGAAAGTTACGGATATAAGGTCCCAGATGCTTCTGGTTCAGAAGCCACGCATAGAGGCGTGGCGAAGAACGAACGTAAAGGGCTGCGGCGAGAAGCAGGAAAGGCGTCGTCGGCAGCAACGGCACGAAGACACCGACGATACCCAGTCCCAGAAAGAAGCTTCCGAGTATGGCTCCCAAAGTTTTCACGCAGTAAAATTAGCGGTTTTTGCGAAAACACGTCCGCCCGACAAGTTTTTTTCATATTCGGGTGGACCTTAAACGCTTCGTTCCGGTCATTTGCAAAAAATTCGCTTTTACATTCAGTTTTTTCGTATCTTTGACTTCGCGTTAGATACTTCGCTTCGGCAAAATGCAAAAAAATTTGCTTTTGCTCGCGGCTTATTCGTATCTTTGCGGACGTTAAAGAGAACAACGAGTAGTGTCTGAACACGTAAATCCAGTTGCGATTTATCTGTTCAGACACTTTTTTTTTGCCATAACTCAACCGAAAAAAATATGAAAGGAACAACGACACAGGATCGATTGTGGACAGGTTCTTTCTTAAGAATCTGCCTGGTGAATCTCTTTATTTTCGTAAATTTTCATGCGCTGCTGCCTACTTTCCCCTTCTTCGTCACCTACTTGGGCGGCGATGCGGTAACTATCGGACTGGCAACGGCACTGTTCAGCATCGCTTCCATCGTATCGCGACCGTTCGTGGGATGGCTCATCGACACGCGGGGACGATACGCGATATTGGTACTGGGACTTATCGGCATGACACTCATCCCGATGGGTTATTTCGTATCGGCAGGCATCGCGACGGCCGTTATACTGCGCACGGCGCACGGCGTGTTCCATGCAGCTTCGAGCAATGCCTCTTCCACTTGGGTGACGGACATCATCCCGCACAAACGCATGGGCGAAGGATTGGGAATGTACGGACTTTCGATGGCCATATCCACCGCCGTAGCTCCTGCATTAGGGCTGGCGGTAATGAACGCCTGGGGATTCCGACGGGAGCTGTTCGAGCCGATGTCCCTGCCTGCCGCCGTCACGCAGTTCTTTTTCATGATGGCGTATGGCGTAGTGGAGGTATATGTGGCGATTTACGCCACCTCCTGCCGCTTGCCCGGAGGCGGAATCTACTTTATCTTCATCGCACTGGCCACCGTAGCCACGCGTATTCTGCTGGGGCGTGCCGTCGATCGGTACGGCGAAGCGAGGCTGGTTTACACCGGCAATGCAGCCATCGTGATCGGTATTCTGCTGCTGGTGTTCGCGCACAACGTACCGTGCTACCTGTTGTCGGCTCTTCTGCTGGGTTACAGTTTCGGCGCCATCCAGCCCCTCCTTACAGACGATGGCGATGCACGCCGTAGCACCCGAACGGCGCGGGGCGGCAAGCTCCACGTTTTTCGTGGCTTTCGACTTCGGTATTGCGTCGGGCGGCTTCCTGGCAGGCGTACTGGTGAAGCAACTGGGTTATGACGCCATGTTCCTCTGCATGATCGTACCGTGTCTGCTGTCGTCAGGCTACTACTACGCCTTCGGACGCCGTCACGCCTCGTCGTTCAATCCGCAGAACCGCAGAACGGGCCTGAACTCCGATGACGACCGTCCCGGCCTGTCGGCCCGTAAATCTTTGCCGTTCGTCATCACTATTTCGCGTGAATACGGCAGCGGAGGACATCGCATCGGAGAACGGTTGGCGCAACGGCTGGGCGTGAAATTCTACGACAGAGAACTCATCTCGCTGACCGCGCAGCAAAGCGGATTAGGCGAAAGTACCGTACAAGAGAGCGAACAAACCGTGAGCGGACGACTGATGTACGACGACCCGGTACAGACCGCCGTATTTCGCGCACAGAGCCAGGTGATACGCAACATCGCCTGCCAAGAACCGTGCGTTATCGTCGGTCGGCTCGCCAACTTCGTACTGAAAGACCGCCCCGCCTGTTTACATCTTTTCATCTACGCCGACGAAGCGACCCGCCGGAAACGCATAGCGTCCGCCTGGCAGTAAATAAAACCAGTTTTTGTAAAAAGTTTGTCAATAACTTAAAACCAGTTCTTTGAGTCCGGTTGCAGACCGAACACGCAAATAAATCGATTGAGCATATAAGCGTTATGGATGATCGACTTGCAGGATGATATTGAGAACGGTATTCCCAGTTCCTTGCAGGCGACCTTGGCGATATTGATGCTAGCGAATGATGCGTTCCTATGGAACTCGAGTTTTCTGAGGTCGGTTGACTGGCAGTCGTTAAGACCGGCATAGTGCTTCGCATCTCTGAAACAGAACTCCAGCTGGAAACGAGTTCTATAGCAGTCAATTACATCCTTGGTACTCATTGAGTCATCAGTGCTGAAGTAAATTTGCCACTTTGTCGTATCCTCTTCATCAGGATACCATACGACAACCTTGATGGAGCGTTTAAGTGACTTGGAATAAGCCTTCAGACCGATTAGACGGCCTTTGTCAACTTCAATCTCCTCACATCTGGAGAGATCAAGATTAGCAAAGTCAACCTTTCCATCATACCACTTCGGATGACCTCTCTTTCCGGTTGGCTTCTGAAGGGTCGGATAGAACAGAACCGCATCGTTGCGGAACCTGCTTATCACGTGGAAGCCTTCCTTGAGCAGAGGGTTGACGAACGTCTCTTTTGAGAAGAATGCGTCGGCATGGAGTTTTTCCTTTAGGATAATCAGGTTCTGACAGTACCATTCGACAAGGTTGTAGTCCATCTCCTCAAGAGACTTGGCGTCGGGAGTTTGTGGAGCACTCAGCGTCATACAATCGTGGTTTTCCACGTCAATGACACCGACTCCGAAGATCTCCTGACCGCGCTTCATCTCGCCAGCAACTCCGGACCAGAAACGTCCTATCCAAGGCGTCTTCTTTCCGGACTTGGGAAGAAAACTAGGATCGACGGCGATGGCCAGAAACTTTCCATTGAGAACCTTTCTGACGAGATACTCGTTAAAGGCAAACCAGTCGAAAGCCTCGTTCTCGAAGTTGTTACGGTAGGTCTGTTCGGAGAACTCACCATACCGACCCATCTGAAGGAAATTGACCTTGCCAGGAATTGCCATGAAGAGTTTTAGCGTATCCATAAGCACTTTCTCAAAAGGTTTGCTTACCTTTGATACTGATTTGAGGGCCTCGAAGCACTCGGATTTGCATAAGTAGGTTTGAGGATGTCATAACTTAAAGTGGTGGAATACTCTAAGTTACTAATAATCAGCGACTTATGCAATACTTTTATTGCCTAATTATCAAATATTTTAGACAATTTTTCAGAAAGTCTTCAAATGTTTCTTTTAGACCTATTTACAGCTTGTTAAAGGCGATTTCTTTTTCGTTTAAAGGTTATTGACAGTATTTCAATGAACGAAGGTATTGTTGGCGAAGGATTTAAAATTTCAAGAACAATGGGGTGGAACCAAGTTGTCAATTTTAATGGTGATAGGAAGGCTCCATATGCTCAGGCATATGTGTTTCTATAAAAAAAATATTCAATGCAATGGCGGATTTTAAGTCAGACGTATATTATCGTATTACTATTCGCCAATCGGGTACGAGTTATACTTTAAATGAACGAATGTATACAGAACATAAAAGGAGAACAGGTTCATCGTTTACTTATCTAGATTTCAGCAATGGAAATGGCAAAATAAGCACGCGTACTCAAGACTCGGCAATATTGTTTCAAGATTACACGGATAGAGAAATTTCAGGACAAGAATTAATTCTTCGTCAAATAAATGACCCCAAACATTATTTACCGATTCACACATTGCGTAAAGCGATAGAATCAATTTCAGTTTATAGTAATTTTAATGTAGAAGAAGGTAGTAGAGTTCGTTCTACTGCAGAATTTTCTACTGATGTTCGTTTAAGAAAGAATGGAAGCAATTTGTCTCAAATTCTTAATTTACTAAAACTGAATCATACATTTGATTTTGCCCGCTTAGAAGATACGTTTAAAAATATAAATCCCAATTTTAGGAGTATAGAAATCACTAATTTATATGGACAATCGTATTTGTCTTTACTCGAGAAGAATATGAGTCGTGCAATAGGTGCATTACATATTTCTGATGGAACGTTAAGATTTTTATTACTGGAAAGTATCTTTTATAATCCTCTACGTGGTTCATTAGTTGCGATAGACGAACCTGAAAGAGGGCTACATCCGGATATGATTCGTTCTGTTGCAGAAATGATAAAATATTCAACAAAGCAAACACAAGTTATTATAGCAACTCATTCGCCACATTTATTAAATCAATTTGACTTAGAAGATGTTCTTGTATTTGAGAAAAATGAGGAAAATTCTACAATTGTCAGAACTATATCGGAAGATGATTTCCCTGATTGGGAAGGTGAATATCTACCAGGACAAATGTGGTTGTTGGGGCAAATAGGTGGGAAACGATGGTAAAGTTAAATTTAATAGTAGAAGGAGGAGTTCTCACAGGTGATGTATCTGCTGAAACGGCTAATAATGCAGAAGCATTAAGAGAATCTCTTTATAAGTTTTTTACAAGATTACTTGGTCGTGAGGATGTGGAAATTACGATATTCATGGGTGCTGGGTATCGTAATGCTGCAAAACAATTTATTGAAACTCAAACACCAATAGCACTTTTTGTTGATTCCGATTTGCCATCTGAAAACAAACATTTATGGTTTAATAATTTGATCAATAATGAACATCCAGAAAGAAGCATTGTAATTCCTGATGATAAAAAAGATTCCGTGTTTTTTATGATTCAAGAAATGGAAGCTTGGTTTCTAAAACAATTAAGTTGTTTGGATGAATGGGCTTTAAAAGAAGGGTATACGAGAAAAGATACGACAAACATTGCAGACCATTCTGTTTTGAAGAATAAAAATATTGAAGATATATCTAAACCATCCCAAAAATTAGGAATAATTTTGAAACATTATTTTGTTAAAAATAAGAAATCTGCAAAGTATGGAAAACTAAAAACGGCACCTGCATTATTAGATGCATTGAAAACTTCAGTATTAAAGCCATTAGATAATGAATTGCAACGTTTTTGCCAATTCATAAACAACTGATATTAGAAAAACATTCCGTATTGAAACCTAGTCAGTACGGAGTGTTTGTTCATCTAATACCCTATTATTCGATTTCATATTTTTGCGTTACTGAATCAGAGTCAGAACATAAAAACAAAAAATGAATGGAATCCTTTATTAGATATACTCCCGACAAAGCCATTAGTCCTAAATAAATTGGTGCAGCCGACATTCCTCCACCTCCTTCAGAACTATAGTCATTTGTCCAATTTGAAGACAAATCTCTCATTTGAGAGAAATCTAAATCTGCATTGAATATTTGCAATACAAATGCAATAACACCAAGGATGGGCGGAAGTAATAAGAATAATCCAATAATACATTCGATTCTCTTACCTTTAATAATTGCTTGATTCATATTAGTAATAATTAATGATTTATATTCCAAGGGAAAGTATAGATAGCACCATTTATGTCAACATTGATAGTCATAGATACTCCTTTCTTACGCTCAATGTTAATATACCCGGATATGGTTTCACCAGGATAAATAGTTGTTCTTTTTAAATAACCTTCATTTTTTGCAGCTCTTTCAGAAAGTAGAGCATTATCATATGCTGCAATACGATTACTTGCTATAACTTGAGCTTGATATGCTGCCGCACCATTATATGAAGTGGTTGTAGAAGAAGAACGTCCATAATATGACGAATTTCCAGAATAATTACCATAAGCATACCCACCACTACCATATGCAGAAGCACTTCCATAACTAGACGAATAACCACTATATGATGAATTAGTTGTAGAACTTGAATAACCGGCATTTGCAGCAGCTAATCCTTCTGCTAAACCATTAAGGGCCATAGCCCAATTTTGACTACGTCTAACTTTTTTCATATATTCAGCAGCAGAATAGACTTTTTAAGATACGTTCATTTCCTTTTTTATCAATCAGTGATGCTGTAATATTATTCGGTTCAAATTCAATAGGGTACATCGAATTATTAGCGATTATTATGGGAATTTGAAAATATTTTCCATAATCACGTACCTCATTATTTGTCATACCTATCATTATCCCATTTTTATTATAATAAGGCCATGCTTCACCATCTTTATATTCAACTTCCTTTTCATTTAGAGATGGAGTTTCATATATTGGTTGATTATCAGAAAGTCTCATCTTACTGCAAAATCCATCTTTATTTGAAACCACATAATAATCGTATAAAGGTTCTCCATTGCTATATTCAACTTGTATACACAAATTACCGTCTTCAGAGAATTCAGTATAGATACCATGTAATTTGTCATTTCTAAAATTTGCATGAATAGAGACAAGACCATCTTCTTTATACTTTGTATATTCGCCTTCTTGTTTACCATTTATGCGGTTACCTTTTTGCTCAACTTTACCTGATTTATAATAATTTGTCCATTGTCCATCAAAAATAGATTTCGAGTCATCATATCTGTCAATTGTTATAAATCCACCTTCAGATTGCAACTCACCTGTTATATAATAATCTCGAAATTGTTTTCGAAAATTACTATCTGTCGAAGTAGGAATAATTCGAAAATAAGTTGCAAAGGCTTTGTTCTCAACCCCTTTCCAATCTTTATCATAGTACAATGTGTCGATTTCACTCTGTCCAATCGCTGGAATTGCCATTGAAACTCCAATGAATAATAAAGTTAAAGCTTTTTTCATTGTATATCATTTTATGTGTTCTCCAGCTGCCACAAGAACTTTATTAACCACGAAGCGTGGGAATCTTGCCTGTCGCCCATCCCACACACCAAGGCCTTCGCATTGCCCAACAGTCGGAACGGGCAACGCAGAAAGCCCATGCATGGTATATATTAAAATCCCATGCGTGAACAAGTCGAAAATACATAATGTATATATTCGACAAATCACGGCAGGGTATAATATACCTACCGTGAACATCTACTGTTGTCTTGTCCTTTGACTGTTGTTGTAAGTTGCGAAGTTACGGTTTTGTGATTTGATAAGAAATAAGCAAAATAGGTGAATTGGAAATCAAAGATTATTTGTACCTTTGCCTTTAGAAAAGGCGTTCTTTTGAATTACAGTAAAACGAAGTGAAATACAGAATTTCGCTGGTTTCTAAATCGTTACCTATCAAGCTAAAATATTTTGCAAGCTATTGAATATTTGTAAAAAAGACAGTTTGCTATGTCTTGCAAGATGGAATGAAATGTCCTTGTCTATTCCACACTCTTTTATCATCTTTTTTCAATGGTTTACAGATACTCCAATAGTTCAAATTGGGGAATACGAGTTTGTTCTCTTGGAATGGCTCGTATCGCTTGATAATCTGTAACGGAATATCCAACAACTTAACTTGGAACGGTATTTTGGTTTTGTGTCGCTTGGATAATATCCATTTCTCACCGTTTATTTCTACAATATCATCGGTGGTAAGTTCCTTAATATCCACGAATGACAAGGCTGTAAAACTTGCAAACACAAACAGGTCTCGGATATATGCCAACTTGCTATCCGTAAAATCGTGTGTCATCACCGCTTTTAATTCATCTTCGGTCAGAAACTCCCTCTCCTTAACATTGGGGCTTATGTGAAATTGAGCAAATGGGTTTCTCGGCATCAATCCGTTGTAGTGGGCACGCATAACAACACCCTTGAGCCACATACAATTTGCCCAGATACTGCCATTCTGCAAACCTCTGTCTGTTGCGAGGAATACCGCAAACTCCTTGATAAAGTCGGGAGTCAGCTCAATCATAGACATATCGTTACGCTTGTAATTCGCCTTGATGAATGCTGCAACATGATTTCTTGCCCGTACTCTTGACATATAAGTTGCTATCACTCGGTCTGTACCTACACGTTTCTTGAATGTGGCATTATCCTTATCAAATGCACCGAGCAGTGTTTCATATTCTGTTCCGATGCCTTGATAGGCATTGCGTACCATTTCGGCAGTTACATAGGCTTCTCTATCCGACAGGCGTTGATAGTGCTTGATGATTTGAGCCTTGATATTATCCAAAGCAAGATTGATTTCTCTTGCTTCCTTGCTCTTACCTTTGGCTCGGTTGCCTTTTACATCCCAAAGCTCTTTTGCAATGGTACGCTTACAACTGAATTGGGCTACTGAGCCGTTGATTGTCACTCGTCCCATGATGGGAACAATACCGTTTTTCTCCTTGCTTGCGTTCACGTAGAACAGCACCTTAAATGTACTTCGCATAATCCAATCTTTTTTGGTTACAAAATTAGTTGTCAGCGAGTTATACATTGATACGCAATATGATGCAGAACTATGAAACGTGACGACACAAAGAAAAATCTTACTCGTTTTCAGGTAACGATTAGGCAACCGTTCTATTTCATTACCTTGCGTTTCTTTGCTAAATTGTTATTTCCCGTATTTCCGAGATTTTCAGCGTAATGCGTTTATTATCAGTGCAAGATGCACTATTATTCCGATTTCGGTTGATTATTCCAGCGTTTTTCCGTAACTTTGTAAAATATGGAGAAAATCATTCGGAATGGCACACAAGTCCGAACGGTTTTTCAGAAAACGCCCGGAACACGGGCAGCGATCGCGGCAGAAATATTGCCGTACACGAGGTATCAACTAAAAACAAATACGTTATGGAAAAGAAAATCGGTATCGCCAGCGACCACGCGGGCTATGAAATGAAAGAATTTCTGGTAGGTTATCTGGCTGCGAAGGGTTGGGATGTCCTCGACTTCGGCCCCGAATCCGAGGAGAGCGTCGATTACCCCGATTTCGCACACCCGCTGGCCAATGCCATCGAAAGCGGGGAGCTGGAGCGCGGCATAGGACTCTGCGGCTCGGGCGAAGGCATGGCCATCACCCTCAACAAGCACCAAGGCATCCGTGCGGGACTCGTATGGGACAAGCAGATCGCCCACCTGATCCGCCAGCACAACAACGCGAACGTGATCGTGCTGCCCGCCCGTTTCATCACCAACGACCAGGCGGTGGAATTCGTCGAAGAGTTCCTCGCCACCGATTTCGAAGGCGGCCGTCACCAGCGACGCATCGAGAAGATTCCCGTCAAAGCGTGCAGCCGTCAATAAACCGGCAGCAGAACGGCAACGTCGTATTTACAAGGGAAAGACAAAAGGCGTGAAGCTTCGGCTCCGCGCCTTTTCTTCATCGTCGAAAAGCCCGAAAACGGCCGATCCGGAACCCGACATGGCGGCATAAACGGCTCCGGCATCCAGAAGCGCGGCTTTGGCTGCGGCAATCTCCGGATGGGCGGCAAAAATATGGGGCTCGAAATCGTTTTTCAGGAATGTCTGCCATTCGGTCACAGGTCGGGCGATCCGCTCCGCAAGCGGGACGGCAGGAACGCCAGGCCGAATCCCGGCATAAGCCTCGCGCGTGGAAACACCGCAATCAGGCTTTACCACAGCGATCCACAGCCCCTGCAGATCGAGTTTCACGGGAGTCATCACCTCGCCGCGTCCCGTACAAAGTTGGGGCGTATTGCGCACGAAAAAGGCCGTATCGCTTCCCAGTGCTGCGGCACAGTCGATCAGCTCCCGCTCCGGAAGCTTCAACCCGAATAATTCATCGAGCGCCAGGATTACGGCGGTCGCGTCGGACGATCCGCCCCCCAGCCCGGCACCGAAAGGTATCCGCTTGTCGAGCGCAACCGAAACATCGCCCGCACCGTAGCGCACCTGCATCAGCCGTACGGCCTTCATACAGAGATTATCCGCAGCCGGACAATCGACTGTAAGACCACAGGCCCGAAACGAAGTTTGCGCCGCATATTCCACTTCGACGACATCGTACAGCCCGTACACAGGAATCATTACGGTCGCCAGTTCGTGATACCCGTCCTCACGACGGCGCAGCACGTCCAGCCCGATGTTGATCTTACAATTTGCCTTGCGAATCATACGACAAAGATATGCATAAGCCGAGCGCAAAAGCAAATTTTATTTGTATTTTGCTGAAGCGAAGTATCTAATAAAACGATGTCAAAGATATGAAAAGCCGAAAAAAAACGGGAACTTGCTCCCAGTTTTCCGAGGCATCCCTCAATCTTCTACAATGACAGCGCAAGGCAGAGCGATCGAAAATTTATCTTCTGTTTCTCGCCCCGCCTCTGTTTTCCGCTCGAAAAAACTCCCTGTCGGGAATTTCCGTTTTACGCCGTTTCCGTCTATCTTTACGGCATGAAATTCCGCACTGAAATACGAATCGCGCCGCTCTCCGTCCGGATCGGCTATGAAAACCGTCTGCTGGCGTTGGGATCCTGTTTCGCCGAACACATCTCGGGCCGGCTGTCCGGAGCCCGGTTTCGGATCACGAGCAATCCCTCCGGCATCCTGTTCAACCCCCTTTCGCTCGCTGCAACCCTCGAATCCTACGCCGCGCCGCAAGAGGTCGTCCCCGAAGAACTCGGCTGTCGCAACGGGCTCTGGTTCCACTACGGTTTTCACGGAGCTTTTTCGGACGGTTCGCAGAAAATGGCTCTCTCGAAAATGAATCTGGCCCGCAGGGCAGGAGCCAGCGCCCTGCGCGAAGCCGACCGCGTGATTCTTACCTTCGGGACAGCGTGGGTGTACGAGCTCCGCTCGACCGGAGAGATCGTGGCCAACTGCCACAAGCAACCTGCAGAACTCTTTCGGCGCCGGCGTCTGACCGTCGAAGAGATCGTCGCCCGCTACGACGATCTGCAGGCAGGCCCGCTCGCCGGAAAGCAAGTGATCCTCACGGTCAGTCCCGTCCGGCACCTCGGGGACGGTCTGCCCGACAACTTTTTGAGCAAAGCGACCCTTCGCCTGGCCATCGACGAAATCTGCCGCCGACATGCCGACACAACCTACTTCCCTGCCTACGAAATCCTTACGGACGACCTGCGTGACTATCGTTTCTATGCCGACGACCTGGTACACCCCTCGCAACAGGCACAGCGATACATCTGGGAACTCTTCACCGCAGCGACCCTCACCGAGGAGGCCCGCAGAAAACTCCCGCAAGTAGAAGCCGTGACGACCGCCGCCGGCCACCGGCCGCTACACCCCGAAAGCGACGAATACCGTCGATTCTGCCGCAAACAACTGGAAATCATCGAATCGCTTCCAGAAATAGACCTCAACCGAGAAAAAGAATTTTTCAACCAGTTTCTATAAAAACGATATGAAGTACAAGATCGACACGACGACCTGGAAAAGACGCGAACATTATGAATTTTTCAACGGAATGGACGATCCCTTCTGGGGAACGGTCGTTCCGGTCGATTTTACGGAGTGCTACCTCGAAGCCAAGAAGAGCCGCACTTCGTTCTTCCTCTGTTCCCTGCACCGTATTCTAACGGCCGCAAACCGAATCGAGGCATTCCGATACCGGATCGAAAACGGGGAGGTGGTCTGTTACGACCGAATCCACGTGAGCCCGACTATCGGACGCGAGGACGGCAGCTTCGGCTACGGATTCTTCGAGTACTTTTCCGACCTGCACGAATTCATCCGGGCGGCCGAGCGGGAAACGGAACGCGTAAAGGCTGCGGACGGTCTTTGTCTGGGAGCGGGAGCCGGGCGCACGGATCTGATCTATTTTTCGGCTGTTCCCTGGTTCGCCTTTACGGAAATGAAACATGCCCGGTCGGCCAATCGAGGCGACTCCATACCCCGCATCTCCACCGGGAAACTGACCCGGTCCGGCGATCGGCTTACGATGCCCGTATCGCTCGACGTACACCACGGATTCATCGACGGACGGCAGGCCGGCGAATTTTTCGCACTGCTGGAAAACCGAGAATGAAATCCGGCTCCGGCATTCGATTTCTTTTTTGAAGGACGGCACAAAACAAATGAAGAAAATACTAAATAAATTCATAAATTTGCCGTTCGATAGTCACACGCGAAAAAATGAAGAAAATCCTGCTCGTCCTGCTCCTGCTGCCGGGTGTTCTGCCGATCCTCGCAAACACTCCGCCCCGTCTGGTCATCAATTTAGTCGTAAGCTCCATGCGTCCGGACGACATCGACCGTTACCGGAGCCAGTTCGGCACGGGCGGATTTCTGCGTCTGACAGAGGGCGGCGCCCGCTTCACGGAAGGCTCCTACGACTATCAGCAAACTTCGACCCCCGTATCGCTGGCCACGCTCACCACGGGAGCGATGCCCTCGACGCATGGCGTGATTTCGACCCGTTGGCGGGACTACATCGTCAATAAAACGGTCGGGCTCATCGACGACCCCAGCGTCCGCGATCCCGAATACTATCACGGCAACGGCGCCTACTCGCCCCGCAACCTGATCGCCCCGACCGTCGGGGAGGCCCTGCTCCGGCAATCTCCCGACAGTCGGTCGGTAACCGTAGCTCTCGACCCGGTTTCGGCTGTGGTGATGGGCGGACGCGAAGGCATGACCTTCTGGATGGACAGCGTTTCCTGCAATTGGACCACCTCGACCTACTACCTGCCCGTTTTACCGGCCTGGGTCAAGAGCTTCAATGCGGACAAACTCTACCTTTCTTACATCGGCGAACCGTGGCACTCCCTGCTGAACGACGACAAATACCGCAACAAACGCTGCTCGGACATCGTCCTGATGAGCTCCATGGCCAAGAAAAAGCGTTCGGCCGACAGCTCGGCCGACGCCGTCAAACGGATCTCGTCGAAAGCCCCTTCCGAAAGCCGCTACGACAACATCCTGTATTCGCCGGCAGGCAACTGCCTGACGCTTCAATTCGCCAAAACGGCCCTGACACAACTCGACCTCGGCAAACGGGACCGGACCGACCTGCTGAACATCTGCCTCGACGCCCCGCGTGCGATCCGCGAGGCCTACGGCCCCGAGTCGATCGAAGCCGAAGACATGTACTACCGGCTCGATCAGGATCTGGAAGAGTTCCTGACATACGTTTATACGCTGTTCAAGCCTCATGAAGTACTCGTCATACTCACGTCGGATCACGGCAGCAGCCCCTCCTACGATTTCGGCCGCGAAGCGTGCGACAGGTTCAATACGCGCCAGTTCGAAGTGATCGTAAACGGATTTCTCAGCGCCCGCTACGGACCGGGCAACTGGGTGTTGGAGTACGAAGACAAATGCCTGTACCTGAATCACAACCTCGTGTATGAGAAAGACCTCAGCCTGGCAGATATTCAGAACGAGGTGGCCACGTTCGCCATGCAGTTCCGGGGCGTTTCGCACGCTCTCTCGGCTACGGCCATGCGGACCAGCTACTTCGGCAGCGGCTATGCCCGCAAGATGCAGAACAGCTTCTATCCCCGCCGCTCGGGCGACGTCATCATCAACCTGATGCCGGGATGGATCGAAGAGCACGACCACAAACGCTCCTCGTCGGGTTCGATGTACGGCTACGACACCCGCGTTCCCCTGATCTTCTACGGCGCAGGCATCCTTCCCCGGCAGATAGACCGCCCCGTCGATATGACGGCGGTCGCCCCGACGCTCTGCCGTCTGCTCGGTATCGAGGCTCCGGCGGCTTCGGAGGGAACGGTACTCGAAGAAGTTATTTCAAGCAATATTTAACCATGGCAAACGACAAACGACAAGACGAGATCATCGAAGAATTTTCGGTATTCGATGAATGGCTCGACAAATACGAATACCTGATCGGATTGAGCGACACGCTCCCGGCCATCGCACCCGAGCACCGCACGGATCAGTACCTGATCCAGGGCTGCCAGTCGCGGGTTTGGATCGACGCCCGTTACGAAGACGGCAAAGTCTGGTTCACGGCCGACAGCGACGCGATCATCACCAAAGGAATCATCGCACTGCTTATCCGGGTGCTGGGCGGTCGGACACCGCAGGAGATACTCGACACGGACCTCTATTTCATCGACGCCATCGGCCTGAGCGCCAACCTCTCCCCCACGCGGAGCAACGGTTTGCTGGCCATGGTCAGGCAGATGCGGCTCTATGCGCTCGCTTTTTCAAAAAATAACTCTTACGCAACATGACACCAGAAGAGATTTTACAGGTAGAAAAAGATATCGTCGCCACGCTCAAGAATATCTACGACCCCGAAATCCCGGTCAATATCTACGACCTGGGGCTGATCTACGAAATAGACTACGAACCGGACGGTGTAGCGAATATCCGCATGACCCTCACCGCCCCCAACTGTCCGATGGCGGACATGCTGGTCGAAGACGTCAATCAACAGGTCGCCAAAGTCAAGGGCGTGAAGAGCGTCAATGTCATCCTCACGTTCGATCCCGTATGGGACAAGAGCATGATGTCCGAAGAGGCGCTGCTCGAACTCAACATGTTGTAACCGGTGGAACCCCGCGCGGACCAAACGGCAGAGATCCTGGAACGGCTCCGAACCGGAGCCGCCGGCCATGCCTGCGCCGGATTCCTCACGACGCTCGATCCGCTGCACCTCGCAGACCTGCTGACCGGGCTGGTGTACGACCGGCTCCGGCGCAAATACGATGCAGCCGCAGAAATCTACCGCATTTCGGGGCAGAACTGGAACCAGACCTTCTACACGCTGCTGTTCCGCTACATCGGCGACCTCTCCAATCAGGACACCTATACGGAGCTCGCCCGGCGTGCTACTTATACGATGGTGCTTCGGGAAAGACGTTCGCTGCCTCGGATCGAAGCCCTGCTGTTCGGCACCTCGGGACTGCTCGACACCTTTCGCCCGGACGACTACATCCGTCGCCTGCGCGATGACTTCGCCTACTTCCGTGCACGATACGACATCGAACCGATAGACCCTTCGGCATGGAAAACGGCCAATATCCGACCGGGCAACCTTCCGCGGCTGCGCATCGCGCAACTGGCCTCGTTTCTCTCGCAGCATGATTTCGTTTTCGAACAACTGCTGGCCTGCCGTACCCGCCAGGAGGTGAACCGCCTGTTCCGTACCGAAGCGTCGCCCTACTGGTCCGGAGCCAGACAGACCCCGGAAGGACCGGAGGAGAACCCCAAACGGGTCGGACAGCACAAAACGGATGTCTTCGGTATCAACGTGGTCAGCATCCTGCAATACGTTTACGGCTCCTACATCCAGAACGAAGAACTCCGCGACCGGGCTATCGCCCTGCTGGAATGTATTCCCGCCGAAGAGAACAAATACACGAGGCCGTGGATCGCAGCCGGAGTCAATCCCCGCAACGCATTCGACACGCAGGGGTTGATCCAACTGTCGAGGGAATATTGCGCCGCACAACGTTGCGAATGTTGTCCCGTCGCGCGGCGGATCATCGATAAAATCACCCGATCGCAATAATCGGGAGGATACGCTTCCCACCGGCAGCCATCTGTTCCGCTTTTGCCGGCAGTCCTGATTTTTCAAAGGAAATCATTTGGGAAAAAGCCCGGCCTGCGAATAACGACGGTCGGATTTCAAAATCCGAAAAGCTGACGGCGGGGATAAAAAAACAACTGTCAAAAAAATCCGATTCGCAACGGTCCGGGACCGGCGAATTACCGTAAAAATCATGCAGACGATCAACTGGAAAGGACATGGCGCCATGTTCGGCGCCAACGCTATTTGGGGGCTGATGTCCCCCGTCGCCAAATTCGTAATGCTCGGCGGTATCGTTACACCGCTGGCTGTCACCGACCTGCGGATCGTGGGCGCCATGATCCTGTTCTGGATCCTTTCATTCTTCCGAAAGTCCGAACACGTACCGCCGAAAGACCTGGCCAAACTCTTCGGTGCATCGCTGCTGGGCGTGGTCCTCAACCAGGGCAGCTTCATCCTGGGCGTGGGCATGACTTCGCCCGTAAACGCCTCGATCATCACCACGAGCATGCCGTTGTGGGCGATGATTCTCGCCGCAATTTTCCTCAAGGAACCGATCACCGCGAAAAAGGTACTCGGCATCGCCGCCGGAGCCTCGGGAGCCTTGCTGTTGGTCCTCGGCAGCGGAAATACGGACAGTGCCGGAGGGCACTCCGTCGCGGGCGACCTGCTGGTCCTGTTCGCGCAGTTGAGTTACGCACTCTACTTCGTGTTATACAAGAATTTCGTCACCCGTTACTCGCTCACGACCATCATGAAATGGATGTTCACTTTCGCCACGCTCTGTATCCTGCCCTTCACCGGCCGCGACCTGCTTTCGACCGATTGGCAGGCCCTTTCCGCAGCAGCAATCGGCTCCCTGGCATTCATCGTCGTCGGCAGCACGTTTCTGAGTTACATGCTGATCATCGTCGGACAAAAAAACCTGCGTCCGACCGTCGCCGGCATGTACAACTACATCCAGCCGCTGGTCGCTACATTAGTGGCCGTATGTTGGGGAATGGAAACATTCGATCCGACCAAAATCTGCTCCGTATTGCTGATTTTCAGCGGTGTCTATCTGGTGACGACAAGCCGCAGCCGGGCCGATGCGGAGAAGTCCCGCTTACAGCCGGAAAGCCCCCGGAAACGACAATAGAATCCCGCACGCCGCACACGCAGCGCCCAGGAAACGGCGAAGATTCCCGGAAATATCGGCCCTTCCGTCCGGAATATGCCGAGGCGACCCTCCCGGACGCCGATAGCGAATGAAAAATCCGCCTTATTCGAGGCAAATTCGTATTGTATTTTCCGAAATAATGAATATCTTTGACAGATTTAATTTCCACACGAAATAACAACATCGAAAATATGGACATAGCCGCCAGTTTAATCAAGCTTTTTTTCGGATCCAAAGCCGACAAAGATCGCAAAGAAGTAGAACCTTATCTCGTAAAAATCAAAGCCGTTTATCCGACGATCGAGGCGCTTTCGAACGACGAACTGCGTGCCCACAGCAGTAACCTGAAAAAACAGATCGCCAACTTCATCGCTGCGGACGAAGCCCGTATCGTCGAGCTGAAAGCCCGTCTCGAGCTGCCCGACACGTCGCTTTCCGACAAGGAGAAAATCTCCAAGGAGATCGACGAAACGGTAAAACGCATCGACGAGAAGATCGAACAGAAACTCGACGAACTCCTGCCCGAAGCTTTCGCCATCATGAAGGATACGGCCCGCCGCTTCGCCCAGAACGAAACGGTCGAAGTCACGGCCAACGATTTCGACCGGGAGCTGGCCGCCACCAAGGACTTCGTCAAAATCGAGGGCGACAAGGCGATCTATGCGACGCACTGGCTCGCCGGCGGCAACGACGTCCGCTGGGATATGATCCATTACGATGTGCAGCTCTTCGGCGGCGTGGTGCTCCACAAAGGCAAGATCGCCGAGATGGCGACGGGCGAAGGCAAAACCCTGGTGGCTACCCTCCCCGTGTTCCTGAACGCACTCGCCGGCAAAGGCGTCCACATGGTGACCGTGAACGACTATCTGGCACGCCGCGACTCCGAATGGATGGGGCCGATGTACCAGTTCCACGGTCTGACGGTCGATTGCATCGACCGCCATCAGCCCAACTCGGACGCCCGACGCAAGGCTTACATGGCCGACATCACCTTCGGCACCAACAACGAATACGGCTTCGACTACCTGCGCGACAACATGGCTTCGTCGCCCAAGGACCTGGTGCAGCGCAAGCACCACTACGCCATCGTCGATGAGGTCGATTCCGTGCTAATCGACGACGCCCGCACCCCGCTGATCATTTCGGGTCCCGTCCCCAAAGGCGACGACCAGCTCTTCGAACAGTATCGCCCGGCCATCGAGCACCTCTACAACCTCCAGAAAAACCTGGTGACCAACCTGCTCGCGGAATCCCGCCAGCTGCTCGGCGAAGGCAAGAACGAAGAGGGCGGCATCAAGCTCTACCGCAGCCACAAAGGTCTTCCCAAGTACAAACCGCTGATCAAGTTCCTCTCCGAACAGGGTATCAAGGCCCAGATGCAAAAGACCGAAAATATCTACATGCAGGACAACAACCGCCGCATGCCGGAGATTACCGACGACCTCTACTTCGTCATCGACGAGAAGATGAACTCGGTGGAACTCACCGACAAAGGCCACGAAGCCCTGTCGAAATATTTCAACGAGGAGGGCTTCTTCGTCCTGCCCGACATCGGGGCCCGCATCGCCGAGATCGAGAAGGAGGAGATTACTCCGGAGGAAAAGGCCCAGAAGCGCGATGCCGTAATCAACGACTACGCCGTCAAAGCCGAGCGCGTGCATACGGTCATCCAGTTGCTGAAAGCATACGCGATGTTCGAGAAAGATGTCGAATACGTGGTGATGGACAACAAGGTGAAGATCGTCGATGAGCAGACGGGCCGTATTTTGGACGGCCGGCGCTATTCGGACGGGCTGCATCAGGCCATCGAAGCCAAGGAGCGCGTCAAGGTCGAAGCCGCGACGCAGACCTTCGCTACCATCACGCTGCAGAACTACTTCCGCATGTACCACAAGCTGGCCGGTATGACCGGTACGGCCGAAACCGAGGCATCGGAGTTCTGGAGTATCTACAAGTTGGATGTCGTGGTCATCCCGACCAACCGCAAGGTCATCCGCGACGACCGTCAGGACCTGGTTTACAAGACCAAGCGCGAGAAATACAACGCCGTGATCGAGGAGATCGTCAAACTCGTCGAACAGGGCCGTCCGGTGCTCGTGGGTACCACCTCGGTCGAAATATCGGAACTTTTGAGCCGCATGCTCAAGCTGCGCGGCATCAAACATAACGTACTGAACGCCAAACAGCACCAGTTGGAAGCGCAGATCGTCGCCGAGGCCGGACGTTCGGGCCAGGTGACCATCGCCACCAACATGGCCGGCCGCGGTACCGACATCAAGCTGACACCCGAAGTGAAACAGGCGGGCGGTCTTGCCATCATCGGCACCGAGCGGCACGAAAGCCGCCGCGTGGACCGTCAGTTGCGCGGACGTGCCGGGCGTCAGGGCGACCCCGGATCGTCGCAATTCTTCGTATCGCTCGAAGACGACCTGATGCGTCTGTTCGGCTCGGGCCGTATCGCCTCGATGATGGACCGCATGGGCCTCAAGGAGGGCGAAGTGATCCAGGCAGGCCTGATGACCAAAGCCATCGAACGCGCACAGAAGAAGGTCGAGGAGAACAACTTCGGCATCCGCAAACGCCTGCTGGAATACGACGACGTGATGAACTCGCAACGCGAGGTGATCTACACGCGCCGCCGCCATGCCCTCTACGGCGAACGGATCGAGATCGACCTGAACAACATCATGTACGACTTCGCCACGACGTTCGTGGAGAATCACGAAGGCGTCGAATTCGACGATTTCCGTATCGAAATGATCCGCGAAGCGGCCATCCAGCCTTCGTTCGACGAGGCGGCGTACGAAAAAGCCAAGCCCCGCGAGCTGATCGAACTGATCGTTGCCGACCTGCAGGGCGCCTATACTCGCCGGATGAAGGCGATCGCCGATATGGTACGCCCCGTTATGGAGCGTGTTTATGAAGACCGCAAAGGCCAGCTGGACACCAATATCTACTTCCCCATCACGGACGGACACCTGGGCTACAACGTCCCGGTGAACCTGCAGCGCTGCAAGGATTCGGACGGGGAGGAGATCTTCAAGGTATTCTCCAAGGTGGTGATGTTCACCACGATCGACGACGCATGGCGCGAGCACCTGCGCGAAATGGACGACCTGCGCCAGAGCGTGCAGAACGCCACCTACGAACAGAAAGACCCGCTGCTGATCTACAAACTCGAGTCGTTCCAACTCTTCTCGAAAATGCTCAACAAAGTCAATGCCGACGTATTGAGCACCCTCAACAAGGCCTACATCCCGGTACGGGAGAATACGGCCGAGAACGTACAGCGCGAACGCCAGGAGCGAGCCAAAGTCGATGTCAATAAGTTGCAGGCTTCGCGCATGCAGGCTGCGGCACAGGCGGGACAGGCCGAAAAAACAGAAGCCGATGCCCGTGCATGTCGAGAAAAAAGCCGGCCGCAACGATCCCTGTCCCTGCGGCAGCGGCAAAAAATACAAGAACTGTCACGGCAAAGGTTTATAACCGCAAAAACGGACCGACGATGGGTTACAAGGAAGAGAAACAACACCAGCTCGACATGCGCTACCTGCGCATGGCACGCATCTGGGCGGAAAACTCCTACTGCGTGCGCCGCAAGGTCGGGGCGCTGATCGTCAAAGACAAGATGATCATCTCGGACGGCTACAACGGCACGCCGGCCGGCTTCGAGAATATCTGCGAGGACGAAACGGGTAAGACCAAATCCTATGTCCTGCACGCCGAAGCCAACGCCATTACCAAGGTGGCCAAAAGCGCCAACAACTGCGACGGCTCGACGCTCTACATCACCGCCGCCCCTTGTATCGAATGTTCGAAACTGATTATTCAGGCCGGTATCCGACGGGTGGTTTACAGCGACGATTACCGCTCCGAAGAGGGACTCGACCTGCTGCGCCGGGTCGGCATCGAATGCGTACAGATCGAATTCGAAGCATAGGTCCGAATCGTTACGAAAAAAGGAGCGCAATAATCATTGCGCTCCTTTTTCATAGACACTTTCACATCATGGGAATCGTATCTTCGAGAATCTCCCGAAGCGCCGCTCGGCCAATCGACTATTTCCAAAACAAGCGGGTCGC
>VOFI01003320.1_pt1 | contig 31418 bp, 61 predicted proteins | sample 5384131 | NCBI WGS metagenome assembly VOFI01 (sample SAMN12384728, study PRJNA508395) | human gut metagenome | isolation source: healthy gut H | host: Homo sapiens
GTTCACGGCAGGGTCACCTCCTGTCCCTCCAGGATTTGGCGGCTGAGCCGGGCGGCCAGGCACTAGGGCCTCCGCCTCCGGCCCGGCGGCGTTTTGAGCGGCCTGCTGTAGAATTTGAAAGTACCGCCCCTCCAGGCTGTCTCTCCCGCCCGCTCCCACAGGTCCCGGGGGAATCGTCCGGTCCCGGAGCTCCAGGTGGAAGAAGCGGTCGGACAGCGCGCTGTGGAGCCGGTCCAGCTCCACCGGCTCTGCCTCCCCGGTGAGGGTGATGCGGTACACGTCCCGGCTGGCATCCGGAGGCGCTTGGGCCAGAATGGCGGCCAGAGGGTCAGAGCCCGCCGGAATGGTCAGATCTTCATAGCCTCCGGCCCCCAGGGGCAGGAAGGTGGCCTGGGCGCCCTGGGGGAAACCTGGCAGATGTACGCGCCCTTGGACCCGGTTTCGTCAAAGCCCCCGGCCCATGGGGCAGCCGGGCCAGGCGCACAGGGGCGCCGCCGGCCTCCAGCTGTCCCCGGGTGTGAATATGGCCCAGGGCCAGATATTGCAGGCCGGAGGCCGCGACCTGGGCCCGGGTCACAGGGCAGCAGGGGCGCTGGGATTGGCCGGGTCGCCGTGCAGGACCATCAGCTGCACCGCTTCGTCCCCGGTTGCCCGGAACCCCTCCAGAAGGCCGGGGCAGTCCATACTCTGGAAACCGGCGCCCCAGACCCGGCAGTCCAGCTCCGGCAGGGAGACGGACTCCAGCTCCTGCCGGGTGAAGATGTGGACGTTCCCCGGCCAGGCCATCTCCAGATAGGGAGAACCGGGGCACAGATGGTCGTGGTTGCCCGGGGCCAGGAACACCGGGACTGCCATAGCCTCAGAGCTCCGGCCAAAGCCCGGGCCTCGGACCCGGCAGCCCTGGGGCCGGTCCAAAAGGTCTCCCGACAGCAAGACCAGCTGGCAGCCCTGGGACCGGCAGAGCCCGGCCAACTGCTCCAGCTGGCCCAGCTGCTTCCTGCCGCCGGGCCTGGGCCTTCTCCGGGGGCAGGCTGTGGAAGCGGGCGCCCAGATGGAAATCGGCGCTGTGCAAAATGTTAATCATACACCGTCACCCGCTGTGTGTTGGTGCACCGGCCCCCCTCGTCCAGGGTGAAGACCACGCCCTCCAGCTTCCCGGGGCCGGGAGCAGGCTGGTAGCGGCCGGCCAGGTCGCCCCGGAACCGGGCCACCGACAGGTCGGGCCGGATGCCCAGGATGGAGTGCTTGGGACCGGTCATGCCCAGATCTGTGACAAAGCCTGTGGAGTTTGGAAGGATCTGGTTGTCCGCCGTGGGCACATGGGTGTGGGTTCCCCACACGGCGCTGACCCGGCCGTCCAGCATGTGGCCCATGGCCAGCTTTTCCGAGGTGGCTTCGGCGTGGATCTCCACCAGGATGAATTTGGTGGTGATTGGCTTCAAAAATTTTGTCCACCAGCAGGAAGGGTTGTCTGGATTGTAGTCCATGAAGGTATGGTTGCCCATGGTGATGAACGTCGGCCCCGGCGCCCAGGATGGCTTCCGCCTGGTCCCGGGTGATGCCCAAAATGGCGGCGTTTTCCCCGTTGACCACGGTAAAATCCGCTTTTCACCTGCCGGCGAAGCCGGGGCAGGTGCTTTTCAATCATCGAAACGCCGCAATCAGCGACCACATCGCCTACGGCCAATACGTTCCACTCCATTGTGTGTGCTCCTTTCAGGAAACGGGGTAGGGAATTGGGAGTATTATACCCCAGTTTTCCCCATTTTTTGCAACGCCGCCAGAGTTCCCTTCGTTCCATCTGACAAACCAATTTCTTCTTGACATTTTTGGTAAAATTTTGTAAAATCTTAATATAGTTTTGAGCGCAAAATGCGTATCCTGAATTGAAATGCTATGGCAGGAGGACGATACAGTGAGAAAGCGTACCTTTGCTAAATGGGCGGCGTTGGGAGCTTGCGTGGTATTTGTTTTATGCTTCGCTGGAGCCGTTACAATAAATTATCCATGCTATCCTGCATTCAAAAAAGAGGTGAACTCGTTTGACAATTTACAGAAAATTCTGAGGAACACGCCGGGCGTGTTTTACCGGATGTTTCCTCAGAAGAGTTCGACGGTTGGAAATATGCATTAAAATTGGATGATAGAAATATTCTCTCCAAACCAACTGGCTACGAGGAGCCATGGCAGTTTGATCTATAGCAGCGTGGAAGTAAGATACGGTGTAGATTGCGACAAGTCATTAGTTTTGCATAGCGAACGGAATATGGTATACAGAGACATTGAAATGTATTACTATTTAATAGAGTCGACAGAATATGAATACAAAATAGATTTAAATATTGAGTTTTATATTGGAGATTATAATTATCATATTTATGCATATTACAATAATAAACTGTTGTCAGAAAGCGGTATTGACTCTTTGAATAGGGAGGTAAAGCTTCAAATGTTGCAATTTGCACGCGATATCATTGACGGGTACTTGTTGCAGAACTAGGAGGTTGTTGTGAAAAACACCATGACGAGCGCATGCCGATTTCAGGAAGGGGGGGGCCGGATTTGAATAAACTTTGAATTTTTTGGAAAGAATGGGGAAATTTCTTGGTAGGAGCGGGCTGCCAGGGAATTTCCCTCTTTCGTTTTGGGACGGGGTATGGTATAATGTTACGACTGAATTTGTGTTTTCCTGAAATGGAAATTGAATGGCTGGCGCATCGCCTCATGAGAGGCTCTGGCCGGATGGAATAAGGAGGCTGTTTCATGGAAAAGAAGAAATTCTTTTGGCAACGGAAAAAGACTATTACGAATTCCCCTGGGTCTGCGAATTCTGGGCGGCATCTGGGCGTGGTTTGGACGACGGTCAAGGTGGCCCTGGGCGCCGGCCTGGTTGCTCTGACGGTGGTGCTCCTCACCGGGGGCATTTTTGCCTGCCTGTTGGGCAATTACCTCCAGGAGGATGTGATCCCCAATGCCGACTTCAATGTGGAGGATTTTGCGCTGGATCGAAGCTCCTTCATTTATTTTCTGGATTCCCAGAACAACATTCAGAAAATGCAGCAGATCTATGCCGATATTGACCGGGTCTGGGTGTCCTATGAGGACATTCCAAAGGATCTGATTCACGCCGCGGTGGCCATTGAGGACAAGCGGTTCTTTCAGCACCAGGGCGTGGACTGGCTCACCACCACGAAAGCCTGCATCAACATGTTCCTGGGCGGCGGCTCCACCTTCGGCGGCTCCACCATCACCCAGCAGCTCATCAAGAATCTGACTACGGAAGATGACGTCACCGTCCGGCGGAAGGTGCTGGAGATTTTCCGGGCCTCCAGTTCGAGGATCGCTACACCAAGGAAGAGGTCCTGGAGTGGTACCTCAACACCATCTACCTGGGCGAGGGTCGCGCCGGTGTCCAGAGCGCTGCCCGGACCTACTTCGGCAAGGATGTGTCCAACCTCACCACGGCCAGCCTCATCAGCGTCACCAACAACCCCTCCCTGTATGACCCCTACATCAGCATGGAGCGGAACCGGAAGCGCCAGCTCATTGTGCTGTCTGAGATGCAGAAGCAGGGCTATCTGTCCGAGGAGGAGTACCAGGCGGCGGTGGACCAGGATATGATCTTCACCAGCGTCTCCCTCAGCGATGAGCTCTTTACCTGCACCAACTGCGGCTTCCAGGGCAACCGCAAGCTCCTTTGAGTACGTCCAGGAGGACGAGCGATACCAGTGCCCGATGTGTGGAACGGTGGTGGACATCCCCGAGGATAATAGCAAAGCAATGTGTACTCCTACTTCACCGATACCATCATCCGCGACGTGTGCACGGACCTGGAGAAGAAGACCGGCTATACAGAGAAGGTCTGCATGAACATGATCAAAACCGGCGGCTACCACATCTACGCCACCATTGATATGGATGTGCAGAAGCTGGTGGATGATGTCTTCCGCCATTGTGGTCATTGACAACGCCACCGGGGGACATTTGGCCATGGCCGGCGGCGTGGGGGAAGAAAGAGATCTCCCTGAGCTGGAACCGGGCCACCCAGTCCACCTCCAGCCGGGCTCTGCCATCAAGCCCATCTCGGTCTCTGGCCCTGCCATGGAGGCCAATGCGGTGGATCCCTCCACAGTCCTGTTTGACGGTCCTCTGTACGACAGTTATCCCCAGAACTACGACCGGCGCTACACGGGCGCGTCTCCGTTCTTACTGGCGTCAGTGCGTCTATGAATACCATTGCCTGCCGGGTGGTGGAGAAGATTGGCACGGACTATAGCTTTGATTTCGCCAAAAACAAATTTGGCCTGTCCGACCTCATCTCCAGCCAGACCATCAACGGCTCGGAGAAGACGGACATTGCTCTGGCCCCCATGGCCATGGGCGCGCTCACCTATGGCGTGACCGTCCGGGATCTCACCACAGCCTACGCCACCTACACCAACCATGGCGTCTGGCGGGAGAGCCGGACCTATTCCGTGGTCTACGACTCCGACGGCAACGTGGTCCTGGACAACACCCAGAGCACCCGGCAGATCATCAGCGAGAAAACCGTGGACTATATGAACTATATGCTCTGGTACGCAGTGAACTATGGCACGGCCTCTCCGGCCCGCCTGTCCAACATGTCTGTGGCGGGAAAACCGGCACCACCTCCGACGACAATGACCGTTGGTTTGCCGGTTATACCCCCTACTACACCGCCGTGGTCTGGTGCGGCTACGACCAGCCGGAGTCCATCTACCTTACAGGGAACTACGAGAACCCCTCTGCCCGGTTGTGGCATGCGGTGATGGAGCCCCTCCATGAGGGCCTGGAAGACAAGGACCTCTTCAACTGGAGCAATCTCACCAGCGTCACCATCTGCCGGGAGTCCGGTAAGCTGGCCACGGACGGGGGCCTGCATTGGACTATTCCAAGTTTATGTACACCGAGGGGACCGACAAAGTGGGCTGCACCGTGCACACCAAACAGTCGGTGGCGGTTCCCACAGAGCCGCCCAAACCCACCAATCCCACCGAAGCCACGAAACCGCCCGGAGACCGGCGGCGGAGAATACGAGGCGCCGCCCATGGCGTGGATCTCCAGAGATTGGAAAGAATATGAAGTGCTGGATACCCACAGAGGGCTTCCGGGTTGGAGTCTTGGGCCGGGAAGCTCCTGGTCCGGCCAGACCCCCCAGGTGATCTGGGGCCACGGAGCGGGCAGACCCAAGCTGGGACCGGTTTGACGCCAAATACCACAGATCTTCCACCGGCGGAGGCCGGTGGGAGGTGGAACCTGCCGGAGAGCTGGCTGCTGCACTACAAGGAATATTTAACCTTCCATGTGAAGCCTATGAATTTCAAGCATACCGGCGTCTTCCCGGAGGCCAACTGGGATTACGAAGGGCACAGGCCGGCCGGCCTGTGCGGGTGCTGAACCTCTTTGCCTATTTCCGGCGGGGCCCAAGGTGTGGCATGTGGAACGCCGCCGCCTCCGGTCTGGCGGACCGTCCCATCCACTGGATTGTGGATGACTGCGGCAAGTTCATTCAGCGGGAGATTCGCCGGGGGCGGAAGTATGACGGCATCATTATGGATCCCCCGTCCTATGGCCGGGGCCCCTCGGGGGAGATTTGGAAGATGGAAAAGGATTTTTAACCCCTTCCTTCTGACCGGCGGGGGAGATCCTGTCCGAGCAGCCCCTGTTTGTAATCATCAACTCCTATACCACCGGATTGGCCCCCCACAGTGGGGGGTACATGGCCGACGCAGTGTTCGGCGCCCGGTTCGGAGGCGGTACCCAGTGCGGGAATTGGGTCTGCCGGTGGCCGCATCCGGCCTCGTTTCTGCCCTGTGGCGCAGCAGGCCGCTGGGAGCCGGGCAGATAAAAACTCAAAAAAATCAAGCAGTCCGGCGGATCCGCCGGCAGGAGGGACTATGGCAGACGCGATCCAGGCAGAGCACCTGGTTTATGCATACCCGGGGGCGGAAGGCGGCCCCGGATTTCTGTGTTTCGGGATTTGAATTTGAACATGAAGCGGGGACGTTTGTGGCGATACTGGGCCGAAATGGGTGTGGAAAATCCACCCTGGCCAAGCACTGCAACGCCATCGCCCTGCCGGCCGGCGGCGCCGTTATGGTGTTTGGAATGGATACCCGGGATGAGAGCAATTTGATCCCCATTCGCCGCACCGTGGGGATGGTGTTCCAGAATCCGGACAATCAAATCGTGGCCAATGTGGTGGAGGAAGACGTGGCCTTCGCCCGGAAAACCTGGGTGTCTCCTCCCAGGAGATCCGGCGGGGGTGGACGAGGCCCTGCGCCAGGTGGGCATGTATGAATACCGGGAGCACGCGCCGCATCTGCTCTCCGGCGGGCAAAAGCAGCGGGTGGCCATCGCCGGGGTCATTGCCATGCGGCCCAAATGCATCGTCCTGGACGAGCCCACCGCCATGTTGGATCCCCGGGGCCGGGGGAGGTGCATGGAACCATCCGGCAGCTGAACCGGCAGCTGGGCATTACCGTGATTCTCATCACCCATCACATGGATGAAGCCGCCCGGGCGCAACGGGTGGTGGTGTTGGACCGCGGCGAGATTGCCGCTGACGGCTCCCCAAGGCGGTGTTCTGCCAGGTGGAACAGTGCTGCACCAGTTGGGGCTGTCTGCCCCGGAGACGGTGGAGCTCTGCTCAGACCGGCTGCGGCAGGGGCAGGAATTGCCCCTGGACGCCCTGACGATAGAAGAATGCGCGCAGGCACTTCGCCGCTGGGCGTCGGCCTGACCCGCTGGAGGAATGAAAATTGGCACCAATTCTTGAGGTTCGGGACCTGTCCCACATTTACAGCGTTGGAACCCCATTTCGAGCAAGCGCCGCCATTGAACATGTGAACTTCTCCGTGGAGCGGGGAGTTCATCGGCGTCATCGGTCACACCGGCTCCGGAAAATCCACCCTCATTCAGCATCTCAACGGCCTTTTGAAGCCTACGTCCGGTCAGATTTTGTTTGACGGGCGGGATATTTGGGCGATAAGGCCTATCACCCGAAGCATCCGATTTCAGGTTGGGCTGGTGTTTCAGTATCCGGAGTACCAGCTCTTTGAAGAGACGGTGTACAAAGACATTGCCTTTGGCCCCAAAAAACATGGGCCTGCCCCCAGAGGAGATCCGACGCCGGGTCCTGCGGAGGCGGCGGCGTTTTGTGGGAGTACCGGAGGAGCATCTGGACAAGTCTCCCTTTGACCTCTCCGGCGGGCAGAAGCGCCGGGTGGCCATTGCCGGCGTCATTGCCATGGAGCCTGCGGTGCTCATTTTGGATGAGCCTACGGCGGGCCTGGATCCCCAGGGCCGGGACAGCATTCTGGAGAACATCCGCGCCTATCAAAAGGCGAAACATGCCACGGTGATGATGGTGAGCCATGCCATGGAGGAGGTGGCCCGGATGACGGACCGGCTTCTCGTCATGGATCATGGCGGTCTGCGCATGGACAATTCCCCCGGGAGGTCTTCCGACACGCCTGGGAGCTGCAACAGATCGGCCTGGCCATTCCCCAGGTGACCCGGGTCTTTTTGCGCCTCCGGGAGCTGGGGGCGTACCGGTGGACTCCAGCGTATACACGGTGGAGCAGGCCGTCCAGGAGCGCTGCTCCGCCTGAAGGGAGGGAAGGCCTCATGCTAAAGGATATTACCCTGGGCCAGTTTTTCCCAGGCAAAACCGTGGTACATCGGCTGGACCCCCGGACGAAGCTCCCTGATGACGGTATTGTATATTGTGGCCCTGTTTGTGGCTGGCAAAGTCGTTGGGTGAGCTACGGCCTGGTGCTGGCGTTTCTGGTGATGTCTGTGGCCCTGTCCCGGATTCGGCCCAAGACCATTTTACGGGGCATGAAGCCTGTTGTGATCATTGTGGTTCTGACGGCGGTGCTGAATCTGTTTTTACACCGGCGGCGACCATGTTTGGCCCGGTTTTTGGGGCATCACCATCACCTGGGAGGGGGTCCGGACGGCAATTTTTATGGCCTCCCGGATCATCATGTTGATTACCGGCACCTTCCTGTTGACCTATACCACGTCGCCCATTGCCCTCACCGACGGCCTGGAGTCTCTGCTGGGGACCCTGAAGAAGCTGCGCCTGCCGGTGCACGAGCTGTCTATGATGATGTGCATTGCCCTGCGGTTCATTCCCACCCTCATTGAGGAGACGGATAAGATCATGTCCGCCCAGAAGGCCCGGGGTGCGGACTTTGAGACCGGCAGTCTGATTCAGAGGGCCAAAGCCCTGGTCCCCATTCTGGTGCCCCTGTTCATCAGCGCCTTTCGCCGGGCGGATGAGCTGGCGACAGCCATGGAGTGCCGCGCTATCAGGGCGGCCAGGGCCGGACCAAGCTGAAGGTTCTGCACTATGCCCGCCGGGATTACCTGACGCTCCTTTTGGGCGCGGCCTTGGTGGCCGGGGTGATTGTGCTGAAACGCTTCGGCCTGTGACAAAGACGCCCCAGAATCCCCGGTGACGGAAGGGCGGGAAACGGTCATGACCATTTCGTTTGGAAGCTTGCAAAAGTGGAACGGCGGTGCAGGCGGAGCGGTCAAGACCGCCCCTACGCATATCCAATTGTGAGCGGAGAGATCTTATGAGAAACATTGTCTTGTATCTGACATATTTGGGGACGGCTTACCATGGCTGGCAGGTGCAGAAGGACCTGGTCACTGTGGCCGGGACTCTGGAGGCGGCGGCAGAAGCGGTGGTGGGGCACCGGGTCCATATGACCGGCTGGGCCGGACGGATGCCGGGGTGCATGCCCGGGTGTATGTGGCCAATTTCCGGACCAGCTCCACCATTCCCTGACCGCCTGCCCTATGCCCTCAATACCCACCTGCCGCCGGATGTGTGGTGTGCCAGGCCCGGGAGGTGCACGAGGGCTTCAATGCCATTGGCTCCTGCGTCCGCAAATCCCTATACCTATCTCATCTACAACGACCGGATTCGGAACCCCTTTTATGTGGACCGGGTGTGGTTCTATCCCCGCCTACTGGACGAGGCGGTGATGCAGGCGGCGGCGGATCAGTTTGTAGGGACCCATGACTTTGCGGCCGTGCGTTCTGTGGGCACCGATGTGCGTTCCACGGTGCGGACGGTGTATGAGTACCGGGTGCGGCGGCAGGGGAAGCTGCTGGCCCTCACGGTTTCCGCCAACGGCTTCCTGTATAACATGGCCCGGGCCATGGCTGGAACGGTGGTGTATGCGAGCCGAAGGCAAGTTCCAGCCGGAGGCCATTGGCGACATTTTGGCCGGTGGCAACCCGGACGGCAGCAGGGGCCAACGGTTCCGGCCGGGGTTTGTATCTCACCCACTTGTGGTATGATGACGGGTGGAGCAGTTTCAGCTTCAGGCAGACGCCCTGGATCCGCTGCCCTGAGCAAGTTAGAGGATGTACCATGGAGGCTAAAATCATTCCCTTTCGCCATCCGGGGCAGGAACGGCGGCGGCTGTCTGTCTTTCTGGCAGTGCTGGTGGCGCTGGCGCTGGTGTTGGCGTTTTTGTGATAGACGGCGGCCAGAACTGGGACCGGGTGGGCCGGTTTTTCTCCTATGGTACCCAGGGCTCAGATTGCTTTGGACGCCCCTGCATCGGCGCTGGGGGAGCTGGACGGCCAGCTGGTGACGGCCGGAGCCGATGGCGTCACCCTGTATGACAAGGACGGAAAGGTACGCTTTTCTTGCGGCGGCCTCCTGGCTGTTCCGGTGGTCCAGGGACGGGCGGCTACATCCTGGCCTACGATGCCGGAAGCACGCTGCTGCTGTTGAACCAGAAGGGCGAGATTTGTTTCCAACCCCACACGCTGGCCGGTTGCGGTGTACGATGCGGACCTGACGGAGGACGGCTTTTGTGCTACGTCACCGGCAGCGCGGTAAAGTCCGAGCTGCAACTGCTGGACCGGGAGCAGCGGTCTGTCTTTGCAGTCATGCCGCCACCCGGTATTTCACCGGCTGTGCCCGCCCCCGGCGGTGGGGTGGTATGTGCTGTCGCCCTGGAAGAGCAGGAGGGCACGGTATCTTCTGTGGCCGTGGTATACCGCACGGACCGGAGGATCCGGTGGCAGAGGTGGATCTGGGCAGTCAGGTGGTGATCTTTGACCTGCGTTTCTGGGGCAAAAACCGGATTTGTGCCCTGGGGGAAGAGGAGCTTTTGGTATTCGATACCAAAGGCGAGGTCCTGGGGCGGTATGATACCGGCGGCGTCACGGATTTTGACCTGGGGGAGACGGCTTTGCAACGCTGGTGCTGTCGGGAAGCGGCGGTCCGGCCCTGGTGACGGTAGACGCAGCGGCGGAGAAGAGACCGGGCGCATGGCCCTTTCCGGCGGTGTGAGCGACCTCAGCGTGGCGGGGAAGTATGTGGCGGTTCTGACGGGCCAGACCCTGACCATCTCCGGCAAAAATCTGGAGCCCTGGTTTTCCACCCAGGAGGTGGGCTCGGCCACCCAGGTCCAGGCCTGCTCCAATGGCGCGGCCTATTTGGTGTCGGGCCGCAGCGCCCTCCAGGGGTGCTTCCGTAGGGCCGCCGGATGATTTCGCAGCAAAACAAAAAGGATGATGCATGGGGCGAATTCCCTTGCCCGTTTGGAGGCGGTGGGAATTCGCCCGTGTTTTCCCCTGTGGATCCGCCGAATGCCGGTGACCATGGATGGAGGAGGTTTTTATGAAGCAAACAACGATTGTGAACATTTACAATTTTGTCCGTATGTCCCATGTGGAGCCAAGCCGGTTCCTGGTTGATGATTTTGAGACCATACGCAGTGAGATCATCCTGGTGAAACAGTACGGCTTCCCCGGGACCTATGCCCTGAAGTATGACGCCCTCATGGACCCCCGGTATCAGGCGCTGTTCCGGACCTATCTGGATGGGCGCGATGAGATTTCCGCCTGGTGGGAGATTACGGAGCCCCTGTGCCGCCGGGCCGGAGTTCCGTTTCGGGGCAAGGTCTCCACAGAGTACGACGACCGGGTGGACAGCGCCTACTGTGTGGGCTACGAGCCGGAGGAGCGGAAGCGGCTGGTGGATGCCTACATGAGGGACTTTTATGGGGTGTATGGCCAGTATCCCCGGACCATTGGCTCCTGGGTGCTGGATTCCGTGACCCTGGGCTATGCGGCGGAGCGATATGGCGTTCTGGGCGGGGCCATTTGCCGGGATCAGATGGGGACCGACGGCTTCACCCTGTGGGGAGGCTTCCCCAACGGGATCTACTATCCCTGCCGGAAAAATGAATTCATCCCCGCCCAAACCCTGGAGGAGCAGCTTCCGACGCCCATGTTCCGCCTTCTTGGCCCGGATCCCATCTACAACTTCGAGCAGGATGTGCGGCCGGGCCTCCAGGGGGTGTATACCCTGGAACCCTCTTGGCTCACAGGGCGGGATCCCAAATGGCTGGCCTGGTTCTTCGGCGCCTCTGTGAAGAGTCGTGCCTGGGGGTCCCCCTATGCCCATGTGGGACAGGAGAATAACTTCCTGTGGGAGAACATCCGCCCCGGTCTGGGTCCCCCAGCTGGCGCTGCTGCGGGAGCTTGCGGACCGGGGAGCCGTCCGGTGGAGACCATGGCGGACTCTGCCGCCTGGTTCGGAGCCGGTATGTCCGGACTCCGCCCATGAGCTTCCAGGCCTCCCGAGACTGGGACACGGACCGGGGGCTGTCTGCCCAGTGGTATGCCAGCAGCTGTTACCGGGTGGGCTTCCTGGGAGAGGCGGGACATCTGCGGATTCGGGATCTGTTTTGTACCGGGAGGACTACCCCTCCCGCTACTATGACCGCGCCATGGAGGGCAGTGGAAGCGTGATGGACGCCCTGCCGGTGCTCTTCCCCCAGGCATGGGGAGCGCCCCCGGCCCTTCCTCTGGCTCCGGACTCAGGGGGCCGGGAGCCGGAGGGAAGGGTGGCGTATGCTGCTCTGGATGATCGGACTGCCCGGGCGGAGCTGGGCGGGGAGACGCGTGTAGCGGCCTTCACCATGGAGCCCCATGCCATCACCCTGGAGGGAAGCTGCACCCCTGGTATTCGACCGCCTGCCGGTGCTTCGCCGGGTGGAGGGCCGGGGGTTGTCCTGGAGCATCGAGGCTTCTTCTATGGGTTCCGGGTGGCCCGGGGCGGCTCCGGCAGGCTGGACCCGAAGGTCTGGAAATTGAGCCGGAGGAGGGACCGTGGTCCTGACTCTGGGTAGCCCCCGTGGAACGCGAAGCGGTGTTCCGGCCGGTATGCCCGGACGGTACCCCAATCTCGTGCCGGACCAAAGCCCCGTCCCCTTGGCGCCGCCCATGGAGCCGGAGGCGGAGCCTGGGGCGTCGGTGTTCCCCCTGGGGGAGCGCCTGCCCGGGTGACGCTCACAGCCCGGGAGCCGGGCCGGATTCACTATACCCTGGACGGAAGGGAACCGGGACCGGAGTCGCCCCAATACCAAGCGCCGTTGGTGCTGGAGAGGGACACCGTGGTTTCCGCCCGGCTGTTTTCACCTGACGGCCGTGCCAGTGGAACGGTGCGGATTCCGTACCGGTTTGGCCTGACAGGGCTGAAGCTGAAGAGCCCCACGACCCTGGACGTCCGTCCGGTATTTTCTGGAAATGGGCTGGGAGATTTGCTGTCCGCCCGCCGGGGAGCCTGGACTACCTGGACGGCCACTGGCGCGGAACCCTGGAGGATCTGGAGCTCCAGGTCCAATTGCCGGAAAGCCGGAAGATCCGCTCCGTTTCCCTGGGCTTCCTCTCCCACCACCGCTCCGGCATTGTGTATCCGGAGTGGGTGGAGCTGGGAGGTTGGGCCGGATTTGGCGCATTTGCGGCCCTATGGCCGCATCACCCTGCCCTGTGTCCCCTGTGCCAGGGAGATTGCCAAAGAGGATGTGACCTTCCAGATTTACGCCCCCCTGGGGGCCTTCCGCCTTCGGGCCCACCGGTATGAAACCATGCCCCAGTGGTGCTGCTACCGGGGCTCGAAGGATGTATTCCTGATGTCAGACAGTTTGATTGTCACCCCTTGGGAGATAACCAGGGAAGACGCACCTTTGGACTGAAGACAGCCAAATGGGGCCTGCTGCAAACAGTGAATGTTGCAGCAGGCCCCATGGCAAGATTGGAATGCGGCGGGGTTACGATCCCATAGAGGTAGACCCATGTGTCTGTTTGCCTCCCATTTTCAGGAATTCGTAATGCCCACCACGGGCGGACACATGGGTCCGCCCCTACGATGATATCTCAACACAGTGCACAAAGAGATTCTTCGGTATTTCCGTAGAATACGCCCGTTTTCCGCCCAACAAGGGGGATTGAAATGACAAATACGGTCGGGCAATTTTTGCTTATCCTTGCCAGCCGCCGTAGGGGCGGACCTATGTGTCCGCCCAGCGGAAACATTGTGTGTGTTTCTCCCATATTGGGCGAATTCGGAATACCGATCAATTGCCCTGATGTCATGTAGGGAGGTTCTTACCGGAAAGACGCCAGCTCGATGACCTGTCCGCCGTGAATGCGGGATTCCTCGGCGGCCAGGGCCATGAAGTGGCTTCCATGGAGGCCTCCAGGGTGGTGATGCTGGGTGGGCACTGGCCCTGGAGATAGTCCAGGAAATCCCCGATGAGGACGCTGTCGCCCCCGGCATGGCCGGACATCCGTTCTTTGCTGAGGTTGAAATCATAGACTGTGGGCTTGCCGCCGAAGGGAGTGACGGTGACGGTATTTTTGGCCATGTCGGCGATCATGTCGCCCATGGCGCCCATGAAGTTGGTGTAGCGGCCGCCTCCGGCAGTGAAAGCGGACATGGTAAAAGTTCACGGTGAGGCCGCCCTCCATCTCCAGGTTCACCACCTGATGATCCACTACGTCGTTGTCGCAGAAGTAGACGCAGCGGCCATAGGGCCCCTCCTGGATGGCCTGGCGGATGGATGCTTCCGTGGGGGTGCAGGGTGAGGACGTCGCAGGGCCAGCCGGTCTTGCCCTGGGCGACGCCGGTTTTCTCGTTGGTGATGTAAATCTTCTCTGCGTCATAGGGGCAGCGGTCCTTGGCCTGGCAGCCGTCCAGACAGCGTTTTGCGGCCCCGGCCGGGGCGTGTTCCGGCCGGAAATGGGCCAAAGAGCCAAAGGAGGACAGGCGCAGGCAGCTCTTTCCTGTGAGCCAGACCATGAGATCCATGTCGTGGCAACACTTTTGCAGGAACATGGGGAGGTCTCTCCTTTGCTGCGCCAGTTCCCCGGACAAAGCTGTGGGCCTGATGCCAATAGCCCACATTTTCAATGGCCTGGATGGACATCAGATCTCCCAGCACGCCGGAGTCCAGGACCTCTTTGATTTTCCGGTAGAAGGGGCGTAGCGCAGAACATGGCAGACCACCACCTTCCGGCCGGTCTCCCGAGCCACGGCCAGAATTTCCTTGCACTGGGCAAGATCCGGAGAAATGGGCTTCTCCATGAGTATGTCATAGCCCTTGCGCAGGGCGGGAATGGCCTGGGGGACATCTTTGCCGGTCCTGGGTGCAGAGCACCAGGGCGTCAGCCAGGCGCGGCCCGGCCAGGAGCGCTTCGGCGCTGTGGAAGCAGCGCTCCGCCGGGATTCCGAACTGCTGGGCGACCTCATGGACTTTGGCGGCATCCGGGTCTGCGATGGCCACGATTTTGGCCCGCTCCGGCACTTGGGCCAGGGCTTGGGCGTAGGCGTCCTTTCCCCGGCTACCCAGGCCGGCGATGGCGATGGTGACAATGGACATAGGGCGTACCTCCCAATTACAAATGTGTAAGTTTCACCATGATCATAACAGAAATGGGGAAAAAATACAAGTGGCAGCGGGAAGCCGTGTTTACACGGACGGACAACGTCCGGCCAGTCCCTCGCGGGCGAAGCGTACAGAGGAAGCGGTTGCCCTGGGACCGGTGCAACTGAAGCCGGTTGATTGCAATTTCCGGTGTCCCGTGGTATACTGTTTTAGAATTTTTCCGACATGGGGAGGCGCCCTCCCTTTGGCTGGTTGAAAGGGGAGAGGCTGTGATGTCTCATGTGATTCTTTGCGGTGTCCACCGGCAGCCAAATCAGCGCCATTGGCATTTTGCGTCTGTCCGGCAGCGGCTGTGCCCAGGTGGCGGGGCAGGTATTTCGGCCCAAAAGCGGGCGGCCACTGGAGGAAGCGCCCAACCGGAAGCTGGTTTTGGGCGCCCTGCAGGACCGGCAGGGCCGGGTGCTGGACCAGTGTATGGCCGTCTTCACCCGCGGCCCCACAGCTATACCGGGGAGGACACGGTGGAGCTTCACTGCCACGGCTCCCCCGGCGGTGCTGGCGGCCGGGCTGGAGGCGTTGTATCAGGCGGGAGCCAGGCCTGCCCGCCGGGGGAGTTCACCAAGCGGGCTTTTCTCAACGGGCAGATGGATCTGACCCAGGCGGAGGCCGTCATAGACCTCATTGAGGCGGAGACAGCCGACGCCGCCGCCAATGCAGCCGGGCAGGTGGGAGGCGCCCTGGCCCGGCGGCTGGAGCCGGTTTACAGTGTGCTCACGGACCTGTGCAGCCATTTCCATGCGGTATTGGATTATCCCGATGAGGACATCGATGAATTTCGCCTGTCCTCCTATACCGGCGCTCTGGCCGGGGCGCAGGAGACGCTGACGGCGCGCTGGCCACATCCGCCCGGGGCCGGGTGCTTTGCGGCAGGGGGTGCGGGCGGTGATTTTGGGCAAACCCAATGTGGGCAAGTCCAGCCTTTTGAACGCTCTGGCGGGATTTCAGCGGGTCATTGTGACGGAGCGCCCCGGTACCACCGGGACACGGTGGAGGAGACGGTGCTGGTGGGCTCCGTGCGCCTACGCCTGGTGGATACGGCGGGCATTCGGGAGGCCTCTGACCAGGTGGAGGCTTTTGGGGGTGGCCCGCTCTGTGGAGGCGGCCCAGGGGGCGGATTTGGCCCTGTTTGTCTGTGACGGCGCCGCCCGCTGGAGCCGGAGGACCGGGAGGCCATGGAAGCGGCGAGCCATGCCAGGCATGCCATTTTGCATTTTGAACAAGCAGGACCTGCCCTGCCAGGTGGAACGGTCCAGTCTGCCCTTTGAGACGATTCTTCCGGTCTCTGCCAAGGCGGGAACCGGGCTGGAGGCCTTGCCCCCGGTGCTGGAGGCGCTGTTTGGCCCGGGGGCGCCTGTGATGGTTCCATTCTCACCAATGCCCGCCAGACGGACGCCATCCGCCGGGCGCTGGAATCCGTCCGCCGGGCCCAAGAGGGGTTGGCCGCCGGATTTACCCCCGATGCGGTCCTCACCGATGTGGAAGAGGCGATGGAGGCCATGGGAGAGCTCAGCGGCAGGACCATCCGGGAGGACATCACCAACCGGATCTTTGAGCGGTTTTGCGTGGGAAAATAGGGGGGTCAGGAGGGACGACCATGTTTGCATATTTGGACAACTCCGCCACCACCAGGCCCTGCCCGGAGGCGGTGGCGGCCATGGTGGAGGCGCTGGAAACCGGCTGGGGGAATCCCAGTTCTCTGTACCGCTTTGGAATGGACGCAGCCCACCGGCTGAAGGCGGCCCGGGATCAGGTGGCCAAAGCCCTGGGGGGCGGAGCCGGACCGGGTGTTTTTCACTTCCGGCGGGACGGAGGCGGACAACTGGGCCATCTTCTCCGCCATGTCCCGGATGGGGAAGCGGGGCAGGCACGTGATCACCACGGCTGTGGAGCATCATGCGGTGCTGAATCCCATGAGGCGGCTGGAGGAGCAGGGATTTGAAGTCACCTATCTGAAGCCGGATGCCCTGGGACGGGTGTGCCTGGATGCACTGCGTGAGGCCATCCGGCCGGATACGGTGCTGGTCTCTGTGATGATGGTGAACAACGAATCCGGGGCGGTAATGCCCATTGGGGCCATGGCAAAAGCTCACCCACCGTCTGGCCCCCAATGCCATTTTCCACACCGATGCCGTCCAGGGCTTTCTGAAGCTTCCTTTCCAGGCCAAGACCCTGGGGGCAGACCTCATCTCCATCTCCGCCCATAAGGTCCACGGCATCAAGGGCGCGGGCGCGCTGTACATCCGCCGGGGACTGCCCCTTCCGCCGTACCTGCTGGGCGGCGGCCAGGAGGGGGCTACCGCAGCGGTACGGAGGCAACGCCGGCGGTGGTCGGCTTTGGAGCGGCCTGTGCTGCGGCACTGCCCACCCTTCGGGAGGATCTGGCCCGGGAGGCCGCCCTCCCGGGACCGGTGTGCCGCGTTGCTGGCGGAAATTCCCGGGGTGGAGCTTCTGGGCGCCCGGGAAGCGCCTCACATTCTGCTGGCCTCCATACCCGGGGTGCCAACGCAAAATACCATTAATATTCTGCAGGACCATGGTGTCTGTGTCTCTGCCGGATCTGCCTGCGCCAGGGGCCACCGAAGCCACGTGCTGGAGGCTATGGGCCTGCCGCCGGAGACGGTGGACGGCGCGTTCCGGATCTCCCTCAGCCGCTTTACCAGCCCCAAGGAGCTGGAGCAGCTGGCAGTCGGCCTCACGGCAGTGGTGCAGCTGGATGCGGCGATAATGTAAAGGGGCGCACACGGTGCGCCCTTTTACGATATTCCGGATTTGCGCTTTAGCAGGATTGCCCATTGAGGAAACGTGATCAGGGGCCACAATCAAGGCCGCAGGGGCACTCGGCATTACGAATTCGCCGAACATGAGAGGGCAACGTAAGATGTTTCTGCTGGGCGGACACATGGGTCCGCCCCTACGGCGGATAATGAGGATGGGCAAAAATTGTCCAACGCATTTTTGTCATTTGAATGCCCATTTTTGGAAGGAAAATGGGAAATTCCGAGAGAATTCCGAAGAAACTGTTGATACACCGTGTTGGTATCCCATTCTAGGGGCGGACCTATGTGTCCGCCCGTAGTAGACATTGGGATTTTGCCGAAACTGGGCGGGAAATGCACGGTTTCCACTTTGCAACAGGCTTCTTTTCATTCCAGAAGACCGTATTTCACCTTCACCCGGTCCAGCTTTTCCAGCATGGGTTGAGCCAGGAACCAGAGGAACAGGGCGGTGGCGGCGGCGTGGACCAGATCCACAGGCAGGCCGGTGAGAAACGCCGTCCAGATCATGGGCCAGGTGGGGTTGGGCTGGTACATGAGGACGGAAGCCGGGTTCATCACCCCGCCATAGAGGAACAGGGTGACCAGCGCCCCGAATACGGACAGGGAGAGACGGCCCCGACGGAGGACGCCCTTCCGATACAGGACGCCGGCGGTCAGGCCCAATAGGCCCATGGCAAACATCTGCCAGGGGTCCAGGGTCCCTGGCCAAAGAGCATGTTGGAAGCCAGCATGGTGACAGCGCCTACCAGAAAGCCCGCTTCTCCCCAAAAGCCACCCCGGAAAGGATCACCATGGCTGCCACCGGCTTGAATCGGGCAGGGCCAGGAAGGCGGCCCGCCCGCCGATGGACAGGCCGCATAGCACAGCCAGAATGACCATCTCCCGGGCCTGAGGCTTTCTCCCCTCAAAGACCAGGAAGAAGGGCAGGATGGTCTCCACCAGAACCAGGAGGGAGACCGCATAGTATTTCCGGTCATGGAAGTACCGGGGTCCCAGGAAAATGGTCAGGGGAATGGCCAGAATCACCACTGCCAGGGTGACCACCGTCCGCTTGGTCAGCGGTCCGCGGATCAGGGGCCGGTCTTCCGGCGGCGCTTTCCGACTGACTGCCAGGGTCAGGATCACCAGTGCGCCCAGAAAGACGCCGTATACGGCGGTGTGCGCCCCGAACGCCGGTTTTTCCAGCGGCGAACAGATCCTTCAGATCCAGCCCTGTCAGGGCGTACAGGAAGGCTGCCAGGGCCACGGCGCCGGACAGACCGGCCAGGACCTTGCGCCATACCGGCAGGGGCTTCTGGGGGGACGCTGCCGCCGGGGGAGGATTTTTGCCGGCGGTGGAGGAACGGGCCCGCCTTGGGGGGGCAGCCACCGCATCCGACAATCACTTCCGAGGCGGTAATGGCTTCTGGCAGAAGTGTGCGGGCCATGCGGCTGGCGGCGGTGGTATAGAAGCTCAGGCCGGAAAAGAAGGGAAGCGGCGCGTCCTCTGCCGCAATGCTGCCGTCAAAGAACAGGGCGCACCGGTCCCCGTAAGCGGCGCAGAACTCCACGTCGTGGCTGACCAGAATGACGCACACGCCCTGGCCGGTTAGCTGCTTCAAGATCCCGGCGAGGATTTCCTTGAAGCTTCCGTCCAGTCCTTTGGTGGGCTCGTCCAGCAGGAGCACCTGGGGCTTTTGCAGCAGAACCTTGGCCAGGCAGCCCGCTGCTGCTCTCCACCGGACAGGTCGTAAGGATGCCGGTTCAGCAGGCCGGTTAAGTGGCAGAGGCTGCAAATCCGGTCCATATGGGCCTGGTTCTCCGGGGTCCTGCCACTGGGCAGGCTCTGCCACAGATCCGCTTCCAGACTGTGCTTCACAAAGAGGATTTGAGGATCCTGGGGGAGAAGGGCCACGGGCTTGCCAGACAGAGAGACCTTGCCCCGGGAGGGCCGCCGTGCGCCGGACAGCAGGGAAAGGGCGGTGCTCTTACCCACGCCATTGCCGCCCAGGATGCACAGCAGTTCCCCGCCGTAAGCCTCCAGATTTAGACCCCCCGGAGGATGTCGGGGCTTCCGGACTCATAGCGGAACCAGACGTCTTGGGCCACCACCCAAGGAGTTTTGCCCTCCCCGGCTGGGGCAAGGCCTGGGGGGGACCGGTTGGAGCGGGTGCTCCCCCGGCCCATTGCTCCAGAAACAGCCGCCCATTGCTGGGCGTCAGCGGGCAGGGAGCGGGCTGGGGAGACTGCTCCAAATCTGCATGGGCGCGGGGCATGGAGGAGCGCATAGGGTGCCCCATCTCCCGCAGGGTGGAAAAGACCGCCTGGGGGTCCCATCTGCCAGACCCGGCCGCCGTCCAGAATCAGAAGCCGGTCCGCCATGGGGATCACCTCATCCAGCCGGTGCTCCGTGAGGATGACGGTAGTTCCCAGGTCCCGGTGAATGCGGCCCAGGGTGGACAGAAAGCCGGATGCTGCAATGGGATCCAGTTGACTGGTGGGCTCGTCCAAAATGAGAACCTCCGGCTGCAGAGCCATGACGGAGGCCAGATTCAGCAGCTGCTTGCCCGCCGGAGAGGGGAGACCACGTCCCGGTGGAACCAGGACTGGATCCCAAAGAAGCTGGCCATTTCGGCGACACGGCTCCGAATGGCAGAACGATCATAGCCCAGGGCTTCCAGGCCGAAGGCCAGCTCGTGCCAGACCTTGTCGGTGACAATTTGATTTTCCGGGCTTTGCTGAACAAAGCCGATGGCAGATGCCTGAGTCCGGGGATCTACCTGTTCCAGAGGGGTTCCACGGAACAGAAGCTGCCCGTGAGATTGACCATGGGGAGTGAGGGCGGACTTGAACTGCCGCAGGAGGGTGGACTTTCCGCAGCCCGAGGGACCGGCAATCACCAAAACTGACCGGCGGGGGATCTCAAACCCAATCCGTCCAGAGCGGCATGGGTCTGCCCGGGGTAGGAAAAGGTCAGGTCTTGGAAAATAAACAGTTCCATTTCAAATCCTCCCATAGGTCGGTGAGCAGGGGAAAGAGGCACAGCAGGGAAAATGCGGCAAAGACGCCCAGAGAAGGGGGCGGTCAAAGGCCCCCCACATGGTGGGGTAAAACTGGAACTGGGTTCCGCCCAGAAAGCTGCCGGTGATTACCAGACCTCCCAGCGCCAGTAGGGAGCACAGCACTGCAATGTCCCGGACGGTCAACCGGTAGACCGAGAACGTGGTGGAGCCGGGCAGACCATAGCCCCGGCTTCGCATGCTGTCGGCAGTTTCAATGGCATTTTCCAGGGCCCAGGTGACTGTGGCGGAAAAGGCGGCGAGAGCGGCCCGGAGCTTCCGGACTCCGCCAGTGTCCGGCTGAGCCTGGGAGACCGCCTGCATATGGGCTCGGAACCGGGGCACGAAGCGAAACGCCATGGACAGGAGCAGGGACAAGGCCGGCGCCATCCGGCCGAAGAGGTGAAAGAAATTTGTCGGAGGTGATCACAGCGCCAAAGCAGCGGAACCAGACAATGACCGCCAGCAGCATGGCCGCCGCCGCCCCGCCGTAGCTGGCGCCTCCAGGGTCAAAGGGCTGGCCATTGGGAAGCCGGAGGAACACCGTGGCCCCTGATGGTTGAACAGGGGATTCAGCAGAGCGGTAAACAGCAGGACCGGCAATAGATACCGGAGCTGCCGCCCCAGGGCTCGCCATCCCTCCAACCGGGCGGAATAAGCCAGGGCGCAGACGAGGGAAATTCCCAGGCACACCGGGTGCATGAAAAACATGGTAAATCCCAGGGTCAGGACAAAAAGAAAAGCCCCACCAAGGGATGAAAGGAAGAAAAGGTGTCTTGCTTCACGTCTGCGGTTCGCCTCCTCACTTCGCCGGAAATTCTCGCAGGATTCCCTGTTTGTTACATGCGACATTTTCCCGTGAATTATACCATGGAAAAACCTGGTTTGCAAGCTGGGCGGTACAGATACAAAAGTTTGGCAGGAAGACAGGCATTGCCTGTCTTCCTGCCAGCTGAGAAAAACCGGGGAGGGAACTCAGTTGGGAAGCAGAATGCTCCAGGTGGAGTCGATGCTGGGGGAGATTTCGCCGGCCTCGCGGATGTAGTCCGCCAGGAGGTTCGGGCCTGGCCCTTGTCCTCGCCCTGGATCATGTCGTACTGGGTGGAGTAAATGATGCGGCTTTCATCGTTGGCCTTGAAGTCGCAGCCGTGCTCGTTGAGGTACTTGACGTAGTCGCCGCCGCCGTTGTAGCGGTAGTTGTTGATGACGACGGTGAACTCGGCGTCGTCTGCCACTTCCTCTCCGTGGTAGGTCATGGAGACAATCCGGGAGCCCTGGGGCTGAGCCGGGTCAATGACATAGGAGAAGCCTTCGCCGTAGATGACATCGTAGTAGGTGAGGCCGCCCTGGATGTTGACGGTGCCATCGTCACGGATCTGAACCTTGAGGCGGAGTACTCCAGCCAGGTCCGGACTTCCTTGCCGCTCATGGTGATCTGATAGAACCAGTTTTCATAGCGGTACAGCTTGAACATATCGCCCAGGACGATGTCGCCCTTCGGGATGAGGTTCTCGGCATTGCCGGAGGTCAGCGGAGCGGTGATGGACAGCTGAGCGGGGGTGTCGTCCTCCCTCATTGTCGGGGGTGTTTTCGCCGGTGCGGTCGTAAGCGCCCCAGACGCTGGAGGATGGTCATGCCATAGTTGAACTCGTGGTTGCCGGGAACGAACATGTCATATCCCATCATCCGCAGAGCCTTCATGGCAGGATCGTCTTCCTGCACCTGGATGTTCTTCACCCGGCGCAGGCCCTCCACGGCCACGAACATGCTCTTGTCGTCCAGCTTGACAGAGGAGGCGATGTTCAGGTCGATGGTGTATTTCAGACCGGAGACCTGGAGGAAGCCGCCGTTTTCACCGGGGGTGGAGCGGGCGGTCATTTCCAGAGCGTCTGCGATTTCCTGACCGGTGGCTTCCACCACGCAGGCGGTGTTGCCAAAGGGATGCACGGCGATGACCTGCCCATAGGTGATGTCACCGGCGGGGATGTCAGCGCGGATGCCGCCGCCGTTCACAAAGGCGATGTCTGCGCCCAGGACGGTACGGTAGGCGTCGGCGCACAGGTTGCCCAGGTTGGTCTCCTGGTTCCGGATCAGCCGGTTGCCGGTGGCAGGATCCATCACCACCAGGTCCACGTCGGACTTGGCGACGACTTCGTTCAGCTTGTCTTCGTACTGCGCCTGGATGTTCTTCACGAAGGCGTCGGTCTCGGCGTCCACCTCGTGTAGCCGTTCACCAGCTCCGTGGAGACCTGGCCCTCAGCAGTGATGGTCATCTTGCCAATGTTGGCCAGCTTGGTGCCGGTGGAGGTGAGGACCACATCGTTGCCGGATTTGTCCTTCACAGTCTCACCGGGAATGGTGCTGTGGGAGTGACCGTCGATGAAGGCGTCCAGGCCGGTGGTGTTGGCAATGATCTCTCTGGAGGTCCAGGGAGAGGACTGCTCGTCAATGCCGCAGTGACCCAGGGCGATGACCACATCGGCGCCTTCTTTCACGGCGGCGTCAACGGCGCCCTGGACGGCGTTGTACAGGTCCTGGCCATTGCCCCCTTCGCAGAAGCCGTAAATGTAGTTGCCTTCGGCATCCTGGAAGTAGGTGGGGGTGGATTTGGTGAAGGTTTCGGGGGTGCTGACGCCCACAAAGGCCACCTTCAGGCTGCCAAAGGTCTCCATGGCGTAGGCGTCGGCTACGGGCTTGTTTTCCTTCAGATCCGTGAAGTTGCAGGACAGGTACTTGGCGTTGGACTTCTCCAGCAGGGAGGGGCCACGTCCATCCCGTAGTCGAACTCATGGTTGCCGAAGGTGGCGTAGTCATAGCCCACCTGGTTCATGATGTCCACCAGGTAGCTGCCGTTGGACAGGGTGCCAATGGCCTCGCCCTGGATGGCGTCGCCGGCGTCTACCAGCACGACATGCTCATGGGCTTCCTCCATGGCGTGTTTGTAGGCAGCCAGGTTGGCATACCCCATGGTGTCTTCTGGGGTACCGGCATCCACGCCGCAGTGCACATCGTTGGTGTAGAGAATCACGACGTCGTCAGACTTTTCGCCAGCGGCAAAAAGCCATGGTAGACAGCGTCGAGAGTACCAGCACCAGTGCCAGCAGCACGGACAGGACCCGCGAGGAAAGTTTGCTTCTCATGTTGCGTCCTCCTTTAAGATTGGATAGAAGTGTGATGACGGAGGCGGGGTGATCCGCTCCTTTTTAATTTTAACAAAATCTTCAGGACTTTTCAATGGGAAAACGCATATCTTAGTAAAATTCAGGAAAAAACACCGAATCTTGCATCAGAAAAAAAACCTGTACATTGCGCCGGATTTCCGGAGCAATGTACAGGTGCTGAGATGTTGACGATGTTGGGGTCAGGGAATGATCCGGCGGGCGCCGACGTAATGTTCGCCGTAATAGCTGCTGTCCACGCCGGAGATGATGACGCCGTCCGGGAATTGGCGGCGTGGACGAACTCCCCGTCCCCGATGTAGATGCCCACGTGGGTGATGTCATTCAGGCTGTAGCTCTCGGAGAAGAACAGCAGGTCTCCCGGCAGGAGGGAGTCCTGGGATACCTCCCAGCTGGCTTTGTATTCCCACTGATCGGTGGCAGTGCGGCCAATGTCAGCATAGCCGTTGTGGGTATAGACATACCACACAAAGCCGGAGCAGTCAAAGCCGGTGGCGGGGTCCTTGCCGCCCCAGATGTAATCATACAGGGCAAATTCCACCAGGGCCGTGGCCTCAGGCCGGTCAGAGGGATCCACCGGGGCTCAATCCATGTCTGGAAGCGCCTGGTAAGCGCGGGAAGAACATGACCAGGGCTTGCTGGCACTGGGTGTCGCTCTTGGGAAGCAGCTGGTTGCCGTCCCCCTTTGACAATCCCCAGGTCCACCAGGAGGCGGGCGCAGGGGCAGGGCATACTGCTCAGCTGACCGGAATCTGCAAACTGGGAGAGGCTGGTGCCGGGACTATCGTCCCGGGGATAGCAGCAGGCGGACAGGAAGTTGACGGTGATTTTGAAAAACTGCTCCCGGGTGATGGGGGCGTCCGGGCAGAAGGTGCCGTTGGGGAAACCGTTTACAAACCCCAGGTAATAGGCCTGGGTGATGGTGGGTCGTCCATATCGGTGAAGGGGCTGTCCTCCACCCGAAAAAATCGGGTTGGGATGAAGAGACAGGTAGGCTTCCATGGCCACATAGCACATTTCTCCCCGGGTGATGGGGAGGACCATATCCCGGCCCAGGAAACGCTCTGGGATGAGGGCCAGCTCATCCATGGCCTCGATTTCCTCCTTGGCCCAGGGGCTGAGGTTGGGGGTACTTCTCCTGGGGGCTGGTCAGTGTGGACAAAGAGTCGCCGGACAGGCATATGTAGGCCCGGTAAAACATGGCCAGGGCTTGTTCGCAGGTGGTGTTGCCCAGGGGATCCAGGGTCCCGCCGGTTCCTCGCACCACGCCCAGGGTTACCATTTGGCAGGTGGATTCCATGGCCCAGGCGCTCACGGCGTCGACATCGGCAAAAGCCTGCCAGGGGCGCTCCCTGCACTTCTGTGGGGAGCCCTGTGACTTGGAGGAACCGGGCAGTGAATACGAAGAATTCCTGCCGGGTCAGGAGCCGGTCCGGGCGGAAGGTGCCGTCTCCATAGCCCAGAGTGAGGCCGACGGCGTATGCCTTGGCGGCAATGGGATCCTGGGTGTCGGAGAAGGGAACCTCGGAGGACGGGGAAATCTCCCTGGCCGGTGTAGCGCTCGTAGGCCTGCACGGCAATGGCGCACATTTCCAGTCGGGTGATGTGCTCCCGCAGGTCGTGCCGTTCCCCCAGCTGGGCGGGGGATGAGCCCAAGGCGTCCATGGCCTCCAGCTCTGCCTTGGCCCAGGTGCTGGCGTGGCCGTAGGCAAAGGCGCTGGGCAAGCAGCTGATCAGAAGCGCTTGACCAGGCAGAGGGCGGATAAAAGTCGTAGTAATTTGCTGTTTCTCATGGTGTGCTAGCCTCCCAATTTAGTTCCAGTTCCACAGGGCAGTGGTCAGAGCCGAGGATTTCTCCGTGGATGCGGGCCTGGCTTACCCGGTTCCGCAGTGCGTTGGATACCAGGAAATAGTCAATCCGCCATCCGGCGTTGTTTTTCCGGGCGTTGAAGCGGTAGCTCCACCAGCTGTAGGCCCCGGTCAGATCCGGGTACAGGAGCCGGAAGGTATCGGTGAAGCCGGCGTCTAACAGGCGGGTGAAGCTCTCCCGCTCCTCGTCGGAGAATCCGGTGTTGCCCCGGTTGGGGCCGGGATTCTTCAGGTCGATCTCCTGGTGAGCCACATTCAGGTCCCCGCAGGCCACCACCGGCTTCTGGGCGGCCAGGGCGGTGAGCTTCTCCCGAAAGGCCTGATCCCAGGCCAGGCGGTGATCCAGCCGTTTCAGGCCCTCTTGGGCGTTTGGGGTGTAGCAGGTGACCAGGTAGAAGTCCTGGTATTCCAGGGTGATCATCCGCCCCTCCTGGTCCAGCTCCTCTACGCCCAGGCCGTATTGGACGGACAGGGGCGGCGTTTTGGCAAAGATGGCGGTGCCCGAATAGCCCTTCTTCTGGGCGGAGCACCAGAACTGGGTGTAGCCTGGGGTGTCCAGCTGAATTTGCCCCCGGCTGGAGCTTGGTTTTCCTGGAGGCAGAAGAAATCTGCGTCCAGCTGGCGGAAGGTATCCAGGAAGCCTTTTTGCACGCAGGCCCGCAGACCGTTTACGTTCCAAGAGATGAAGCGCAAGGCCAGTCCCCCTTTCCCGACAGAGCGGTAACAAAGTTCTTTCTATATCATAGCAAAAAGAAACAAAAATTACAACCTATATTTCAAAAAAGTTACAAACGGCGGAAAATTCCGGTGTATGCCGCCACCTGAGAAAGACCGTGAGGTGGAGGAAATTCCTTAAAAAGCGGCGCTATTTTCGCCTGGTGTGTAAAACCTTTCGGAAAAAGCTTGTAGTTTTCAGGTACATATGGTATAATCTCATCAAATGACTGCTCAGAAAGAGCAGAGGCTGGACACAGCCCAAAAAGGGAGAGATATCATGAGCCGGATTGACAAAGAGAATTACTATCTGGACATCGCCGAGACGGTGCTGGAGCGCTCCACCTGCCGCCGGGTTCGCGGCGGGGCCATCATTGTCCGCAATGACGAGATTGTATCCACCGGTTACAACGGCGCCCCCGGGGCCGGGCCAATTGCATCGACTTGGGCCACTGCACCTGGGAGCGGCGTGGCGGCCCCGAGAGCGGGCGGTATGAGCTCTGCCGGAGTGTGCATGCCGAGGCCAACGCCATCATCTCCGCCGCCCGCAGCGAGTGTCTAGGCGGGGCCCTTTATCTGGTGAGCCGGGATGCCGTCACCGGGGAGCTTCTGGAGCGGCAGGAGCCCTGTTCCGTGTGCTGCCGGATGATCATCAATGCTGGTCTCAGCAAAGTGGTGGTGGTCAGGCAGCCGGTACCGGGTGTTCGGGTGCAGGACTGGGTGTTCAAGATGATACCCTCCTGGAGCCGGGCGAGGGGCATAGACATAAATATAGAGGGCGCACCGCCAGGATGTTCCCCGGATGGCGGTGCGCCCCTGTCCATGAAAAAGCGCCCCACAGGCACGGGGCGCTTTCTCAGCGTACTACAAAAAAGAGAGAGGTAGGAAGTAGTCCAAAACTAGAAGGACAAACAGAGAATAAGGGATCCGGCTCACGGCTTCCGTATCACCTTATGTGCCTAGGATAAAGAAAACTTTTGAACAGGATATGAATAGAAGAAAACAAAAGGTGAAAGAGGCATGAACACCCTGGAGCACCATGCGACACCGCCGCCAGGGCGGATCCGGGTGTCCGCCCGGCGGAAACATCGTACGTTTTTGCCATTTCCGGCGAATTCGCAATGCCACGGGCGGACACATGGGTCCGCCCCTGAAGGTACCCATGTGGTGCATGAACGGACATTTTGGCGTTGCCGCAAAATATACCGATTTTCTGCACAAAATGGGGTATTCAAAAATGACAAAAATACGTCGGATTACTTCTTCCCATCCTCCCACTTCCCCGTAGGGGCGGGCCTGTGTGTCCGCTCAGCGGAAACATCGTACGTTTTTTTGCCATTTCCGGCGAATTCGCAATGCCTACCACGGGCGGACACATGGGTCCGCCCCTACGGAGAGATACCCATGTGGTGCATGAACGGACTTTTTGGTGTTGCCGCAAAATATACCGATTTTCTGCTCAAAATGGGGCAATAAAATGAGAAAATACGTCGGATTACTTCTTCCGATCGTCCCAATTCCCCGTAGGCGGACCTATGTGTCCGCCCGGCGGAAACATCGTACGTTTTTTAGCGATTTCTGGCGAATTCGCAATGCCTACCACGGGCGGACACATAGGTCCGCCCCACGGAGAAGATATCCATGTGGTGCATAAACGGACTTGCTGGCGTTGCCACAAAATATACCAATTTTCTGCTCAAAATGGGGTATTCAAATGACAAAATACGTCGGATTACTTCTTCCCATTCTCCCGATTCCCCGTAGGGGCGGGCCTGTGTGTCCGCCCGGCGGAAGCACATCGCACGTTTTTTAGCGATTTCCGGCGAATTCGCAATGCCTACCACAGGCGGACACATAGGTCCGCCCCTACGAGAAGATACCTATGTGGTGCATAAACGGACTTTTTGGTGTTGCCGCAAAATATACCGATTTTTCTGCTCAAAATGGGGCAATAAAATGAGAAAGCCGGATTGTTTACAGAATGTTCGGGATGATGGTTTACAGGTCTCTGGGGTAGATCTTTCTGGAAATGAAGAGCTTTTCAGACAAATTGATCTTAGCGATCTTGTACGCTCCATAGCATACCCGGACCTTATTCTCAGAACGAAAAAGCAGTTCCACATACTTCCCGGCAAAAGATTCGCTTAGGTAATATCTGTGCTTCTGAATGGATAAGTACCCTTTGCAGTTCACCTTGCGCAAGGTCGCACCAGCATCGTACTCCGGCTCACCCCAGGTGCTGGGCAGCTTCCGCGCGCTGGAACGGTAGTGCTTCTCCGGCACATCATAGTTAAGGGCCGCATGGGGACGCTCCACATTGTATTCCTCCCGGTAGTGGTCAAAGATGCTCTGGGCCTCCACCAGATCAACGTCCGATGAAACCGTTCCTCTTTGCCCTGCGTCTGGGGGTGCAGGGCCCGGCCATGCATTGGCAGGATGCCCAGCTGCATCATCCAGATCTCATAGGGGGTATAGCCGTTGGTGTGATCTGCCCAAGGCGGTCCATTGTCTGAGAGGATGGCGTCAGGGAGCCCATATTCTGAAAATACCCGCAAAGGCTCCGTTCTACGCTTTTCCACCGCTCATTGTCATACGCGTCAGGCAAAAAGCTTCCTGGAGCAGTCGTCGCTCATGGTCAGTGGGTGGCATCTCCTGCCGTCTGCCATGGCGAAGTGGGCCCTTGAAATCCATTTGCCACAGCTGGTTGGGCTCCTCCTTCTGGAAGCGGCGATAGGGCTTGTGGGCTTCGCTCTCCTCCGGAGAGATGCGTCCACCGCGCTTGAGGATCTCCGTTGCGGTGCTAGCCGCCGGCAAGTTTTGATAGCCTTTGTCTTGCAGATACCGTATCAGCTTCCGGCCTCCCCAGGTAAGGGTGCCGCGTCCGCGCCTCCAGGATCAACGCCTCTGTCTCCGCAGCGGCTCCCCGCCTGATACCGTCGCATCCACTTGTACGCCGTTGGGCGCGATATCCCCGCCTTCCGGCACAGCTCGCTAATACTATCCTCCCCGCACAGCGCCGCCAGCACGAATTCCTCTCTGCTCTGTTCCACAGTTTTCTCCTTCCAGGACATTCCTCAGCACCTCTTTCTTCTGAGCGTTGTCCTTCCATTTTACCTCGAAAACTGTAAACGATCCCCCGGCTTTTCTGTAAATGATCATACCAGTCTATACACTATGTGTCCGCCCGGCGGAAACATCGTACGTTTTTTTTTGCCATTTCCGGCGAATTCGTAATGCCTACCCCGGGCGGACACATAGGTCCGCCCCCAATGCCAACAGGTTAAGGGCAAAACATAGCAAGGGAAAAAAGGGGACCCCAAAAAAATCGTCAATGTGCACAATTTGTGTTTACCAAAATTGTGTCATATTACAATGGCGAACGTTTTCCTCGTTTTTCTTTCCTGCTGTTTTGCCCGGCCTTGGTACAGAACGTCCCGGTCGTTTGGGAACCGGACGCGCAGACAATGTTTTCTGAATCGTGTTTAGGTGCCATAGACGCTCGAATGGGTTGTCCAAGGCAATCGCAGCAATTAAATGGTCTTTCAACGTTGCCAATATGACGCTCTTATTAGGATAATAGGCATATTTGTTGCCCTTTCCTGCCTGCTTCTCTGCAATTTGTGCCTCCGCAAGATATCCAGCAAATGCCGCCATATTGGAAACTGCCAGCGTGGCGTAGAAATCTTGCATCACCGTCTGATATGTTTTCCCCGGCAGGGTGTCAATCTTCAAGTAATTCTTCAGTTCCCCGTATTTCGTCTCAATTCCCCAGCGAAGATGATATAGCTCTTTTGCTTCTTCGTCGGAAAGTTCTCCTTCCGGGAGGTTTGTTACAAGGGTCTCAACCTCACCACTGCTGAGTGTGATGCGTTTGCATTGCAGGCGATAGCTCTTTCCGTGATATTGGATGCTGATTTGCTCCGCCCCAGAGCCCACTTCCGCAGTCACCCCATTTGGAACCCTGGCAAGGAAGGAACTGCCACTTTCCAGTATCGTTGTGTATAATTCTGGGGACCAGTAGCCTCGATCCATCAGATACAGACACTTGCCAGCCCGTTTGGAAAGCCGATTGACTCCCCGGATTGCCATTTGCCGTTCGCCTGTGTGAAAGGGCGCCAGTTCACCATCCATGATACATCCGTTTTTACATCCAGAATCATGGACATTCGAGCAAATACTTCCCCTTCTGAAGGCGTTTGGCCTCCAAAGGATGCTTGAATCTCCGGGACATTTGTCAGTGGAATGGTTGTTCCATCGATTGCCAACAGGCGATAACCGTGAAAAAGCTCAAAATCTTCCACGGTAAGGGCTTTCTCAGGATGGTCTCAAAGACCTCCTGGAACGCTTCATATTTGACCTTTTGGCGGGCCTCGCTCAGAGATTGTTGTGTCACAAAATCATCCACCTTGATCACATTTCTAAAAAATTGTAGAGCTTCCGTAAACGTGGGGCGAGTTATGTAATTGAGACAGAGAAACATCAGGCGTGAAAAAGGCAGCTTCCGCACCCGGGTAAAATCGCGTAGATTCATCCGGCTGCGCTCCAGAAAGGAACTGCTTAGAATCAACTGGCGAAGACAGTCAAAAATTGCATTCAGAGAAACCAGCTTCTTCAAGAAAATCACCTCAAAAACGAAAGTTCCACTTTGATTTTTGAGTTTTTTCCATCTTGTCAAGTGGCTTTTTCAACAAAAATGGACCCCAGTTTTTAGCTATTTTGCCGAGAACTCTTAACCTGTTGGCATTGGGTATTTTTGTGTGCAAAATTGTTGCTTTTTTCAGGGCACATGATATACTGGATGTCTCAATTATGCAAATAAAATTCCCAAAAAGACGGCGGCGCCGTCTGAAAAACGAAAGGGGTAAAATGTCTCATAAGTATGTCTACCTGTTCACCGAGGGCAACGGCTCCATGCGGGAGCTGCTCGGCGGCAAGGGTGCAAACCTGGCGGAAATGACCAGCCTGGGTATGCCGGTGCCTCAGGGCTTCACCATCTCGACGGAAGCCTGCAACCAAGTATTACGAGGATGGCCGGACCATCAATGATGA